>Ga0208626_1000014_pt1 | contig 157068 bp, 140 predicted proteins | sample LakWasMet10_HOW4_2_FD_183860 | JGI IMG/M metagenome (GOLD analysis project Ga0208626, IMG submission 183860) | Freshwater sediment methanotrophic microbial communities from Lake Washington under simulated oxygen tension - Sediment Metagenome... | ecosystem: Environmental > Aquatic > Freshwater... | reverse complement strand
TCCAGTATCTACATTTGCTTTGTAGGAAGAGGTTTCCGGCTCATTAAATGACTTCTGGTAATTTTTAATCGCGTCTTTTGCGGCTCTGCCATCTATGCCTTTTACTGGATTAGTATTATTTCCAGCGTCGGGATTGGCAATTTGCTGACTTAATGTAGCCCTAGTAGCCTCGCCAAACTTAGAGTCATAATTTGGTGTAGTTTGAGCGCAAGCAGATAACAAGGTTATGCCTGCAATGGTGATAAGCTTGAAACTTGATTGCCAACTTGCTGAAGCTTGAATTTGCCTTGTTTGTTTATTATAGGTGCGCACGACAGTCTCCTTATTTTAATTCAAAACCGCTATCTTCATTTTTTGTAGGTATGTCTTGTTTTGTAACTGCTGGTGGGTTTGGAGCTGGTGCTGGTGCATTTGTCTCTGGTTTTGTACCTTCCATGCGCCCATTTAAAAATATATCCGCACGGCTAGGATCCGTATAATTATCAGTAGGCAACTTATATGCTGTAGCTAAAGGTTTAACGAGGTGTGGGGTTACCACAAAGATTAGCTCAGTTTTATCTTTTTGAAAGTCCGTACTACGAAACAGCGCACCTAAAATAGGAATTTCACCTAATATCGGAAATGCCTTGATATTGGCAGTCGTATTATTTTTGATTAAACCGCCAATCGCAAATGACTGACCATCCATTAGTTGTACAGTAGTACTAGCACGTCGTGTAGTAAATGAAGGTAGAATTGCTGTACCAGAAAAGCCTGTAGTACTAATACCTACGCCCTCTTTATTTAGTTCTGATACCTCTGGAGCTACTTTAATGTTAATTCGACCACCCGCCAAAACAGTAGGAATAAATTTCAAGCCAACTCCGAACTCTTTTTCTTCCAGTGTAATCGTTGTTCCGCCACCGGTATTATTGTTCTGTGCTACTGGAATAAAGATTTTACCGCCTGCTAGAAAGCTACCTTCTTGACCACTAATTGCCATAATAGTAGGCTCTGCTAGCATCTTAAATAAGCCATCTTTTTTCTCTGCGTCTATGGTGAAACCATTTTGATTAGTTGACTTTACGGCACCTATAGCCCCACCAGTAGCTGCGCCTGTGGTAGCTAAAAAGTTTGTTAGTAGCGAGTATACCCAGTTCCCATTAGTAGCACTTAATTTGCCACTCACACCCAGTTTATCTAGTAATGTTTTTGAAACTTCGGCAATTTTCACCTCTAACATCACTTGTTGCAGTGACCCTACGCTAAGTAGGTTTATCACACCTGGGGAATCAGCCCCTTTACTGCTTGCGCTTTTGTTATTAGCACTTTCAAAGCTCACCTGAGTACCGCCAGAACTACCAGATGACGCATCTTTTTCAAAGTACTTAGCTGACTCGGCTTGCTGTCTTCTGACAAAAGCGTTAGCTATTTCTACTACACGGTTGGATATTAAAGCGTCCTCTACTGTTCCACTTAACACTAGAGAATCAGCTGCGGCAGTCACTATAATATTTTTCTCTTCAGGTAATAGTTTGTCTAGTGTTTGCTTTAGAGCGTCAGGATCCATAGTAACTAGCACATCAACTACAGTACAGCTACCTTTTGAGTCTTGAATAATCATATTAGTGTTACCGATATTCATACCAAGTAAATATAAGGTTTGTGGTGCTATCAATTTAGCTTGCACGGTATTAGCATTGCCTACGGTGCGATGTGTCACAGGATACGGTAATTGAAGTAATGTAGATTTGCCCACTGGCAAGGTAAGTTTTGAAGGACTTGATACTTGTCCCACACAAGTACTTTCCTTGTTACCACTCACCATAGCCTGTGCTTCAGTAGTCGTAGCTTTCTGTGAGACCGGTTTTCGTGCTGCTACAGCCGGGGTATTTAATAATGCCAATCCAACGCACAACAATATGATTCGCTGCGGTATGTTTGTTTTTGTTGCATTTTTTACTTGCTTAAACATAGTTAACCTCTCTGACTACATTATTTTTTATTAATTAAGCACAACATTTGACTACTTAAAAGCACTCCATGGACTCTGTTAAGCCGGTAATGACCTTAGTGCATTTTTTATGCTCAATTTGCTGAGGTAATGTCTTGGCTTTAATAAACACTTTTTTGACTACTACTGGATGCTGTGCAGATAGCTCGGTAGCTGGCGTAGCAGCAGATGAGTGTGCAGGCGCCACTTCTAAAAGTGAATTTTTAGTCACTCCTACGGTTTTGGTATCTTGTACATCTGCTTGGTTGCGTAGTACTAATGATAAATCGCCTATACTACGTGCCAGATCTATCATCTCTGCTTGTTCTGGAGTCACTTCTAAAGTGACTGCATTTACCACTTTTGGCGCGGTTTCATCTCTTCCAGCTTCTTGCGCTACCGCAAGTACCAGAATGTGCTCTAGCACTATTTTAGAGATATCTTTTGTGGACTTATTGCTTTCGCCACTTTCTTCTTTTTTAGTATTTACAATAATGTCCACAAAGTTACCAGGTAAAGCAAAACCTGCTACGCCTACAACGTCATTTACACGCACGGTAATAGCGCGCTTACCTTCTGTTATCACCGCAGATAAACCACCTTGAGAACCTTCTGGTGCTAGTTTTGCTGCTAAAACAGGTTCACCTATTTGCAAGGTTGATTTAGTCACACGACCTTCTAGTTTTTGCAGATCAGAAAATGATTCTGGTAACGCACTATTGGCAGGCCAATCAATTAGTTTAAACATACTACTGGTCAGTTTTTGACCCATATTAACCTCTTGCACTGCAACTGCAACTTGATTAACCTTAGCAGAGCGTTGCTGCAGCCATTTTGAAGCGATGAACACCGCCCCAGTTGCAGCAATTAAAGCGATTAAAAACATGATCATTCCACGATAGTTGCGCATCATTCCCTCGTCATCTGCAATTTAGTTATTGTTAAAATGTTTTGCCTGTCAATTGTAAATACAGCACGATTAACGTACCCGCTGCAATGGCAACTGCATATGGCATGCGCCCTGCACTTTGCTGGAACGCTTGCCCATTATTCATACTCACACCACTACTTGTTTTAATAAATCGGTCTAGCATCATCATGTACAGGTTTTGCATTAAAAGTTTACCGCGACCTCTGGCTAATGCGTAACAGATAGCCATGACAGCACCTGCCAGATAACTATAAGTAACCGCTGAGATAATCAGTGGGTAACCTAAAAAGCCACCCACTGCCATCATTAGCTTTACGTCCCCCGCAGCCATGCCACGCAGTATATATAGTGGGATAAAACAGGCAAAGGCGACGGCAACCCCTGCCAACCAGTTTAACCAGCCAGCGCCAGTAATAGACGCACTTTGTAAAACTAAGCTAGCGATTAAGCCAAACAACACCAATAGGTTTGGTATTTTATGGGCTCTTAAATCAGTCACTACCGCTATTAACAACATTAATACCAAACCTAACATCAATGGTTGGGTAAATAAATTTGTAATTAATAGCGGTAGCTTATACATGGCTTAATCTCTTTAATTTACACTTGATTAGAAAGCGTCCCTCCATTTGCATAGGGTGCTTTCTAACAACATGTCGCCAAAGCTAGATATTTGCAATGATTGAATTTAACTTGGCGCCTAATGTATTACCATAATTAGTAAAAATTACTGTCAAACCGAGTACAAGCAAGCCTGCACCAATGACATATTCAAGTACGGTTAAACCATCTTCATCGCGAATAAAACGTTTTGTTGCTAGCATTAACTTGTTCATGAGAGCTCTCCTTCAATAATTAAAAATATACATTTAAAACTCAAAAATTTAGGTAACACATTCGGATACTACTTCTATGCTTACCTATTTGTATTTTTACATGATAAGTAATTTTTGCTACTACTGAGAGCTAATCATTACCTACGATCACGTAACCACTTCACACCTATGGATATTAGTTACAATAGCCCGTTTAGACTATTTTTGATGAAGAGAAAGGTTGCGATAGGCGCATATTAATTTTTATCATTTTAATGACTAGGATTATGAAGTTTCTGAGATATGGTTATTTGGAAAAACGTAGTAGCGACAGGTAAGATAAAATATTAAGGTGTAAGGAACAATACCTATTGCTTGTGCAGAATAGGAGTTCCAACCAAAAACATCTCGAAACCAATAAACTGTTATCAGATTTGCCAAGTAGGCGAATAGGAAGGCTGCAATAAACTTGACTGCAGACGTTGAGGTACGGCCAGCATAGGTAAATGTCCACTTCTTGTTAAAAAAGAAACTGATTAACAATCCAAAACCATAGCCGAGTATATTGGATAGATAGTCATCAAGACCCATAATGCCTTTTGCTGCGAAAATAACTGACAAGCCAGCAAAGGTGTTAATAGTGCCAACCAGAATAAAGCGAAACTGCTGAAGTAAAGCGCTGCTCACTTACATATATCCATTTCTTTCTGGGGAGGTGTTTTTGAAGCAACAATATAATATTGGGCTCCAAGCGGTAACCATGTAAGCCAATGTTCCATCCAACGGAAAAAACTAAATAACCTTGGAAAAAAAACTCTATAACTGACCGATGTCAGCAGATAACCTGCGGATTTAAAATGAGCTCTCATAGTGTTAGCACTTATTAATATAGCGTTTTCATCAAAAGGACATGAGTTAACAGCTCTAACCGACAGTATATTAAGAGGATTGTGTTCGTAAAGCATGATAACTCCATTTACCTTAAGCACGCGTTTTAGCTCCTGTAATAAATGCACGTGTTCAGTGGGTGGAATGTGATGAAATACACACGAGGCGTAAACGGCTTCAAAACTGTTATCTGCAAATGGCAAGCAAATGCCGTTAAAGACAACATATTCAGCTAAGGTTCCAGAATTTGACGCTGCAATTTCAAGGCAAGTCTTTGAAACATCAACACATGTTAGATGTGCATTAGGAAAGTATTTCCGAAAAAAGGAAACTGAAGAGCCTATACCTGCGCCAAAATCGAGAAAGTGGCCCGTTTCAGATATAGAGGGAGTTGCATTGACTATCCCCCTCAGATCTTTCATTTTGTACTCTGCAAAATATTCGGGAGTCTCTCCAGTGCAAGCAATATTTTTACGATGCAGTGCCCTGTACTCCTCTGCAAACTTATCGAACTCAGCACGCTTCATTGATGATCACCTAACTCAAGAGTTATATTGATTAAATGCTTTTTTCGATAATATATCTAGGCCTGTGCTTTGTCTCAGCATAGATTTTGGCGATATACTCACCAATAATTCCAAGACTCAAAAGCTGGATACCGCCTAGAAAGTACATTGGAATGACTGTTGAGGCCCAGCCTGGCACACTGCCATTAAAAAATAGCCGCGTAATTAATGCCCAGCCTCCAATAGTAAAACTAAAAATAGATACGATGAATCCTAATATCGTAATCCATCGCAATGGAAGTGATGAAAACGAAGTCAGACCATCCCAAGCCAATGCGAGCATCTTTCCAGTGGAGTACTTTGTTTCACCGGCAAAACGCTCCTTGCGCTTATAGAATACGTTTGCTGTTTTAAAACCAAGTTGAGGGATCACTCCGCGTAGAAACATGTTTACTTCACCGTACTGCTCCAACGCTTTAATTGCAGCACGGCTCATTAAGCGGAAGTCTGCGTGGTTAAAAACCATATCAACACCTAGTAGACGCAACAATCGGTAATAGCCTTCTGCACTTACTCTCTTAAAATGTGTATCTGAGCCTCGATGATTTCTAATACCATAGACAATTTCAGCACCTTCACGATGCTTAATGACCATATCCCGGATTGCCGATAAGTCATCCTGAAGGTCAGCGTCTATACTAATGACAACATCGCCATTTACAGACATGAGTCCGGCGATCAAAGCGTTCTGATGTCCCCGATTTCTTGATAGTTTAATGCCATGAATCGCGTAGTTAATATGTGCTGCATCTTCAATCAAACTCCATGTTTTATCCAGCGATCCATCATCTATAAAAGTAACTGTGCTATCTTGGCTAACCAAACCCTCTTTCACAAGCTGTTTTAATAGCTTTATAAGCAGATCAAGCGTGGTCGGAAATACATCCTCTTCATTAAAGCATGGAACTATAATCGCCAGATTCATCAGTAATCACTCTTTTCTATCATCTACATTACCTGTATTTATATATCAAAATAATCAAAAAGATATTTATATGGACTATCGTCCATACTTAGCAATAATGTTGGTGTATCGCGGCTCGTTTCGTAATATTACAGAGTTATACTTGTCCTCATAAACTAGCTTAAAATCGCCACGGGCTTGTAATAACTGTTTAAGGGGTTCGTCGCGCCCTGTAATTACATAATCAATCTGGTATTTGTTGAAAGCTTGCTCCCAGCCAGATTTAACTCCAATAATTTTTAGGTGCTCCATAAAAAAAGCATCACCATACATATCAGCTCTGCCATCGATAAAAACTTTTTGCGTTGGATAGAAGCGATAGATAAGATAGCCACCGAAGCCATAGGTGTTGAACATTTTGCCAGTGATACCTGCATTTGCAATAAACTCGGCAGCTTTTACTGGCAAGGTGGCGTTGACAATCTCTTCATCCTTCGCGTGGTAGATTGGATAATAAACCAAGAACCCAAAAGGCATCGCTAATAGTAATAGCCAGTTTAACAGGTACTCCCCTTCGCCTAATTGCTTACCACCACCTATCCACTTTATGTATAGCTGTTTTAACCTTGTACGATACCAGAGTGTAGAAAGCTTGGTTGCGGCTCCTTGTGACAGCGCTATTGCAATGAAAGGGATAAGTGCTAACACAGCTATAGGGACGTGCCGGATTGAGATAAAGCCGAGGAACATAAAAAATACAGGAATAATAAACTCTGTGAAATCAGGTTTGCGTGCCATGTATGTATAAGAGGCAAAGAAGCTTATTACAAATATTAGGTAAGCCCTACCCACGCCTTCCTGTAAATTTGGGCTTTGCCATTCTGCTATATATTTGGTCGATTCCAGGCCTATCACCTGAAAAGGGTACAACCAATGCTCTAGGAATCCCGGGTTTACTGCACTGGCAAGCACCGTTGCCAGTGCTACGAATGTTAATTGAACTAATCGCCGTTTTTGTTCACTTGCGCGTTCAGTATAAACCCAGTAATTCGCCCATTCACAAGTCATAAATAGGCCAGTAAACGCAAGGCCAAGCATATATCCTCCATGGGCATTGACCCAAACCACCATGAGTAATGGCAATGCAAGTAAATACCGCTGCGTCTTAAAATATTTGTAACTTAACAACACATAAAGGTAGCTGGCAAAGAATAGATAGGTGACCAATTGCGGTCTTGGTGAAATGCCTGAACGAAGTAGTATGAAGCCAGCAAGTAACAAGCCAAAGGCAGCAGCTGATGACACTATAAGGCGTCTTAACAGTGCATAAGTGATACCTAGTGAAGCCATTGCAAGGGTAGCAATAAGTAATTTTATGCCGAACGAACCCAGCCATATAAATATGCCGTATAGCACGACCTCAAATAACCATTCGTGTAACACCCAGGCTTGACCTGGACGCGTAAACGAAAAAATATCACCGTTGGGTAGTGCGCTTTGCGTGACAATATATTCCCCGGTCTTAAGATGCCAGAAATAATCAGGATCAGTTAACTGCAACGTAGTTAATAACCCCATAGTCATAAAAATAAAAATCAGTTTTTTAATATCAAGAAATTTAATTATAGTCATCATTATTAATAATCTAATCTAATCTATTTTGTATTAACTATAATAGGTTAATAAATCAATACTGCTAACTCATTTAATCATAATTATGTAGAAGCGCCTATCACTTGATAGGTGGCCATATTTCTCAGTTAGCAGTCTTACGATACTAGGCTACCTCAGGGCACGTCGTATAACGCGGAATAGGTGTTCCATATATTAGGGTTTAGTGTAGGTAGTTTAATAAGATCCGTTAAAGGGACGCCTAGTATGTAAGATTGAGACATGTATCTTATCAATTTTTATTTTATCTTATCTTAACTAATGCTTACTACTTAGGTTTTAGATTAGTGAGGTCTATAAAGTGTAGGTACTAGACCCACTATTCAAACGCATCAAAAAAGACAATTACTAATGTATTGTTTAATGATGAAAGCTCTACCCAGAGAAACTATTGTAATCATTCTCAGTTAAAGATAAAGCTTAACACTGTGTTAATGTCTGAGTAGGCGGACTCATCTCTTCATAAGCTGAGGGCTGTACTTACTTCATAGAAAAAACTTTAGAGTTTGACAGGCTTATTGCGCTAATAGCCAGTTGATTAGCACTTAGATTGTTGCACTGCATAAAAGCACCAAGCTGGGTACATATGCAATTATGCTGCATTGTTTTGAATGTTTGCGAATACTGCCTGAAAGGCTTGCTGTTACTGGGTTTGTTGAGGTATTTACTGGGGTGTGAGATGGTGTCTTGGCGGAAGAGGTGAGATTCGAACTCACGGTGGGCTCGCACCCACGACAGTTTTCAAGACTGTAGCATTAAACCGCTCTGCCACTCTTCCTTCATTTACGCATCAGTTTCAGCGAAAGCAGGATTATAGCAAAGAATTAATAATATGGAAGCATCAATCGTCAATAATATTTTGACCCGGGAAAAGCACTTCAGTATAGCCGAAGTCTTTTAGATCCTTAATTCGCATGGGATATAATACGCCATCTAAATGGTCGCATTCGTGTTGTACTACACGCGCGTGAAACTCGCTGACTAATCGATCAATAGGATTTCCGTATTGATCAAAGCCAGAGTAATGTAAGCGTAGATAGCGCGGCACTATTCCTCGCATGCCCGGTACTGATAGGCACCCTTCCCAACCATCTTCCACATCGTTACCTATAGGCGTAATCACTGGGTTAATGAGTACGGTATATGGCACTGTATTTACATCTGGATAACGCGGATTTTTACCTTCATCTGTAGACTTTTGACCAAAGATCACTACACGTAGGCTTTCACCTACTTGTGGGGCAGCAATGCCTGCACCATTCATTGCCTGCATAGTGTCTTGTAAATCTTGAATCAGATCGTGTAGCTCAGGCGTATCAAACTTTTCTATTGGACTTGCTTTAAGTAGCAAACACGGCTCACCCATGCGTAACACCGATCTAACTGCCATCTTGTTTAACTATCCTTTTGATTAAGCCCGTTTTGTTTAACTAGCTGCGCAATGATGTTACGTACACGCAGCATAGTTAGATTTAAATTCTCGACTAACTCTTCATATTGAATACCATGGAGGCTGTCACCACGTCCTGCAGCATGGTTAGCTATTGGACAAATAGCTGCATAACTAATCCCTAGCTCTCGGGCGAGAGCAGCTTCAGGCATGCCCGTCATTCCTACCATAGTGGCACCGTCACGCTCTAGCCGGTTGATTTCAGCGGCAGTTTCCAGTCTTGGTCCTTGTGTAGCTGCATAAACGCCAGTTGTGACCAAAGGTTCGCCAATAGCTTTGGCTGCTTGCTCCCATTTTGCGCGTAAACTTGGGCAATATGGTTCAGTAAAGTCGATATGTTTAACTGGCAAGTCAATGCCATCAAAATATGTGTTTTTTCGACCGTGTGTGTAATCAATAATTTGATGAGGCATTGCAATTATACCGGGAGCTAAGTCTTTATGAATGCCGCCTACAGTTGCAATAGCAGCAATTTCAGTGACGCCTTGTAAATGTAATGCAGAGATGTTTGCACGATAGTTGACCGCATGCGGAGGAATTGTATGCCCATTACCATGACGTGCTAAAAACACCACTTCACGGCCTTCAATTTTGCCGAAGATGAGTGGTTGTGAAGGCTCGCCATAGGGTGTGCGCACAATCAAGCGCCTTGTAATTTCTAAATTATCTAACTGAGTTAGACCTGTACCGCCAATAATTGCTAACATTACTTACAACCTATCTGTGTGTATCTATCACTATGGCATGAGAAAGGATAGATTGGCAAGCCCTAGAGGGCTTCAGCGGCCTTATACAGCTTCGGGGAGTTTGGTTAAGCGACTTATTTAATATTTATCTTAGTTGTGCTAAGACTCAAAAGGCTGTGCTAAGAGTCAAAAGTAAACGATGAGTATCAAACAAAGTCTTATAATCTAAACTATTGTCTTTTCTCGTCACCGAACTTAACCCCAGCACAGTTAATCACAAAGCTACACCTAATAGATACCTACTAAACAGGATAAAAGAACAATAAATGCATTTACTCAGTTGAGGCGTTTAGATTGTTCGGATATTTAAATTAAAGATTAGCCCTATTATAAACTTCATCATATAGCGACAAAAATTCAGTAAGTTTATGGCATACTCACGCCATGATAGATAAGCACTTACCCAATACCATTAGCCAAAATTGCTTGGAGTTGGCTAACAGCCATTATGAGAACTTCCCTGTAGCTTCTGTATTTTTACCGCAAGATTTACGTGAGCCTATAGGTTTGATTTATAGTTTTGCTCGCCAAGCGGACGATTTTGCTGATGAGGGTGACTTAAGCATCGAACAGCGTTTAGGTTTGCTTAACGAGTTTCGTAATGAATTAGAGCTGTTACAGGCGTATATCAAACCAAAATCCAATTTCTTCAGTGAGTTAGGTGCTATGGTTAAGGCAAAAAAATTGCCTTATGAACCGCTTTATGACCTACTTGATGCTTTTAGCCAAGATGTGATTAAGACGCGTTATGCGGATTATGAAGAGGTATTAGAATACTGTAAGCGCTCAGCCAACCCGATAGGCAGATTGTTACTATACCTTTATGGGCAGTCCAATGCAGTCAATATTCAACTTTCTGACAATATCTGCACAGCATTGCAAATCATCAATTTCTTACAAGATATTGCGATTGATTTTAAGAAAAATGATGGTAAGCAGCGTATTTATTTATGCCAAGACGAAATGGCTGCATTTAATATCACTGAATCGCAAATTAAAGACTTTGTAGACGGTAAGCAAGAGACTGATGAAAATTGGCAGCAGTTTATTCTCTTTAATTTACATCGAGTAAGCGCCCTACTTTACTCAGGGAAACCGCTTGGGCGCATTTTAACTGGCCGTATTGGCTTTGAAATGCGCATGATTATCGCAGGAGGTGAGCGCATTATTGCTAAGATAAATAAAGTGAATGGTGATGTATTCAACTTCAGACCAACACTCAATTATACTGATTGGCTGATAGTATTTTTTAAAGCGCTGATGAAAGTATAAGAAAGATAATGACCCCACAGCAATATTGTGCAGAAAAAACCGCTAAAAGCGGCTCAAGCTTCTATTACAGCTTTATGTTTTTGCCTAAAGATAGGCGCGAGGCAATTACTGCGCTTTACGCATTCTGTCGTGAAGTGGACGACATCGCAGACGAGTGTACAGATTTTCTTATCGCGCAAACTAAACTGAACTGGTGGCGTACAGAAATAAAAAGTCTGTATGAGGGGAAGCCGCAACATCCAGTTTCTAAAGCTTTATTGCATCCCATTAAAACTTACCAACTCGATGCTGAACACTTTATTGAGATTATTGATGGCATGGAGATGGATTTAAAATTTAATCGCTATGAAGACTTTAAGCAGTTACAGCTTTACTGTTATCGCGTTGCCAGTGTCGTTGGCTTGCTCACAGCACAAATATTAGGTTTTAGTAATCGTAAAACGCTCAAGTATGCACATGATTTAGGCATGGCTTTTCAATTAACGAACATCATTCGCGACGTAGGTGAAGATGCACGCCGTAACCGTATTTACTTACCATTAGATGAGTTAGCCCAGTTCAACGTAACAGAAGACGATATTTTGCATAGCCGTGAATCTGATGCCGTTAAAAACCTGCTAGACCATCAAATTGAACGTGCCGAAACATACTATGATCGTGCGCTACGCGAGCTACCAGCAGAAGATCGTAAAAGTCAACGTGTAGGTTTGATGATGGCAGCAATCTATCGCACTTTATTGCGTGAAATTAAAGTTGATGGTGCGCAAAAAGTATTAAATTCACGTACTTCGCTAGGTGCATTACGCAAGCTATGGCTGGCTTTTAAGGTTTGGATAAAAACTTAAATGCATCTCCCGAATACGCATGTAGCCATTATCGGCGGCGGATGCGCAGGTTTAAGCGCTGCAGTAGCTCTAATAGAAAAAGGCTTTCAAGTCACGATATTTGAATCTAGCTCTCAGCTCGGAGGTCGCGCTCGCACAGTATTGGTAGAAAATAATAGCCTGATGCATCTACTAGATAATGGTCAACACATCTTATTAGGGGCATATTGCGAGACTTTAAAATTACTACGTAAAGTTGGTGTGGATGAAGAAAAAGCATTCATACGTGTGCCCTTGCAAATCAATACGCAGGCAGCGCCTGTTAAGTCTGTTTTTTCTTTAAAGTCTGCCAACTATCTACCTAGCCCGTTAAACATGCTGGTTGGTCTAATCAGCTGCAAAGGGCTAAGCATTTTAGAGTTGATTGCAGCGATTAAGTTTATGGTACGTTTGAGAGGTAGCCACTTCCAAATTACTGGAGATAAAGCATTAGAGCAATATCTAATCGAACAGAATCAACCCACAAAACTTATAGAAATGTTATGGGAACCTTTATGTTTAGCAGCGCTTAACACGCCAATTGCCATTGCTAGCACACAAATTTTCTTAAATGTATTAAAAGACAGCTTTTCAAATGACTCGTTAACAACACGAAAAAAGAATAGTGATTTTTTATTGCTCCGCGCTGACTTATCAAAAGTTATTGCACACCCCATCGCACACTACTTACAAGTCAATGGCGCAAAAATAAAACTCAATAGGCGTATACGCCAACTTGAACTTGAAGGTGATGGTTTTAGCTTAACAACTCGTGATGGCAAAACATATTTTAGTCATGTAGTCATTGCCGCACCGGCGGCCAGACTAGATAAACTCATAGAGTCTATCCCTAAACTACAAAACGTATGCAAACAAATTCAAAGCTATAGCTATCAACCCATTTACACCATCTATTTGCAGTATCCAGCAGACTTCAAACTATCCAATGTGATGTATGGTTTGTCAGGTACATTGGGACAATGGGTTTTTGATAGAGGTCAACTTTGCGATCAAAAAGGTTTGCTTGCGGTGGTTATAAGCGCTACAGGCAAACATCAATTATTGAGCCAAGATGAACTGGCATTTCACATAGCTAAAGAATTACATCAAGCATTTCCAGGCATGCCCAAACCATTGTGGCATAAAGTGATTGCTGAAAAACGCGCAACCTTTACATGCGTACCGAACTTAACCAGACCTACTCATAAAACGCTGCAACCGCGATTATATCTTGCGGGCGATTACACGTATGCAGATTATCCTGCGACGATAGAGGGCGCTGTTAGAAGTGGGATTTCTTGTGCTAATTTAATTGCGAAGAGTATAGATTAGTTAAATAAACCTCAGCTCTTAACTACTTGCTAGTTTTAGCCATTTCGAAGCTGGTTCAAAGCCTGCTCTAGGCGCTCCACCGCAATTACCTCCAATCCAGCAATTTTAGCTTTTGATACATTTGCCTTAGGTACAATGGCCTTAGTAAAGCCTAGTTTTGCAGCCTCTTTTAAGCGCATCTGACCACCTTGCACAGGGCGTACTTCTCCAGCCAAACCAACCTCACCAAATACTATAAGTTTATTATCTAATGGTTTGTTTTTTAATGAAGAAACGATTGATAATATCACTGCTAAATCGACTGCAGGCTCAGCAATTTTTACACCACCGACCGCATTAATAAACACATCTTGATCAAAACATGGAATACCTGCATGCCTATGTAAAACCGCTAACAACATCGCTAAACGGTTTTGCTCTAAACCGACACAAAGGCGTTTGGGGCTAGGTGCATGACTCTCATCTACTAAAGCTTGAATTTCAATTAATAGTGGGCGTGTACCTTCCATAGTGACTGTAATGCAACTGCCTGCCACTTCGCCCTCATGATGCGATAGAAACAAAGCCGACGGATTAGAAACCTCACGTAAACCGTGCTCAGTCATAGCAAATACACCTAATTCATTCACTGCACCAAAGCGGTTTTTAAACGCGCGTATTAACCTAAACGATGAGTTTTGATCACCTTCGAAATACAACACAGTGTCAACTATATGTTCTAACACTCGCGGACCTGCTAAAGAACCTTCTTTGGTCACATGACCAACTAAGATGACGGTAATGCCTAATTGCTTAGCAAGTCTAGTCAGTTGCGCCGAACATTCGCGCACTTGTGCCACAGAGCCTGGTGCTGACTGCAGTGCTTCTGAATAAACCGTTTGAATAGAATCAATCACCGCTATATTGGGCTTATGCGTTTGTAATGTCGCTAAAATCTTCTCAAGATTGATTTCAGCTAAAAGCTCGACTTCACTGGCATCAAGACCCAAACGCTTGGCGCGCATAGCGATTTGTTGTGGGGACTCCTCACCACTCACATAAATAGCTTGGCTAGTTTTACCTAAATGACACAAAGTTTGTAACAATAAGGTTGATTTACCAATACCCGGATCACCACCAATTAAAACCACGCCGCCTTCCACCAAGCCACCACCGAGTACACGGTCAAACTCACTAATTCCCGTAGGTTTGCGTGCAATATCTGCAGCTTGTATGGTACTTAGTTTTTGTAGTGTGCTACTTTGCGCTAAGCCTTCGAACTTGTTGGCATAGCGATTAGTCGATGTGCTGCTTTCTTCTACGCTCTCAACTAAGGTATTCCAAGCCATGCAGCTTGGGCACTGCCCTTGCCACTTAGGCTCGCTAGCGCCACATTCTGTACAGCTATAAACGGTTTTAGCTTTTGCCACGCCAGCCTTTAGTATTCATCAGCCATGTGGCCGCTGCCAGCATAGTTTTCAAAGCGCGTATGTTGACCCATAAAGGTTAATCTAACACGTCCTATCGGGCCATTACGTTGTTTACCAATAATGATTTCAGCCGTGCCCTTATCAGCGCTATCAGGGTTATATACCTCATCACGGTAAATAAATAAGATGACGTCAGCATCTTGCTCAATTGCACCAGACTCACGCAAATCACTCATCACAGGGCGCTTGTCCGGGCGCTGCTCAACACTTCGGTTAAGTTGTGAAAGTGCGACTACTGGGCAATCCAGCTCTTTAGCTAAGGCTTTTAATGAACGTGAGATTTCAGAAATTTCAGTCGCACGATTCTCACCTTGCCTACCTGCTGGTGCTGCCATTAATTGCAGGTAGTCGATCACGATTAGGCCTAACTTACCGGTTTGCCTATGCAATCTACGTGCCCTTGCACGCACGTCAAAGCTGCTTAAACCCGCACCTTCATCAATAAAAATAGGGGCTTCATTTAACTTACCTAATGCTGTCGTAAGCTTTTCCCAATCTTCATCCTCTAAATTACCGTTACGCATGCGGTGCTGATCTAAGCGTCCTACTGAACCAATCATACGCATTGCTAGTTGCGTACCACCCATCTCCATAGAGAAGACCGCAACAGGTAATTTAGTGTCAAGCGCCACATTTTCTGCAATATTCAATGAGAACGCAGTTTTACCCATCGAGGGCCGGCCTGCAACAATAATCAAATCGCCACCTTGCATACCTGAAGTCATCGCATCAAGGTCGGTAAATCCTGTGGGAACGCCGGTGACGTCAGAAGGGTTATCCCTAGAATATAGATAGTCAATACGATCAGCGACTTGTGGAAGTAGAATTTTAATATCTACGAAGCCTTGTGTACTCTTTTTACCACCTTCCGCAATCTGAAATATTTTAGCCTCAGCTTCATCCAAGAGCTGCTCAGCATTACGGCCATTGGGTAAGTAGGCACTTTCGGCAATACCAGAACCAACCACTACTAACTGACGCATGACAGCTCGCTCATGAACTATTTCAGCATAACGTCTAATATTAGCTGCCGTTGGCGTACTTTGTGCTAAGGCACCGAGGTAAGCGATGCCGCCAACACCAGAAAGTTCCGCTGTACTCTCTAATGATTCAGCAACTGTGACTATGTCAGCGGGCCGATTATGTTCAACCAGCTTGGCTATATGCTGAAATATTGCTTTGTGATCATGCCTATAAAAGTCATTTGGCGACAATATATCGGCGACTTTATCTAGAGCCTCATTTTCAAGCAATAAAGAGCCGATCACTGATTGCTCAGCCTCGACGGAATGTGGGGGGATTTTTAATGCATCTAATTGTTCGTCATCCATAGTTTGGATTATACCCAATAAAAATGGCAGCCCAATATTTTGCGCAAATGATTACTCAACAATTTTGATTATTCGTAAAAACAAACCATTAAATCATAAGAAATTCTTACAACTTAACAATCGCTAATATACATACCCTACAAACCCCATGGATATTGACTTGCAGAGTAGAAAATTTAGTAGGGATTTCTTATTTTTTATCGTTAATAATTGCGACTAACTGATCCAGAACCGCGCCCCAACCTTCTTGAAAACCCATGCTCTCGTGTCTTACGCGCGCTTCGCTGTTTGCATGTTGAACGACTGCCGTGTACTTTGTACCAATAGCATGCGGTTCAAGCATTATTGTCGCCGTCATTAAAAACTCTGCACACTCATGTCCTGGTGAGGGTTCTGGCGGATTGATGGGGCGAAATCCAGGCTCTAACGCATTTGTCCAAACGAGCTTCTTATTAGGAATCACTTCAAGATAACAGCCAACATTGGGGAACGTTTGACCTTCTGGCGATTGCATTACAGTGTAAAACCTTCCACCTACCTTCAAATCAATCTCGCAAGCTATCGTTTTCCAAGGTAAGGGGCAAAACCACGGCAACAGCTTTTCTGGTGTTGTCCAAGCCTCCCAAAGCGACTCCGGGGATACTTCCACAACTCTTTCAAAAATAAGGTCTAACTCAGAGTTAAATTGAAACCGTGTCATATTTACTCCTAAATGATAAGTTTAAATGAATTTGTAAAACAAATGGGAACTGAGTAATTGATTGCTAAACATTCAATATACCTTCAGAAAGTTGTAGTGAATATGATGCAATAAAAAAGGCTACCGAAGTAGCCTTTTTTAAATTTAAAACTTAAAGCTTTTTGAGATTACGCTTCAGCAACCACAGTTACTGTAATATCAACAACAACATCATGGTGCAACGCGATTGTTACAGCGTGATCACCAATGGTTTTTAGTGGACCATTTGGTAAACGTACCAAAGCTTTAGTCACTTCAAAGCCTTGAGCTAATAAACCTTCAGCGATGTCACTATTTGTTACAGAACCGAATAAACGACCATCAACGCCAGCTTTTTGAGCTATTGTCATTATAAATGAAGCTAACTTCTCACCACGCGCTTGCGCTGCAACTAAGATTTCAGCTTGTTGTTTTTCTAACTCAGCGCGACGAGCTGCGATTTCAGCCTTGTTAGCTTCTGTAGCACGCTTTGCTTTACCTTGTGGAATTAAAAAGTTACGACCATAACCATCTTTAACTTTAACGATATCACCTAAATTACCTAGGTTACCCACTTTTTCTAATAAAATAATTTGCATGGTAGCCTCCGATTATTGGTGTTTATCTGTGTATGGAAGCAAAGCCAAGAAACGGGCAAGCTTAACAGCTGTCGTTAATTGACGCTGATAACGTGCTTTAGTGCCCGTCATACGTGCTGGAATAATTTTTGCATTTTCTGAGATGAAATCTTTCAGTAGATCTACATCTTTGTAATCAACTTCTTTAATGCCTTCTGCTGAAAAACGGCAGTAACGGCGGCGTTTGTACATTTCTCTTGCCATTTGAATACTCCTAAATACTTGCTATATGGTTAATGTGCATCACCAGTTGTGTGCTTTTAAGGCTGCGTTTAGCTAAAAAACCACTCGCTTGAATGTGTGAGCCTATTTCTAAGCCTCTTAATGCTAAATCGCCTAAAGCAACCGCATTCAATTCACATTCCACCTTACGCTTCATGCCAGCTTCAACTTGTTCTGAAACATGTCGCAATACAACACTTAACAACGGTATGCCTGCTGGCGTGTAACGAAGCGGCTCAATCTGCACAACTTCTGCTTGCAACACCAGTTTATTCACTCGTTTTACTAATTAAGCTGCTGAGGCCTCTGTTGCAGTTTCAGCTGCTGCGGCTACTGGCGCTGCATCACGGCTTAATACTGATCTAGATTTCTCTTCTTTCATCATTGGTGATGGTGCTGTTACAGCAGTTTTCTTAGACATTAACAAATGACGTAAAACAGCATCATTGAATTTAAAACCATGCTCAAGCTCAGCTAAAACTTCAAGATTGCACTCAATGTTCATTAACACATAGTGCGCTTTGTGGATTTTTTGGATTGGGTATGCAAGTTGACGGCGACCCCAGTCTTCTAAACGGTGAACTGCACCGCCGCTAGCAGTAATAAGCGTACGGTAACGCTCAATCATCGCTGGTACTTGTTCGCTTTGGTCCGGATGGACGATAAACACTAGTTCATAATGTCTCATTAGTACTCCTTATGGATAATAGCCACCTGCAAAATGCCTTATTTTCATAAAACATTGCAATTAAACTGATGCAGTGTGACAAGGTTAAATTGTATTTGCCAGATAAGCTTACCTAGCAAGCGCGCGATTATAAAGAGAAGTTGAACGACAATCAACTAAATTAGCCTATTTAATGCATTTAAGGCACAGCTTTCCGTTTAGAGTACTGAAAAACATGCTTAGAAAGAGATATCTCCCATATAAAACAAGTTAAACCGGAAATTAAGCTAGCCATTGCAACAATAAACAATATTGAGACAAGCCAGGATGAGTCCCAGTTAATGGCTGACCCTAAAAATAGTAAACCAATCACTACAGCCACCAACAACAGTGTAAGTGTACAAAGTGTAATAGACCAGTGCACCCAATTGGCACGGCGAGATAGTATGTCAAGCTCTTGGCTATAACTCTCCTGTTTAGTATCATCGGTTTGTAAAGTGTCCATATTTTCATTTAACACTCTAAACCTATCCACCACACGTCCTAGGCGACCAGTGAGCACACTTAATAACGCACTCACACCCATTAATAAAAATACAGGTGCAATTGCAAGCTGTATTACCTCTGAAGCTACGGTAACGCCATGAATAGAGTTTTGCATAAGCTATCCTTTAATTCTATATATCTAAAATATATCCAATATTAATAGCTTAATATTGTACTTCAGAAGCCTTTAAGCCAGTAAATCTGGCATCTCTGCACCGTAAAACTTGACCCTAAGTTTTTTAAGCTGATCTCTGAAGTCTGCAGCTTTCTCAAACTCAAGGTTTTTAGCGGCGTCATGCATGGATTTTTCTAATCGCTTCATTTCTTTAGCTATTTGTTTTTCGCTTAAGGATTCATAGTTCGCTTGTTCTTGTAACACTTTACGCTCGCGTAACGCCTCGTCTTTATCATAAACACCGTCGATAATGTCTTTAATACGCTTAGATATACCTCTAGGAACGATGCCATTGGCCTCGTTGAAAGCGAGCTGCACCCCTCTTCTTCTTTCGGTTTCATCTATAGCAGCTTTCATGCTACGAGTAATCCTATTAGCATAAAATATCACTTGGCCGTTTAAGTTACGCGCTGCGCGACCTGCAGTTTGAATCAAGCTGCGCTCTGAGCGTAAGAAGCCCTCTTTATCAGCATCTAATACCGCGACTAAGGACACTTCTGGAATATCCAGCCCTTCACGTAATAAGTTGATACCAACTAACACATCGAATTCACCAAGTCGCAAATCACGAATAATTTCAACGCGTTCTACGGTATCAATATCACTATGTAAATAACGTACTTTAACGCCATGCTCACTTAGGTAATCAGTTAAATCTTCTGCCATGCGCTTGGTCAGGGTAGTAGCTAACACACGCTCACCGCTCGTGACACGCAATTTAATTTCACCCAACAAATCATCCACTTGCGTATCAGCAGGTTTTACCACAATAACAGGGTCAACCAAACCTGTTGGCCGAGCAATCATTTCAACAATTTGCTGTTGATGCGTCGCCTCATATTCTGAAGGCGTGGCTGAAACAAATACGCATTGGCGCATAATACGTTCAAATTCATCAAACTTAAGTGGGCGATTATCTAATGCCGACGGCAAGCGCCAGCCGTAATCGACTAAGTTTTCTTTACGTGAGCGGTCACCTTTATACATCGCGCCAACTTGCGGCACTGTGACGTGGCTTTCATCAATAATCATCAACGCATTATTGGGCAAGTAATCAATCAAGGTCGGCGGCGGATCCCCCGGGTTTCGACCTGACAAATGCCGCGAGTAGTTTTCAATGCCTTTGCAAAAGCCTATTTCATTGAGCATTTCAAGGTCAAAGCGTGTACGTTGCTCGATACGCGCCGCCTCAACCAGCTTGCCTGTTTTAGTGTAAAAATCTACCCTATCTTTTAATTCGTGCTTAATTTTTTCCATTGCGCGAATCGTGGTTTCACGCGGCGTAACATAGTGGCTTGATGGGTAAACGGTGTAACGTGGTATTTTGTTGAAAATCTGCCCAGTCAGCGGGTCAAATAAGGTAATCGACTCAATTTCATCATCAAACATTGAAATACGCACCGCGGTTTCATTGTTTTCCGCGGGGAACACATCAATCACGTCGCCGCGCACCCTAAAAGTACCACGCGCAAAATCAAATTCGTTGCGGTCATATTGCATACCGACTAGGCGTGAAATCATGTCACGTTGCGCTATTTTTTCACCCTGTTGCACATGCAGCACCATGCCGTGATAATCCACAGGGTCACCGATACCATAGATCGCAGAAACCGTTGCAACAATAATACTATCTTCACGTTCTAACAAAGCCTTAGTAGCTGAAAGCCGCATCTGTTCGATGTGCTCATTAATACTTGAGTCTTTTTCAATAAACAAATCGCGAGAAGGCACATAGGCCTCAGGCTGATAGTAATCGTAATAAGAAACGAAATACTCGACTGAGTTATTAGGAAAAAACTCTCTAAACTCACTATATAACTGCGCCGCCAATGTTTTATTAGGCGCCATCACGATTGCAGGGCGGCCTGTGCGGGCTATCACATTGGCCATTGTGTAAGTTTTGCCTGAGCCCGTCACGCCAAGCAAAGTCTGGAACTTCATTCCATCATTGACGCCCTGCGTAAGCTTATCAATCGCTTGCGGCTGGTCTCCAGCAGGTGGAAATGGCTGATTTAGTTGATACTTACTATTAGGAAAGGTAACGAACACATTGCTCTTCATTGAATTTAACACTTTATTCTAACAGTATATTTATTGAAAATAGAGAATAATTGGCTTGCAAACCTCTCAGTGGCTTACAAGATTACCGAAGTCACTTAACAGTCGACTATATTTAATGAGCGGCACAGTTAGTAAGCAAAGCTAATCAGCTAAAGTCGCTAAAATCATGATCGAGAATTATTGTATCTCAGCTCATTCCGCAACCCATTCTGCTTGAATTCCTAATTGAGCAAAACCAGAGTAATCATTGACTCTGAGTAAGCTTAATGCGTGGTGTGAGTTAGACAGTGCGCAAGAAAGTTTAAAGAAGTTAATGTACAAAAGTTGCATACGAAGAGTCTTTAAACGCTAGATAACTCTCATAGTAGCGCTATATTCGGATTAGATGCGACACCCTATTCGCTAAGATATAACGATAGTTCATGACTAATATCAATAAAGGTTTAGTCTGATAGTATAGCTAAATATTATAAGCAAAAACGTAAAGCATTCAGCTAAATACAAAAGTTGCTCACTCAAGTTAAGAAACTCTAAACATGGCGCCTCTTAACTTTCAAGTTTCCAAGACTATAAACTTTTTGCAACCACGCGATAACTCACTATAAATCATTCCTAAACCACATTTTTATGCGTAAAATAGCGCCCACTTAGTTAATTGCGAAAATTTGTTTTAAGGAAGCATATTTTGTCATCAGCAGCTCATCAGGCATCAGTTTTATCTAAACGCGTTCAATCAATTAAAGAGTCGCCTACATTAGCGATTACCGCAAAAGCAGGTAAGTACAAAGCCGAAGGTCGCCCAATTATTGGCTTAGCCGCAGGTGAGCCAGACTTTGATACGCCACAACATATTAAGGATGCTGCAAAAGCAGCGATTGATAATGGTTTTACGAAATACACGCCTGTATCAGGTATTCCAGGCTTAAAAAAAGCCATCGTCAATAAGTTCAAAAATGAAAATGGTTTTGACTATGCATTAAATGAAGTCATTGTAGGCGTTGGCGGTAAACAGACCATATTCAATTTATGCTTAGCTGTACTAAATAAAGGTGACGAAGTTATCATTCCAGCGCCGTACTGGGTGTCTTATGCAGACATTGCCTTAGTTGCTGAAGCAACACCAGTGATTATTGAATGTGGTATAGAGCAAGGCTTTAAGTTATTACCAGCTCAGTTAGAGGCAGCTATTACACCACAAACTAAAATTTTCATGATTAACTCGCCTTCTAACCCAACGGGTGCGGTATACAGCCTAGCTGAATTACGGGCTTTGGGCGAAGTTCTACTCAAGTACCCACATGTATTAGTGGCAACAGACGACATGTACGAGCATGTTAATTTAACTGGTGATAAGTTTTATAACATTCTCAATGCAACTCCAGCACTAAAAGACCGTTGCATTGTACTTAATGGTGTATCTAAAGCTTATTCAATGACAGGCTGGCGTATAGGATACGCTGCAGGCCCAGCCTACATCGTCAAAGCAATGGAAATTTTACAGTCCCAGTCTACTAGCAATGCAACCTCTATCTCTCAAGTAGCTGCACAAGCAGCACTTGAGGGCTCACAAGACTGCATTACACCAATGGTTACTGCATTTAAAGAGCGTCACACTTACGTGGTTAATCGCTTTAATACCATGCCTGGGTTAAGCTGCCTAATGGCTGGTGGCGCTTTTTATGCATTTCCAGATGCGCGTACTGCCATTAACAATCTCTTTAACGCTGGAAAAATTAAAGCTGCAACAGACATGGCATTAGCCGAATATTTGCTCGAGGAGTTTGATGTTGCCGTAGTACCTGGTTCAGCCTTCGGTGCTGAAGGTTACTTTCGCATTTCATTTGCGACCTCTATGGAAAATCTCAGCAATGCATTAGATAGAATTGAAAAAGCACTCAATATTTAAAAAAAAGCATTTTGACGTTGACCAAGTACGGCTAAGCCATTAATATAGCGGCTTCACAAAATCAGTGATTTGTGAAGAAATAAAAACGGTAAGAAAGCCGAATATTCCTCGATAGCTCAGTCGGTAGAGCAACGGACTGTTAATCCGTGTGTCCCTGGTTCGAGCCCAGGTCGAGGAGCCAAATACATTAAAAAGCACTCCTGACGGGGTGCTTTTTTATCGAATAAAAAACACCGAATATTCCTCGATAGCTCAGTCGGTAGAGCAACGGACTGTTAATCCGTGTGTCCCTGGTTCGAGCCCAGGTCGAGGAGCCAAATACATTAAAAAAGCCCTATAGCAATGTGGGGCTTTTTTGTTCTAGGTCTTAATTACTAAGCTACACTTAAGTTGCTTTATTAGCTTGTTTAAATTTGGTGGATAAAATTGAAAAATTACTACGAAGTTTTAGGTCTAAGCGCTAGTGCGACCTTAGCTGAAATAAAAGTCAGCTACCGTAAGATGGCGTCTCAACACCATCCTGACAAAAGCTCAGCGAGTGATGCGCCAGCAAAATTTAGGCAAGTACAGGAAGCCTACGAGATACTTTCAGATACGAATAAAAGAAAAACATACGATGAAAACCGCAGGCGTAGTTTATTGGAAAGTCCAATCGACACTGCACGTGAAATTTGGCAGTACTACATAGATGGAATATTAAAGCAATGAGAATCTCGCGCTACTTTACTGAGCTAATGGCTACTTATGTGGCTGATATAAACGACTTTAAAACTGACTCTGGCGGTGAGGATGTGCTAGCAGATCGTCTTAAAGAAAAGCGCACGCAAATACCTGACTTAATGCCTATGATTAAGACTAATCCCGAGATGATGGCGGTTATTTTTCACAAAAGTGTTGCGATTATTAAACCAAAAATTGTCATGAGTTATCTTGATAAAGAGCCCACTATGTTTCCTTCATGGGACGATATATCGCCCAGCGTGCAGTTTCAGCCATGGGCAGTAAGTATCATTGAAAAAATTAAAACTGAAGCTGGTGGTGAGCATTTTTTGCTGACTGCTGTCATGCTAGAGCACCTCTATGCTTTATATGAGATAAGTGAAGATGCCGTTGAAGAAATGGCAACGGAAGAATCTGATGACCTTGCTGAATCTGGTGGTGAATGGTTATCTGAACAAGGTTTTGATAGCCATTAAAAACTATTTTCGATAAATTCTAGTCAATACAATAGGATAAAGATGACACATTTAGTCGTTGTAGAAGCAACTAAACTTATTCAATCTGGTGACATAGTGAGAGCAGAGGCTTTACTCACCACTCTGGTAGAAACTGAAGGTGATCATGCTTTAGTAGAAGTGCTTGATGATATTCCCGCTAAGGATTTGCTAGCCGTTATTCGTGAATATGACTCATCGAAACAATCGCTATTGAACTTATTGATTACTCCTGAGCAATTTGCACGCGTAGTTGTTTTGGAGCGCCTTTATAAAGATATGTCGCACGAGCAACTTCGTGGAATGATCAACTCAGTAATCTTTCGCGAAGACGCCGATGCTAGCGCGTTCATTGAGGCAATCGCCGAGCTTGAGTTTGGTTATGAGACATTCGTGGACTATCTATCGGATCGTGCGGAAGAAGTAATAGGTGAAACATTTAGCGCGCTTGATACTGAAGATATATCACGCTCAGAGATTAGCGACCACGACTGGAAAGAACTCACATGGCTACTCCGTCACGAACACTCAGATATTTATAATATCGTGTTAGCACTCTTAAAAACTAAATCACTGGAGCGAGCAGTCCCGGAGGCTAATCACATCGCTGAAGAAGACAATGGAGTCGTCGGTAACACCGCTCCTGAAGAAAAAGACAGTAAAGATGATGAGGATGAGGACTCTGCAATTTAAGCTGCGTTCATTAGCTAAACTTTCGCATTGTTAATAAAAGCTCATGATGCTCACTCAAGATATGCACTCTGTTGCTACCTATGACAATACGCCTTTCTTTGAAAAAGCACTCAAGTATGCTATTCAGAAAGGCCTTATTGATCAAGTAAAGCTGGTCGAAATAATTAATGATGCAGCCACAGGCTCGCTACAAATTGCTGAGTATTTTGGTGAGTCTACTCATCTGAGAAAAAACTTAGAAGTCTCTATGAAGCGAATGGTAAGCTTGGTGAGTTTATATCTTGAAGATGTAACGGATGGTGAGTTAGATAAAGCCGCGCAGCTTTTAAAAGACAAGCCATTTCGAGCACTCTCGCGCGGTGGATCACAAATGCTAAAGCTGCTCTATAGCATGCCAGAAGATGAGTATTTTGGTTCATCTAGACTTGATACTGAGCGCGAGTTTCTAAAAAAGTACTTAAGTAAAGAAATTTCTATAGCTAAATATAGATTGCAGTTTAATGAGTGTGAACAGTATAAAAAACAAATTAACTTAGCTACTCTGCTAGTTAAGAAGCTTGGAGCTACTGCGAGTGAGTTAAAAGACATGTATGCATCGACTCAACATGTCATTCGTACAATATTACTATCTCTAGCTTATGGCGCAAAAAAAAATATTACAACTAAAACCAAGTTTCCTGACGAAATCACTTTGTTCGAGATATTCACCTCAATTCGTAAAGAGTGGACTCTCTTAGGTGACGTTACATACTCAAGAAAATTGATAGAAGATTTACCAGCTGAGTTTCAGAGTGACATCAATACGACTCTCCAAAGTATTCAAAATGAAGACATCCCTAAAGTAGTGAATCTATCCATTAACCTAGAGTCTGTACTCAATGAGCTTAAACACAGTAAATACTTCTGCATACATAATCAGTTAAATGAAGTAAGTCGATTCGACAAAGCACTTGCAGAAAACTGGTTTATGCTTATTGGAGATGCTGAAGCTAGTGGTAACGATAAAGACTTGCTGCTTCTCACCTTATTTCTTTGCGTAGCGGCTGGAATAGATCGTAAAACTACTTTAAAAGTCTTCGAAGCCAAAAAAGCAGTTTTAAACATCCGTGAAAATGGCCTTTTGCAGAATGAAGTGCTTAACCTTATTAAGACTGCCCCACATGATGATATAGATCAACTTATCTCCTTATGGGATGATTTTATAAATGAAGCCCTACCCTATTTGCTAGACAGTACAGATGAAAACCTACATGAAGTTATAATGTATTTAACTGATCGCTGTAACATACAAAAAACAAAGAAATAATGCGACTAACTGGCTGCTAAGTAAGAAGATAATGCGGGACTAGGTGGAGGTCTGCGTTAGTGTTAGCTTGCCTTAGTGAAACTAAAAATGCATTACTGCATACGTCTGGCTGTGTCAAATAAATACAAGACGAGCTTAATTGACATGCGTCGTATGCTCTAAATAATTAAAATTAAATTTTCAAGAGTACATAGTAGAAAAGTAAGTGGTCAGGTGACTACTAATTCAGCCTCACAATGACAGAGGTTAGTTAATAGGTGTAAATTCACAGCCTCGGCATCGTCCAATCACAATCTCGTCATTAACCTTCTTAAAACGCTTAATAACAGTTAAGAGCCTATGATCATTAATAAGTGCACTAAGTTTTTCTAAGTTTATTTCTGATGATGTACTTTCTAGATACTTATTGTTATCCCAACCCTGGAATATGTCATTAAAGTACTTTAAGTCCATAATATGATTATTCATCATCACACAGATAGCAAAACAGTCCTGCTCACTACTAGTAGCCAGCTTAGCCGAAATTTCAAACTTATTTTTCGAAGATGCTAGTTGCGAGTATTTGTTTTGAAAGAAGCGCCCTAAATGATCGCTACAGTAATCTTTGCCTAACTCAAGCAAGTTAGTAAGTTGCATTGTACTGTCTAAGTGTACGCCTGCCATGACCGTCATATTTATGTAACCTTTATCTCGTAAACAACCTAAAAAGACTAAACATTCATATACTAATACTGCACGTCTTTGCTTGCAGGAACCTGACAGCTATATAAAGTGTTACTTTTAATTAGCTTTAATTTTACAAAAATACCAGCATTAAGATATTTACTACGGATAAGTTAAAGATATTTTTCTGGTAGAATATCGCTGATTTTTCAGTAAGTTAAATACATTCAACATTCTCGACAAACTTCAAGGATTAACTCAAAATGATGTTAGAGCTAATCACTTACTGTAATAACAAGTATGGCAACTAGCCCTCTTCCTAAAGGCATAATGAAAGCTATTTCATTCAAGCAACCTTATGCATGGCTGATCGCTAATGGATATCTGTTAGTAGATGATCGTACTTGGAGAACACAATATCGCGGACCAGTACTAATTCACGCGAGTAAGGGTCTGTACGAGGTGTATTACGATTATGTGAAGTTGCACACTGAAATTCTATTACCTGGGAAAGACAAACTTGAGTATGGGGGCGTTGTAGGTATTGCTAACTTAACAATTTGCTCCTTACCTAGAGAGCTTCCTAATACCATTAGCCCCCAGCAACGCCTATATTTTAACGGAGTTCATGAGAAGTACTTCGGCTTTTTGTTTGAGCAAGCACGTCCTTTAGCACTCTTGCCATGTCGAGGTAAAATTGGTATTTTTGAAATTGATATAGACGAGCTATTAGCGGCGCCGCCTGCTGCACAAGCTGAACTATTTTAAGTTTTACGTAACCGCACCTGATGTATAAAAGTTTCTTATCATTTGAAATGAATCGTTATTATCAACAACTAATGAATACTCTAGAAATTTAGTAAGGATTACACCAAATGAAAGATTTAAAGAAAGACTTTAAAAAAGACTTTAAAAAAAGCCCTATAGCTTTATCAGGCTGGAATTTTGATAATAGCTACACGCGACTAGCCAAAACATTTTTTGTTAATCAGAAACCGACAACTGTAAAAGCGCCACATATTGTGCTATTTAATCAGTCATTAGCTGTATCACTGGGGCTAAATACAGAGTTTTTATTACAGAATGAAGCAAGCTCAACTTTTTCAGGTAATACTATACCTATGGGTGCAGAGCCTATAGCACAGGCATATGCAGGTCACCAATTTGGTCATTTAAATATGCTTGGCGATGGTAGAGCAATATTGCTAGGAGAACATATTACGCCAGATGGTAATCGCTATGATATTCAGCTTAAAGGTGCGGGCATCACCGCTTACTCACGCCGTGGCGATGGTCGCGCAGCCTTAGGCCCTATGCTTAGAGAGTACATCATTAGCGAGGCGATGTATGCGCTTGAGATACCGACTACACGTAGCTTAGCTGTGGTGACAACAGGTGAGCTCGTGTATCGCGATAGCGCACTACCTGGCGCTATCTTAACGCGTGTTGCAGCTAGTCATATTCGAGTTGGGACATTTCAATTTGCTGCATCACATGATAGCACAGAGCCTGTAAGGTCACTGGCTGACTACACATTAAATCGACACTTCCCGAATCTTGTAAGCACAGAAAATAAGTATCTGTCACTACTGGATGCTGTAATTGATAATCAGGCTAAGCTCATTGCACAATGGATGCTGATTGGATTTATTCATGGTGTGATGAATACAGATAATATGTCAATTAGTGGCGAAAGTATCGATTTTGGCCCTTGTGCATTTATGAATAACTATGATCCTGCAACTGTTTTTAGCTCGATTGATAAGCATGGTCAATATGCTTTTGGTAATCAGCCATCTATAGCGCAATGGAATTTGACACGATTTGCTGAGACATTGCTGCCGTTACTACACCAGACTTTAGAGGAGTCTATAGGAATTGCAGGAAATTCTTTGAATAAATTTGCAGATAAATACCAACAGTATTGGCTAACAGGTATGCGAGCAAAGCTAGGCTTGCTAACAGTAGAATCTGATGATCTCGCATTAATAGAAGAGCTATTAAATTGCATGAAAAAATACCACATGGACTATACCAATACCTTTTACGATCTATCTTCAGGCTTTGTTTCAGGTTTAGCCTCAAGCTTAAGTGTAGAAGAAAATACGGATATGCCCGATTTTATTGCATGGCATCATCGGTGGCGTAGTCGGTTATCAAGTCAGCCTCAATTTATAGACGATGCCATTGCTTTGATGTTAAAGACTAACCCGGTTGTAATTCCACGTAATCATCAGGTGGAAGCTGCGTTAGTCGCAGCAGAGTCAGGTGATTTTACCGTACTAGAAAAACTACTAAATGTACTATCGCAACCTTATCTGGATGATGCTAGTAATATAAGCTATCGTATGCCGCCTGTACCATCAACCATACCCTATAAAACATTCTGTGGGACTTAACTAATATATTCAGCTTGTGAATGTACTTTAGCTTAATACAAACTATAGCTTAATCATCTTAAAACAAACTCCACGCTAATATGCCATTACTTTTGAATTGGCTATAATTTCACTTTCTCATCACTTAGCATCTAAAAAGCAGTAACACACAACAGTTAGGCAGAAAATGACCACAACAACTAATATTGCACTCAAAGTACCATTCAATGAGAAAGACCAAGCTAAATCGCTAGGCGCACGCTGGAATGCAGAAGCAAAACACTGGTATGTGCCGCAAGGCATTGACGCAACACCTTTTGAAAAATGGTTCACACCTAGCTCTAGCCTAGCCACAGCTAAGTCCGACCCAAAACCTGCAATAAAAACCGACAAAGTCTCGCCAAACCAATCTTTTGATGGTGACATAGATGCCATTAACGCAAGATTACGTGACGCTTATGAGTCACGTGATGACGACTTATTTTAATCGCAGATGCCTCATCGCTCGCATCACAACGTTTATGTGATTGAACTATCCAAAGAGGTGCTGTTTGAGGCAAAGTTCATCAGATGTAACCCCAATTATATTACGGGAAAGCCGTGTGTTTATGTCGGCATGACAGGCTTAGATCCTGATATACGTTTTGATAAACATAAAGCAGGCATTCAGTCCAACAGGTATGTAAGACGATATGGCTTGCGTTTACTACCGGATTTATACGAAGGTTTTAATCCTATGACATACGATGATGCTGTCAGCATGGAGATTGAGATCGGCATAGATTTACGCAGTGCAGGTTTTGCGGTTTGGCAGGCATAGCTTCAGAGTATCTCAACTTAGTTAAGTTAAACTTGTGAGATCTGTTGTGCTATATATGCCAACGCTTCATCAACCTGATCAATCAGAATGAGGCATAAATCATCTTTTTCTAAGCGTGATAATGCCGTATCAATGGCGACAAATTCACCGCGTATCTCATCTACTCTTTTAGTACGACTGGCGTTTGCCAAACCGTTTCTTAATAGTGTGAGCACTTCACCGTCAGCACGACCACGTTGACATTGATCTTCGTATAGAATCACCTCATCAAAAGCATCACCTAAGATTTCTGATTGACGGCTGATATCAATATCTCGACGGTCACCAGCGCCACTAATCACTACTATACGTTTGCTCGCAGGGATATTTTCAATCGCACTAACCAACGCAACAATAGCATCAGGGTTATGTCCGTAATCAGCAATCACGCTAGCGCCACGATATTCAAAAAAGTTAAAACGGCCTGGTGCGGTTAGTGCATCATTAACGAAAGTTGAGACACCTTGAAGAATGACATCCCACTCAATGTTTAATGCCCATGCAGACGCGATTGCAGCCATGGCATTCTCAACTTGAAAGCCTATTGTACCGTTACGAGTCAGTGGAATTTTTGCTAAATCAATACGATACTCGTTGTGCTGTTGTGCGGCAACTATCTGCCCGTCTTCAACATAAACTACACGATGTCCATGAGCGCGATGGGTCGCTATAACGGGTAACTGACCATTTTGCGCAAAGAAAGTCACAGCACCAGGGCATGCTGCGGCCATATTAACAGTCATTGGGTCAGCAGCATTCAATACAGCCATACCGTTAGGCGCAACATTTTGTACAACAACCCTCTTAACAACGGCCAGATCTTCCACGGTAGTGATATAGCTTAACCCTAAATGGTCACCCATACCAATATTAGTCACTACTGCGACATTGCAGCGATCAAACGCTAAGCCTTCACGTAATACACCACCTCTAGCTGTTTCTAGCACTGCTGCATCTACATCAGGATGCATTAACACATTACGAGCACTTTTTGGACCGCTGCAATCTCCAGTGTCGATACGACGACCCTCAATATACACACCGTCCGAGTTGGTCATGCCAACTCTAAAGCCTCGGCAGGTTAGAATGTGGGAAATTAAGCGTACCGTTGTTGTCTTACCATTAGTGCCGGCCACAGTAACTAGTGGAATTCTGCCATCCTCATCAGCGGTAAACATAGTAGATAGAATAGCGTCACCTACATTGCGGCTTTTACCGTAAGATGGTTGTAAATGCATGCGTAAGCCTGGCGCGGCATTCACTTCTACAATGCCACCACCTTGTGCCTCTAGCGGATGTAGCACGCTATCACACATCACATCTACACCGCAAATATCTAAACCTATCATTTGTGCCGCGGCCACCGCTGTTGCAGCTAGCGCAGGGTGCACATCATCAGTTACATCAGTTGCTGAGCCACCAGTACTCAAATTAGCATTACTACGCATCACCACGCGCTGCCCTTTACTGGGCACTGAGTCTACGTTTAGGCCCTGCTCGGCTAGGCAACCCAACGCGATATCGTCTATGCGAATTTTAGTGAGCGAAGTCGCGTGACCTGAACCTCGGCGTGGATCACTATTCACCTGCTCAACTAAAGCGCGAATAGTGCGCACACCATCTCCTAGTACAATAGGTGGGTCGCGCCTTGCTGCTGCAACCATTTGATTACCAACAACCAGTAGACGAAAGTCGCTGCCTGTAATAAACTGTTCAACCAATACTTCAGAGCTGATTTTAGATGCAGCAGTAAAAGCATCGTTAAGCTGTTCATGTGTAACAATGTTCACTGTTACACCTTTGCCCTGATTACCATCCTTAGGCTTAACAACAACAGGTCCCGAAATTTCAAGCATGGCGGCCCATGCTTCTTCTAAAGTAGAAACCTCTTGTCCAAATGGCACTGCTACGCCCGCCGCATCAAGTAGCTTTTTAGTTAAATGTTTATCTTGTGCAATCGCTTCAGCAATAGCGCTACTACGATCTGTTTCAGCAGCCTGAATACGGCGCTGACAACTACCCCAGCCAAACTGTACCAAGCTACCTTCTGTTAAACGACGATAAGGGATTCCTCTAGCTATGGCAGCATTTACAATAGAACCAGTACTCGGGCCTAGTCGGACATCTTCATCGAGGTCTTTCAGTTCTACAAGTGCTGCATTCAAATCAAATAGGGTGTCTGCCACAGCGGCTTGGCAAAGGCTTTCTGCTAACTCTAGAGCCCTGCGCCCGACGTCTTCTTCACTGTATTCAAACACGACTTGAAACACGCCAGACTCTTGCGTTGCAGTTGTGCGACTAAATGTCACTAGACTTCCCGATTGGGCTTGCAACGCCAAAGCTGTTAGTTCCAAAACATGCGCCATTGTCACAGCTCCGGCATGGCCACTAGGTTGCAACATGCCAATTTCAGGAAAGCGCTCCCTAAGTCGCACTTCAAATCCACTGATATTCGCAATGCAACACTCTAGCTCGTTGCAGGATACAACCGCTTCAATAGACGTATGCCGACTCCATAAATTAGGCCCCCTAAGTGCTCGAACGCGATTGACTTGCATTAAACAGTTTTCCTTATTGTTTTGATTTTATAATATTGATTACTATGATATTAGTTATGATATTTAAGTAGTCTTAGCACGTTTAGGCTCGAATGTTTTGATACCGGTAATAATCAAATCTAGAGAGATACCTAGCGCCCAAGCAGCACTTACAGCTGCTAAAAAGCTTGCAACCTCTATAGTTTCAGAATGACTTTTTAGCGCAGGAATATTAGACAAACTCACTAAAGGTGTTTTAGCTTTCCCATTGGCGAGCACGATGTATCCATCGCTCAATATCACCGCTCGCCCAGCATTGGCTAAATGTTCATTTACAATTTCTAAAGCCGCATCTTGGGTAAAAAATATGACTTCGCCATCGCATAACTCCGCCATCATAACTACCAATGGATCTTCAGCATTTAACACTGCTGCACCGTTATCTAGTACAACGTCAACTTGTGTGCGCATGACGTTATAAACTTGCTCTATCGTCTCAATATAATACTCACCGAAGTGCTTCTCTGGCTCAATATTAGTGATAATACCTACTTGACAGCGGTCATAACCCAAACCCTCACCCAAAATGGTGAAAGCACTACTTTCAATCACCGCGGCTTGCACTTTACGATTCATTAGTAGTTTTTGGGCAGCAGTCCAGTTAGCACAATTTTTTCCATCTAACTGACGCTCGTCTACATATAAACCATCCTCACAAGCTAGGCCTGTGTGTAAACCACTGAGCTGAATAAGACTAGCTACAATTTGAGCAACTTGAGATTTTCCATGAGTACCAGCTATACCTACAAGCGGGATTCGGCCGGAATCCTCACTGCTAAACAAGCTCTCAACAATCGCTTTACCTACTGGCCGGGCTTCGCCTTGCGCAGGTTTAAGATGCATCAATAAACCTGGTCCCGCATTCACTTCAACAATCGCTGCACCTTGTACTGCCAATGGACGAGAAATATCTTCCGCAACCATATCAATACCAGCGATATCAAGGCCAACGATACGTGCAGCCAAGGTGGCTACAGCAGCAACCTCTGGGTGAACTAAATCTGTCACATCGATAGCCACATTGCCATTACGCTGCACAACAATAGCGCGACCTTTTGGTAAAACTGAGTCAGGTGTATACCCTTGCCGCTTGATTTCAAAAATAACAGACGGAGCCTCATCGATCAGCATCAGTTCCAATGGAAACTCTTCGGCTTCACCCCTTCTAGGGTCTGTATTGACTTGTAAATCAATTAGCTGTCGAATCGTAGCTGAACCATCGCCTATTACTGACACGGATTCACCACGTGCAGCTGCAGCTAACTTACCACCTACAACTAATAGACGATGCTCATCGCCGCGTATAAACCGCTCTACAATAACTTCACTACCCTCTTCATCGGCAAGTTTAAATGCTGCCTCAATGTCAGCGCGGGTTATTAGTTCGGTAGATACGCCACGCCCATGATTGCCATCACTAGGTTTGACGACAACGGGTAACCCGATATCTTCAGCTGCTGCCCAAGCATCTTCAGGGTCTTCTACAACACGACCTTCAGGTACGGGTACACCACAATTTTGTAACAGCTGTTTGGTTAAGTCTTTATCACGCGAGATACCTTCAGCAATAGCACTAGTCATATCCGTTTCAGCTGTCCAAACACGATGTTGAGCAGCACCATAGCCTAACTGCACCAAATTACCTTCTGTCAAGCGGATAGAGGGAATACCTAACTCAGTAGCAGCATCAACGATACAAGCGGTGCTAGGACCTAAACAATAGTCATCTACTAGCTCGCGCAATGTTGCAACGGTAGCTGCCACATTAAACGGCTTATTCTCTATAGCTGCCATAATCAAGTCGCGACCTGCACTTAATGCTGCCCGGCTGACTTTTTCATTACGTGAACGTACAACAACTTTGTAGACACCTCGTACTGAGGTGCTGCGCGCTTTACCAAAGCCACCCTGCATACCTGCTAAGGTTTGCAACTCAAGTGTCACATGCTCTAGTATATGGCCTGCCCAAGTACCTTCTTTTACGCGTAATAAAAATCCGCCGCGCTCGCCTATGCCGCAGCGATGCTCAATTAGCGAAGGAAGCCACGAACTGAGGCGTTCATAAAAACCTGGAATGGTGTTGGATGGTGAGTCTTCTAAAACACCAATGTCTAACCATACTTCTAACACCGGACGATATGTCCATATATTGGGGCCACGCAGAGGTAATATTTTAAGAAATTGCATCAATCTATCCAGATTAATATTATGTCATCTAATTCTATCGTATTTAGCTGACATAAAGCTTACAGACCGTCGCAATGTAACAGATTTATATTTATTTGTAAGGCTTCGTGAATGTAGTAAAATCAGCAGCCGTGAACAACCAAAAACAACATTTAAATTCCGCCCCAAAACCATTACCTGATCATTGGCAAGCAATCGTATTTGCACAATTAATGGGTGCTGAAGCGGTGCAAGGTTGGTTGGAAGTCAATCTAGACAACAAGCTTTACTTTAAAAAAAGTTTGTTGGTCATTACAGATGAGCGTTTACTTCATATTGAGTCAACTGCGCAAAGAAATACAGCGGAAACAGTTGATTTTAAATGTAATTTAGGCTCTAAACTTGAGTATCGTGATCATGCTGGCGTAGGACGAATCGAGCTATTTGAGCAAGAAAAACGAATAGCATACTGGTTTTTGACCTTAGAAAACAATACGGCAGCTTTACGTTTAGTTAAGCAGTTTGCGCAACAGGTCAACAGCCTTATAACTAAGCAAGCAATAGTATTAGACCCAACGGAACCCTGTCCAAAATGTCAGTTTCCTATGACGGCTGATCAGGATGAGTGTCCGCAATGTAGTCGCACCTTAGACGCACCACCTTCAACCTGGACGCTATTCAGGTTGTGGCGCTTTGCAAAACCTTACCAATGGCAGCTGCTTGCGGGCTTAATGCTGATGCTAGCGTCAACAGCTGCAACCTTGGTACCACCTTACTTAACCATTCCACTAATGGATAAAGTATTGATCCCTTATCAAAATGGTGTACCTATCGATAGAGGCATGGTTTCTTGGTTACTTGCCGGCTTGTTAGGCTCAGCGCTATTGGCCTGGAGTCTAGGCTGGGCACGCACTTACATTCTAGCTTTGGTCAGCGAACGCATCGGTGCTGACCTCAGAACCATCACCTATGAGCACTTGCTTCGACTGTCTCTAGAGTATTTCGGTGGTAAACGTACAGGTGATTTAATGGCGCGAATTGGTTCAGAATCAGACCGAATCTGCGTCTTTCTATCTTTACATTTACTCGACTTTGCCACCGATGTACTGATGATCATCATGACAGCAACGATTTTAATTTCTATCAATACCAAGCTGGCGCTCGTTACCTTGCTACCTCTTCCAATTATTGCTTGGATGATTCACTTAGTGCGCGATCGCCTGCGTACAGGTTTTGAAAAAATCGACCGAGTATGGTCTCAAGTAAGTAATGTGTTGGCAGATACGATACCGGGAATTCGCGTGGTAAAGGCTTTTGCACAAGAAAATCGTGAAGCCATGCGCTTTCGTGAAGCCAATCAACAAAACCTGATGGTGAATGACCGTATTAATAAAATCTGGTCACTATTCTCACCCAGTGTGACCCTACTCACGGAAATTGGCTTGTTATTAGTCTGGGCATTCGGCATCTGGCAAGTATCCCGTAACGAAATCAGCGTGGGCGTATTAACCGCCTTTCTCGCCTATATCAGCCGTTTTTATACCCGTTTAGACTCCATGAGTCGCATTGTATCTGTCACGCAAAAAGCTGCCTCTGGCGCCAAACGTATTTTTGATATTCTAGACCATGTATCCAGTGTTCCAGAGGCCACTAACCCAGTGCACTTAGACAATGTAACAGGCAAAATTGATATTACCAATGTGGGCTTTCGCTATGGCAATCGTGCCGTCATTAAAAACATCAATCTGACGATACAACCTGGTGAAATGATTGGTTTGGTTGGCCATAGCGGCTCTGGCAAAAGCACTTTGGTCAATCTCATGTGTCGTTTTTATGATGTGTCGAGTGGCTCAATCAGCCTCGATGGTGTCAATATTCGCTCTCTGCCAATTTCTGAATATAGACGTAATATTGGGCTGGTATTACAAGATCCATTCTTGTTCTTCGGCAGTATTGCAGACAATATTGCTTACGGCAAACCAGACGCAAGTCGAGCTGAAGTCGTTGCGGCAGCACGCGCGGCGCATGCACATGAGTTTATTTTACGCTTACCGCATGGTTATGACTCTCTAGTTGGGGAACGCGGTCATGGCTTGTCTGGCGGTGAACGCCAGCGCATTTCGATTGCAAGGGCCTTACTCATAGACCCGCATATCTTGATATTGGACGAAGCCACAGCCTCAGTCGATACAGAAACCGAAAAAGAAATTCAAAAAGCACTCGATAACTTAGTTCAAGGTCGTACGACTATTGCCATTGCGCATCGTCTTTCCACTTTGCACAAAGCCAATCGCCTAGTAGTTTTAGAGCAAGGTGAAGTTGTTGAAATTGGTAACCACGATGAGTTAATGGCTCAAGAAGGTGCTTATTACCGACTTTACCAAGCGCAGGCTAGGAATGTGGATACTGATTTAGATGACTTAAATGCTGATGATGAGATCGCCAGCAAAGAAACGAACACACAATCATGAAACAAACTTTCGTAGACTTCAACCTGATACGCAACACCGTTGGGCAATTACAACTTACTACGCGTAATAGTGAGGTTCACAATGGCGTATATCCTGTACGCGCCTTTCCAATCTCAGCTGCTGATGAGGGTCTCTCATTATTGAGTCGTGAAGGTCATGAACTGGCTTGGATTAATCAATTGTCAGACTTGCCAGACGAGATGCATGTACTGATAGCTGAAGAGTTAACTCAAAGAGAGTTCATGCCTGAAATTCATAGAATCATACATGTGTCTAGCTTTGCCACACCTAGTATTTGGCAGCTGATAACAAATCGTGGCGAGGCAACGCTCACCTTGAAATCTGAAGATCACATTCGCCGATTAACCCCTACCAGCTTACTGATTTCGGATAGTCACGGTATTGATTTTTTGATTCCACAAATAGATCAATTAGACAAGGTAAGCAGAAAACTACTTGATCGTTTTTTATAATATGTCTACCACTACGTTTACTCAACACAACAACCCTTTACATGGCATTAAACTAGAGCAAGTAGTAACGGATTTGGTAGCCTATTATGGCTGGAGTGGTTTAGCAGAGCGCATTCCAGTCAATTGCTTCATTAGTGAGCCCAGCATTCAATCTAGCCTGAAATTCTTGCGCAGAACCCCATGGGCACGCAATAAAACTGAAGCGCTTTATTTGACTATGCTTAGTAAGAAAAAATCTAGAGAGGCAACAGAATCTAGCATTTAAACTCTTTCAAAAAGCAGACTTAAGTTGCTTTTGAATTTTTAATAGTTAATTTCCATTTAAAACCTACTAGAACTACTTACTCTTAATTAATCATCAGGCTAATCTACTCCAGCCCCATTAATTAACACCAAAAACTCACTACTCTGTATATGCCGTATACTAAGCTAACTGAAAATATGTAGATGGAAATTAATATGAATGAGCGTATTCAACAACTACTCAAGCAAATTAATCTATTAGAAGATGAGCTACGTACCGCTCTTAGCGACCAGCAATCGACTATTTTCTTTCAGATAAAAGGTAAACGGATCGAGTTTGAAGAGTCTATTAAAGCAACACACCGCAAACTTAAAAGAAACTTCTTTCGCTGGCTTGTCGTAGACCGTCCACAAAACCTGATTACAGGGCCTATTATTTACTCAATGATTGTTCCTCTGCTCGTCACCGACCTTTTTGTTAGTTTTTACCAAATCACCTGTTTTCCAATTTACGGTATAAAAAAAGTAAAACGCAGTGACTATATTATTTTTGATCGGCAACATTTAAGTTACTTAAACTTTATTGAAAAATTTCACTGCACTTACTGTGCTTACGGTACGGGCATGGTAGCCTATATTAGCGAGATTATTGCTAGAACCGAGCAATACTTTTGCCCTATTAAGCATGCTAGAAAGATGTTAAGTACACATACGCGTTACACTCAGTTTTTAGAGTTTGGTGAGGCTGAAAATTATGAAACTAAACTTGAAGAGTATAGACGTGCTTTATCTCCAGACAAAATTGATAAAAATAGTTAATTTATCGCCTTATTTTCGCTGTTTTAACTCTGCGTGATATTCTGTGGGCTTTTAACTAAAGGTCCTTAAAATGACAGTCAAATCAACCAATATTGAGACCTTTATCCAAGGCAAAGATGCCTCACTAGAGGCATCCATACACACACTGCAAGGCAAACTAGCAGCACTAGGTATTCATGTAGAAGAAAAGTCATGGTTGAATGAGGTTGAAGGTGTTTGGTCTGTACATGTGATTGACCGTGATTGCACACGCTTATTTACTAATGGCAAGGGCGCATCTCAATTAGCCGCTCGCGCCAGTGCATTGGGCGAATATTTTGAACGATTAAGCACTAACTACTTTTGGGCGCATTTTTACTTAGGTGAAACCATTGCTAGTAAAGAGTTTGTACATTACCCAAATGAGCAATGGTTTCCGCTCAAGGGCGATAAATGGCCGGCTGGCCTGCTCACACCCGAACTGCAAAAATTCTACAATCCAGATGGCACGGTAGCGGCCAGTCAACTAATTGATTTAAACTCAGGTAATAAAGAACGTGGTATTTGCGCTATCCCATACAAACGTCTGCGTAACGACAAAACCGTATATTTTCCAGTCAATCTAATTGGTAATCTATATGTAAGTAACGGCATGAGCGCAGGTAATACTTTAATGGAGGCTCGTACTCAAGCACTTGCAGAGATTTTTGAACGCTATATTAAATACAAAATCATTCGTGAAGGTATTTGCTTACCAGATGTACCAGAAGCCGTGATTAAGCGCTATCCACGCATTGCAAAAGGCATTAAAGCTTTACGTGACGCTGGTTATGGCATTTTAGTGAAAGATGCTTCATTAGGCGGGGAATACCCAGTGATGAATGTCACTTTACTTCACCCTGAAGACCAAGGATGTTTTGCTAGCTTTGGCGCACACCCACGCTTTGAGGTGGCGTTGGAGCGCGCATTAACCGAGTTATTACAAGGTCGCGCTTTAGACAGCCTAAAAGGCTTTGTCGCGCCAGGTTTTGATATGGAAGAGATTGCCGACTCACAGAACTTAGAAATTCATTTTGTAGATTCAAGTGGTGTGATTAGCTGGAATTTTTTACGTAGTACGCCAGATTACGAGTTTTTCGATTGGAACTTCAGTACCACTACAGAAGAAGACTACAACTGGTGCGTTAACACCATTCATGATAGCGGGCATGATATATACATCGCCAATTTTATGCATTTAGGCGTTTATGCTTGCCGCATTTTCGTGCCCGGCATGAGTGAAATCTACCCTGCTGAAGAGTTGGAGTGGGAAAACAATACTGTAGGTAATTTAGTGCGCCCTTTCGCATTGCGACTACAGGATTTACAGCAAGAACAGTCAGCAGAGTTACTAGAGTTGCTACTGAATTTAGATTTAGCTGATGAGTTACCAGTGACTACACTTATCGGTTTATGTGCCGATGCTGGCACAACTTGGGGAGATTTACGTGTAGGTGAACTTAAAACCCTTGCAGCATTAGCGGCTGGTAATACAGATAATATCTTGGATGGCTGCGTTTGGATCGCTCAATTTAATGAACTCCCACCCGCGCGTGCTAAAGTTTATCGCTGCATCGCTAATTTAGTACAGATTGAAGAAGTATTAGAGAGTGGCGACACTGCTTTATTTGAAAAAAATTTAGCGCTTATGTATGGCAAAGAAACCTTGGCGCAAGCACAGCGCTTAGTCAATCAAGAAGAGCAATACTTTGGCTTAGAAAACTTAGGCTCTAATATGGAGGCCAGCAAAATGCACCAACAATTACTCGCTGCTTATCGCAAAGTTTGGAAGCAACTTAACTAGACTTGAAATCAACACAATGATTATCGACACAATTGACAATATACAACGCTATGCAGCTATTCACCCTTTATTCTCTCAAGTGTTTGAATATATCAAAACTACAAATTTATTAGCGCTAGTTAACGGCAAGCATGCCATATTAAACGATGATGTGTTTGTGCTGATTCAACGTGGACTTGGACAAACCAAGGCTGAAGCAAAACTCGAATGTCACCGCAAATATATCGATATTCAATTAGTGCTCGATGGTGTAGATGAAATGGGCTGGAAGCCGCTCGCAGATTGCCAACAAGAAGTTGGTGGCTTCAATACCACTAATGATGTGCAGTTCTTTGAAGATTTACCACTTAATTGGCTTAGCACACCACCTGATAAATTTTGTATTTTCTTTCCTGAAGATGCGCACTCAGGCATGGTCTCAAAGCAATATCTACATAAAGCGGTTTTTAAAATTGCGGTTAAGATTTAAAATTTAAGCTCAAAGTTTAACTCCAGCTTAATATGCAACTCCTTAACAATACTGCCAAAATTGAATGGCGTGATGGACAACCCTACGCCAGTGAGTTTCAAGATGTTTATTTCTCCACAGACAATGGCTTACTGGAAACTGACTATGTATTTTTTCAAGGCAATGACTTAACAAAACGCTGGCTTAATTCAGACATGCAAACTTTTAGCATCGGCGAAACCGGCTTTGGTACTGGATTAAATTTTCTCTGTACCGTCAATTTATGGCTTGCCATAGGTTCTAAGAATGCTACGCTGCATTTTATTAGCACAGAAAAATATCCGCTTAGTTTGCAAGACCTTAGTACTGCGTTAAATCTTTGGCCACAACTCAAGCCAATTAGCGAGCCACTTTTAGCGCAATATGAAAGTCTGATTAACGGATCTAGTACGATTTTTCTTTATGATAATCGTGTGCAGCTAAGCCTGTTAATTGGTGATGCGACAGTAGGCTTAAGTAAAATCACTAAACAAGTTGACGCTTGGTTTTTAGATGGCTTCGCACCCACTAAAAATCCTGATATGTGGCGAGTCGAACTATTTCAACAAATGGCAAGGTTGTCAAAAACATCTACTACACTTGCAACCTTCACCAGTGCAGGTAACGTGCGCCGGGGGTTAATAAGTGCAGGTTTTAATGTGAGTAAGCGAACCGGTTTCGGTAAGAAGCGTGAAATGCTTATTGGAAGTTTTATTGGTAATAAAACATGAATACTATTCCTAAAACCGCAATTATTATAGGTGGTGGTATTGCAGGCTGCAGCACAGCCTATGCACTGGCTAGCCGCGGTATAAAAGTCACGCTGTTTGAGCGACGTGCGCAAATAGCCAGTGAAGCTTCCGGTAATCCGCAAGCGATGCTGTATCCGCGCATCAGTGGCGATGACGATGCCAGCCGATTAGCACTTGAAAGCTATTTGTATAGCTTAGAGTTTTTTAAAATGCTTAAGCTAAACCCTGCCGATTTTAACGTTTGCGGTATGCTGCAACTCGGCTTTAATCCTAGAGAATTAGCCCGCATTCAAAAAGTCGCAGCACAAGATTATGCCGATGATCTTTTAAGATACGTGAGTGCTCGTGAGGCAAGCAGCCTTGCCGGCATAGAGCTAATACATGATGCACTATATTTTCCCAACGCTGCTTGGGTTAATCCCCAGCAACTATGCCACCGCTTAACTACGCATGAAAATATCTCAGTTAAAACATTAATAAATGTCGATAAACTATTGATAAATAATAACTTATTTGAAATTTATTCAAAAGATCAACTTATAGATAAAGCTGATATTGCCGTTATTGCCAATGCTAACGAAGCAGAGCATTTAGGCATTAAGCTACACTTAAAAACACAGGTCATTCGCGGTCAAGTAAGCACTCTTAAAGCAACTGATATCAGCCAAAAAATCAAATTAATTATATGCAGTGATGGCTACCTAAGTCCCGCTGAAAATAATGAGCACAGCTTAGGTGCGACATTCTCGGTAGATAACTTAGAGTCCACATTAGATAATGAAGACCATCAAGCCAACCTATTCAAACTTAATAGCTTTTCATTAGCACTACATGAAAACCTTAAAAACAATATCACAGGCGGCCGCGTCTCATTTAGATGCACGTCTTTCGACTACTTTCCATTAATAGGCGAACTGCTAGATCACAACTTACTAAAAACCAAACCACCCCGACCAAACGCCAAACCAGAGTCTTTACCTTGGATTAAGGGGCTTTATATTAACGTGGCACACGGCAGTCGCGGCTTCAGCAGCGCACCCTTTTGCGCAGAACTACTAACACAGATGATTTGCAATGAACCGATTACGTTGAGTATTAAATTAGCTGAGTTGATGAATCCCAACCGTTTTGCCTTACGTAAACTTGGGTTAAAAAGACTAGCTAAAATGCATCCAAGCTCAACTCCGGCAAATTTCAGCTAAAATCACACTATGCAATCGCCGTCAGAAATAGCACTTAGAGATTTTCAGCAGGCACTATTACGCAATCCTAAAGATACCGTTGCACAAATTAATTGCGGCAATTTATGTGTGGAGCTGAGGCGCTATGAAGAAGCGGCTGGCTATTTTAGACGGCTGGCGCGTATATTTAAAACTAATCTAGATGTGCGCAACGCCCTGTGTTACGCTCTACAAGAGTTTGGCAACGAATCTCATGCACAGGGTCGCTATCTTACTGCAGAAGCTTGCTTTAAAGAGGCTTTAGAAAGTCAACCCACAAATGCCGCTTACTTGTATAACTTAGGTAATGCGCAACGCGAGCTTGGTAAGCCTAAAGAAGCGGCTTTGCATTATCAAAAAGCGATACAATTTAGTCCAAATGATGCCGACATTTACAACAATTTAGGCAATGTACAACGCGAGTTGGGGCAGCTAGATTTAGCGATTGCAAGTTATAAAAAAGCATTAGACTTAAACCCAAAGCTTCATCATGCCAAAGTGCATTTGGTGCACCAAAAACAGCATATATGCGACTGGCAAGATTTAGAAGATGACATTTCAAGCATTCGCGACTGGGTGAAAAACATACCAGAAGCACAAGTTTCGCCATTTGCTTTTTTAGCCATGCCAACAACGACAGCAGAAGAACAAAAACTTTGCGCTAGTAATTGGGTCAGTAATCGTTACTCTGCACTAATAAAGCAAGCTGATACGCTTAATTTTAAGCATGAGCTGCCGCGTATAAGCCAAAAAATAAGAATTGGCTATCTGTCAGCTGATTTTAGATTGCACCCCTTAGCATTTTTAATCAGCGAATCGATTGAATTACACGACAGGTCAAAATTTGAAATTTTTGCTTTTTCATATGGTATAAATGACAAAAGCAGTGCCAGAGCTAGGTTAGAAAAGGCTTTTGACGCGTTTTATGATATCCGAAACTTATCTGAAATTGATGCTGCAAGGAAAGTTAACACGCTACAAATAGACATTTTGGTGGATTTAACAGGCTTTACCCAAACTAGCCGTAGCGGTATAGTCGCTTTTCGCCCAGCACCCATCAATGTGAACTGGCTCGGCTTCCCTGGCACGATGGGTATGAAAAGTGATAGTAAGCCATTGTTCGATTACATGTTAAGTGATAACTTCATCACGCCAGCTGAAACTGTAAATCACTATGCTGAACAACTTGCACTTTTACCACACTGCTATCAGTCCAACGACCGTAAACGCCCGATTAGCGCGCAACCTAGTCGCAAAAGCTGCCATTTACCAGAGGGTGTCTTTGTCTATTGCTGCTTTAACCAATCTTTTAAAATTACACCTAAGTTTTTTTCCGTATGGATGCGCTTACTAAATGCTGTGCCAAACAGCGTACTTTGGCTATTAGATAGCAATCAGTGGACTAAAGAAAACTTAATCAACCAAGCTGCAAAAAATAATATAGAGGTTGAGCGTTTAATATTTGCGCCACGCATGAGTATTGCAGATCATCTAGCGCGACATGTTCATGCTGACTTATTTTTAGATACATCGCCTTACAATGCCCATACCACTTGTAGTGATGCTTTATGGATGGGGCTGCCAGTATTAACCTGCGTTGGTGATACTTTTGCAGCACGTGTAGCCGCTAGCTTATTAACCGCAGCAGATATGCCAGAGTTAATCACCTACTCAATGCAAGATTATGAAAGTAAAGCACTTCATCTAGCTAGCTATCCAATAGAGCTTGAAAAAATCAAACAGAAGTTGCTTGCGACTAAACTTACATCGGCTTTATTTGATACCAATCAATTTACACACTCACTAGAGCATATATACCAATCAATGTGGCAGCAATATTTAATCACCCAAGCATCTAGTGATAATGCTGCTTAGTAGTGTAAAAAATTATGCTAAAGTCACGCACATAGCAGTTTTACTTATGATTAAAAAATAAATAAGGTTAAATTATGGCGGCAATTGACATTAGTCCAATCTTAAAATTCATGCTGGATAAAGGTGGTTCAGACCTTTTCTTTAGCACAGGTGCAAGTATTCATATTGAAGTTGAAGGCGATACATTGCCAATTAACAACCAAATAATGACACCTGGCATGACTAAGGAGATTGCTTATTCGATGATGTCTGCAGATCAAATCATGGAGTTTGAGTCAACATTAGAATGTAACTTTGCTATTAGCAAGAAGGATGTTGGTCGTTTTCGCGTAAATGTATTCAAACAACGTGGTGAAGTGGGTATGGTAATACGACATATTAAAACAGATATTCCATCAATCGAATCACTAGGACTTCCTGCGATATTAAAAGACTTAACTTTACGCAAGCGTGGCTTAATTCTAGTTGTTGGTGCAACGGGTTCTGGTAAAACTACTACCCTCGCCTCTATGATTGACTATCGTAATGCAACAACTAATGGTCACATTCTTACACTTGAAGACCCTATTGAGTTTATTCACCCTCATAAAAAATCAGTGGTTGACCAACGCGAAGTTGGCATTGATACCCTGTCTTTTGAAAACGGTCTTAAGAATGCAATGCGCCAAGCACCAAACGTGATTTTAATTGGTGAAGTGCGTGATATGGAGGGCATGAAAAATGCTATGACATATGCTGAAACCGGCCACCTGTGCCTTGCGACATTACACGCTAACAATGCTAATCAAGCACTTGAACGTATCATTTCATTTTTTCCAGAAGATGCTCGGGCAGGATTACTGCTAGGCTTATCAATGAATCTGGTATCAATTATTTCTCAGCGCCTTATACCTGGAAAACTCAGTAAGCGTGTAGCAGCAACAGAAGTGATGATTAACACCCCTTATATTTCAGAGCTTATACAAAAGCAAAGAATGAGTGACATAAAGGAAACTATGGCTGATAACAACGATATAGGTATGAATACCTTTGATCAATCTTTATTCAGATTATTTAGTAACGGAAAAATTGATGAGGAAAATGCACTCTCGAATGCTGACTCGCGCAATGACTTGTCATTAAAAATTCGTTTTGCAGTTGAAGGTAGTCGTAATACTAACATTCGTTAATCTAAAGAGCTTCTAGCCATTATGATTAAATGTGGCGAAAATAGAAGCCGCTATAATTAAACTACCACCTATCCACTCATTAATCGCCATCGTTTCATGTGCTAGGAAATATGATGCAATAGCAGCAACAACCAGCTCAAATACAAATATTACCGAAGCCTTTGTAGCCACCATTTTAGTCACGCCATACTGAACGACTAGCGTAGCTAAGACTAGTAAGAATGTGGCTTCTAGCATAATGCCCCACTGGTTTACACTAAAAGACTGAGGTGCTGGTAAGGGAGACCTGGTCACCAAAATATAAGCAAGAGAAACCAGTAAAACGCCTAACCACACTGCAAAAGATTTCGCTGTGACTGTTAAGTGCGTAAATTGTCTTGTAATCACATTGGTCAATGAAAAGCCTATGCCTGACGATAAAGCTAACCACTCTGAAGTATTCCTAGGTAAAGGCAAGCTACTCGCGCTAGGTTCATACAGCATAATGAATGCGCCTAACAGCGCAATAGCAATAGCTATATAACCCGTTAACTGTGTTTTCTCTTTTAACCAGAAGTGTGCTAGCACTAGAGTCCATAGTGGTGATAAGTAAAATAGTAGCATCACACGCATGACTTCACCGTCAATCACTGCTAAAACGTAAGCAAGGTTAGTCCAACCCGCTACTGCCGCTAGTACAATAATACCGGGTGAAAGATTAAGTAAGCTTTTCCAGTGTTTTAAACAATAAATACTGGAAAGTAATGTAGCAATACAGTAAGTGTAAAAACTAGATACCGCACCAGAAACTCCGGACTCGGCCATTAAGCGATATGGATACCAAATAATCCCCCAGCATATCGCCCCTAATAGCAAGCCTAATACAGCCAAGTAATGCTTAGAAGATTGAGGAGAGTTGATATTATTGTGCATATTATTTGCTACTCTACTAATATGTGAGAGATGCCCATTCAGGACTAGCTCCTAGTACAGAAAAATTTAACCAAAATTATGTTTACCATCTTAGCTATACTGCGTGTGCTATATTACAATACTAGCTATGAATCCAAACTTAAATTTACTTCAGCCCTATCCTTTTCAACGTCTACGTAACCTTTTTAAAGACATCACCCCTAATCCTGACTTTTTACCAGTTAATCTGTCGATTGGTGAACCTAAACATGCCACACCACAACTCATTAAAGAAGCGTTGATAAGTAACTTAGCAGGTTTAGCCAGCTATCCAACAACGCTAGGCTATCTAGAGCTGCGTGAAGCCATTTCTAATTGGATTACTCGCCGTTATGGTGTATCAGCACTAAATCCTGAAACCGCAATCTTGCCAGTGACAGGTAGTCGTGAAGCCCTATTTGCGTTTGCACAGGTGATTATTGATAGCAGTAAACCAAACTCTGTGGTAATTTCCCCCAACCCATTTTATCAAATTTACGAGGGGGCAGCATTTCTAGCAGGTGCAGAACCTTACTTCCTCAATACATTGCCAGAAAATCAACACGCAATGGAGATTGAAAGCGTTCCCATAGAAGTACTAAAACGCACGCAACTAGTATTTGTATGTAGCCCAGGCAACCCGTCCGGCAAAGTGATGACGTTAACGCAATGGCAAACCATGTTTGAGTTATCAGACAAATACGGCTTTGTCATCGCGGCAGATGAGTGCTACTCAGAGATCTATTTTGATGAGAGCCATCCACCACTAGGTGCACTACAAGCGGCTTACAAGCTCGGTAGAGATTATAAAAACTTAATTATTTTCAGCTCACTCTCTAAACGCTCAAATGTACCAGGCATGCGCTCAGGCTTTGTCGCTGGTGATGAAAAAATTATAGAGAAATTTACGCTTTACCGCACTTATCATGGCTGTGCGATGAACCCTGCCGCTCAATCCGCTTCTATCGCCGCATGGAATGATGAAGTACACGTCATTGAAAATCGTGCACTATATGCAGCCAAATTCAATGTAGTCACGCCGTTACTAAAAGATGTGTTAGAGGTTGAACTGCCAGATGCCGCATTTTACTTATGGGCGAGAAGCAAACAAAGTGACACAGAACTTGCGGTAAAGCTGTATCGTGATTTAAATATTACCGTATTACCAGGTAGCTATTTAGCCCGTGAGGCACATGGATTAAACCCCGGTGAAAACTTTATTCGTATGGCTTTAGTTGCACCGCACGACGAATGTGTTGAAGCAGCAAAACGTATGGCAGAGTACTTAAATTAAATACACATTTAACTTAGATTAGTTTATTAAGTTTAACTCTTAATAAATTGATTTATTTCACTAAATACTAATTCACTTAACCGTGGATTTAAACAATCTAGCTCAACATTATCATCCATGCCACGCAACCAAGTAAGCTGTCGCTTAGCTAATTGACGAGTGGCAAAAATACCCCTATCACGCAATTCAGCCAAGTCATGTTCACCAGCCAAATATTCCAAAGCTTGCCTATAACCTACACAGCGCATCGAAGTCGATTCTGGCGTTAATGATGGATATTTTGCAATAAGTGCTTTCACTTCGTCCACAAAACCATCTTTCAGCATTTGCTCAAATCTGATTGCGATACGCTCGTGTAACACTTTACGGTCGCTTGGCACTAAGGCGATTTTAAGCAGACTGTAGGGGAAAACTTCATTTGTTTGCCTTGCGTATAGCGTGGACATCGCCTCGCCCGTCAACTCAAACACTTCTAAAGCACGCTGAATGCGCTGTGTATCGTTAGGCTCTAGTCGCACTGCGGTAATAGGGTCAACCAAAGCTAATTTCTCATGCATCGCAGGCCAACCAATAAATGCGGCACGCGCATCAAGCCTAGCACGTACTTCAGGGTTTGCTTCTGGCAAGCCACTTAAACCCTCTTGCAGGGCCTTAAAGTACAACATCGTACCACCGACCAATAATGGAATTTTACCGCGTTCAGTAATGTCTGCCATCAAACGTAATGCGTCAACTCTGAAGTTCGCTGCAGAATATGCACTTGTTGGCTCAATAATATTGATTAAATGATGTGGCGCCTTTGCAAGCGTTGCTGCATCTGGCTTGGCCGTACCGATGTTCATGTCTTTGAATACCAAAGCTGAATCCACGCTGATGATTTCAACTGGCAGTTTTGAAAAAACATCTACAGCCGCGCTAGTCTTGCCACTAGCGGTTGGCCCCATTAAGAAAATTGCCTTGGACTTTAAATCGGCCACTTACTTACCTCGCATAAACATCTTGTCCAAATCACTCATGCTGACTTGAAACCAAGTTGGGCGACCATGATTACATTGCCCACTCCGCTCAGTCGCTTCCATATCACGAAGCAAAGCGTTCATTTCAGGTATTGTCAGACTACGATTAGCTCGTACAGCAGCATGGCAAGCCATTGTGCCTAATAACTCGTTGCGGCGCTCTGTAAGCGCCCTGCTAGCACCGTATTCGCGTAAGTCACGCAATACATCTCTTGCCAAAGTCACCGCATCGGCATCTTGTAGCATGGTGGGTACGGCACGCACAGCTAGAGTAGTTGGAGATAAAATGGCAATATCGAACCCTAACTGCTGTAAGCTTCCATCGTTACTTGCCAAAGCCTCTTGTACTGTGGTGACCTCTAACTTATCCGCGTTAAAGCTCACAGGTAGTAACAGAGGCTGCATTGCAACTGTTTTATTGTCTAGTGCATTTTTAAGTTGCTCATACATGATACGTTCATGTGCAGCATGCATATCGACCACTACTAAGCCTTCAGCATTTTGCGCGAGCACGTAAACACCATGAATTTGTGCAACGGCAAAACCTAGAGGAAAGTTATTTTCAAGGTGATTTACATTGGCATAGCTTGCAAAAGCGGCACTGCCAGCAAGCGCGCCCCTATTAGCTTGTAGCGCAGTGTTGCTTAATGAGCCGTTTGAAGAGTTTTGCACATTACTGACACTAAACAATGTTTGATAAAAACTACTTGGCTCATTAACACTTAAACCGATTTGCGCTTGGTATTGCGGATAGGGGCTAGCAAAGTGGCTAGATGATCTAATATTTTGACTGCTAAATGGATTGTATGCGGCTTGATTAGCTGTACTAGCATTTGAAACGCCAGTGGGTGAAGCCAACGCTTTGTGCAGCGAGTGAAAAATAAAGCGATGAATAGCTTGTCCATCTCGAAATCTCACCTCAGTTTTTGCTGGATGTACGTTCACATCGACTAAATTAGGACCTAACTCTAAAAACAACACAAATGCAGGGTAGCGGTCATGATGTAGCACATCCTGATAAGCTTGGCGTATCGCATGTGAAATAAGCTTATCACGCACATAACGGCCATTCACATACACATATTGCGTATCACTTTTATTTCGACTAAAAGTTGGCTTAGCAACAGTACCCCATAAACGCAAGCCGGCAGCTGACTCATCCACAGCGATTGCTTCAGCTGCAAAATCCGCACCCAACACGTCACCAAACCGCTTAGTTGGCTCGCTTACCGTATAGCGGCTAAGTGCTCGGCCATTGTGTTGCAGTATAAAAGCCACATCAGGGCGTGATAGCACAACGCGATTAAATGCAGCTTCACAGTGAGCAAACTCCGTACCTTCAGTTTTTAAAAACTTACGGCGCGCAGGCGTATTAAAATATAAATCATCGACTTCAATTATCGTACCCATATCTAATGCCGTTGGCTCGATTGCTGAAATTTCACTACCATTTGAAGCAATACGCCAAGCATGCTTGGTGTCAATCGCGCGACTGCAGATTTGCGTACGTGAGACAGAAGCAATACTTGCCAACGCTTCACCACGAAAGCCTAGACTTGTAACAGCTTCCAAGTCATCCAAGCTAGCAATTTTGCTAGTTGCATGTCGCATTAGTGCCATGGCTAAATCTTCTTGCGCAATACCATTACCATTATCTGCCACGCGTAACTGCTTAACGCCGCCCTGAACTAATGATACGGTTATATCAGTACTACCAGCATCCAAGCTGTTTTCTAGCAGCTCTTTAAGTGCAGATGCTGGGCGCTCTACTACTTCGCCTGCAGCGATTTGGCTAATGAGTTGATTTGGAAGTAAATGAATTAGCGCCATAAAATATAGTTATTTTCTAATAGCTATATTTTACCTTGCTTTGATAACTACAATTTAAGATAACTACAATTTAACTATTCTGATAAGTAAAAATAGATAAATTAAAAATTAAAACTTGCCCTAATAAGGGGCGATTTTTAATTTTAAAAGCAATAATGCACCATCACGTGGGTATACTAAAAATCATTAATGTAGTCTGTAACTCTACTTTTAACTTGTATTTTATTAACTAAAGTCCTGTAGTGCCGTTTTAGCTAAACAATCAATTTTTTCAGTAATATGCGTCAGCTCAGTAGCTACAACAGAAAACTCACGTCCAACTTCACCTGCACGTGCAGCAGAAATCTGCGCATTCACAGCAACGATTTTAGCTTGCTTTGCAATATTTTGAATATCGTTCATCAAATAACGGTGCTTCCTTTGCTCTAGTTTTACAAATGCTTTAGACTCACTTTCATACACCAACGTTATTTGGTTAAGTAGCTTAACGATAGGCATTGCAAGTAAACCCAATTCACTCAGTAAGCTAGGTGCGGAGCGGTAATTAGACTCATAAGCACTGAGAGTTTGTTCCGCTAAATCAATAAACTCTAAATTCTTTTTGTGTCCGTCTAATTCATCATAATAGGCTAGCTTGAGGCTTTCAAAGAACACACCTGGCATTTCATTATTACCAACCACCAAGGCTTGGTGACTATCTTTAAATAAGTTTAAATCATCACGGGCTATTTTTAACGACTGCTCGTGGCCGTGAGATGAAAGAAATATATTCAAAATGATGCGTTGGGACAACATGCGCTGACGCCCCGAGATGTTAATTAAATGACCAAAAGTTTCACTGGTAATATCAAACTCAGAGTTTGCATAGTTTAATGTGCTTTGATTTCGTGGTGTCTCCAAACTCAAAATTACTCTCCAACTTTCATTTAAAAAATTCATATCCGCAAAGCTTTTCGTAATATAAGCAAAACCCATTCCAACATACTGCAGACTACTCATTGTCAAGGTTGAGTGTTTACGTTAAATTCTTAACCTGTATTCATTCTGTTATCAATATTCAATGGCTCATCGTTATGCAAAAACGTTTACTCAAGCTCGCATGCTTAAGCGCCATCACCATTTTTTCCTAGGTCCAACTAATTCAGGTAAAACTTATCAAGCACTTATCGCACTAGAAAATGCAAAGTCTGGCGTTTATCTAGCGCCTTTAAGGTTGCTCGCCATGGAGATTCGCGACCGATTAGTCGCCTTAGGTGTGCCGTGCAACTTAATTACTGGCGAAGAGCGTGTACTGATGGCTGGCGCACAGCATACTGCCTCAACTATTGAGATGATGAACCCGTCGAGTGTCGTAGAAGTTGCGATTATTGATGAGATTCAAATGTTGCAAGACTCTGATAGAGGCAGTGCGTGGACGGCTGCCTTAGTAGGTGTACCTGCATCTCAGGTATTTATATGCGGCTCTACCGCTGTGACAGCGCCTTGTGTTGCCGCGATTATCGCCATGGATGAAACCTATGAGATCACTTTATTAAGCCGTAAAACGCCATTAATATTAGAAGATGAAAGTATTTGTGGCAAACATTACAGCCGTCAAAAACTCAAGCCAAAGTTACAAAAAGGCGATGCTATTATTGCGTTTAGCCGTAAAGATGTACTGACTTTTTCCGCAAGATTGCGTCAGTGGGGTTTTACTGTGGCGAGTATTTATGGTGCACTTTCACCTGAAGTACGACGTGCAGAGTCTGAACGGTTTAGCTTAGGTAAAGCTGATGTTTTGGTAGCAACCGATGCCATCGGTATGGGCTTAAACCTACCAATAAGGCGTGTGATTTTCTCCAGTATTTATAAGTTCGATGGTCTAGCCTCGCGTCAACTTAACTCAACTGAAGTACGACAAATTGCAGGACGTGCAGGTCGATTCGGCATTTATGATACGGGCTATATAAACGTGTTTGAGTGTGATGAGTTAATACATATTGAGCACATGCTTACTACAGACGACACCTCAAATCTAACAAAACTACCTATCAATATCAGCTTTGGTCAAATTGAGAGTATTTCTCAAAAACTACATACCAGAAAAATAGCTGAAGTCCTTACATACCATCAGCAAAGAGTTCGTATTGATTCAGAGTTATTTACTCAAACATCGCTGAACACGCAAATCGCGCAAGCCATATTGGTCGATGAACATGCGCCTACCATGTCGCTTAAAGATAAATTCATTTTCATCTGCGCACCGATTTCGCTCAGCGTTGCATTTGAAAAAGACTACTATTTGCTTTGTTTACAAAGCGTGGTTACATCTCAGATACGCCGCTTACCAACCCCTCCCAGCTGGTTAGAGTCAGACAGCCCTAAACATTTAGAAACTGCTGAACTATTAAGTCATAACTTAAGTTTGTACGCGTGGCTAAGCTTTAAATTCGCTGATATTTTTGTGGATGGAGGTGAGGTTCGACTTTATCGACAACGTGTAAGCCGTTATATAGAAAGTGCGCTACTCACCCAAAAGGGTTATGGTGATACCACAAGAGAAGTTGATTACCTTATGCTAAAAAGATATTAAATTAGCATTGCTTTATCAAGATACTCAGGCACTTCAACTGACCAATGCAATTGCTCTTCAATATGAAGCCGCATTGCGTCCGCTGCAACGGGTTCACCGTGCGTAATAAAAGTCTTTTTTGGAGGTGACTCAAAATCACTCAGCCAATTAATAATTTCAGAGTAGTCCGCATGTGCAGATAGATTAGAGATCAACTCAACATCAGCCCGAACTGGCACATACTCGCCGTGAATCTTAATACTTTCAGCACCATTAAGCATAGCGGAGCCTCGCGTTCCCGCTGCTTGGAAACCTACAAATAGAATAGTGTTATTTGCTTTAGGTGCTAAAGCTTTTAAATGATGCACTACACGACCGCCGGAAGCCATACCACTCGCCGAAAGAATTATCATTGGTCCTTTAGTTTCATTCAAACGCTTAGACTCTTCCACACTATTGACCATGTGCGCAGTTCGGTTTAGTGCGCTGCATTGCTCAGGTGATAGGCGATGTTCACCACTGTGATTACTAAATATCGCTGTGGCATCAACGGCCATGGGGCTATTTAAATATACAGGGATATCTTTTGATATAGCACCAGAAAGTTTAAGTAAGTAAATATAATAGAGTAACTCTTGTGCTCTTCCTACGGCAAATACAGGAATAAGTACCACGCCTTTGCGTTTAACCGTTTTATTAATCACCGCAGTTAACTTAACTTTAGGGTCAACATGCTCGTGTAAACGATTTCCATATGTAGATTCCAGCACAAGGTAATCAGTATTTTTGAGCCTCACTGGTGGTCTCATTAAAATATCGTTAGGTCGGCCGATATCCCCTGAAAAGACAATTGAAGTATTTTTGTGACTGATGCGCACAAAGGCCGAGCCTAAAATATGACCATTAGGTGAAAAAGTTAGTGTTACGCTATCGCCTAAGTTTACCTGTTGTTCAAAGTCTACTGCTACTAGCAACTCTAAAGCATTATCGGCATCCTCTTTTGTATATAGCGGTAACGCCGGATTGTGCTTAGAAAAACCACGCCGATTAGCATAATCAGCCTCCTCTTCTTGCAAATGTGCAGAGTCAGGTAGCAGAATATTGCATAAATCACGAGTAGCTTCTGTGCAATAAACCTTACCAGAAAAACCATTTTTAACGAACAGAGGTAGATAACCTGTATGGTCGATATGTGCATGTGTTAGTACAACCACATCGACATCTTTAGGATGAATAGGTAATGCTGCCCAATTTTTAAGACGTAATTGTTTCAAACCTTGAAACAAACCACAATCAATCAGAATGCGCTTAGCTCCAGCAACAGTTTCACAAGTAAGTAGATATTTAGAGCCAGTAACTGTGCCTGTAGCCCCAAGAAAGGTTAACTCCATCTCGACTCCCTTTAATTACTAGATAATCACTATTGGAGCAGCTTTAGATTAGTCAAGTACTGTATTTAATCTAATGCCACTTTGGTTTTAGCTAATGCTGGATTTGTGGCAAAGTACTTTTTAATTCCCGTCAAAATCGATATGACTAATTTATCTTGATACTCCGTATCGTTCAGCCTACGCTCTTCTTCTGGGTTGCTAATAAAAGCAGTTTCAACCAAAATCGATGGAATATCTGGTGATTTCAAAACAGCAAAAGCCGCTTGCTCTACACGGTTAGTATGCAAGGTATTAATTGCACCAATTTGTGTAAGTACTGCTCTACCTAACTTTAAGCTATCGTTGATCGTTGCAGTTTGAGATAGATCAAGCAATGTTCTCGCTAATACCGGATCTTTATCATCTAAACTCACACCACCAATTAAATCAGACTCATTCTCTTTTTTAGCCAAGTAACGCGCGCTGGCACTAGTAGCACCACGTTCAGATAAAGCAAATACTGATGAGCCTCTTGCAGATTGATTGGTAAATGCGTCCGCGTGAATAGAAACAAACAAGTCAGCCTGCATATTACGTGCCTTTACTACACGACCATGCAAAGGAATAAAAAAGTCACTATCGCGAGTTAAAACGGCGCGCATATTAGGTTCGCCATCAACTTTTTCTTTTAACTTTTTAGCAATCATCAAAGTAACATCTTTTTCATGACTACCATTCGCTCCACGTGCGCCTGGGTCCTCTCCTCCGTGACCTGCATCAATTGCAATAATGATTTGGCGACCACTTTTCTTAGTTTTAACCTGACTTGCATCAAACGAAGTTTGGCTAGTCTCCTTACTTTTAACTTCTTGAGTTTTCACTTCAGAACTTTTAACTTCTGACCCTTTTATTTCTACTTTACCTATAGTCGGTTCGACAGGCTTAATAATTTCAGTAGGCTTGTTTATTTTTGTTACATTATTTTCGCTAGCCTCAGCTGGCGCTGGTAATGGCTCGATAATAATACTCGGCTGACTTGAGTTATTGTTTGACTCTTGTGCCACCACTACTTGATTTTGTGTTGCTGAGTTAATAGTTAATGAGCTGGAGTTTGCTGTGATAGCCGCAGCATCTCGCTCCGCAATCATAGTCATCAGCGGATCTTTAAGCGGGTGAACATCCAGTACCAAACGATATTTATAATCACCTGTTGGTGTTAAAGTAAATACATTAGGTTTTGCTTCTGTTTTTAAGTCTACGACAAGCCGCACTACACTTTGTTGAAACTGAGCCATGCGAATTTGCTTAATATAAGGGTCACTCGCTAAAATTTTATCGCTTAAAGATTTAACTACTAAATTTAAATCGATATTTTCAATATCCACAACCACACGGTCAGGATTTTGGAGGATGGACATCTTATAAGTAAACGGTTGAGCTGACTCTAACGTAATGCGCGTATAGTCTTGCGCCGGCCAGACACGCGCGGCAGTAACGGTATTGGCGGCTTGTGCTGATGTAGCAAAACTAAGCACTGTAAAATTAAAACTGACTAGCAGCATCAGGCCAAAATATTTGATTTTTTTATATGACCAAAATATATTATTTAATCTATTGAAGTTCATCATGTTAAATCATCATTTCTAAGTGAAAGTCGCATGCAAGCATTGTTGCCCTTGTTTTGAATGTGCTGATAGGCTAATGCTACGCCCTAAGTTATCAGCTATACTTTTAATAGAAAAGGTAATATCGATATCTGGTATTGGCAATACATTTTGTGCTTTTTCAGGCCACTCAATGACACAGACACTATGAGCGTTAAAGTAGTCCCTAAACCCTGTGGACTCCCACTCATCCTCGTCATTAAATCTATATAAATCAAAATGATATAATATTAAACTAGAGGTTACATTATATCTAATTTCATAGGGTTCAACCAGCGTATAAGTCGGGCTTTTAACCTTACCTACATGCCCCAGAGCATGTAACAGGCCACGTACTAGTGTAGTTTTTCCTGCACCCAAGTCGCCATGCAAATAGATAGTTAAATTTGGCTGTATCGCTTTTGCTAAAGTTATTGCAAAATCTAAGGTTGCTGCCTCATCCGCTAAATCAAGTGTAAAATTACTATCCATGAGTGACCTTAACGACTTTAACAAGCTTGGACTTACCCAGTTGAGTAATGACATTAAACAGTGGGGTTTGGAGCTGGGCTTTAATCAAATTGGCATTACAGATACCAATCTGCAAGAAGCTGAAGTTGAGCATCAGGCATGGATAGCTAAAGGTTTTCATGGTGAAATGGATTATATGGCAAAACATGGAGTGAGGCGCACTCGACCTGCAGAATTAATACCGAATACTATACGTGTGATTTCCGCTCGATTAGACTATATGCCACCAAATACCGTAGATAGCGAGTCTGTGTTGCAAGATAGCACTAGAGCGTTTATCTCTCGCTATGCTATGGGACGTGACTATCACAAGGTGATGCGCAACAAATTGCAAAAACTTTGTGAAAAAATTCAATCAGAAATTACCAAGCATCATATAAATGGCTTTAGCTACCGTGCTTTTACTGATAGCGCACCAGTATTAGAAGTTGCTCTGGCTGAAAAAGCTGGTTTAGGTTGGCGTGGTAAACATACGCTGCTTATTAATAAAAATCGTGGCTCATGGTTCTTTTTAGGTGAAATCTACACCAACCTGCCTTTACCTACCGATAAGACTGCGACTAACCACTGCGGTACATGCAATAATTGCATAGACGTATGCCCTACTAAAGCGATTACAGCACCTTATGAGGTGGACGCTAGGCGTTGCATTTCTTACTTAACCATAGAGCTTAAAACTAGTATTCCTGTAGAACTTAGACCACTAATTGGCAACCGCGTCTACGGCTGCGATGATTGTCAGCTTTTTTGCCCTTGGAATAAGTTCTCTGAGATTACCCATGAGCCAAGTTTTGCAATCAAAAATGGTTTAGATGACATTAGCCTAGTGCAATGCTTTGCTTGGACTAAAGCACAATTCAAACAAAATATGGCAGGTAGCGCAATTTATCGAATAGGTTATGAGCAATGGTTGCGCAATATCGCAGTTGGATTAGGTAACGCTAACACTTCGCCTGAAGTAGTAAAAGCACTACAAAGCCGCATGAGCGACGAGTCTGCTTTATTACGTGAACACATTAACTGGGCATTGATGCAACACAAAACTAACAATGAAACAATAAGTACTAATAAATGAATCACTTAAAAACTTTGTTTAAAAATAACTTTAACATTCAGCTCTCTAAAATTGCATTTATAAAGAATACCATCACCATACCGTTCACTGTAGCAGCCTTTATATAAAAGCTGTGTAAAAATATATCTGCTTTTTTGAACAGCTTATCCACCTTATATACCTAATATAATACTACTGAATATCTGTTATTGAGCGAGCGATGATAGAGTCATTAACGAATTTAAAATTTATGACTTTAGTGCTAGATTGAACTGTGTGATCGGCATTGCCTTACCAAATAAAAAGCCTTGGTAAGCATGACAACCACAATTCATTAAGAGCTCTCGCTGCTCTTCAGTCTCTACACCCTCAGCAATTACATCCAAATTTAAAGTTTCTGCAATAACTATCACCGTACGTACAATGACTTGATCGCTAGAGTCAGTCACAATCTCTTTCACGAATGATTGATCGATTTTCAACTGATAAAGCGGAAGTAGCTTTAGATATTGCAGAGAAGAATAACCTGTGCCAAAGTCATCTAATGAGAAGTTAACGCCTATATTTCTTAGCTCCATCATCTTAATAATAGTCTCCTCAATATTTTCTAGCATGATGCTTTCTGTTAACTCTAACTTTAGTCGCATGGGGTTAATGCCACTATGTACCACTGCATCTTTAACCTGTTTTGCAAATGTATTTTGGTAAAATTGCTTTGCGCTGACATTAATCGACAGTGTAAGAGCCTGTGTTTGCGGCATTTCTTGCCATACTTTAAGTTGGGCGCAAGCAGTTTCTAACACCCACTGTCCTATTGGTAAAATCAAACCAGTTTCCTCTGCCAATGGGATAAACTCTAAAGGGGAAACCAACCCACGTTCAGGATGAATCCAGCGAATCAGAGCCTCTGCTCCTAACGCCTTACCTAGCCGATCTACTTGAACTTGATAGTAAAGTTCGAACTGCTTGTTATCTAGTGCTTTACGTAAATCTACCTCAAGTGTAGCCCGTAAATTAATCGCTTCTTGCATATTCGGGTCAAAGAAACATAGGGTATTCCTACCCATTTTTTTTGCTTGATACATAGCAATATCAGCGTGTTTTAATAACACATCCTGAGAATGTTCGCTTTCACTAAATAGCACGATGCCGATACTAGCAGTTGTCTGGTATACACTTACGCCAAGTTGATAAGGCTGATTAATTAATATTAAAATTTTATTAGCAATTGTTTCAGCCTGTGACGCCGCTTCTAATGGGTACTTGCTCAGATCTTCCAGCATAACTACAAACTCATCACCACCTAAGCGCGCTACAGTATCGCCTTCACGCACACACTCAGCAAGTCTGTCAGCGACTTGTCTTAACAGCAGGTCGCCAACATCATGGCCAAGCGTATCATTGAGTGTTTTAAAATGATCAATATCCAGAAATAGCAAAGCCCCGCCCCAACCTAGACGCGCACCTGTTGATAAAGCATGGTTAAGACGATCAATTAAAAGACGTCGATTTGGCAGACGAGTCAGTACATCATAAAAGGCTAAGTGGTTAATTTCGGCTTCTGCAGCATTGCGTAGTGTCACATCGGTAAAGGTAGCAACATAGTTAGTCACCATACCATGGTCGCCCTTTACAGCCGTAATCGTAAGATGCTGCGGATAAACCTCACCATTTTTACGACGATTCCAAACCTCACCTTCCCAGTAACCGTTTAAGCCAATACTTTGCCACATTGAATCATAAAAATCTTCGTGATGATGGCCTGAGCTCACCAAACGCGGTGTCTGACCTATGGCCTCCTCAACTGTATATCCAGAAATCTTAGTGAAGGCTTTGTTAACTCGCAGAATAATCTTATTAGCATCAGTCACCATCATGCCTTCTTGAGATTCAAATGCTGTAGCCGCAATACGAAATTCTAATTCAGCTAACTTGCGCTCGGTAATATCTAAAGAAGTACCCGTAGCACGAATAGCCTGTCCATTAGCGTCACGAATGACTTTGATGGAGTTACTCAGCGTGCGTACTGCTCCAAGAGATGGGTTAGTACGCGATTCAAATTGAATTGAGTTAGTGAGAGTGGTTAATTGTTGTTGAATACCTGTCACTAGCTTACGATCCTCTGGATGAATTAGCTCAAGATACTCAGCAAAGCTTGGTGTACCTAACTCCGGATCAAGATCGTACAAACGAAAGTTTTCATCAGACCAACTAGCAATCATCGTTGTTAAATCTAGCTCCCAGCTACCTAAGTGTGCGCTGGCTTGGGCTTTAGCTAAACTGGCTGAACTCTCCAGTAACTTCAATTCAGACTGCTTACGCTCGGTCACATCGCGTGACAACATAATAAAACGAATATCTTCGCCAGCTACTTTTGGTTTTTTAGCTACAGAAAGCTCAAACCAGAACTTACCAGCTGGCAACGTTAACTCAAACTGCTTACCTTGTGATCTATCCGCAGCATTGGCCTCACTAATAGCAGACATTACAATGTTAGCGGCAGCTTCTGGCATCACCTCACGCACAGTTTTGCCGATTAAGTCTTCAGGAGGAATTGGTAAGAGGTGTTTACTGGGCGAATGTGCGGAGAAATATCTACCATGAATATCAATTTCGAACAGTAAATCTGGGATAGCATCTATGGTCGCTTGTAACTTAACATCAGAGCGTTTCTTTTCTTCTTCAGTATGTTTTAGCTGGGTGACATCCAGCATCGCTACGCGTAATATAGGCTGCTCAGCTTCATCATCCATCCGTAAGCAGTTGAGGTTGGCTGTAATGATTGCGCCACTGATGTGTGTCAGCTTTATATCAAAATTTAGCTCTTCCCCACCCTCTAAATCCTGCATGCTTAAAAATAGGCTTTGCCAGCGAGCCCTCTCTATATCTAGCACAAACTGACTAAAATATTGCTCGTTGAGCTCCCCGCGCTTCATGCCTAGTATCGAAGTCACTTTCCAGTTCACTTCAGTAATTTTTCCATGCTTGCTAATTGAGAGATAACCTATTGGTGCAAACTCATACAGGTCTCGGTAGCGATCACGAGATTCAGCAGCCTCTAATTGTGCTAGCTGTAACTTATCTTGAGCTAAGAGACGCTGCTCTTCACGATCAAAATTATCCAACGCAAAGCTGATGTCAGAGGTCATTTCATTCAGAAGCGCTATCGTCTCCCTATCAAAGGCATCTATTTCAGAGCTATAAACTATAAATATAGCAAATGGCTGACCTTTCCGAGCTATAGGAAATGCCCCTAAGGCTTTCCAGCCATATTGATATGAGTATGCTCGCCAAGGCTGAGTGATTGGATCTTCTAAGAAATTATTAACAATAACATAACGATTCTCTCTAAATGCAAGACCACTAGGCCCCTGACCTTCCTGTATATCTGGGCAGCTTGAAATTTGAAGACTTTCTAAGAAGTCTAGACCCTGTCCATAACTAGCTACAGGTAAAATCATCTGACTCTGTTCTTCCAATACCCCAATCCACGCCGTTTGCATACCTCCAAACTCAACAGCACACTTGCATGCTAGAGGAAATAAATCACTCTCATTCGACATACGAACAATCGCTTGATTCGTTTCACTCAGAGCTTGATACAGATTACTTAGTCTAAAAATGCGCTGTTCATTTTTTTTGCGGTTAGTCAGATCATGTAAAATCGCGAAGTAGGTTTGACCATCTAGTTTTCGTGCGCTCACTTCTGCTGTAAACTTGCTACCATCCTTGCGTAGATGCACCCACTCTCCCATATGATACCCGCCAGACATCATGCCTTCCAGTGCAAGATTTACTTTAGCAACTTCTGCATCTAGTAATATTTTTGGTAAATCAAGGCTTAAAAACTCCTCCCGTTCATAACCAAACATCTCTAATGCGGCAGGGTTAGCATCAAGGATGTGGTGCTCATGGTTTAGTACTAAAACACCAGAGCCAGACTGTCTAAAAAGCTTTAAATACCTATTGTTTGCAACTTGCTGACCTTTCACTAAAGTCCAAGCGAGCAATGCCAGCATCAAGGATAAGGCCAATCCTGCACCAGCAATGGTTTTAGACTGATTAAAGTTAACGATACGTGATTCAAATTCAGGTGTGGTATTTAATAACAATGCCCAAGTATGTCCGGCAAAATCCAGTTGGCGTTTCGTTTGTAACATATTCTCAGTACGATCGTGTTTAGCTGGCCTTGTAGCTGAACGATACATAAGTGATTGAGCCGAATTGACATTGTCATCATATATTTCAAAGTTAATATCTTGATCAAACTCACCCTTCAGCCCAGTCATTAAATCTTTAATGCGAAATGGCACATCGACCCAACCTTTAATGTTTTTACGCCTAGCACTTAACGTATCAAGATTTGCACCTGTTTTAAAAGTTGGTAGGTACATTACGAAAGAAAATATATCTGACTTACCCACATCCTGCGCTAAGGTAAAATGGTTTGAAATGGCTACTTCATTTAAGTCGCGAGCCCGCTCCATCGCAACACGAGCAATAGGTACGGAAAATACATCCAAACCTAAAGCTTTAAGGTTTTCACCAGTCATAGGCTCCATATGTGTAATAGGAGCATATACTTGACGTTTACCTTCAGGTCTGATTTTGTAGTTGGGCAACCCCAGTTTGTGAATAGTCTCTAAATGTCGGTTTTTATCAGCATCTAGCACGATGGTAATTAGCCCTACCCCTAGCACTCCAGATTTTTTTTCGTGTATTTTTAAAGCGTCAACATAGGTTCGAAATTCACTTATAGTCACACTTTCTGAACCGTCAATAAAACCTTTTACACCTCGCATCACAGTTTCATACGCATGTAAACGAGCGAGTATATTATTTTGAATTTGATCTGCGGCATTATTTAATGCTAAATTTACACTCTTAGTATGGTTTTTTTTAGCCTCGTGCCATAAAACTTCAGTAATACTTAACCCAACTAGCAACACCATGGCAGAAACCAACCAAGGTGCATACTTGGTCTTAGCTAAATCTAACAGTCGTTTTTTATTCCAAGCAGTCATGCCCTCAATTCTTAAAGTTAACACTACATTTTAAATATCAAGCTACTTTATATTAGCGCTAAGCCGTACTTTAAAAACTATAAGAATAGTCAGTGTTTGACTATCAAGCAAGCTTTAGAGAGTAGGATCGAAAGCAGAAAATATAATATTACCCATTTAATATCAATGACTTAAAATAAAGTTGAATATAGTTCACATACTACTCTGCATCTAGGCTAGCTTTCCATGAGTATTTGGCGACGGTAAATCAATGGTGATCTTTTTTTGCGCTAACATAGCTGCACCAATAATTCCTGCTTGATCTCCCATGCTTGAGAGACTTATATTCACTCTGCCACGTAAAGCAGAAATTAAGTCCTTGTTTAGCTGTTGTGTAAATGCTGGTTCGATTAGCGACCATGCAACGCTCATACCTCCGCCGATAATTACATTGGTAACATCAATTACTTTCAAAGTCTGTGCTAATGCCTGAGCAAGCATTTTACCCGCTAAAGAGTACGCAGCTAAAGCATGTGCATCACCTTGTTGGGCAAGGTTCGCAATTTTGTGTGCAGTATATTGTTGACTAGTTGCTTTGAAATAGCTAATTGAGACGCCGCTAGCTGAGGCGTATTGCTCTAGACAGCCACGGTTACCACAACCGCATAGCCTGCCATTCAATTTAACCACTATATGCCCAACTTCCATAGCCACACCGTGCTGACCTTGAAACGGCTGACCATTTAAGATTAATCCACCACCAACGCCTGTGCCTAAACCTAAATAGATGAGATCATCAATTTGACTAGCACGCATGGCATACTCTCCATAAGCCGCAGCTAATGCATCATTTTCTATCGTAACAGGCAGCTCTATCAATTGACTGAGGTCGACGCTTAGATCTATGTCTACTAATCCAGGAAAGTTGGGCGATTGCGAAACTTTTTGAGTATATGGATCAATAAAACCTGGGAAGCCTATGCCAACAGCCGATATATTAGGATACTTCACATGCATGCTATCTACTACCACTGCAGTAGTATTTAAAATAGCTCTTAGCGCTTGCTCTGGTGTGTGAGTTTTACACAAGTTAGAAAAATCAGCTTGAAAGCGCTTCTCCTCAATTAAACAAGGTCGAGTATTAGGCACAGTTTCATCATAATCAACTATACCCAAACGTAAATTTGTGCCACCCACATCAATGCCAATTAACATTGTCATGATGACATTTCCATTATATTAACCTCTTCCAGTTCTAATAATGATTTCTGTAATACTTTCTATTTGAGTGGGTGTGAGCTGTTGCCAATTAAAGCGCCAATGCCAATTGCCTGAACATGTGCCTGGGGTATTCATGCGATGACTAGAGTCCAGCTGTAATATATCTTGCATAGGAATAATTGCTAGTTGCGCATGAGAGTCAAATGCCATATTAATCAGGTCATTTGGCATGTGCACATCATGCTCTTCAGAGCGTGAAGAGTGTATATAAGCTTGCACCAAGCCGCGTTGATGCTCATCTAAGCTCTCATACCAGCCACATGTTGTATCATTATCATGGGTGCCTGTATAAGCTACACTGTTAACCTCGATATGATGAGGTAGATAAGGGTTGTCTTCTTGGCCACTAAACGCAAACTGTAAAATCTTCATACCTGGTAAATTGTATTTAATCCGTAGTGCATCTACTTCGGGCGTAATAACTCCTAAATCTTCTGCGACTAAACAAATTTTAGGTAAAGCTTTAAAAATCATCGCTAGAAGAGCATCTCCTGGCGCTAATACCCATTGACCATTAATCGCAGTATCATCACTGGCAGGTATTTCCCAAGCTGCCTGCAGGCCCCTGAAATGGTCAATTCGTACAATATCAAATAAGGTGCTTTGAGTCGCCATGCGCTTAACCCACCAGTTAAAGTCATCAGCTAACATCGCATCCCAGTTATAGTGTGGATTACCCCAACGCTGACCTGTAGTACTGAAGTAGTCTGGCGGAACGCCTGCTGCTACCTCCATATTTTTATACGGATCTAACTTAAAGAGTTGTGGATGCGCCCACACATCGGCACTGTCATACGCAACAAAAATGGGAATATCGCCAAACAAATAAACACCTTTAGTCGCAGCATAGACCTTCAGTGCTAGCCACTGCTTAAAAAATATAAATTGTGTGAATTGAATAATGGCGACTTCCTGTGCTAGCTCTTTGCGCGCTTGCTTAAGTGTTGCCATATCTCTGTGCTTATAGGCGTCAGGCCAATATTGCCAGCTAGCCTGATTAAACTTATTACGTAATGCCAAAAATAAGGCAAAGTCATTCAACCAGTACGACTGTTTTTTACAGAATTTTTTGAAGTTTAACTGCTCTTTCTCAGCAAAAGACTCTTGATGTTTGGCTTGCTCAGAAAAAGTCTTGTAGGCTATTGCAAGTAAGTTAGCTTTACTAGTTAACTCACCACTTACCACCTCATTTAAGGCGCTTTTTGTAAGTAACCCTTGTGACTCTAGACTTTCCAGACTAATAAAGTTTGGATTACCCGCAAAAGCCGATAAACATTGATAAGGAGAATTATCTGCGTGCGTCATATTAATTGGTAATGTTTGCCAGACACTGACACCAATACTACTTAAGAAGTCTACAAAACGATAAGCTTCTATACCTAAATCACCCATACCTAAGTCAATGGCTTCGGGTGAGCTAGGCAAAGAGCTGATATGTAACAACACTCCTGATCGGCGTTGAGATAAAAGAGAAAAATTAGTGCATTTCATTATTACCTACATAAAATTATGTTGACGTGAATCTGGTTAACACTAATTATCTATATGCGCTATATATTATATTGAGCCTAAACCTGCCCTCTACGCATTGTGCCAGCATTATCTGCATTACCACCACCTGTACTAATTGTTTTATGCAATATAGCCGGTACTGGTTGTTGCAGCAAAGTATATAAATTAATTAAATTGCGGCGATACAATTGGTCAAAACTCGCTACGCTATCGGATGAGTTGTAATCTCCAAACCACCAAAACCAATCTGATCCTTCGCAAATCGAAAGCTGACGCTCACATGCTTTTAATTGACTAGCATCTAAGATGTTGCTCAATATCACATCATCGTAGGTTTTTTTCGCCACACAAAGTAAATCCCATGCTAAGTTTTTATCTTTACTGCCAATCCAAGTACTAAATGTGCCGTACACCCAACTGCCTGCTGCTATTTGTGACAAAGTCGGGGCAGATATTCCGCTAAGTTTATATTCTCTAGATTGATATAGATCAACAATATCGCTAAAAGTAGTCATTTCAATATCTGGATGATTAGCCAGTGCTGCATACAGTTCGTTTAAAAAGTAATAACCGTTATATGGGTAATATTCCCAAGCGTTTTCACCATCCAATATAACGCTAACGACCTTAGGGTATTCGTGAGAATTAGCCTGCTGGATGCCTTCTAATGTTTGAATGAAATCGCTAACGGCGTTTGGTGTGTGCATTTTTGCATATTCAAAGCCGATTTTATCTGAAAGACTATCGTCCCTAAAAAAACATAAAATATCCTGTTTACCGTTAGTTACGCGATATGGTTGGTAGAGATACTCATTCTTATCTTGTAAGCCCATCTGCGACTTTAATAAACTATTAGCAAGTACAGCCTGCCCAGTAGCCGCCCACTCCACCCCACGCTCAGCCATCAGTGAGAGCGTAGCATTTGATACCCCCCCCTCTGCAGGCCACATTCCTCGAGGCGCTTGGCCAAATAAATTAGTATGATATTTACTTGCAGCAACTACATGGCTAGCAGCACGCTCTTGCCCACCTGCATACCTAGCATATTTTGGTAATGGTGCATATGGCATAGCGTCTATCGTAGATTTAAAATCTATCAATAATGGCAAAATTGGGTGATAGTAAGGCGTAGTAGAAATTTCAATCTGCTTAGATTCCATAAGCGCTTTATAACGTGGGATTAAGTTACTAATTGTTTCTGCTATCACATCAAATAGTTTCACTCTATCCTCGGGGGTAAAGCTTAAACCTTTGGACATTAACATCTGTACGACTTTGTTATTACGACGCAAACTCTCGCCACACCAAGCTAAGTGATACCACACCAGTAAGTCCGCCTTATATTGAGCAGATAAATAGTGAAACTCATCTTTATCATCTGCAATTGGCTCTATAAGTTGATAGAGCTGCAATAAACGCTGGTAATGCGGAAATGGGCTTAGCATTTTCTCATGATGACTCTTAAAGCAGCTATTTACAATTAAACGACATTGTTCATAGCTGATGCTAGCTAAGTCTGGCTCTACCAATAGAGCCAGTAGTGGATCACGAATATGATTTTGCTTAAACTGAGTTGTGTAATCCTCTAGCTGCTCTAGTAAAATAGGCACAAAGTTAAAAGTAGCGCGTGCTTTTGGATTAGCCTCTAAGTGATATGCCATATCACTATAATCTTTTATCGCATGTAGATATGTCCATGGCAATACATATTCATTACTTACAATATCTCGATAATCTGGCTGATGCATGTGCCAATAAAGATTAATATACAGCTTCGGACGAGTTGGCTTCATTTTAATTAATTACCTTAAATTAAATAAAAATAGTTAAAAGTTACTTATAGCTATTTAATTTATATTCAATTACTTACATCAAATTACCCTGTACAGGTCTTGTCCTAACATATCAGGCGTCACAAGTGTTATACCTTTTTCCGATACGTAGAAACGCTTAGCATCTAAGGCTAAATCCACACCTATTTGCATCCCTTCAGGGATACTGCAACCTCGATCTATCACTACATTTTTGAGTATTACGTTACGATGAACAGTCACTTTTGGCAGAATAACCGCACCTTTGATATCGCAATAACTGTGCACTCTAACATCAGAAAATAGCACTGAGTCAGTTACACATGAACCACTGATAAGGCATCCGCCCGATACTAGTGAGTCCGTTGCTTTACCTGTTCTACCTTCGTCATTAAATACAAATTTAGCTGGTGGTAACTGCTCTTGTGACGTCCAAATTGGCCATTCCCTATCATATAGGTTTAGCTCAGGAATCACTCGAGTTAACTCCATGTTCGCTTCCCAATAAGCATCAATCGTACCAACATCGCGCCAATAGTAGTTGCTGTTTTGGGCACCTACACAGCTTTCGGTAAAACGGTGTGCTTGAATCTTATATTTTTTGATAATGTACGGAATAATATCACCGCCAAAATCGTGTGTAGACTTTGGGTCACCAGCATCGCGTATGAGCTGCTCATATAAGAATTTAGCATTAAACACATAGATACCCATGCTCGCAAAAGCTTTGGTAGCATCACCAGGCATATGCTTAGGGTTAGATGGTTTTTCAGCGAACTCAACGACCCGATCGGTTGCATCTACCGCCAATACACCAAACCCTTTGGCGTCTTCTAACGGCACGTTAATACATGCCACCGTCATATCAGCATTGCTTTTTACATGGGTTGCTAACATTTTACCGTAATCCATTTTATAGATATGATCGCCAGCCAAAATCAGAATATATTCACCACCACCTTCACGTAATAAGTCTAAGTTCTGATATACCGCATCTGCTGTACCCTTGTACCACTCTTCGGATATTCGTTGTTGTGCGGGAATAATATTTACATATTCATTAAACTCACCGCGTAAGAACCCCCAGCCACGTTGAAGGTGCTGAATTAGACTTTGGGCTTTATACTGCGTGGCAACGTTAATGCGACGAATACCGGAATTGATACAGTTCGATAGTGGAAAATCGATAATGCGGAACTTACCGCCGAATTGTACCGCGGGCTTTGCACGCCAATCAGTTAAGTTTTTTAAGCGACTACCTCGCCCACCAGCAAGAATAATAGCAGCGGTATTTTTGGTTAATGTACTAATAAAACGGTCTGAATGCTGATCTTGCGGCATAGTGCCCTCCTGAAGTTTAATCACTCATTACTTAACTAGCCGGGCGCACTAGTTTAATTTTTTTATTCTTACGGTGTTCGTTTACATTATAATCAGCTTAAAGCACTATAATCTAGCTAAAACACTAACAATCTAACAAATATTATTAAATATATATTTAAGAAAAATTAAGGGGAAATATACCTTGGATAAATCTGAAGCGACTCCAGCTGACTCAATAACAAAAGAAGTCGTAAAAGCTCGCGCTAAAGTCAGTCCGACCGCAAATCTAGACTCTTTAAAACTAATTTTAAGAGCAAAGCATCACGACCCATTTAGTTTTTTAGGTTTACACACTGTCGATAGTACCTATATTTACCGAGTATTTTTGCCGAGCGCTTCTGAAGTTTGGGTCAAAAACTCCAGAACATGGACTAAACTTAATAAAACGCACGCTGATGGTTTATTTGAGATGACTAGTGAAGCCTCTCTCAAAACACCATGTCTGCTTAGAGTAGCTACAAACAATAATGAATACGAAATCTATGACCCCTACACCTTCACATCAAGCTTAACGCAAGATGAGCTCCACTTATTTGGTGAGGGTCGCTTACTGCAAGGCTATAAAACACTGGGGGCACAGTACATAACTCAAAAAAATATTGAGGGTGTACGCTTCGCCGTTTGGGCACCTAATGCAGAGCGCGTCAGTGTAGTTGGTAGTTTCAACAACTGGGATGGTAGAGTACACTCCATGCGCGCGCACGGCTCTAGCGGTATTTGGGATATTTTCATTCCACGTTTAACAACGAATGATACTTACAAGTTTGAAATTCGTAATCGTCATACAGGGCATATTCTAACCAAGACAGACCCCTATGGCTTTGAATTTGAGAACCGTCCAGGTACTGCTGCAAAAGTCAGTGTCAGTAGTCATCAGTGGCAAGATAAAAGCTGGCTGGATGCGCGTCTAAAACGTGATTGGCTACATGCACCATTCAACTGCTATGAAGTACATTTAGGTTCATGGCAACGTAATGAAAAAGGACACTTTCTAACCTATCGCGAACTGGCGAATACATTAGTACCTTATGTTACTGAAATGGGCTATACGCACGTTGAGTTAATGCCAATTTCCGAGCATCCATTGACTGAGTCTTGGGGTTATCAAACTACAGGTTACTTTGGTGTGACTAATAGATTTGGATCACCCGATGACTTACGTTTTTTAATTGATAAGTTTCATCAAGCTAATATAGGCGTAATCTTAGATTGGGTACCTGGTCACTTTCCAAAAGACGATTGGGCGCTGGCGCGATTCGATGGAACAGCACTATATGAACATGAAGATCCACGACTAGGTGAACACCAAGACTGGGGAACACTGATTTTCAATTACGGGCGTAACGAAGTGCGCAACTTTTTGATGTCTAACGCATACTTCTGGCTTTCTGAGTTCCATATTGATGGTCTTCGCGTAGACGCTGTTGCCTCCATGCTTTATCTGGATTACTCGCGCAAAGCAGGCGAATGGCTACCAAATAAATTTGGTGGGCGGGAAAACTTAGATGTTATTGACTTTCTAAAACAACTCAATGTTATGGTGGGTGAAGACTTTGCTGGCGTTTTAACAATCGCTGAAGAGTCTACCGCATGGCCTGGTGTATCTCGTCCAGTTTACTTAGGTGGTTTAGGCTTTAACATGAAGTGGAACATGGGCTGGATGAATGACACTCTTGCTTACATTGAACACGACCCCATCCATAGGCGTTACTACCATGACATGCTAACTTTTGGTCAGCTATATGCTTACTCTGAAAACTTTGTATTACCCTTCTCGCATGATGAAGTGGTGCACGGGAAGCACTCATTACTAGACAAGATGCCGGGTGACGCATGGCAAAAGTTTGCTAACCTTCGCTTGTTAATTACTTACCAGATGACAACTCCCGGGAAAAAACTTAACTTCATGGGCAATGAGTTTGGTCAAGGGCGTGAGTGGAATGTCAATAGCAGTTTAGATTGGCACTTACTAGCCCCAGACTATGAAGGTCATCAATGGCATCAAGGTGTTAAACAAGTAACTACTGATTTAAATAAGATTTATAAGAACCTTAATGCACTTCATGCACTTGATTTTGAAGTTCAGGGATTCGAATGGATAGACTGCCATGATAGTGATCAGTCAATAGTTAGCTATATTCGACGCGGTTTAGACAATAGTTTTGTTATAATAGTACTGAATTTTACACCTGTGTTACGCAATTTTTATCGTATTGGTGTGCCGCAAGCTGGCAATTACCATGAGATATTTAATAGCGATGCCAGTTGTTATGGTGGTAGTAATCAAGGTAATGGCGCTGGACTACACACAGAAAATGTTGCTTGGATGAATCAAAATCAATCGCTAGTCATCACATTACCGCCTTTAGCAGGTATAGTTTTACAATTAAACTAATTTTTTCAACATCAAACTTAAAGTAATTTTATAAAATGGCTGCATTAACGACACTACCAGTATGGCAAAAACTTTGCCTACATCAACAATCAATTGCTTCAACACATATGCGCGATTTATTTGCAAACGATGCGAATCGTTTCGATAAATACAGCCTTAAATTCACGGATATATTGTTTGACTTTTCCAAACATCGTATTAATGACGAAACGTTACCTCTGCTGATGCAACTGGCACGCGAAGCGAATATTGAAAACTGGCGTGATCGGATGTTTGCCGGTGAAAAAATTAATATTACAGAAAATCGTGCTGTGCTACATACAGCACTTCGTAACCGTAGTAATAGTCCGGTGTTTGTAGATGGCAAAGATGTAATGCCAGATGTTAATGCGGTGCTCGCGCAAATGCGTCAATTTTCAGACAAAGTACGCAATGGTGTATGGCTAGGCTACACAGGTAAGCGCATCACTGATGTTGTTAACATTGGCATTGGTGGGTCTGACCTTGGACCAGTTATGGTTTGCGACGCACTTAAACCATATGCCAGTCCAGACTTAAACGTGCATTTTGTATCAAATATTGACGGCGCACACTTAATGCGTGCCTTGGAAAAGTGTAATCCAGAAACCACTTTATTTATTGTGGCTTCAAAAACATTTACCACGCAAGAAACCATGACAAACGCTATGTCAGCCCGCACTTGGTTCCTAACTACGGCACAAGATAACGCGCACGTTGCAAAGCATTTTGTAGCATTATCAACCAACGCGAAGGCCGTACAAGACTTCGGTATCGATATCGCTAATATGTTTGCATTCTGGGACTGGGTGGGCGGTCGTTATTCATTATGGTCTGCAATCGGTTTATCAATCGCCTTGTACGTTGGCATGGATAATTTTGAAGCATTACTCGCGGGGGCACATGAAATGGACAACCACTTCAAAACTGCTCCATTAGAACAAAACATGCCTGTGATTATGGCGCTAATTGGTATTTGGTATAACAATTTCTTCCACGTAGACACTAATGCAATCTTGCCTTACGACCAAGGAATGGCACGCTTTCCAGCTTATCTACAACAAGCAGATATGGAAAGTAATGGTAAGTTTATTTGCCGTGATGGCAGTCGTATCCAGTATAAAACTGGCCCTGTTATCTGGGGTGAAGCTGGTACAAATGGTCAACATGCATTTTACCAACTTATTCATCAAGGTACTCAAATTGTGCCGTCTGACTTTTTAATGCCGGTACATAGTCATTATGCGATTGGTAAGCATGGTTATGCCCATCATAAGATTTTACTCGCTAACTTCTTGGCACAAACACAATCGTTAATGCTAGGAAAAACCTCTGAAGAAGCCCGTGCTGAGCTTGAAAAACAGGGAATGACGGGCGAAGCGTTAGAAAAACTATTGCCGCACAAAGTGTTTGAAGGCAATCGCCCTAGCACCTCTATTATGTTTGACAAGCTCACACCGAATACGCTAGGTAAACTTATAGCCTTATATGAACATAAAATATTCGTGCAAGGTATGATTTGGGATATCAATAGCTACGACCAATGGGGTGTTGAATATGGGAAACAAATTGCCCAGGAAATCTTGCCATTATTAACCAATGATGAAAGAATCAGCAACTTTGATAGCTCTACGAATGGTTTAATTAATTACACCAAAGCGCATAAATAGTTATAGCTGTATACAGCATATCTTTAAATAATTAAAAGCCCAACTAATAGTTTAGTTGGGCTTTTAATTATTTAAGGTTAATGGTGTTTGATTTGCAAAATTTTAGAAGACTTCATGATGACAAACTTTGATCAATATCGCGTTAACCCAAAAAAATTCTCGCTTAAGAATTACAACCCACAAGACAAAAGCGAGCGCTCAAAAACCAAAGAGCAAGACTCGATAGAGCTCGCTCAGCTTGCTACTGAAATAAATGCACTACAAGACATTCTGTATGCTGAGGGTAAGCGTAAAGTTTTACTGATATTACAAGGTATGGACGCTAGTGGTAAAGATGGTACCGTGCGCCATGTATTTAGTGAGTGCAATCCGCTCGGTATACGTTTAGCAAGCTTCAAAATACCAAGTAGCGAAGAGCTTGCACACGATTATTTATGGCGCGTACACCACGTAGTCCCTAAAGCAGGCGAATTGGTTATTTTTAATCGTAGCCATTATGAAGATGTGCTGATAGTAAAAGTACACAATTGGATTAACGATGCTGAATGTGAGCGTCGCTATGCGCAAATTAATGACTTTGAGCGACTTATGAGTGAGACTGGCACCACCATCATCAAGTGCTTTTTAAATATATCTAAAGGAGAACAAAAGCTTCGTATGCAAGACCGCTTGGCAGACCCAAACAAAGCATGGAAATTTAACCCTGGTGATCTAAAAGAGCGCGAGCTATGGTCGCAGTATATGCAAGCTTACGAAGAAGCAATTAAGGCAACATCCACAGAGCACGCTCCGTGGTATGTGATTCCCGCTGACTCTAAAACTAATCGTAACCTGTTAGTTTCTAGACTGTTACTCGATACTTTAAAAAGTATGAAGTTAGAGTACACGCCTGTGCCAACAGATTACAAATTGATCGTGGTTAATGATTAATGTAATTTAACTTCACCAGCTCTCACCAGTTGCTGCACTAAAGTTTCGCTAAAACTATTACTAGCACTGGCACCAATACGCTTAGCAATACGACTTGTGAAATCTTCCTGAGAGGTAAAGTCCACTATTTTTTCTTCTTTGATAACATCTCTAGCAACATAGTCTGTACTTCCAAGCGCATCAGCTAGACCCATTTTAATACTTTCTTCACCACTCCAAAACAAGCCACTAAATGTTTCAGGTGTTTCCTTTAATCGGCTACCACGACCTTGACGTACTACTGTTTTAAACTGTTCGTGGATTTCATTTAACATAGCCTGTGCTAAAGCTTGATGTTTTGGATTCACTGGTGAGAATGGATCTAACATTGCTTTGTTTTCTCCTGCGGTCATCAAGCGACGCTCAACACCAACCTTTTTCATCACTTCTGTAAAGCCGTAACCATCCATTAATACGCCGATAGAACCAACGATACTAGCTTTGTCTACGTAAATTTTATCCGTAGCTGCCGCGATATAATAGCCGCCAGATGCACAAATATCTTCAACTACAGCATAAACAGGTATTTTAGGGTGTAGCTTCTTTTGGCGCTTAATTTCATCATTAATAATGCCAGCTTGTACTGGACTACCGCCTGGGCTATTGATACGTAAGATAATACCTTTGGTATTTTTATCATTATAAGCATCGTGTAGACTACTCATAAATGAATCTGCGTTTACTGCACCGCCTGCTTCAATCACACCAGCTACTTCAATTAACGCTGTATGTGACCCAACATTACTCTTTCCGTTACTTAACCAGCCTAGCGCGTAGCATAAAATGATGAATAAATATGCAAACATCAGCCCCTTGAAAAAAGTGCGCCAGCGCCGTGCTGCTCTCTGCTCATTTAGTGCAGAACTAGCAAGCTTTTCAATCACATCACGTTGCCATTTTGTATCCTCTGGCTTTGAATTATTTAACGAAATATTTTGTTGACCATCTTCTGACATCGTTAACTTTCCTTAGTATTTCTATATAAATATTGCCTTACTGAATCGAGGTCGATTAGTATTTCTTGATTTTGCTCAGTCACCTGTATTGCTTTTAAACTTTTACCTTTACATGGTCCCATGATACAAAAACCATTTTCTGGTCGGTAATGTGCGCCATGGGTAGAGCAAATCAAGTAATCTTTTTGAACTGTAAAAAAATCACCTTCGTTCCAATCCAACTCAATTGGTATATGTGCACATTGATTCACATAAGCATATGGCTTGCCGCGAAAACGTATGACAAATCCTGTGGCAAAGTCACCTAACATAGGTAAGGGAAATCTAACTCCCTTAGCGCCGTCCTCTACTGCATCACTTTTTAGGATAACGGTATTTTGTGTCATATCATCCGCATTATATCAATGAATTAGGCGTATTCGAGCAACCATGCACTCAAGCTAGTAAAGTCAGAAAACTGCTGCACAGGACTAAGATGCTGCCACTGCTCGGCAGATTGAGCACCATAGGTAACGCCTACAGAGCGAACGCCTGCATTTTTCGCCATTTGCAAATCATAACTAGTGTCGCCAATCATTAAGGTGCGCTCAGGCATTACGACTAAATACTCCATTAGCTCATCTAACATTTGTGGATGTGGTTTAGAAAAACACTCATCTACGGTGCGTGTTGAATGAAAATACCTAGCTAAACCAGAGTGCTCTAGTGCTAAATTCAGACCTCGCCGACCTTTACCAGTGGCAACCGCAAGTTTAAATCCACGCTTATTAAGCGTCTTAATAGTTTCAGTTGCGCCAACAAATAGTGGAATTTCACTCTCGCTTGCATAGTAGTTCGTCGTATATTGTGTTGCAAGCGCCTGTGCTTGATCAGCTGATATGTCACCATACAAAGACTGAATAGACTCACGTAACCCAAGCCCGATAATATTACTTGCAGCTTGTGGCGTTAGCGCAGGTAAGCCAACTTGTACTGCTGCTTTTAAAAGTGCATCAGTAATCATTCCTGTAGAGTCAGCTAGAGTACCATCCCAATCCCACACGATTAAATCAAACTGCTTTGTCATTCAAGCTTACTCTTTCAAACATTTAAGACTCTAATTTTTCTAAAAACTTACTTAGTTCAGACGGTAAAGGCGCGACTAGTTCAAGTTTATCATTAGTCAAAGGGTGGCGAATTTTTGTAATAGATGAATGTAGGAACATACGTTTTAAGCCACTCTTTACTAATGCTTTATTTATTGTAAAGTCACCATACTTATCATCACCTACAATCTGAAAGCCTAAGTGTGCTAACTGCACACGTAACTGGTGGGTACGTCCGGTCACTAATTGCGCCTCCAGCAAACTTAACTTACCTAACACTGGATGACTATAGTTCTTTAGCAACTTGAATATCGTTTCAGAAGATTGACGCTCATTATATTTATCTTTTGAAATATCTGTCACTACGTTCACGCGGCGTTCGCCATTTGGCAATAAATATTTCTGTAGATCTAATACCACACGCTTTTTTGCTTCTAGCCACTCACCTCGGACTAACATCAAGTAGCGTTTATCTGTTTGGTTATTACGAATCGCTTCATGCAAAGCAACCAATGCACTACGCTTTTTTGCTAACATTAAGACACCTGAAGTTTCACGATCTAATCTGTGTACTAACTCCAAAAATTTAGCCTTTGGTCGCTCTAAGCGCATCTGCTCTATTACACCGCGACTTACTCCACTACCGCCATGCACAGCAAAACCAGCAGGCTTATCAATGACCAACATTGCGTCATCTTCAAAAATAATAGTGTTTTTAAATTTAGAAATGGCTGGTACATTAGCCTCAGCATGCTCAACAATCGTTGCGCGTATTGGTGGAACTCTGATTACATCCCCAATCGTTAATCGGAAGTCGGCATCAATGCGTTTTTTATTAACACGCACTTCACCGCTACGTAAAATCCTATAAACATGGCTCTTTGGCACACCTTTAAGTGTTTTGGTCAAGAAGTTATCAACGCGCTGGCCTTCGCTCGCCTCATCAACTGTAAGAAAAGCTGCAGCTAACTCGCTGACCTTATTCTTTAACTTATCAATACTATGCTGCTGATTTTGTAGTGTTATATTGTTCATACTTTGCTTAAATGTTTGTAGTAGCCTATACTTACACGATTAGCAATTAAGGTTAAAATTAATTGGTAATAGAGAACACTCTCAATCACTTAGAAAAGCGCTTTATAAAAACGTAAGTCTATGTAATTAAAAGTAAAACAGATACTTGGTTAACGCCGCTCGCCATATTATTAAAGTAGCAGCAAGTAAAATAGCGCTCAAGCCGCCGCAGACAAATAAACATAAAGGCGCGACTTAAGGGAAGTTAATTTAGCAATTTGCTAAGTTTGCATTTACTGAAAATAGAATTTTAACGAATTTATGCCTAAGCAGGCATAAATTTCAATAATTAGTTTGATCTAACGAATAATAAACCCGTTTTAACCTGATTTATTCAGTTAAAACTAGCCATTAAAAAATTGAGGCTAACCCTGATAACTTACCGAGGTAAGTTACATACTTAGCAACTCTTTAAGCTATAGCTTAAAGAATCATTTTTTAGAACTTTTAAGAGTATAGCGACACTAGTCACATACTCTAAATTTAAGTCGCTAAGTTTAAGTTGTTAGATTTCAAATTTGCGCACTGCGCCTTCAGTATTTTGACCAGCACTACTGGCACTTCACCCTTAATTAGCCTCAATATCAATTGCCTACCTAGTAGGCATTGGGTCTGCTACCTGAGCCTTACAGGAGTAAAATAATGAAACGCATGCTATTTAATGCAACGCAATCCGAAGAGTTACGCGTTGCGATTGTAGATGGTCAAAAATTAATCGATTTAGATATTGAACACGCTGGAAAAGAGCAGCGTAAAAGTAATATTTACAAAGGCGTTATTACCCGTATCGAACCTTCACTAGAAGCGGCCTTTGTCGACTACGGTATGGATAGGCACGGCTTTTTACCGTTCAAAGAGGTAGCGCGTAGCTACTATAGAGAAGGCGCTGATGGTAAGTCTCGCATTCAGGACGCATTAAAAGAAGGCCAAGAACTTATTGTGCAGGTTGATAAAGATGAGCGTGGCAATAAAGGCGCTGCTCTTACGACATTTATCTCACTTGCTGGCCGTTATTTAGTATTAATGCCAAACAACCCACGCGGTGGTGGTGTTTCACGTCGTATCGAGGGTGAAGACCGCGATGAACTACGTGATGTATTGGCGCAACTAGAAGTACCTAAAGGGATGAGTATTATCGCTCGTACCGCTGGCATTGGTCGTAATGCAGAAGAGTTACAGTGGGATTTAAACTACCTAACACAGTTATGGGCAGCCATTGATGGCGCTTCTGCGATGCAAGCTGGTGCTTATTTAATCTACCAAGAAGGCAGCTTAGTGATTCGCGCGATTCGCGATTACTTCAGTTCTGATATTGGTGAAATCTTGATTGACACACCGGACATTCACGAACAGGCAGTGCAGTTTATGAATCACGTGATGCCAGGTAATGTATCTCGCGTTAAATTATATCAAGATGAAATTCCGCTGTTCACGCGTTTTCAAATTGAACATCAAATTGAATCTGCTTTCGCACGTGAAGTGCGCTTGCCTTCAGGTGGAGCAATTGTAATTGACCATACAGAAGCTTTGGTTTCAGTTGACGTTAACTCTGGTCGAGCAACCCGTGGTAGTGATATTGAGCACACGGCATTCAACACCAATATTGAGGCTGCTGAAGAAGTCGCTCGCCAGTTACGTTTACGTGACTTAGGCGGTTTGGTCGTAATTGACTTTATAGACATGGAAAGTCAGCGCAATCAACGTGAGGTTGAGAATGCTCTACGTGACGCATTGCACGTCGACCGTGCACGTGTACAAACTGGCAAAATTTCACGCTTTGGTTTGCTAGAGCTGTCGCGTCAACGCTTACGCCCAAGCTTAGGTGAAACTAACCATATCCCTTGCCCACGTTGTAGTGGTACTGGTCATATTCGCGGTATTGAATCTACTGCCTTGCATATCTTACGTATTACACAAGAAGATGCAATGAAGGAAAATAGCGCAATAATTCAAGTGCAACTGCCTGTTGAGGTTGCAACATTCTTACTCAATGAGAAACGCGCTGATATTCACAAAATTGAACAGCGCATGGGTGTAGAAGTAGTATTAATTCCAAACATACACCTTGAAACACCTAACTACAATATCGTACGCGTTAAACAAGATGATGTGACCGAAGAAACTAGCCGCGCAAGTTATAAGTTAGTAGAAATGCCATCTGAAACTTCTTACATTCCTAGTGCAGAAGAAGTTGCCAAATCCGTTCGCCCTGTCGCTGCGGTTAAGGGCATCACACCTGCAGCGCCTGCGCCAATCGTAGCTGAAAAAGAGGCTAAGACTACAACAGCTCCTAAGCTCTCGCTCTTTGCAAAAATTAAAAACTTTTTTGCTTCAACACCAGTAACAATACATGCACCTAATACTGATGCTGAGAAAACAGAAGATACACGTCGAGAGAATAATCGTAACAATCGCAATCGTAACAATCGCAATCGTAACGAACGTAGTCGTGGTGACCGTCCAGAGAAAGATGTCAATCAACTAAATCGTCCAAATCGTCATAACGAAAACACACGCCCTACGGAAACTAAAACGCAAGAGATGCGCCAAGCAAAACCTCAGCAAGCTAGAGGTGAGCAAGTACGTAATGACAAACCACGTACTAATAATCAGTCTACTAATATTACACCTGAAGTTACAACAAATAATACACCAGCCACCACTCAAGCGGCCGAGCAAACTACTGAACGCACCGGCAATCGTCGTAATCGTAACAATCGCCGTGGTCGTCGTGACCGAGATGATTCATTAGCACGTGATATTAATCGACCTTATGTTCCAAATGAGGAGATTAGTGCTGATCAGCAAAGCATGAATACTGAAATGATAACGGTTTCTGAACAAACTAAACCGCTAGAACAAGTTAAACCAGTAGTACAAACTCAACCAAAAGTGCAGGAGGTAGATGTCTCTGTTGTAGAAACCATAAGCGAAAATACCGCTCCAGCTGTTGAAGCTATTACAAGCAAAACGGCTAAAGCAAACAGCAGAAAACCTAAAGTAGCTAAAGCACCATCAGTGAAAAATGGAGTGGCTAACGAAACTACATCTGCTGTCACTGTAGAAACTACTCCTACAAAAGCTGATAACAAACGCCCTGCTCGCCCACGTAAACCAAAAGCTGAGGCTAAATCGGTAGATTTAACTGCTACAGGATTACAATTAGTAGAAACTAAAGCCGATGCACCAAGAGAAGCAGCTGTTGAAGAGGTCAAACTAAAAGCACCACGTAGAGCTGCGAATTGGCAAAAAAGTACTAAATTGAGCGCAAACACAGAACCCTTAGTTATAGTAGAAACTCAAAATAAATAGTATCCAGAATATATTCGAATAAGAAACTAGTAGTAAGAAGGCCTTGAATTCTCAGGGCCTTTTTAATTTAGTCTATTAATCTTAAGACCTTAATAATTAGTGACTCACCTTAACTTCGTATAATTTGCACTGTATATAAACCTAAACCTGTCATGGCTAGCGAGCCCAACACATGAACTAATATATGGGTTGTTGCCCAACCATATTGTCCTCTGGTTAACATGGTCACGGCTTCAGAGGAAAAAGTAGAAAATGTTGTCAGTCCTCCTAGCAGGCCAGTCACCAAGAAAAGCCTAACTTCTGGGGCTAATGTTGAAGAAAGTACAGAAACTCCCATAAATAAACCAATAAGATAACCACCGAGCAAATTGGCCACCAACGTACCTAGTGGTAATGCTGGAAAACTTGCATTCAGCATCACACTTAAACCCCAACGCATCCAAGCGCCAATAGCTGCACCAGTACCAACCGCTAAAAACCCGTTAAATCCCATACTCACCTCTGAAACAATGTTATAGCCATTAATTTATACAATATAATAATGCATCAATATCATTATGCAGAAAGTATATTTTGCGCGTATTATTTGTCACTTCTGAAGTGTTTCCATTAATAAAAACTGGTGGATTAGCCGATGTAAGCGGCTCGCTGCCATCCGCATTACAAAAGCTAAGTGTTGATGTACGCATTTTGCTACCAGGTTATCCCGCAGTCTTAAAGCAACTCGACGACTTACACTACCTAGCAACGCTGAAAGATTTACCCGTTATTGAACATGCTGAACTCATGATGGGAACAATCTTAGATACTGACATCAAAGTAATAGTGATTAAAGCGGCGAGCTTATATGAACGTGAGGGAGGACCATATGTAGATTCCACTGGACAGGAGTGGCTAGATAACCCGGTGCGCTTCGGTATACTATCTAAAGCAGCAGCAGTTATTAGCGGATCAAACAGTCCTATTCCCGAGTGGCGACCTGACATTGTGCATTGCAATGACTGGCAAACAGGCCTAACGCCAGCCTACATGAAGCTAGTAGAACATACACTAGCAAAATCCATTATTAGCTTACACAATATGGCGTTTCAAGGCTGCTATGCACCCAGCTGGTTGACAACATTAGCTTTACCGCACGATAACTTTACTATGGAAGGTTTTGAATACCACGGTCAATTATCCTTCTTAAAAGCTGGTATTTTTTATGCTGACACCATAACCACAGTGAGTCCGAGCTACGCAAAGGAAATTCAAACGGCAGAATTTGGATTCGGCTTAGAAGGCTTACTCAATAAGCGTAGTAGCGAGCTAAAAGGCATCTTGAATGGTATTGAAACCGATGAGTGGAATCCAGAAGTAGACCCCCATCTCGTTAAAACTTATAGTGCAAATAAGTTAGCTGGTAAAAAAGAGGTTAAAAGTGCTCTGCAACAAAGGCTTGGGCTTCAAATTGATGCAAGCGCACCATTACTAGGCGTAGTAAGTCGTTTAACACACCAAAAAGGCTTAGATATGCTAGTACCTATCGCGCAAAAGCTAATTGACTCTGGCTGTCAATTGGCCGTATTAGGAAGTGGTGAAAGCGCGTTTGAAAATGCCTTCCGTCATCTTGCAAACGATAATCCCAATAAAGTCAGCGTGACCATTGGTTATAATGAGCCGCTATCACATCAAATAATGGCTGGTTGCGATATGTTTATTATGCCTTCGCGCTTTGAACCTTGTGGACTAAATCAGCTATATGGGCTGGCGTACGGCACACCACCTATAGTTAACGCAACTGGAGGCTTAGCTGATTCAGTGGTTGATACCAATATCATCACGTTCAAAAATAAAACAGCAAATGGTTTTGTAATGAGTGAGGCGAGCCCTACAAGCTTGTTAAGCTGTATTAAACAAGCCTTAAATATATTCAATAACGATGCAAAAGCTTGGCAGCAGATTCAAAAAAATGGCATGAGGCAGAATCTAAGCTGGGATAAAAGTGCTTTAGAGTATTTAGCTGAGTATAAAAAGCTACTTAATATTCAATAGAGGGTATAAATTTGAACAAGGTGAGAAACTTGGCACAGTATATGCTTAATTAATATTAAGCTTCTCCAAAGCTAGTTTCTCCTCCCTTTTGGGCGTCTTAATGGACGCCCTCTTTTTTTGCCTAATCAATTACCAGCGATTTTTTAATCTAGTAACTACTTAACAATAAAGTGCTCACGATAATACTTCAGCTCATCTATAGACTCGTAAATATCAGCCAGCGCTTCATGTTTACTAGCTTTTTTGAAACCTGAATAGATTTCAGGTTTCCAACGACGTGCAAGCTCTTTAAATACACTCACATCCAAATTACGATAATGGAAATAGCTTTCTAAATCTGGCATATAGCGCGCCATAAAACGTCTATCTTGACAGATTGAGTTTCCACACATGGGCGATTTATTAGCTGGTACGAACTGTTTTAAAAATGCAATCATTTGAGCTGTAGCTTCAGCCTCATTCAAAGTTGAAGCTTTCACCTTTTCAATTAATCCAGAACGACTATGTGCACCTTTATTCCATGCATCCATACCGTCTAAAACTGCGTCACTTTGATGAATTACTAGCACCGGTGATTCGCCCAATACGTTTAAATCGGCATCAGTGACAACCGCAGCGAGCTCTAAAATACGATCAGAGTCTGGTTGTAAACCACTCATTTCCATATCGAGCCAAATTAGATTATTCTGGTTAGTACTATTACTTGTTTCGGCCATCATGATTTCCATTAAAATTTAAGTTATTAAGCAGACTTGATGAACTATCACCAATAAAATGCTTCACAATACCAATATATTAACTTATTTCACTTAACGAACTGTCAGTTTTCGTTATTCATTAATTATGAGACATCAAACACATGCCATCTGAACCAACATCCACTCTTACTTACGCATTCGTTAGCTTGCTCACTGCCACAACTCTAATTCGTATCTGGCTTGCTCGCAGACATGTTAACTATGTTCAGGCTAATCGCAATCAAGTACCGGTAGCGTTTAAAGATAGTATTGCTTTGGATGCTCACCAAAAAGCTGCTGATTATTCCACGGCTAAGACAACACTAGTAATGACAGATACCGTGGTGCAAGCTTTCTTATTAGTAATACTAACCCTAGGCGGTGGTTTACAATGGATTGATGATATTTGGCGTAATATACTTCCAGCTCAGGAAGTTATTCGTGGCGCGCTAGTCATTTGTAGCGCTATGTTAATCAGTAGTGCAGTTGACCTACCTTTTGAGTACTACAAAACATTTATCGTAGATGAAAAGTTTGGTTTTAATAAAATGTCGCCTACCATGTTTTTTAGTGACCTTATAAAGCAGAGCCTGATCGGGCTAGCACTTGGCGCACCTATATTATTTGCAGCTTTGTGGTTAATGCAAAGTGCTGGGCAATATTGGTGGTTATACCTATGGGTAATCTGGAGTATATTTAATCTCGTCATGCTAGCAGTATATCCAACATATATCGCACCGCTATTTAACAAATTCTCTCCGTTAAAAGATGAAAATCTAAAGCAACGCATAGAGGCTTTGCTCACAAAATGTGGTTTTAAATCTCAAGGCCTGTTTGTAATGGATGGTTCATCTCGTAGTAGTCATGGTAATGCTTATTTTACTGGGTTCGGCGCCTCAAAACGCGTTGTATTTTTCGATACACTACTCGAAAGATTAAATGTAGAGGAGATAGAAGCTGTACTTGCACATGAATTAGGCCACTTTAAGCATCATCATGTCATTAAACGTATTATATTACTATTCTCTATGAGCTTTTTAGGCTTGGCTTTATTAGGTTGGTTAATTAACCAACCATGGTTCTATACAGGGCTAGGCGTGACACAAGTCAGTCACTACATGGCATTAATTTTATTCTTACTAGTATCACCTATCTTCTTATTTTTACTGCGTCCAATCATGGCTAGCTATTCACGTAAAAATGAATTCGAGGCGGATGATTATGCTGCCACCCATGCTAGTGCTAAAGACTTAGTCAAAGCACTAGTTAAACTTTACCGTGATAACGCCTCTACGCTCACGCCAGACCCCTTACACTCAGCTTTTTATGACTCTCACCCACCGGCTAGTATTAGAGTTTCCAAATTAGCAGCGTATACTAGTTAAATATAAAGACCTGTTAGGGAGTTATGATGAAACCATTATTATTATGTAGCTTAATATTACTAAATAATCTCGCATCCGCTGAGCCATTTATATCTGCAGACGCGGCTGTAGGTAAGACCTTAGTCACAAAGAACTGTGTCAGCTGTCACGCCGAAAGCTTTGGTGGTGATGGCTCAGGTATTTACACTCGTCAAGCTCATAAAGTAAAAACCTCTAAAGGTCTTGTTGCACAAATACGAAGCTGTAACACAATGATTGGCCTCAAATGGTTTGAAGATGAAGAGCTCAATGTAGCAAAATACCTCAACCAAACTTATTATAAATTTACTGAATAATTTGACTACCTCATTAGCGCCAAGAAGCAAGCAAAGCTCATTACAGAATGACTCTACAGTTAAAGGCACTGTCGTTGCCGCTTATGGTAAACGATTTCAGGTTGAGTTATTAGCAGATAAAAGACGCATCAGCTGTGTAACACGCGGCAAAAAGACCGACTTGGCTTGTGGTGATATTGTCACCCTGAAACTTACAGATAAGCACGAAGGCGTAGTTGAGTCGACGCTACCACGTAAAACCTTGTTGTATCGCAGTAACGCTTTCAAAAGTAAAACATTAGCTGCGAATGTTACGCAAATTATAATTGTATTAGCTACACAGCCAAGCTTTTACGAGCTCTTACTCAATCGCTGTTTGGTTGCCGCAGAAGCGGCAAGCATTAAGGCACTGATTGTGTTAAATAAGTGTGACTTAACTGATAGTGAAAATGCAAAGCAAAAGTTAAAGCTCTACACAGATTTAGGATACAACGTACTTTTATTGTCAGCAAAAGAGGATATTTCGTCGCTTAGACCTTATTTGCAGAATGAAGCAAGTATCTTAGTTGGTCAGTCGGGCATGGGGAAATCTACAATCATTAACGCGCTTTTACCTAATGAAGAAGTACGTACACGTGAAGTCAGCCATGCTCTAGATAGTGGTAAACATACCACTACGGCCGCGCATTTATATCATATTGATGAGCATAGTCAGCTAATTGACTCCCCAGGTTTGCAAGAGTTCGGCCTATATCACCTAAGCACTGATGAGCTTGAGCACGCCTTTATAGAGTTCAGGCCATACCTAGGTAAGTGCAGATTTAATAATTGCAAACACTTACAAGAGCCTGATTGTGCGATTATATCTGCAGTTGATGCTCACAAAATTACTCCTGAAAGACTGCATATTTATAAAATGCTGCGCTTAGAAGTCTAGCTATCATCTGCTCTGCATATATCAAAAGTAAAAATAAGATATTAGCGCTTAATAAAGTTAAAATAAAATGAATAGCCTGCCATATAATAGAAGAATGACAGTGCATATTTTAACTGAATTATTAAAAAGCGCCCTCGAATGATCGACATTCGCCATGAAAAAATACAAGTATCCCAATTAGATATCGGGATGTTTATTTGTGAGTTGGACAGGCCTTGGTTAGGCACACCTTTTATGCTCGAAGGTCTACTTATAGAAGACAACGAGCAAATTGCTACGGTCGCATCTTTATGTGATTTTGTCTATATAGACCGAACCGTATCGGTTGGCCTGCACTACACTGAAGCACCAAAAGAGCAGCTAGCTATCAAGCGTGATGGTACCATTAATCGAGTGATTATGGACGCTAATACAAGTAAGCGAACTGCCAGCTCAATTAATAAGTCTACAAAACCTAGTACGCCAAATTTGAAATTTTCTTTTATTGATATTCTTAAAGAAATACACTCCGGAAACCAGATGAGCCTAGCTGAGAACAAAGCTGCTAACAACTCTGATGTTATACTCAAAGCAAAGCATATTAACGCTTATAAAGCGACTGAGATACGCGATGACAATAGTATTGAGAGCACCACCTTAGCAACACAGATAAAAGCTGATTTTTCCAACTTTATTTCTGGTCTAACTAACTGGGGCGGTAAACAAAGAAAACTCAAGTCAAGTCTTGATAAAAGCATCTTAAAAGCTGATTTAGCAAAAAGTGAATACCGCCACGACGGTTATAAGATTACCATTTTTGACGAAGCTCCACCTGTAGAGGATGAGATAGCGGTTGTTTATCCTATTTATGAAAAATCACAAGCTGCTACTAAAGAGATGTTTGAAGCGTTAGCGCTAGACCATGAGATTGATTTAGCTAAAATTCATGAGGCTTTAGACGGCATGGTTGAAAGTATAGAGCGCAACCCTGACGCACTACTTTGGTTAGCTAAACTTAAACAAACAGACGACTACTCATACAACCATGCTATGAGCGTTTCAATTACGTTAATGGCATTAGCAAACTTTATGTCGTTGCCTAAAAAACAGGTGAAAGACTTAGGCTTAGCTGGACTATTACAAGACATAGGTAAAGCAAAAATCTCTACTGACCTTTTGCATAAACATAACAAAATAACGCATGATGAGTTCGAAGTTTTGAAAAAGCATGTTGAGCACGCGCTTGCTTTATTAGAAGTCACAGAGAATATTTCTAGTACGGTTATTCTGACAGTTTCACAACATCACGAGCGCATAGACGGTAGCGGCTATCCATACAAACTATCCGGCGACCAGATTAGTATGACCGGTCAAATGGCTGGTCTAATAGACACATATTGCGCGCTTACTACTAATAAAGTCTATGCAAAAGGTGTATACAATCAAATAGCTTTAGAGGAAATTCACTCTTTACGCGGCTTTAAGTTTAACGGGGTCTTAATTGACCAGTTAGTACAGTTTTTAGGCATATACCCGGTCAGCTCACTAGTAGAGCTAAACTCCGGTGAGGTTGGCGTTGTTATTCAACAGAATAGTGTAAGGCGCTTGCTACCAAGAGTGATGATATTACTGAATCCTGACAAAACTAGAAATGAGTTTCCTGCGATTATTAACTTAATCAACTCACCACTTACGCCTACTGGCGAGCCTTATAAAATTGTAAGAGGACTGCCGCCAGATAGTTATGGTTTAAGTGCTAACAATTATTATGCCTAACTTAAGCAACATCACATTACAACTCGCGCACCAATCTAACACAACAACCTTATACCAAGACTTTGAAATTCAGTTAGATCCAAACCTACTACTGCAATTGATGGCGAGTTACAACTTAAAAGCCTCTGATGTCACTGGTGACTATATTTTCAATTTGGCGGTATTTGAACAGCTTGTAAAAAACGCCCCATATAGTAATGGAGGCGTTGTATTAAAGAACGCTATGCAAGTAATAAGTGGATGGCCAAAAAATCTAAGTTGGTCCCAGTTTAACCAACAAATAAATAGCTTTCTACTTGCCTGGCTTAATGACTATAAATTAGGTGCAGGTTTAGATGTAGCATTTTTATTAGCCCGATCTTTAGAATTAAAATCTGATAAGAGTATTCAACTTCAAAGTTTACTCGCACATCTTATTGCGCGTGTGACCAATCAGCTTGAACTATATAAGTTTAGCTATGTGCAAAACTTTGATTTAGATACTGGGCTCCCAAACCAGCGCTTATTACTCAACTTACTTAATCTAAGCTTGAGTAATAATCTGCAGAGTAATACGTCAACTATTACTAACACAGCTGAATCAGTACATTTGGGCTTAATATTAGTCAATCTCAATATCAATTATAGCGAAGCATCTCAATTAAACTCTACATCATCTAGCTTAATACTTGCAGCAATGCACACCATACAAGAGCACTTAAATGATGATGCAACTTTATTTCATGTAGGTACTATAGATTTAGCCGTTTTAATTAAACCATTGAAATCACCAACCCAATTAAGCTTGATCGCAACGAAACTATTACACGCATTTGAAACTGCACTACCGCTGGAAAATGTCACATTAATACTAAATCCTCACTTTGGTGCCATAAGTACCTTTAGCATACAAACGAATGCTGTTTCTTTATATGAGTACGCTAGGCTGGCTTTAAATCAAGCGATTGTTAAGAGCGAAAAAATTAAAATATATGACCAGAATACTTCTTCGTCTTATATGAATTCACAACTACTTGATGAAGCTATTATTGAAGCATTACAGCAAAATGAACTTTCATTGTTTCTACAGCCTATAGTCACTATTAATGATAAATCTTTATCGGATAAAGTTAGTATCACTGAGCGGTGTGCAAGTGCAGAAGTATTATTACGCTGGCAGAACCAAGCATGGCAATCTGTCTCACCTGCAAGGTTGCTTGATGTAATCTATAAAAAAGGTTTTGGCAAAGTTTTTATACGCTGGTTAATCAGTAATGCATGTCAACGTTGCGCTGAACTAGCGTCTACTTATCAGCACAATGTTTCATTGACAGTCAACTTAAGCAGTAGTGATTTGTTAGATGCAGACTTACCTGAATTACTTTACCAATCAATTACGCTTTGGAGTATTCCAGCTAGAAACCTAACCATTGAAATCACTGAAAATGACATTCTTGTTGATGAAGTAAAAGTATTGCAGGTACTAGATCAAATTATTCAATTAGGCTTCAAGCTTGCTCTAGATGACTTTGGTACGGGGTACTCATCTATGGCACGCCTACGCAATATGCCAATTAATATAGTTAAAATTGATCAAAGTTTTGTGCGGAACATCTCCAGCTCAGCTCAAGACAAAGCCATTGTTAAATCCATCATCAAATTAGCCCATAGCTTAGGTAAAGAGGTCATTGCTGAGGGTGTTGAAGACCTGGCATGCCTCAGCATATTAAAAGAGATGAACTGTGAGAAGATCCAAGGTTATTACTATGGGAAACCTATGTCTTTTGAAGAGTTTGTCATTTGGTTAAACACATTCAAAACACAATAACTCACCTAAACTCAAGTACAACTTGAATCTTTTAGATTACGCTTCGCTTAAAATAGTGAGCAGTCAGCGTATAATTGCCTTACTTTTACAACTAAGTCACCATCATGCAAATTACCACCCGCCTAGAGTTTGATGCTGGGCATCGCATTCCAAGTCATAAAAGTCAATGTAAAAACTTACATGGGCACCGCTATGCAATTGAAGTTACCCTATCTGGCGATATTATTACGCTTGAAAACGCTTCTGAAAATGGTATGGTAATGGATTTTTCTGACGTTAAGGCGATAGCCAAAAATGCTGTTGTTAACGTATGGGACCATGCATTCCTAGTATATGAGCATGATATAGAAATACTAGATTTTTTGAACTCACTACCTAACCATAAAACTGTTGTACTCCCCACGGTACCTACCGCGGAGAATATGGCTGCCGAAGCGTTTAAAATACTAAAAAGTCAGTACCAAGACAATTATGGTAACCATTTAAAATTAGAAAAAGTACGTTTATATGAAACACCCAATAATTGGGCTGATGCATTAAGCTAAAATTGATACTCTAGATCAAAGCCTGAGCTACACTTTCAATCAGCTCTGAGAGCTAATTGAAAGTGTAGCTCCAAGGAGCCTGTTACTAGGCTAACTCCTCGCCACGTTCTGCATAATGCTTAGCTACCCATTGACGATATTCGCCGCTCGTTACATTAGCCACCCACTCTTGATGCTCGAGATACCAATTAACAGTTTTCTCAATCCCTGTTTCAAAAGTTTCTTTTGGTTTCCAGTCTAGTTGTGCTGCAATTTTTGTAGCATCAATCGCATAACGTTGATCATGTCCCAAGCGATCTTCAACATAGGTGATTTGATTTATGTAAGACTGACCATCTGCACGTGGTTTCTTTACATCTAACATTCTGCAAAGTATTTTCACTACTTCTATATTAGGTTTTTCATTCCAACCACCTACGTTATAAACTTCACCCACCTGCCCTGCCTCTAGTACGCGTCTAATTGCAGCACAATGATCCTCCACATACAACCAATCACGAACCTGCTGACCAGTACCATAAATTGGCAGTGGTTTGCCAGCAAGCGCATTAAGAATCACCAAAGGTATTAATTTCTCTGGAAAATGATAAGGACCGTAATTATTAGAACAGTTTGTGGTTAATGTCGGCATGCCATAAGTATGGTGGTATGCCCGTACTAAGTGGTCCGAGGCTGCTTTAGAAGCCGAATATGGACTATTTGGTGCGTATGGATGAGTTTCCGTGAAAGCCGCGTCTGCCTTATTAAGCGAACCATATACTTCATCAGTTGAAACGTGTAAAAATCTAAAGTCTTTGCGACTTTCTACATTTAACCCCCTCCAATACGTACGTACGGACTCTAACAAATGAAAGGTGCCAACTACATTGGTTTGAATGAAGTCTTCAGGTCCATGAATAGAACGGTCAACATGGCTTTCTGCGGCAAAGTTAACTACAGCGCAAGGCTTATATTTAGCTAATAATTGAGCAACTAACGCCTGATCACCGATATCCCCATGAACAAAAATATGCTCTGGATTATGCTGAACTTCTACTAAATTTTCTAAGTTACCTGCGTAAGTCAACTTGTCTAAATTGACTATAGGACCTAAGCCCTGCTTAATCCAAGCTAATACAAAATTAGCGCCGATAAAACCCGCGCCGCCAGTCACTATAATCGTTTTGTTCATATAATTAACTTTCTACTCTTCGATGTGTTCCGTTGATATTTTTATATTTACGACTTTTTAGTATTTACTTCTAATTTAGCCCATAAGCAATCACTAGATTTCGCTAGTGAGGCGATATATTCATTATGTGCAGAAATCTCTGCCTGATTAGCTAGCTTAACTAACACGGGCTGCTTAATCTGCAGCATTGCATCACGGCTTTTTTGTTGTGGCTTATCCAACTCCATCATCAAACTGTCTTGACCGCGTGTCATTGCCATATAAACATCGGCGAGTAATTCAGCATCTAGCAACGCACCATGTAGCGTGCGTTTAGAGTTATCAATTCCATAATACTTGCACAGCGCATCTAAGCTATTACGCTGACCAGGGCGCATTTCTTTAGCAATTTTAAGTGTATCAGTAATTTTTGCAGTAATTGACTCGACTGATTTTTGCTCAATTAATCCTAACTCTCTATTCAGAAAGCCCACGTCAAATGGCGCGTTATGCATAATTAGTTCAGAGTCTGCAATAAATGCAATTAACTCATTCGCGATATCAGCAAAGCGTGGTTTGTCTTGTAGAAACTCTAGTGAAATACCGTGCACCTCTTGCGCACCTTGATCAATTTCACGGTCTGGGTTCAAATAGTAGTGAAAATACTGCTTGGTTAATCGACGATTAACTACCTCAACCGCAGCTACCTCAATTATACGGTGCCCTTGTGCATGATATAAACCTGTAGTTTCAGTATCTAAGAAAACCTGACGCATTACACAGCTACTTTCAATAAAACCTGCTCTACACCTTTGTTTGCTAGCATGTCTGCCCGTTCGTTGCCTACGTTACCGGCATGTCCTTTAACCCAAACCCATTGTACGGTGTGTTGCTGCGCCAACACATCCAAAGTACGCCATAAGTCATCATTTTTAACGGGCTTTTTATCTGCTGTGCGCCAACTGCGTGCCTTCCAACCTGCTATCCACTCAGTCATACCTTTTTGTACATAGACAGAATCAGTAAATACTCTAGCGTGACACGGTTGATTAAGTGCTTCTAACGCTCTAATAACAGCAGTTAGCTCCATACGATTGTTGGTTGTTGATAATTCCCCGCCAAACAATTCTTTTTCTCGTCCCGCATAGTTTATCCATGCACCCCAGCCCCCTGGACCAGGATTACCTTTGCATGCGCCGTCTGCGTAGATTTCAATCTCTTTATTATTACTCATATGCCTTTAGTTTTCTTTTACTACTCTATATTACTAGCTTTTTGTGTGGGTTTAGGCTGTGTTGGACTTAGCGTCAATACTGCTTTCAAAGGCGAAAGTTTCCAGTTTGGTTTAATTGGCGTTATACCAACTACACGCTTTTTAGCAACAATAAAATACACGCCACCCAGCATAGCACAGCGTCTACTACTAACCTTATCAAAAAAAGAAAAACGTTTATGCCAAGATTGCTTTTCGAAAGGCGGAATATGACAGCACATTTCAACCGAAACCACCTCAAAACCAAGTAGGGCCAACCAGTCCTTTAAACGCGTTAAGCCTATAAAATTTCCATTCCAAGGATAATCTAAATGGTTTGAAAGAGTTTTTTTAAACCCAGCAGTTGCACCCCATAAGCTCAAGTGATTAAAACCAGAAATCACTAAATGTCCATCTGGCACAATCACCCTTGCTGCCTCGCGTAATGTTTGGTGTGGACGCTCGCTGAACTCTAAGCGGTGAGGTAACAATAACAGATCTATACTCATGTCAGCAAAAGGAAGAAAGTCATCATTGCAGCTAAGTTGGTTTATTGCAGTATCAGCAGAAAAATCGGTCGCTACAAATCGATTAGGAATACGAGAGTTTCTCAATAACTCCATTTGAGCACAACCCATTTGTAAGGCATTAAACCCGAACAGATCTACTACAGCCTCGTCATACAAGGTCTGCTCTTTAGTTTGTAAGTACTGCCCTGCAGTAGAGGAGAACCATGCCTGTAGTTGTTGCTGATTAGAACTAAGTGCTATTGACATTTGAGTACACAGGCTAAATGATGGATAGTATGAATCATAATCTGCAAATTATACCAATTCCAGCGTTTAAGGATAATTATATCTGGCTTATGCATAACGGTGTTCAAAGCGTTGTAGTTGACCCTGGAGATGCAGTGCCTGTGATTACAACCCTAAATCATTTAAACCTCTCACTGGCAGCTATTTTAATCACTCACCATCATCATGACCATATTGGCGGTGTGGCAGAGTTGCATGAGGCATTTCCGCAGGCGAGCATATATGCTCCCGCACTTGAACACTATGCTTTTAAGCACATTGCAATGACTGAGCAAAGTACCATTCACTTAAGTGACTTAAACGTCACATTTACTATTTTAGATTTGCCAGGCCACACATTAGGCCATATAGCTTATAACTCCACTCAACATAAGATTTTATTTTGCGGTGATACCTTATTTGGTGCAGGCTGCGGAAGACTATTTGAGGGTACTCCAACACAAATGTATCATTCACTACAGAAACTAGCAGCACTGCCAGCTACTACAAAAGTTTACTGTACTCATGAGTACACTATGCATAATATTAACTTTGCATTAATGTTTGAACCCAGTAATCAGAGGTTAATTAATCGACAAAAAAGTACACAGAAGCTACGTGAATCGAATATTCCTAGCTTACCATCAACGATCGAATTAGAGCGGGCAACCAATCCTTATTTGCGTTGTAGCTCCAAGGAAATTCGATTAGCAACCCAGTTGACGAATGCTAGTGAAATCGAAATTTTTAGCAAGTTAAGAGAACTAAGAAACTATTATTAATCATATAGATATAACTATAATTTAAAGTAACTATTAATAATAATTAGCTTGACTTTAAAGCTCTTATTTTGTTAATATTTCGCAATTTTTTGAATTTAAGCGCCTCATGCCCCACCTAAATTTTGCGCTCAGACGTCATTTCAACAACAACTTATACCACAATATCTCGAGAAACCTTATCAAGTCTTCAAGCAAGTTAATTTGGTCAGTGCTAATAGTTATTTTAACCGCTATGTTTAGCGTATTAACCTATGCAGAGACTAATGTCATGGGCGAAGAAATCACTATCTATTCTGATGATGGTTACAAGCCTGCACTTAAAGAGCTAGGCCCAGCTGATAAAACAGCTAATGATAAAGCTGTGACTAAAAAATTGGGCGGCAATCGCTTAGGCGACTCGCTTGATACTGAGCTTCATAGCAACAGTATTGATATACAAGAACCAATAGCTGTTAATAATGATGACTTATGGCAACGTATACGAAACGGCTATGCGATACCAAACAGTACCTCTAGCCTAGTTGCACGTCATGAAGAGTGGTACAGCACGCGCCCTGACTATATAAAGCGCATGGTTGAGCGTAGTCAAAAGTATTTATTTCATATCGTTGAAGAGGTTGAAAAACGCGGCATGCCAACTGAAATTGCCTTATTGCCAATGATAGAAAGTGCCTATAACCCTCAAGCAAACTCAACAAGTAGCGCTTCTGGTATTTGGCAATTCGTACCCGCAACAGGCAAACACTTTGGACTCAAACAAAACTGGTGGGTAGACAACAGACGTAACGTGACATTTGCTACTGACGCCGCGCTAACTTACTTGCAAAAATTGTACAGTATGTTCGGCGCATGGGATTTAGCATTAGCCGCATACAATGCAGGCGAAGGTACGGTTGGAAGAGCCATAGAGCGAAACCGTAAATTAGGTTTACCCACGGATTATGAAAGCCTAGACTTACCCACTGAAACAAAAAATTATGTCCCAAAGTTGCAAGCTATTAAGAATCTAATGACCAACCCCGAAAACTACGGACTTAAAATTCAGACCATTGCTAACACACCGTATTTTGCTAAGGTCTCGGCACCAGCGCAGATTGATGCACATTTAGCTGCAAAACTTGCAGAAATTAGTGATGATGAATTTTTAGCGCTTAACCCAAGTAATAAGCGACCTGTTATCACCAGTAACGGCGAAAAGCACGAGCTGTTATTGCCTATATTGTCTGCGCAAACATTTAGGAATAATCTTGCTGGCTATGATAAGCCTCTCGTTAGTTGGCGTACCTACTTCGCTAAGCGCGGCGAGCGTATGGAAAGTATTGCCTCTAAATTTGGTATGCAACTCTCTCAACTACGGATTGTGAATAATCTGCCAAGTCAGAATAAGATTAAAAACTCAGCCACAATCTTAGTTCCGAATGGTAATAAAACTGATTTCAATGTAATAAAACCTATCACTAAACCTGATGATATTGAAACGGCTATACCTGTAAAGAGTTATGCTGAGATTAATGCAAAACAAGGCTCGGCAAATATCGATATTAACAACCCTCTAACACCTACAGAAAACAATATTGATAAATTTGAACCAGTTAAAATAGTCAGCGTCATACATAAGGTTAAAAAAGGCGAGAATATGCAAACTATCGCTAAGCACTATGGTGTTAGCGTAAAACAAATTATGATTGCAAACTCCCTTAAAAACTATAAGTTAAAGGTAGGACAAACTATAAAAATAAGTTCTGAAACCATTAGTATTACATCTAGAAAGAAAACACCAAACGCTAAGTCAAGTGATAAAAGTACTGAGAAATATCTTGGTAAAAAGCTTAATACCAAATCTAAAACTTTGAGGAAGTCTGAATCTAATAGAAAAAGTAAGTCTAAGAGTAGAGTGAGCGCTAAAAAAACAAAGCCACATAAATAAGCATTAAATGGTTCTACTTAGGCAATCTTGATAAAAGGCAATATTTGGAATGATGCAAATCAGACGTGATCAATATCAACTGTTAAAGCTAGGGTTTATAAAACCAGCACTCATAAAATCAGTTTTCATTGCCTTGTTTCTACCTTTAATGATCACTGCATGTGGTGACTCAGCAAATAATCAAATACATAATAAGATTAACTACACAAAGAACTACCCTTCTAATAATGGTGGCACGTTAATAGACGCTATGACTGGCGAACCTAGCGGCTTAATCGCCATGATTGCAGGAGAGTCTGCAGCATCGGCAATTGCAGGTAATATTTTCAACAGCTTGCTAAAGTATGATAAAAACCTTGAGCTAACTGGTGAGCTAGTAGAGTCTTGGGAGGTATCAAACAACCAAAAAACCATCACCTTTCATCTAAAACCAAATCTTAAATGGGCAGATAAACAACCGTTAACCAGTGATGACGTGTTATTCACCTGGCAAAAAGTCACTGATGAAAAAACTCGCACACCTTATAGTTCAGACTATAAGTTAGTGACAAAGGCTGAAGCTCCAGATGTCAATACTTTTCGGGTAACTTACGCAGCACCTTATGCACCAGCACTTGATACATGGGCGGGTTTACATATTTTACCCAAACACCTACTTAAAGACCAAGACATCAACACCACTGCATTTGCACGTAATCCCGTCGGTAGTCATTACTACAAACTAGAAAAGTGGAAAAGTGGTCAATTTTTAAAGTTAACGCGTAATGAAAATGCCACCCAAGGTCAAGCTAAAATATATAATCTACTGTCCCGTATCATTCCAGACAAGGCTGCACAGTTCTTAGAGTTAAGTGCTGACAATATTGACTCTATGGGCTTAAATCCTATTCAATACGCCAGAATCTTCCCTTCTCGACCAGATCTTAACAAAAACATAGCGCTTTACAAAGAGCTTGGCAATAGCTACACATATTTAGGCTTTAACCTTAAACGTAAGCCGTTTGATGATATTCGTGTGCGCCAAGCGATTAATTACGCCATTAATAAGCAAGAAATCATAGATGGTGTGCTCTTAGGGTTAGGCGAGCCAGTGGCTTCGCCATACAAACCAGGTACAAGATGGAGCAATCCTGAACTTAAACCCTACCCCTATAACCCTAATAAAGCAAAAGCATTACTAAAGGCAGCGGGTTATGAAGATCACGACGGTGATGGAATTTTGGATAAAGATGGTAAGCCGTTTACCTTTGAAATTCTAACAAATCAAAACAAAGAGCGTGAAATGACTGGGGTCTTAATACAACGCCGTCTGAATGAGATAGGCATTAAAGCTAACATTCGTGTACTAGAATGGGCAAGTTTTCTAGGTCGCTTTATTAAACCTAAAGAATTTGATGTAGTTGTACTAGGTTGGAGCTTATCGCTAGATCCCGACCAGTACAGCATTTGGCATTCTAGCCAGCAAGCACCAGGTCAGTTCAACTTCATTAGCTACAGTAATCCGCGTGTAGATAAGTTACTTGAAGCAGGCAGACTAGAGCTCAACTCAGATAAACGTATGAAAATATATCACGAATTTTCAAAAATCCTGCTTGAAGACAGCCCTATAGTATTTTTATCAGCAGGCTATGGCTTAACGGCTATTCATAAGCGTGTAAGAGGCATTAGTAACCCTGCCCCACCCGCGGGTATTGGTTACAATACTTATGATTGGTATATCCCTAGTGCTTATGCCCGCAATGAAATAAGTGAATACTAAATAATTCATAAAAGCCTATATGTTTAAATACTTAGTCAAACGTATTTTTTGGATGCTTCCACTACTCATTGGAATCAGCTTAATCTCATTCTTTATCATGCACTTAGCACCCGGCGATATTACCACCAGCGAAGCTAGCTTCAATCCAAAAGCAAGCGAAGAGTCACGACAAAAACTACGTGAGTTATACAGCTTAGATAAACCCGTGATTGTTCAATATGGCCTATGGATGAAGCGAATGGCGACGCTAGACTTTGGTACTTCGTTTGCATCACATCAACGTCCCGTGTTGTGGCAAACGAAAGACAAAGACGGGAACATTACACTGGGTATGATTCAAGAAGCGCTACCCATCACTTTGCTAATCAACGTACTTAGTTTAATACTTATTATTGGTGTAGCCCTACCGCTTGGTGTTATTTCCGCACTAAATCAAAATCAACTAACGGATCGTTGCATCACTGTATTTGTATTCATAGGTTTTGCTATACCCGGCTTTTGGCTAGCCTTAATGCTGATGTATTGGACTGGCGTACAGCATGCCTGGCTTCCAATTTCAGGACTGCAAAGTATTGGACATGAGAATATGAGTTGGCTCGCACAAGCTATAGATGTATTAAGACACTTAGCACTCCCAGTATTTATTTCGGGTATTACCGGTTTAGCTGGCATCTCACTATTTGTAAGAAATGGTATGCTAGAGGTCTTACATCAAGACTACATCACTACTGCACGCTCAAAGGGCTTAAATGAAAATCGTGTGATTTATGGCCATGCTTTGCGTAATGCACTATTACCGCTCATTACCATTTTCGGTTTAAGTATCCCCGGTTTAATTGGCGGCTCAGTCATCGCTGAAAGTATTTTTGCGATCCCAGGTATGGGTAAGCTATTTTACGATGCAGTATTAATGCGCGACTTTCCAGTAATAATGGGTATTTTAACCATAGGTGCAGTACTAACCTTGATTGGTAATTTACTTGCAGATATAGCATACGCATGGGCCGACCCTCGCGTTAGGCGTGGTGTAGTCCAATGAAAAAGCTTTTCGCTAACCCACTAGTCTTAGTCGGTTTTACTATTATTGTCAGTATTCTCTTACTTGCAATCACTGCCCCATTGATTGCACCATATGACCCCAATGCTATTGATGTAAAAGCAATATTGCTGTCACCTTCATCTCAGCACTTAATGGGCACAGATGGTTTAGGTCGAGATGTATTCTCACGCATGTTGTACGGCGCCCGCATATCTTTGATGGTTGGGTTTGTAGCTGTTGGTATTGCTACAGCTATTGGCATAGCCTTAGGCGCGATTGCCGGCTTTTATAGAGGCTGGGTAGATACGCTTATTATGCGAACTGTTGATGTAATGTTATCTATTCCTACTTTCTTTTTAATTTTGGCTGTCATCGCATTTTTAACACCATCGATTTGGAACATTATGATAGTTATTGGCCTAACCTCATGGATGGGTGTAACTCGCTTAGTTCGCGCTGAATTCTTAAGCCTACGAAACCGGGAGTTTGTATTAGCTGCACAAGTGTTAGGGGCTAAAGATAACCGTCTTATTTTCACACATTTGCTATCTAATAGCCTGACACCAATTATTGTCAGCTCGATCTTAGGTATAGCGAGCGCTGTGCTTGTAGAGTCAGGCCTTAGTTTTCTAGGCTTAGGTGTGCAAGCACCACAGGCTTCATGGGGCAACATCTTAACCGATGGTAAAGAGTATATTCAATTTGCTTGGTGGCTCTCACTCTTCCCTGGTCTTGCAATATTGATTACGGTGTTAGGGTATAATCTACTCGGAGACGGTTTACGTGAAGCGTATAACCCCAGAAGCAGTCAACATTAGTATTGATTATATTTAAGAGTTAAAGATAGGAATAATGTTATGGGATTTTTAGCAGGTAAAAAAGTTTTAATCACAGGCTTATTGAGCAATCGCTCAATAGCTTACGGTATTGCAGCTGCAATGAAGCGCGAAGGCGCAGAACTTGCTTTCACATACCAAATGGAAAAGCACCAAGAGCGTGTAGCAAAGTTAGCTGCGGATTTTGACTCTACATTAATATTTCATTGTGACGTGGCCGACGATAACTTAATTGAAGCCCTATTTCCGCAAATTGCTAAACATTGGGATGGTATAGACTCAATTGTCCACTCGATTGCATTTGTACCAAAAGATGCGCTAGATGGTGATTACCTAGAAAAAGTAACGCGTGAAAACTTCCGAATTGCGCATGATATCAGCTCGTATAGCTTTGCTGCGCTTGCTAAGGCAGCGTTACCAATGATGGAAGGTAGAAATGGTAGCTTATTAACATTGAGTTATTTAGGTGCAGAACGCACTATGCCTAACTACAATGTTATGGGTTTAGCAAAAGCCAGTCTTGAGGCTAATGTACGCTATATGGCACAAAGCTTAGGTCCTAAAGGCATACGTGTTAATGCCGTATCTGCGGGTCCAATTAAAACGCTGGCAGCTTCTGGTATTGGTGATTTTGATAAAATGATCAGCTACAACGAAAAACATGCAGCCTTGCGTCGCAATGTAACGATTGAAGAAGTGGGTAATGTGTCTGCATTTTTGTGTAGTGATTTAGCCTCAGGCGTTACTGGTGAAATTACTTATGTAGATGGCGGCATGAATATTACCGCTGCCGGTGTCATTGATTAAATAGGGACTAAATGTAATAAAAAAGGCACTTAAAGTGCCTTTTTTATCGCTTAAGTTTTTAACTACTTTACTGCATTACTTAGCAAAAGCTTTTCATTCACAGTCACTTTTGCTTTTTCGCGAAGCGACTGCCTATAAGCAGCAATGTACTCATTAGCTAAAGCCGTATTTAACTGGGCTTTAGCCGCTTTTTTTGCGTCCTCATCGGCTAATGAGGATGAATCAATTTTAATCACTTTAACCAACAAGTAACCTTGTTTACTATCAGCCAGCCCAGAGTAAGCAGGTAGCTTCGCAGCATTGGTTTTAAATACTTGATTCATAGCTAAGTCTGTTAGACCTTGAGCATTTTTACGATCAACAGTCACCTCTTTAATCCAATCGATATCTGTAACATTTTTTCCGTTACGTAAGTCTTTAAGAGCTGCGTCACCCTTAGCAATAGCAAGCTTAGAGGCTGCTTCCAACTTAAGTAATGCTTCAATGCCCACTTTCACTTCATCAAAACTCTTTGGTGAAGCAGGTTTATAGTCCACAACTCGTGCTGAAACCATATTATCTGTTGAAATCTCAATAGCTTCTGTATTACGACGATCTTTAAGCACTTCATTTGAAAAAATCAAGCTCATGATTTTGTCATTATTTTTAAAGAACTTTGTGCCTGACTCACGGCTTAGCCAATCTGACTTCTGCACTTGACCACCAAAAGCTTTAGCTGCTGGCTCTAAGCTACCTGATTGTGTATAGACCAAATCACTGAATGTTTCTGCTTGTTTAGCAAACTCATCTTTAGCTTTTTGGAACATTAAATCACCTTTGATTTGTAGCTTTAGGCTATTAAAATCAGTATTTTTACCAGTAATTTCTGTCACTTTAATAATGTGATAACCAAACTCAGACTCAACCAAGTCACTCACTTGATTCAGCTTCAGACTAAATGCAGCATCTTCAAATGGTTTTACCATCGCTCCATGACCAAAACTACCTAAATCTCCACCTTTAATTGCAGAGCCTGGGTCTTGCGAGTTCTTAATGGCCAACTGCTCAAACTTGCTTGGATCTTTTTTTATTTGAGCCAATATCTCTTCAGCCTTAACTTTAGCCTGTTGTTTTTGCTCAGGTGTAGCACTCACTCCAAAAGCAATTAGAATATGACTAGCACGTCTTTGCTCATTACCTTGAAACTTAGCTGCGTTATCATCGTAATATTTCTTAACCTCATCATCGCTTACATTCACATTGCGCATAAAGTTTACTGGGGCTAATGATAAAAATTCGATTTTTACTTGTTCTGGAACAATGAGTTTATTTTTATGCTGTTCATAGTACGCCTTAACCTCTTCAGGCTTAATCTTAACTTGATCAACAAAGTCTTTAGCTTTGATTTCTGACACAGTAACAACACGTTGTTGATTTGCTAATTTAAGTACTTCATCGGCACGTGCGTTTGAAATAAATCCTAATCGGGCAATGCCATCTTGCGCTTGTTGTGCCAATAAATCAGCACGCATGCTAGCTTCAAACTTAGTCGGTGAAATTTGATTTTGCGCTAAAGTCTGGTCATAAAGCTCTTGTGAAAATTTACCATCTTTTTGGAACTCAGGCATTCCAGTTACGTAAGTAGCAAGCTGCGAGTCGCTAATAGCGTATTTAGCATTACGTATCTCATCACTTAATAGCTGCCTATTAATAAGCTGATCTAAGACTAGGGTTTTAACCTCAGGACTATCTAGCTGCGCTTGCTCAAACTTACCTTCTGACTGTAGGCGATTACGCATATTTTTTAGCGCATTATCATACGCTTGTACAGAAATACTATTACCACCTACCTTAGCTACGGTAGCGTTGTTACCAGCACTACTTAAATATGAATCAATACCGAACAATGCAAAAGGGATAGTAATTAAAGCTAACAAGGCTTTGCCAACCCAACCTTGGGCTATAGTGCGAATTTGATCTAACATAAAAACTTTCTATCCTTAATAAACACACATCTTCTAGACTTTAAACTCACTCAAAAATTCAGGCTCTAAGCTTTAATACTCATTGAAAGCTTGGGATAGAACTTCCTAAAATTCAAAATGCCACTAATATATCATAAGATAGACTTAGTAACTTTCTTAGCTACACAATATAGACTTTCCCCTATTTAAAAGTGAAAGTACAAATAAAAATAGCGAGTCCTAAGACTCGCTATTTTTATTTGGCGGAGCGGACGGGACTCGAACCCGCGACCCCCTGCGTGACAGGCAGGTATTCTAACCAACTGAACTACCACTCCATAAAGCTTACGTTATAACCCTATATATTAGAGCATTTTTAATTTTCCGTTTTTATTTTTTGCAAAATAAAAGAGTGCTAAAAACACCAGCACTCTCGAATTTAATTTAAAAACGACTTAGTCAAATCTTGTATTACGTGGTGGGTGCTAACGGGGTCGAACCGCTGACATTCGCCTTGTAAGGGCGACGCTCTACCAACTGAGCTAAGCACCCTGCTTAACCAACAAAATGCTAGTTTACAGCATCTTTAAGAGATTTACCAGCCCTAAATTTTGGCGAGTTTGCTGCATCAATCATAATAGTCTCGCCCGTACGTGGATTACGGCCGTTACGTGCTTCACGCTTACCTACATAAAATGTACCAAAGCCGATTAATGTTACTAAATCGCCTTTTTTCATTGCAGCTGTGATTGCAGCTGTAGTAGCATCTAACGCACGGCCGGCTGCCGCTTTAGAGATGCCAGAAGCACTTGCTATGCTATCAATCAATTCTGATTTATTCACGAGTAGTCCCCTTTAAGATTGTTAAATAAAAACTAGATTAAATTTGGGGTATTGACTACCCGAATAACTTTATATCAAGCCTATAAACGCCGTGTCAAGCGTTTAAACCTTAGATTTGTACTTATTTACTTAATGCTTAATTGCTTTAACAATAGTATTTTTACTTTCAGCTGACTTATCAGTAACTTGCACATCATTTGCAACAATATCGTTAACTAATGGTATATCTGACAATGGTACTGGCTGTGTAGACAAGGCAAGCATTAGTACATCATCTATCCATTGTACAGGGTGAATATCCAGGTGATTTTTGATGTTTTCGGGTATATCAGCTAAGTCTTTAACATTTTGACTTGGAATTAATACTGTTTTAATGCCACCACGATGCGCTGCAAGTAGCTTCTCTTTCAGGCCTCCAATAGGCAGAACTTCACCTCGCAACGTAATCTCACCAGTCATTGCCACATCAGCGCGCACTGGAATACCAGATAAAATTGAAACTAGTGCCGTCGTAATAGCAATACCTGCACTAGGTCCGTCTTTAGGCGTAGCTCCTTCGGGAAAATGGATATGAATATCATTTTTCTCGTAAAAGTCATCACTAATACCTAGGCGTTTAGCGCGACTACGTACAACACTCATCGCAGCCTGAGTTGACTCTTTCATCACTTCACCAAGCTTACCTGTAGTTGTCATCTTACCCTTACCCGGCAATAGCACAGCCTCTATCGTTAACAACTCTCCACCAACAGATGTCCAGGCTAAACCTGTTACTTGTCCGACTTGATTTTCTTTTGCTGCAACACCGTAATCATAACGTTGTACACCTAAGTATTTATCTAGATTTTTAGGTGTCACCGTGATTCTTTTAGGTGCTTTCAAGCCCTCTCTAGCCTTAACCGTAATAAGCTCTTTAACTATCTTACGGCAGACCTTTGCAATTTCTTGCTCGAGCTTACGTACACCGGCTTCACGTGAGTAATAGCGTATAATATCGCGCACTGCTGCTTCAGAAACACTTGCCTCTTGCTCTTTCAAACCATGAGATTTTAGCTGCTTAGGTAGTAGATAGCGCATTGCTATATTTACTTTCTCATCTTCGGTATACCCTGAAAGATGAATAATCTCCATACGGTCAAGTAACGCCGCTGGTATATTCATTGAGTTTGCAGTAGCAACGAACATTACGTCTGACAAGTCGTACTCAACTTCGACATAGTGATCGGCAAATGTATGGTTTTGCTCAGGATCTAAGACCTCTAATAACGCAGAAGATGGGTCTCCACGCATGTCCTGTCCCATCTTATCAACTTCATCAAGTAGGAATAATGGGTTCTTGACACCAACCTTGCTCATGCTCTGTAGAATTTTACCTGGCATAGAGCCTATATAGGTGCGTCTATGCCCACGGATTTCAGACTCATCACGTACACCACCCAGCGCCATACGTACAAACTTTCGATTCACGGCTTTTGCTATACTCTGACCTAGTGAGGTTTTACCTACCCCTGGAGGACCAACTAAACATAAAATTGGGGCTTTAATCTTATCAACACGTTGTTGAACTGCTAGATACTCAACAATGCGCTCTTTGACTTTCTCTAGACCATAATGGTCATCATCAAGAGTTTTTTCAGCTGCTAATAAATCTTTACTGATTTTCGTCTTTTTCTTCCAAGGCAGATTAATCAGAATATCGATATAATTACGCACCACAGAAGCTTCGGCAGACATTGGTGACATCAACTTTAGCTTTTTAAGCTCACTCGCAACTTTAGCCAGCGCCTCTTTAGGCATACGAGCTGCCTCTATGCGTTTCTCGAGCTCTTCCATTTCGGCGTTTTCATCTTGTTCACCCAGCTCTTTTTGAATCGCTTTTACTTGCTCATTTAAGTAGTATTCGCGCTGAGTTTTCTCCATTTGGCGTTTTACACGACCACGAATGCGCTTCTCAACTTGTAGAATATCAATTTCGCCTTCCATTAAGCGCAGTAAGTGCTCTAGACGATCGGCTACACTGAACATCTCTAGTATTTTTTGCTTTTCGTCTAACTTCAACGTTAAATGAGCGGCGATAGTATCTGCTAAGCGACCTGCTTCATCTATGGTAGCCAAAGAAGTTAATATTTCTGGTGGAATTTTTTTATTCAGTTTAACGTATTGATCAAACTGAGCGAACACTGTTCGCATCAAAGCTTGAATCTCTATATCATTAATAGTCTCAGAGATAAGCTCTGCGTGAGCAGCGAAGCATTCTTCAGTCTCAATGAAGCCTGAAACTTTAGCGCGCTGTACACCTTCAACTAGTACCTTAACTGTACCATCAGGTAATTTTAACATTTGAAGTACAGTAGCAATTGTGCCTACTTCATATAGGTCCGCAGCGTCCGGTTCATCTTTGTTTGCCGACTTCTGTGCAACTAGCAAAATCTGCTTACTACCTTCTGAAGCGATTTCAAGAGCTCTTACAGACTTAGTACGGCCAACAAATAATGGAATCACCAGATGTGGATATACGACTACATCTCGTAAAGGTAATACTGGTAGTAATCCACTATCAGGGGTATAAACAGGTAATGATTTTGTCATGAAAACTTCCAATTTAAGCTAAAAGTAAGCCGTTTATGCCTACAGAATCATTGATGGGGCTGAAACTTTAGAGTTCAAGCCTAAAGTTTCAGCAATGCTTTAATTACCAAGCTAATAGTTTAAAGACAAATGTAATAGAGTAAATCAGTAGTACTTAGCCAACTGCTTCTTCAGTAGGTTTATCTGCATAAATTAAGATTGCTGGTGCGTCGCCACGAATAACACCTTCGTCCACTACAACCTTACTCAAGTTTTTTAAAGAGGGTAGTTCATACATAATATCGAGTAGAGAGTGCTCTAAAATTGAGCGTAAGCCCCGTGCACCCGTTTTACGCTCGAGAGCTTTTTTAGCAATTAAGAGCAGTGCAGACTCCCTAAATTCCAGATCGACGTCCTCCATCTTAAATAGCTTGATATACTGCTTAGTCAGTGCATTTTTAGGCTCAGTTAAGATTGTCATCAACGCAGCTTCATCCAGAGACTCTAGTGTTGCAACTACTGGTAAGCGACCGATAAACTCTGGAATTAAGCCAAATTTAATCAAGTCTTCAGGCTCTACATCTCGTAGCACTGCACCAACCTGACGAACATCAGCCTTACCTTTTACTTCGGCGCCAAAACCAATACCTCCTTTTTCAGAGCGTAAGCGGATAACCTTTTCTAAACCATCAAAAGCACCACCACAGATAAATAATATATTTGTCGTATCAAGCTGCACGAACTCTTGATTTGGGTGTTTACGGCCGCCTTGTGGGGGAATAGAGGCCACTGTACCTTCTATTAACTTGAGCAATGCTTGCTGTACACCTTCACCTGAAACGTCGCGGGTGATTGAAGCGTTTTCGGATTTACGTGAAATCTTATCCACTTCATCGATATAAACGATACCGCGCTTAGCCTTTTCAACATCATAATCACATTTTTGCAATAGTTTTTGCATAATGTTTTCGACATCCTCACCCACATAACCAGCTTCAGTTAGAGTGGTAGCATCGGCCATCACAAATGGTACATCGAGTAATCGAGCCAAGGTTTGTGCTAACAGTGTTTTACCTGAACCGGTTGGCCCTATTAACAAAATATTACTTTTTGAGATTTCAACTTCGTCTTTTTGACCACCATCTGAAAGATTATTATGTCCAAGACGCTTATAATGATTATATACTGCGACCGCCAAATTCTTTTTAGCGTGCGTTTGACCGATCACGTATTGATCTAAAATTTTACAAATTTCTTGTGGTGTAGGTAAACTTTGATCGGTTGATTTAAGACCATCAGTACTCTTTACTTCTTCCCTGATAATGTCATTACATAAATCAACGCACTCATTGCAAACGAACACTGACGGTCCAGCAATGAGTTTTTTTACTTCATGCTGGCTTTTACCGCAGAATGAACAATAGAGTAGCTTATCGCCGTCGGCTTTATTCGCCATGTGTAATTCCTATTTAAATTGTAGCACTTGTAACAACATCACTATCATTACGACTTTAGAACCTTTAACTCTAAAGCAATCTTATGCCGCTTCTGTGCGGCTTTCAATCACTTTATCAATCATGCCATACTCTAGTGACTGCATAGCGCTCATAAAGTTGTCACGCTCGGTATCACGATCAATCTCTGCGGCAGTTTTTCCTGTATGATGCGCTAAAATATCGTTTAATTTCGCACGCAAATACAAAATCTCTTTCGCATGAATTTCAATGTCAGTAGATTGACCTTGAAAACCACCTGAAGGCTGATGAATCATCACACGTGAGTTTGGTAAACTAAATCGCTTACCCTTAGCCCCTGCAGCTAATAAGAATGCACCCATACTCGCCGCTTGACCGATACACAAGGTACTTACATCGGCTTTAATGAATTGCATAGTGTCATAAATCGACATGCCTGCAGTCACAGAGCCACCTGGAGAGTTAATATAGAGGGAGATATCTTTATCTGGGTTTTCGGCCTCTAAAAATAGCAGCTGTGCAACCACAAGATTTGCTGACATATCATTAACAGGACCAACAAGAAAAATCACGCGCTCCTTTAATAATCTCGAATAGATGTCATAAGAACGCTCGCCACGACCACTCTGCTCCACTACCATAGGGATATAGCCTAGGCCTTTAGGGCTCATATCTAACTCTGATTGCGGCGGCTGCATACTATTCATATTAAAACTTGTCATTTAGGCATTTCCCATTAATTCATCAAATTTTACTTTTTCACTATTTACTATAGCTTTGGACAACACATAAGCCACAGCGTTCTCTTCCGTAGCTAAAGCGGACGGCTCATCTAAACGTTTAGGGTCAGCGTAGTACCAAGTCACAACATCTGCTGGGCGCTCAAAGCTTAGTGAAAACATATCGACCATCGCACGAATTTGATCAGCGTTTGCATGTAAACCATTAGTATTAATCAACTCTCCTAAGATTAAGCGTAATTTAGTGCTACGTTTAGCCTGCTCTTCAAACATTGAAGGCTCTAGTTTCATGGTACTTAAATCCGCACCGCGTTGCTTCAAATTTTGTGTAGTCGTTTCCATCATTCGATTAATTTCTGATCCAAGCAATATACGTGGAATATCAAAATCAGCGCTATCAACTAGAGCCTGAAACACTCGCTCTTTCAACTTAGCATTTATACGTTTAGTCACCTCTTGTTTTAAACTTTCAGTGACTTCAACTTTCATTTTTTCAATGTCACCATCTTCGATACCTAAACTTATTGCAAACTCAGCATCTATTTTGGGTAGTTTTGGTTCAGAAACACTTACATAGCTAACGTCGTAAGTAACAGTTTTACCTGCTAGTTGTTCAGGCGTGTGATCTGCTGGATAGCTAATATCAAACTGTTTTGACGTACCTGCTTTACCACCGATAAGCTCGGTATCGAACGACTCTATACGGCCCGCTTCGCCTAATATCAAGTCTATACCTTTATCGCCAGTAGACTCAACCTCTTTGCCATCAATGGTGGCCTTAAGAGTTACGTTAACACGATCACCTTTTTTAGCAGCACGCTTAACAGGTAAGTAGCTTACGCGTTGTTTCACCAGAACATCTAGTGTTTTTTTAACATCAGCTTCACTCACTTCAATCATTGGACGATCAATTTTCATTTGAGTCAGATCACCATAAACGACCTCAGGAAACACCTCAAAAGTAGCGGTATACTCTAGACTTTGGGTTGCTGCATCAAATGGTTTATGTTCGATATTTGGATACCCAGCGACGCGTAGTTTAGCTTCATCTATTGCATCACCAAAGCTCTTCTCAACTGCACCAGAATAGACTTCATCACGCACCTGATCACCATAATGTTGATTAACTAGACCCATAGGCGCTTTACCTGGCCTAAAACCAGCGAATTTTGCCGTGCGTGACATTTGAGTTAAGCGCTGGTGAATCTGTGCCTGAAGTGGTTGGAGTGGAACTGAGATCGTAATACGACGTTCTAGTTTACTAAGAGTTTCAACATTTAATGCCATGCGGTTAATTCCTAAAGTCAATATTCTAAATATTCAAGTACGAAATGTGGATGAGAGTTTAATGCTAGCGGAGCCACAGCCGTTCTTACTAGTAAGTTGGGGTGAAAAGAGCATTAAAAAATATGATTTGAGGTGAGTTCAGGCAGCTTTCCTAAAACTCAGCGCAAAAATTTTTAGTTATATAGCTACAATTTCACTTAAATTAAGCCGGAAACTATAGCATATTCAGCTTTTCTTCACAAATGACTAAGGAGTTTTATTTGCCTGACTTAGAGGTAACTTAACAACAATCTATTAGCTTTAGCAGCTAAAGCTAAGTATTTTCTTAAGGCTTGCAAATTACCAAATACGCTTAACATAAAACCACATTGTATTTTGATTAGCATCTCTACCGTCGGTAGTTTCATAATAAACTTGATTTTCGACGTCGAATGTACCGGTGTAATATGCACCGGCATTGAAACCTTCAATAGGTTTACCTGCACTAGATAATACAAAATCCCTATTCAAACCGACCGCGTAATCACTTTGAGACCCTGTGAGGTTAGGTGTATGTTGGTGACCCACTTTGGCTGTTAGCTTCAAACCACCTACTGGCAAGTTATAGTTAAATTTCAGTTCATGGTACTCCGCATTATTTGTGTCACTTTTGCCATCCTTAGTGCTATCTTTTGCAGCACCGTAATAGTCAGTCAACACATTGTAGTATGTATAGGTAAAATAGCCGTAAGACAGAGCGAGTGACGCCTCGAATGAGTGTTGTTTATCACCGACATTACCTCCACTATATGAGCTCTCGCGATTTGGATAATAGTAATAATTACCCATAGTATTAATGCCAAAACCATTAGCAAAGGTATGTGCATAACCGACATACCAGTCTGTTTCCAACTTATTACCATCAGAAAATCCGTCACCATGTCCAGTAAAATCAGCATCGACGTCAGACCACCATGTACCAACATAAAAGCCATTACTGTACGCATAATCAATACTAGCCTGAAGCGCAGGACCATCACTTAAAGCAACTCCACGAAATATATATTCGCTATATAAACCTATATTAAGAGTGATTGAATGTGTTGAAGCTGGCTCAGTTACTGTAGCTATTTCCTCTGCAAAAACAGAAATACAACTAAGTGAAATTGGCGCTATGCATAATGCACCTACCACATGGCAATTTGTGATCCAACTCAATGCCCTCATGTGTTTTCCTTAGTAAAAATAAAGATTAAAACTAAATCTCTTAGATGGAAAATAAATTAACTATCCTTACACTGCGACATTTAATGCTCATATATGCAGCAGCTCAACATAAACACAACAATTTACTTAGCTTTAATTAGCGTACATATTGAAAATATTGCACCCTACAAGTGCTAAGTAGAAAAAATATCACTTATCATCATGGTTTATAAATTAAATAAAACATGTAAAGTGTGTTCTATTAAGAGTTAAGCTCTTTAGAGCCCGGAGACTTTTAGACAACAAAAAGGGCTTCCTGATTGGAAGCCCTTGTATTTGGTGCGAAAGGAGAGACTCGAACTCTCACGCCTTACGGCGCTGGAACCTAAATCCAGTGCGTCTACCAATTCCGCCACTCTCGCAGGTAGATAACGGCTAAAGATACGGCCGTTTCAGACAAGCCGGCATTATATCTTAACTACTACAAATGGGAATAGATAAAAATAAAATATTTATATATTTTTAATTTAAATACATTTTAGCTTAGGTTTATAGTCGATTATCTAGCAGAGCTAACTACGATTATGCGAGAATGTCACATCAATCATACAAATCATTAATATACTAAAATAGAGTCGATATCATGCAAACTAACATCAACCAAAATGAAATCAATATGCTAAGAGCTGAATTAGAGCTTTTAATGCGCGAACGCCAGTCATTATTAAAAGTAACGGGCGCTGCGGCCGGCTTGATTGCAGAGATGGATAGCCACGACTTACCTGTTTCTACGATAGAAGCCGCAGACTTACTTGCAACTATTATTAACGGCTTAAATGAAGAAACGCTACAAGATGCATTAAGCGCAGTGAATGCAGAAATCATAGAGTAATACCTCCTAATAATGGTGCTTAACATTTGCATTCATTATCTCTACCGCAGTTATTGCCGTTTAGACTTAGTGTTTGACTAAATACGCTCAGCACCTACTCTAAATAGGCGGCTAGCGCACAGCAGTAATTCCTATTCAACATAAAAGCATTGTATGCAAATCATTAGTACTCACCAAGATCATAAAGACGTGTCCGACTATGCTGTACAAGAAACTCAGATAAGTTAAGCTAAGGCTCACTTTTATCGCTCGCCTATAGATAAAAACATAGTAGATTACGTTTTATCCTACGCTATTCCGCCCTACTTGTTTTTTTAAACTACAACTGATGATGCTAAAACTAATATGTTAATTAGCTCAATATAGTCATTATCGTGTTATTTTGGTGGTACTTAGATGGCATTGCAACGGTTAATGTCATGCAGTACTTTTATCTCTACTCACATTATCAGGTGCGACTGAGAAGCCGTCCACTTACATTCGCCAACCTACCCTTTGCGCTGATTGGCGGTATGATTACAGTCATGTTTACTGGCAGTGTGATAGCATTAACTATTCTAAACTTGCTAATGCTGCCACCAGCATGCTACATTCAAAGCAGTTTAAAAATAAGGCTTTAGTTATAGGCGATAAACTTAATCATATTTAATATACTTAAAGCGTGCATCCTCATTAGGTGTACCTTCTAATGCGCCACCTTCTAAGGCTGGTTGCCAGGAAATTACCGACTCAATTTTTGAAGCTAATTCAAAGTCTTTATCTGTAATGCCTTTAGCGTCGTGCGTACACAGCTTCACAATCACAAATGCATAAGAAACCGTTAAATCTGGATGATGCCATGCCGCTTCAGCCAAGTGACCTACCGTATTAACCACCATCAGAGTAGCTTTCCAGCCACTAGTTTTATATTTGCGACGTATCCAGCCGTTTTCTAAAAGCCAATGCGGTAGTTTATTCTTTAACTTTTCCTCAACCTCTTGGTCGGAATACACTTTACTTGTAGTCATAAAATCACCTTTAACTGTTTATAGCATTCAGCTGCAAGCCTTTTTCTTGTAGCTTCCTTACATTAAAACCTTGCTCAAAAATAGTATAGTCTGCCTTATTTAAGGCCCATACCTGAAAACTCTTACTCGCAGAAAAGTTAACGAACTGACTATCAATCAAGTCATCATCTACTAAATGCTGTAATTTATTTGGCGCTACTTTTTGATAGGTGACTAGTGATTTAGACTTAACCAATATCAATTGCACCGCGCCTAGTTTATTGGCAAGCCAAGCACTCAAACTATCGGATGTCACTTGCCAACTTTGCGGAATACTAGCATCAGCTAAGACCATTTTACTAGGTAACCACACGATACCGCGATGTTGCCAGCCGCGTTCTGCAAGCTCTAACTCACTACTAGCAGTGACCAATCCAGAATTCATACCCGCGAGTAATATGCCAAATTGATCCATCGCCAAAAGTGCTAACTGATGTGCAACCTCATCGCTAATGTTTGAAATTTTCTGCGCCTCGCGCACAGAGTTTGCGAACAAACCACCACCGGGTACGATCACCACTTTACCATCACCAAATTGCACTAATAGTTCTAGCCAGCGCAACAACTCTGGTGCACCTAGCAAACTACCGCCTAACTTGATTACCCACATATGATTACCCTCAGACCTATTTAATCAGTAGGTGTAAAAAACCGCATAGTTTTCATCATACTTGAAACTTTATCTAAAGTTTCGGCATACTCTTTCTCCAAAACAGAGTCTGCCACAATACCACCGCCAGCATAAAAGTTGATTTGACCTGCGCCACTTTCATCCGTTGAATAGACAGCGGTACGAATTGCAATATTCGTATCCATATTGCCATCAAAGCCGATATAACCAATGGCGCCACAATAAACGCCACGACGATTAGGCTCTAACTCTTCAATAATTTGCATAGATCTTAATTTTGGCGCACCCGTAATAGAGCCGCCTGGGAAACACCCACGAAGTAAATCGATGGCAGATTTATCTGCTTTCAACATCCCAGTGACAATACTCACTAGATGATGCACATTAGCAAAACTTTGTAGTAAAAATAATTTATCAGCCTTCACTGAGCCAACATCACAGCTTTTGCTAATGTCATTACGTAATAAATCCACAATCATCAAGTTTTCAGCACGGTCTTTTGTACTTGCTTGCAATTCATCTGCATATTGCTGATCTTGCACAGCATTTTCAGAGCGCGGTCTAGTGCCTTTAATTGGGCGTGTTTCTACATGATTAGCCACTACCTGCAAAAACCGCTCTGGCGAACCTGAAAGTACCTGTAAATGGCCGAAATTCATGTAGGCCATAAATGGGGCGGGACTGATTTCTCTCAGTTTACTGTAAGCAACCCAAGCATTTCCATGCGCCTTAGCGGAGAATTGTTGAGCTAAATTTACTTGATAACAATCACCTTCAGTTATGTAGCGTTTAATCGTATTAAAAGCCTTGGCGTACTGGCTAAAATTCATATTACTGGTGACAGCAGTTATTAATTCAAAAGTATCTAAGCTTTCTGACTTGATAGGCGCATCAAATACAGCACATAGATCAACCCAGCCATCACGTGTAGACTTCTGAAAACCATTTGAAACCAGGCAGGCCGTTTTCTCACGATGGTCAACCACCACTGCCCAATCATAAATACCCACCATCATGTGTGGAATAGTCGGATTGTGTAAGCACAAGTCTGGCAAGACTTCTACTTGCCGTGCTAAATCATACGCAAAATAGCCAACTGCTCCCCCACAAAATGGCAAGATGTTTTGTGCTGCTTTATAAGGAGCCATCAGATTATTCAGAATATCGAAGGGATCATCAGAACTTACTTCCACCTTACCTTGCCTGGTAATCTCAGTTTTAGTGTTAGCACCATGATCGACGGTACTCACTGTGACAAACGGATCTGCCACAATAATATCATAGCGACCATATTGGCTTTGGGGCTGACCGCTATCGAGCAGTATCGACCAAGGTTTATGACTTAGACGTGCAAACAATTGTGCTGTATTTACTTGATATTTTAAATTGTGTTTAAGCAAACTCATGTCCGATTCTATTGCATAGAAGTCTATTGCATCTAATTATTATTGAATACCAAATAAGCTACAGCATATGCAGGTAAGCAGACCGTTGCCCAATGTGTTAATTCACGATTGTTAAAATGCTGTGAATTAGCCATCAAATCTGCCACGTCTAAATATGGTAACTTCATATTCTTGGCTATTTCTCGTATTAAAAAACTCCCTACACCTGCGCCTATGATACTTAACTTAGCATTATTGTTAATGCGCAAACAGTGTCTAGTGGCCACCTCTTGTAAACGCGATACTTGTTGCTGTTTAAACGACATAGCTAATGCAACCCAAGCATCTAGAGGCTTATCAACAACATCGTGTCCTATCATACGTGCAATGCGCTGCGCACTTGCATGGACAGTCTTTTCCTTGCCATCAGCAGTATCCGCCATATCATCTTCGTCTAATAAGTCAGCAGTCAATCGGTAAACGTCAGCTGTAGTTGCGAAGTGTTCAGCAGCAACCGACGTCACTGTATTCTCAAACGGGATCTTTTGCGTTAGCGCCATCAGCGGTGTGCGTATCACACCAGTGTAAACCAGTTCCTCGGTTTGCATACGTGCAGCATCGGTTAAGGCTAAGCAAACTGGCTGATGTGCTGTAATCAAAACAAAATCTGAGGTGGTACTGCCAATATCAATCAACAAAGCATGCTCTACTTGCTTAGCGACAAAGCTTGCACTTGCTAACCAATTGGCAGAAGCAATATGCTGCCAATGGGCATATACTTCATCAATCGTAACAAATCCTGCAAAATCTGAATCTTGCTCACCAGTATAAAACAGCTTAGTACCTACAAGTTTAGTGTACATGACGTGGCTGATTTCATTGACGCCAGTTTGACGGTTAGCGAATAAATCCACAAGCTCACCTGTCATTGTAATTGCATGTGTTGCAGTTGAGATAGAAAATTGGCTTAACACCTCATCAATGGCTGATTCTAATTCATTCAAACCTCGCCACAAGGCGCAAGATACTTGAAGCACCTGCAATAAGCGGCCTTCAGCATCAAGCAGAGCAGCTTTAAGATGCGCTCCGCCGACATCCCAACCTATGATAGGTGATTTATTCATAATAAAATTTCAACCATGTTTCTCTGCAGTACTGGCATCGTAAACTTGGCGTCTTTAATACTTTCTAAAATTAATTTGGCAGGATTATGCCCGATTGCTCCACGCAAACCGACATAACTAGTGGTGAGTCGTGGGTTAATTTCAACCACATAAATTTTGTCGCTTTCAACATCGACAATCACATCCACCCCTATATAACCAGCGGCATCTGGCAACATTTTGGCCACTTTGCGAGCGAGTGCCTCAAACCGCTGCCAATAAGCTTGCATGCCGTTTACTGCAACACTATTTAGGCTAAATGTATCAAAATCAAAACTGATATGTTGTTCATTGCAACTCAATAACCAGCTTTTGCCAGCTCGACATAACATGGACAAGCTCGCAGCAACACCCTGCTGATATGGCTGAACGATGTAATTCAAATATCGATTATCTTGTTTTAGCCAAACCATTAGTTTTTTTAAATCATCAAATACTTTAATACCATCGCAACCTGCACCATCTTCAGGCTTAGCAACCCATCGGCTATTGCTAAGTGCCTGTAGAGATTGAGCCTCAGAGAAAGTTTCATCTAGTATAAATTCGTCACCAGCGATGGTAGGTATAGTAAAAATTTTTGCTTCTTGCAAAGCCTCATAAGCTAAAAATTTACTGGTACCAAGCAGAGTAGAGTCAAAATCACAACCTAGAAATATCACATCAGCTTCGTAGCAAATCTCACTTAGTTTCAATAAAGTGCCATTTGACTCAGGCGCAATCAACCAAACCAAATCAACCTGAGTTAGCATGTTTCTAAAGCTATCTTCAAAGTTACTATCAACTTGCAGGCTGCTTTTAACTAAGGGTGAAGCTGCTAATCTAACGTCATGTATCGTCACTACCTCATAGCTATCAAGCTCAATCAGGTCGGCAAGCAAAGCGTCACGCATTAACGTACCTTCTTTAACCAGCGTCGCGGGCAATGCCTCTGCACATAAGCCACCACTAGTGATAAACTCGCATACGAACAGTTTTAACAGCGGCTCTATTTTAGGCGGTTCCATTTTGAAAGTAATTCCAGTAATCGATGTATTAAATGGTGTGGTGGTTCACGCAAAAAAAGGTGAACGAGCGACATATCAAGCGATACAATCTCAACTAACTCAGTCTTCTAAACCATTGGATATTGTAGCGGCTTTATTAGATCTTTATCCGTTTCAGCAGCTGTATATTGCAGACTTAAACGCTATTCAAAAACTAGACGCTGGCTATGCGAATAATTATAACGTGATTACTACTATTAAAAAACGTTACCCAACGCTTGAATTATGGGTTGACGCAGGTATTAGCAACAAGCAAGAATTTAGTCTTTGGCAGGCACTCGACATTCGCTTAATCATCGGTAGTGAGAACTTTAGCCAACTTAGCCATTTCACTTCGCTGAATATTCAAGAAAAAAACTATATTTTATCGTTAGACTTTATGTCACAGGGCTACCAAGGTCCAATAGAGTTGCTCGTCAATACAGAGCTCTGGCCGCAGGATGTGATTGTGATGTCACTAAACAATGTGGGAGAAAATCGTGGCGTGAATATTGATTTGATGCGTAAGACTAAGTTATGCGCAAAAGACTTTAATCTGATTGCAGCAGGTGGAGTTAGAGATATCGGGGATTTAATCCTACTAAAAGAAATGGACGTAAATGCCTCATTACTCGCCACAGCCCTACACCAGAAACAAATCTCAACAGAACAACTTGAAAGTATTAACCGATCAGGACTTAACCAATAAAAAGCCCGACTAATCGGGCTTTTAAAAACAATTACTCTAAGTTAGCGTGAATTGCGCGCATACCTTCTTCAGTTAGTCCTTTAGCCTCAATCAAGTCAGCAATAGTTGCTTCCAAGAATATCAAAGTTGAGAGCTCAAATTGTGAGCCCATCGGCATGCCTTTTGTGAGTGGAAAGCTATTATCGTTACCAATCTGGATCACTAAATCAGCAACATCAGCCATTGCAGATGACTTTTTCATGGAAATAACTACTAATTTAGCACCAACAGATTTTGCTTTTTTTACAAATGGTAATAATGTTTCTGTGCCACCGGAGCCTGAAACTAATATTAATAAATCGCCAGCTTTAATTGCTGGAGTTACCACTTCACCAATCATGCTAATGTTATAGCCTGCGTGTACTAGACGCATAGCAAAGAAACGTGAAACCAATAGTGAGCGACCTGCGCCACCGATGAATGTACGGCCAGCACCTTCAACTAACTTTAAAAGTTCAGCTGCTTTAGAGTTATCTGTTTCAGATAGAATACTAGTTAGCTTGTCTAAAATTAATTTTTGACTACTACTCATAATTTTTCCTTAAATATTCAATAGCACTATTATTAGTACCAGATGTTGTGATTAAACAAGGTTTTTAATAAATTACCTTATTAAAAAAAATCCCGACTCGATAAAGAGTCGGGATTTTTTAATTACTCATTTCAATAATTACTTATTGAGTTTGGTTAATTAAAACCAAGCTTAAACTTAAGCGTGAGCAATAGCTGTAATTTCAGCAGCAGAAGCAGCAGGATCAGCAGCACCGTAGATAGCAGCACCAGCAACAATGATAGTTGCGCCAGCATCGCGTACTTGTGCAGTTGTACCAGCTTTAACGCCACCAGCAACTGAGATTTCAACGCCTAGATTTAAACCAGCAACTAGAGCTAAGTCTGTAAATGGTGTTTGACCTGCAGCTTGTTGGTCTAAGCCTGTGTGAACGCCAATGATGTGCGCGCCAGCAGCAGCAACTTCTTTAGTTTTAGAAGCTTTATCAGCAACGTTAATTAAGTCAACTTGAGCTTTTTTGCCGTATTTGTTAGCAACATCGATAACACCTTTGATTGTACCGATATCAGCACAACCTAGAACTGTACAGATGTCAGCACCAGCTTTATAGAATGGCTCAGCTTCGTAGAAGCCAGCATCCATTGTTTTTAAGTCAACTAAGATTTTGTTGTTTGGGAATTTAGCACGTAAAACTTCAAGTAATTTAACACCATTGTGTTTAATGCAAGGTGTACCGATTTCAAGAATATCTACGTGTGGTGCAACTAATGTTGCTAATGCAACTGTACCGTCAAAATCTAATGAATCTAAAGCCATTTGTGTTAATGCCATGGTGTTTCTCCGTTTAATAATTTTTTAAAATCTTACTAATTTATTGCCATTTCAGTAAAAACTCCACCTTAGCCCTATCTAAAGACTGAAATGAGAATTTAATACTATAATTTTTACTACACTAAAAACTGGACACCTATAGTAAATGTCTAGCAAATATAAGTCAATTCTAAACTTGCAACATTAACAGCCAAATTACAAAATTTAGAATTTGACTAAATTACAATTTTGCGCTTAGAGCCGCTTCAAGTTTATTTTGGTCCGTTACGAAACCACGAATACCTTCAGCTAATTTTTCTGTAGCCATTGGATCTTGATTTAGTTCAAAACGGAACTCTTCTTCCGTCATTTTTGCAGGTGCTGTTTTTGATGCTCCATTGTCTTTCAGTACTTGAGTCAACGTGCCTTCAGTTGCAGCTAAATCTTGCAATAAGTTTGGTGATACGGTTAAGCGATCGCAGCCAGCAAGAGCAATCAATTCACCAGTGTTACGAAATGAAGCACCCATCACGACTGTTTTGTAACCGTGCTCTTTATAGTATTGATAGATAGCGCGAACTGAAACCACACCCGGGTCAGTTTCTTGTGTGTATTCTGTTGTTGGGTTTTTAGCTTTATACCAGTCTAATATACGGCCAACGAATGGTGAGATTAAGAATACGCCGGCTTCAGCACAAGCACGTGCTTGACCGAAACCAAAAAGAAGTGTCAAATTACATTGAATGCCTTCTTTTTCAAGAATTTCACCTGCTTTAATACCTTCCCAAGTTGAAGCCAGTTTAATCAATACGCGGTCTTTGCTCACACCTGACTCTTCGTAAAGTTTGATTAATTTGCGGCCTTTAGCAACCATTGCATCTAGGTTGAAAGACAAACGCGCATCCACTTCAGTTGAAATGCGGCCTGGAACCTCTTTAGTGATTTCCGTACCGATTAGAACAGCTAGTTTATCAGCTGCATTGTCAATTTGTTGGGCTTTTGTACCGCCTTGAGCTTTTGCGTAAGCAATAGCGGTTTCGATCAGTGGTGCATATTGTGGCAACTGACTTGCTTTTAAAACTAATGATGGGTTAGTTGTTGCATCAACTGGTTTAACCGCCTTAATTGCTTCAACGTCACCTGTATCAGCAACGATTGTTGTCATTGCCTTAAGTTGATCTAGTAAATTTGCCATTCCCGCCTCCTGAAAATTATCTGAAATTATGCCTGCGTCTCAAATCTAGCTTGCAATGTGAGCCAACCAGCTACTTGAGACTGTAATGAAGTCATATATAAAATCTAGTGCAATATTATATCTTAAAATTTTAGTGCTGTCGTTATAAGCACTGCCTGATTATTTTATTATCACAAACTATTCTGTATTGATTTGATATTATGATATTTGATCATATGAGTTTGATTGTCTACTAGAGGTTATTTTTGTAGTCCTGAAAAAAAGCGCAAAATAAATGTTACGCTATGCTAATAGATACTACGCTCAAAAGCGCTTTTGCTATATTTTTTAACAGTCATACTTAATAGAGCATAACCATAACCATAAACCTGTACTACCTACAGCTTAATATTTGGCCTATTACTCAGTTAAGCCACTTAAAATACTTAGTGATTTTTTCTGGCTCAACACCTAACTAGTATCCACATCACCTAAGGTATCGCCTCACTATTGCTCCTTTTAAGTTTATACATTACCTCTTCTACTGACAGCCACTTAACCTCGCACAACCTCTGTTACAGCAGGCTATCACGAATCAAAAACCTCCTTATAACTAAAGGTTTTCGTCAACAGTGGTGTCTTGAATATTACCTCTTTAAACACGCAGGTTCGTAAATACTGATTAAAACTTATTGAGCAATACTTAAAGAGTAATCTTAAAGCTCTCCGTATCACCACTTCAGCTCTTGGTTATTGCTGAGAACTATAGACCCCCTTCGATAGGTTGATGATGCCACCTTAGAGCGACGATTTGCTAGAAAGTAGAGGAAGGTTAATTCTGCTTAAACTTAATGTTCATCATTGCATTTGAGCCGTTATACTAGGGATTGCCACAATCAAGAAAATACGAAGTATAAGCATTACATTGCTCTTTGCGTGAATATAAACTTGTAAAAAGTGATCTACCTCAAAGTCAGCGTTGCTCAATCACTCTAAAACTGTTTCTACGTGAGCTAAATCACTTCCTGAAAACGCAGCTATTATATTTTTATTACTTCTGCTGCCACTTCTCATACACTTAGTTATTACGTTCTAGTTTTAGATACAGAGTAACATTCTGAGGCTTGGTATGGAGTAATGCAAATTACCTAGAACTCATATTATCCCTAACATAATACTTTCTATAAAAATAGTATATTAAACATAAAATTAGTTAAATTAGCACCTCTAACTTACTCGCCACTAAGCAAGCTACAGTCAAATCTGCAGTAGTGCCAGGGTTAATTTTCCTTGCTTTTAAAGAAGCATCCCATGCCAATAAGTGCTTTTGTACTAATTTTGGATTTTCGACCGCCCAGTATAACCGTTGCATATCAGCAGCCTCTTGCATCACTTCATCAGCTAAAGCTTCACCGTACTTACGGATAATATGACTATCTAATTGCCTAGCCAAAAAGCCTAAATACAAGGCAGTGGTTGCCCAAGCTTGATTATCCCATTTCTCTATCGCCTTATTATAAAACGGCAAGCCAAACTCAAAAATATCAGCAAATGTGTTTGCATACTGCAGTGCAATGCGATCCTTATGTTGTGCTGAAGCCATCACCTCTAGCAAGGTCACACTTGAGGCTTTGTGCACATCATTCAAGCTAGATTGGCCTAAGCCTGCTGGATTTGCTAACACGATTGCTTGCCCAGTTAAAGTGGCATCCTCAATAGTCAATTGATTTAACGTGGACTCCAAGCGTTGCTGCAAACCATGACTTTTGCTATATAGAGCCTGATCAAAATGTAAAGCCGTATGAATCAGGGGCGCGCACAACAAAATAATGCCTAAATTAGTATTCATCCCCACAACCATTTGCGTGGCTTTTACTGACTGTAGTATTCGTTCACCTACACTTAAATTTGATTGAGCTATCACAGCCGCTGAGGCATCCGTACTCTTGATAAAGTCATGTACCGTCATACCATGACCGTCGGCAAAAACGTGTACATTACCAGGCTTTAACGCCTCAAGTTCAGCCATACAGGCGCTACGATAAACTTGCGCTAATTTTGCCAAAGTCACCATTGTTAAAGCTTTAATTTACATAAAAAATCATCTACTAATAAATGCGCTATATCTACGTTGGATACGCTTTGCAAGCCTTTCCATGCAGGCACACTATTGACTTCCAATACATAATACTCACCCGAAGTTGACTGAATGATGTCAACGCCACAATAATCAATATCAAGCGCTAAAGCCGCTTGTATGGCTAGTGCAACCATTTCGTGACTCTCATCCAACTCAACCCTCTCGCAACGACCTCCTGCTGCAACGTTGTTTACCCAGGTACTACCTATGCGCTTCATGGCAGCAACCACGTTGCCGCGAATGACAAAAACACGATAATCATGAGGTGTATCGCTAGTTTCAACAAACTGCTGCAAGTAATAAACGCCATCCACAAATTGCTGCATGGGTACAGGTAAAGTTTCACTGATTGATAACTGACGAACTCCTAAGCCTTGTGAACCAAACAAGGGCTTTAATACTAATACTTGATTATTTTGTTTGGCGAGTTGACGAAAACTTTCAACTTGTACTCTAGATTCACTCACCCAAGTTGCAGGCGTAGCCACGCCATTTTTTTGTAATAAAAAACTCGTCATCGCTTTATCTACAGTGCGCTCTATGGCTTTTACATCGTTATAGATGTTGACGTTGAGCATAGATAGCATGTGCAAAACGTTTAAACGCGTAACCACTTGCTGCATGGTACCACCGGAAACACCACGAACAAAAACTGCAGGAGGCAGTGTATCGAAATTAGGAATTCGGATACTCGGTTGAGCACCATTTAAATCGATAACGCAGTCTTGCAAGGATAAATAAACTGCTTCTATATCATGTTTAGCAAATGCTTCTTTTAAACGTGCACCATGCCAGCCTGGGTCATCAGTAAATATTGGGATTTTCAAAACAACTCGCTACATATAAACTAATCTGCGAATGATAGCGCAATTAAGTCTGCGTTTAATTGACCACCCTCAAAAACTTTGCCTGTTTGTAAATTGGTCACAATTACCTTAGCTGGGCTAAATAACATGGCATCGATCTTATAAAAATCCATATTGTAAAACTTAAACACTTGTGCAAAAGTTTTACCGTAGTCTTTAGAGGAACTGCTTGGTAAATTTAAAGCTAGCTCTGAGGCTGCAGCGTCATCACAGCGTACCTGCAAGCTCACTTCACCACCAAATAAAATCGCATCATTGGTACGACCCATTGCCGTCATAAAGTCTTTAGATACCGGCGGCAATACAGCTACACCCGAGCCACTAACAATATTACCTAAAGGAAAATGAATTGTATGTGCTTTATGTAGTGCAACCTCTAAAACGCGACCAACGATTTGCACAACGCCAGCAATACTGGTGGTTGGTGTAAGGATAATCGTAAGATCTTTTGCTGGAACTAGCGTATCACGAACAATTTTTTCGATGACTTCCATAGGTGGAATTTTGTCAGTTTCAAGTACTATGCAGGTAGTATCTGCTGCATCTTTATAAGCTAATTCTTTAAATAAATCTTCACGCTGTGCTAAGGCCCTTGCAGGACCAGATCCTAATGAGAAAAACTTTTCATGGCTTAATGCCCAACCTGCGTATTGACTTGCCAAACAAGCCAGCACCGGCTGATTTGAGGTCACTGAAATCGACTCAGTGAAACCCGCAAAACGACTGTCCGCTTGCAAACTAACTTTCCCTAAACCGCCCATACAAATTTCAGCAATCAAGCGCCCTGCTTCTGCACTACCCGCATGTTGTATCCCGGCATCGACGATCGTACAGCCAGAAACATGAGTTGATACACCGAGTTTTAACACGTCAGCCTGTGCAAGTAGTTTTGTCACGATAAGATTAGCACGTTGATTCACGCTAACTAAATTAGCACTAACATCCATCGCATTATTTTGACTCATGAAGCAACTCCCTCTTTAATATTTTAGTTTTTTGTAATACTAATTGCTGTGCGGCTGAAGCGTTTTGCGCCTCCACAAGCACAGTACAAATAGGCTCATTCTCAGCAATGTTAACGCTCTTATTTTCAAAGCTCGGTATATCTGCAACCCACTCTGGCCAGCTAAAATCCATTGGGATATTAACTGCCTGATCCGCATATACAATCAACTCTGCTTTAGACGCACTCTTTTCAACTAAGCCAAGCTCGTTAGTTAAATTAAACCCATTGAAAGGCTCTCTAAACCCACTAGCAGTAGTTCCTATATGTGCTGGTAGCAAATTTGGGTAGAGATGGAAAGTCGCACTCAGTCGCGGGTTCAACTCTAATATCCACAACAGATTGCCTTCAACCATCGCGTCAAGACTATTTATGCCCTTCAAACCCAATACAGTCGTTAACTTTTCAGCTGCTTCATTAAATTGCTGCCGCACTTGTTCAGGCAATACTATATTACTAACCGCTCCAGCAAAACGGTACGGCAACTCAGTGGTAGGTGCATTAAACTGCTGATTAAATCCGATTGTTCTCGCTACTTTTCCATCCGCAACAAACAATAACGAAACAGCCATGCCTTCAATTTTTCGCTGATAGTAGTCACCGACCTTATACATTGGAGCTGGTTTTACCTGTGCTCCACCGCTACTAAACAAACTTTTTGCCAGCCAACTATCGATATCACCTGGCATACTCAACTGCACCTCAGGATGCACAATTTGTAAGTCATCAAGCAGCCTAAAGAAGTCAAAACTTCTTACTAATTGCAATGTTTCAGCTGAGTTCCCTAACAACTTTACTCGCTCAGCAACCCATGTCAGTAAGGCAGGTTTTGTATCAAATAAGCTGCCGTAAATAAAATAACAATCGTTATCTATTTCTATTTGCGAAAATTGGTATTTAAAGTCAGCTTCATTAACACCATTTTCGTCAAATTTAACCTTAAAAGATTGTTCCGCAAACGTCCTCGTGTCAGCGTCAGCAAAAGCATCTAAAGTAATCGCACGGTAAGCATGCTGGTAGGCGGCTTGCGCATACCCGCGCGCTGAAATCGCCGCGATAATAAGCTTCTCTTTCACACAATTAGCGTTTAGGTAGTCAACTATTGGTATTGCTAGTCAGCATAAACTACGCGCCATTTCAAATGACGCCATAAATTCTAAGTAGCAGGGTTTCTCAGTTACAAGCATTTGTTTAAGCAAGTTTTGCTGTGTTGTATATTTTAAATTACCAACTGCTAATGCTCCTATGCCTACGACTTGAGTACCTTCGATGATCACACCATCTGCCATCGTATCTACGCCTTCTGCACCTGTAGGTGCCACTGCATTAACATCAGCAATCACTTTTAAGGTCTTAGATTCTGCAATTTGCTGTGCAGTTACCACGCGAACTCCAGCTGCAGCCGCACATAGCACTACATCAGCTGTGTTCAGGATAGCCTGCTTTGCGCTTTCATTAGTGCCATCGGCAAAACCAATTCTAGTGTCATAGCGTTGATTGTAGTTATCAGCTTTTATACGCACCTCATCTACTGACTTATGCCCAACTAAAATGGCTTCTGCGCCCAAGTTCGCTGTAATAATTGCTACACAGCCACCAACAGGACCAGTTGCACCAAATATTGCAACCCTCTTACCTGTCAAATCTGTGTGAAACTGCTTTTTAAGTTGCAGCTCTACCTTGGCTACCATCGCAGCTGCGGTAGTGAAAGCACCGGATGGGTCGGCAAATACAGAAACTTCAAATGGTGTAAACATAGATTTCTCAGCCGCGCTTAGCATATCCATAGCTAAGTCAATATCGCGCCCGCCTATAAATATAGACTCACGCTTGATACCGGACGGGCTCCGTGAAAAAATAGCGTCTTGCGTTAAGCCAACCACCTCAGAAAGTACTACATTGGTATAAGGTATAACTTGGTCAAAACCTGCGTCTATAGCCATATTTACATCAAATGGACTAGCATTTTTTGCCGCGGTGATTAAATGCAAAATATTATCTTTTTCCATGATCTCAGTTTCTCTAAAAAATTTGGTGCATATATTCTAAGCTGTGAGTACTTCAGCACCTTTATTGTTGGCACTACATATTTTCCATGTTAAGTTAGGCTCAGTAAACTTCATTTTAAGTTGTAACATGTATTTCTGTGCCAGTTCTTCACTTGCAAATACTGCAAAACCAGTTGGACCCCATGAACTTTGACCATAACAGACCACGCCTAGTGTTTCAAGGTAGTGTAAAACTGCCTCTACGGACTTGCTAGCATAACGTCCACCTTGAGCAGGTGCAAAATAGTCTCCAATATGCATCTGTAGCTCTCTGATACTACAACCAAATGCAGTTAAGTCTTTCTCCACCATTGCTGGCATTGCTTGCATTAGAACATTACGACATAAATGCGCTGCTAAGCTCTCAGAGAAAGCTGGGAGCGTTTTAAATGCGACTAGCTCTTCGTCCCCATGAGTACCCGGCTGATGGCTATCCAAGATGAGCAATATTCGCCAATCCATAGGAAAATTATAACGCGCAATTAATGGCGGCACTCTTAAACTGGACATTGCCCTGTGGCTTGACCTCACCTGGCCTAAATGTGAACTAGTCACAGGGGAGGCACGCCCCCCATCAATTAACAATCCGCCTTGATCGAACGCCGCAATACCGATACCAGAGCGGCTACCGCGACCTGTTAATTCGGCTATTTGTACTGTACTTAAATTCAAATGATATAGTTGGCTGATTGCGGTACCAATTGTGAGTGCAAGCTGCGTACCAGAGCCCATACCCGCATGTTCTGGTATGGTTTGTTTGATATCAAGGCTCACCGCACCAGCAAGGTCAAGCTTAGCCATCAAGCCACGTGCAATCTCTTCAGCTCGATTACTCACGAAACCACTAACACAGAGGTTTCCAGAGCGCACTGCTGACAGCTCCAAACTTGGTTCAGTTAAGCTTAGGCCTATACTCCCAAACTTACGCCCTAAACCACCATGCAAGTCAAAGAACCCCATATGTAATCGAGCCGTGCTTTTCACAGTAACTTCAGTAAAATTGACTAGCGACATAACTTTTTCATCAATACATTTTTCTTGTTAACTTAGATATTAGTAGAAGCTTAACGCACCATAGAGGCCTATATATTTTAGCTTACAGTCACACACTTTGGTATGTAAAGGTCGATACCGGTGAAACTTTTTAGCCTCAAGCGCTTATTTTCAGGTGACAGCGCTTGGTTATTTAGGCAAAATGTAACTTAAAACAATAAATCAAAATTAATCTTTCCGTTCGAACATCTAAGGAACTATCATGTCAGTCCACGTTATTCCATTTGAAAACCTCAGAAATATAGACGTACCTTCAGTTGGCGGTAAAAACGCTTCATTAGGCGAGATGATTTCGCAGCTATCGGCAAAAGGTGTACGCGTACCAACAGGTTTTGCAACCACAGCTGACGCTTATCGTGAGTTTTTAGCGCAAAATGGTTTAGACGTTAAAATTAATGCAGCGCTCGATGCCTTGAATGTAGATGATACTCAAGCTCTTGCCATTTGTGGCAAACAAGTACGTGAATGGATTATGGCAGCGCCCTTCCCAGCCGCACTAGACAAGGCAATTACCGAAAACTACGAGTTGCTTACAGCTAAATCTGGTAACGGCGCCACCTTCGCTGTACGTTCATCTGCCACAGCAGAAGACTTACCAGACGCTTCATTTGCCGGTCAGCAAGAGTCGTTTTTAAATATCCAAGGTTTAGATAACATTCTGCACGCGATTAAGGAAGTATTTGCTTCTCTATACAATGACCGCGCGATTTCATACCGTGTTCATAAAGGCTTTATTCACGCCGATGTAGCGCTATCAGCTGGTGTGCAACAAATGGTACGCAGTGACATTGGCTGCGCAGGCGTGATGTTCACGATAGATACAGAGTCTGGTTTTAAAGATGTTGTGTTTATTACTTCATCATATGGCTTAGGCGAAACGGTTGTGCAAGGCGCAGTAAACCCCGATGAGTTCTATGTGCACAAACCAACACTTGCATTAGGTAAACCATCTATCGTACGACGCACAATGGGTTCTAAACTCATCAAAATGGTATTCTCAGACGCAACTCGTGCAGGTAAAAGTACACACACTATCGAAGTAGATTCCGCTGACAGCGATCGGTACTCATTATCAAATGAAGATGTGCTTGAACTAGCACGTTACGCCATGACGATTGAAGCGCACTACGGCTGCCCAATGGATATTGAGTGGGGAAAGAATGGTGTAGATAATAAGCTATATATCCTGCAAGCTCGTCCTGAAACAGTTAAATCGCAAGAGTCATTAAATAATGTGACTGAAACTTTCAAATTAAACAAACATAGTGAAAAGCCTTTAGTCGTTGGTCGTGCGGTAACGCAAAAAGTTGGCGTTGGCCCCGTGCGTATTGTACTAGATCCAGCTGACATGCACTTAGTACAACCTGGTGATGTACTTGTTGCTGACATGACAGACCCGAACTGGGAGCCTGTGATGAAACGTGCTAGTGCTTTGGTCACCAATCGTGGCGGCCGTACATGCCATGCGGCGATTATTGCTCGCGAACTTGGTATTCCTGCAATTGTGGGTTCTGTTAATGCCACTGACGTATTACGTGAAGGTGAAGTCGTAACAGTTTCTTGCGCTGAAGGTGAGTCGGGTTTTGTCTATCATGGTGCAATTGAGTTTGATGTTAGTAGCCAAGCGACTGCATCATTGCCACCTGCTCCTTGTAAAATTATGATGAACGTTGGCAATCCTGACATGGCATTTGGTTTCGCAAAAACGCCAAATGATGGTGTAGGTTTAGCGCGTTTAGAGTTCGTGATTAACAATATGGTTGGTATACATCCCAAAGCCATCTTAAACGTTGATGCAATGCCACAATCTATACAAAAAACCATAAAAAACCGTGCGCGCGGTTACGCTTCACCCAAACAATTCTACATCGATAAAGTGGCTGAAGGTGTAGCAACTATTGCTGCAGCATTCTACCCAAAACCAGCAATTGTACGTACGTCTGACTTCAAATCAAACGAGTACAAAAAACTAGTAGGCGGTGAAATTTACGAGCCAGATGAAGAGAATCCAATGATTGGTTTCCGTGGCGCAGCGCGTTACATGGCAGAGGACTTTAAAGAATGCTTCGCTATGGAATGTACAGCCATGAAAAAAGTACGTGATGAAATGGGTTTAACTAACGTAGAGTTGATGATTCCATTTGTACGTACGCTTGATGAAGCCAAGGCTGTGACTGAAATCATGGCAGCTAATGGCCTTAAACGCGGTCAAAATGGCTTACGTTTAATTATGATGTGCGAAATTCCATCAAATGCCATACTAGCTGAGCAATTCCTACAGTACTTCGATGGTTTCTCAATCGGTTCTAACGATCTTACTCAACTTACATTAGGTATGGACCGTGACTCGGGCATCTTGGCTGACGGTTTTGACGAGCGTAATGGCGCTGTTAAAGAGTTAATCAAAATGGCGATTCACACTTGTAACCGCTTAGGTAAATATGTAGGTATTTGCGGTCAAGGCCCGTCTGACCACCCTGACTTTGCAGAGTGGTTAGTGGCTGAAGGCATACAATCAATGTCACTAAATCCAGATACCGTGGTCAGCACTTGGCAAAGACTAACAAAGAAATAACAGGCTAAAACAAAAGGGTTGCTGTAATGCTAAAACGCACTGTATTTTTCGTTTCAGACGGTACTGGTATTACAGCAGGCGCCTTGGGTAAATTGTTAGAGCATTTCCCAGGTACAAACTTTACTCAAGTGCGTCTACCATTTTCTGATACCTTAGAAAAGATCAAACAAGCGCAAGAAGACATTCTCAAAGCTGCTGAAGAGGACGGCGGTCGTCCAGTAGTCATTATGTCTTTAGGTAACATAGAGTTACGTAATACCTTGAAACAATCTAACGCCTATTTCATTGATTTATTTAACACGTTTATTGACCCACTAGGCTTAGAGTTAGATCAGCAACCGCTCACCGGTGCAGGTATTGCCCATAGTGTGATGGGAACCAAATACAATGACCGTATGGAGGCTATTAACTTCACACTAAATCACGATGATGGCATGACTAATTCTGGTTTAGAAGAAGCACAAGTTATCCTTATTGGTGTATCTCGTTGTGGTAAAACCCCTACCAGCGTCTATCTAGCTATGCAATTTGGTATCAAAGCAGCTAACTACCCACTGATTCCAGAAGACTTTGAACGAGGCTCATTGCCTGCCGTGTTGCATAAGCACCTGGATAAAATTTTTGGTCTAACCATTAAGCCAGAACGCCTGCATGCAGTACGTAATGAACGCAGGTCTGGTAGCTTTTATGCTTCGATAGATAACTGTCGTAAAGAGATTGCAACAGCAGAAACATTGATGCGTAATGCTGGTATCACTTGGGCAGATTCAACCAGCCGCTCAGTTGAAGAACTCTCAGCTATTATTATAGAAAAAACCCGTAAACACGCTTGAAGAAATTCTATATAAACAATTAACAGATAAGGCTATACATACGCCTTTTTACTATTTTGCCAAATTTATAGTTATTTCAAACTTGGTTTTATCTTACCTAGAATCTCTGCAGACTCAGGTGTCACCTCACTACTATAAGCGTATACATTTTTGGCGCTTGGTAAAATCAGATACTTATAAAAATTCCATTGCGGCTCTTGACCTGTTTTAGCGATTAACTGCTTATAAAACGGGTTTGCATTTACTCCTGTGACTGAACTCTTGGAAATCATCGGAAACTTAACAGCATAAGTTAATTTGCAAAAGTCACCAATTTGCTTATCGTTACCCGGCTCCTGCCTAAAGTCATTAGATGGGAATCCTATCACCAGCAAGCCTCTACTTTTATATTGGCTATACAAACCCTCGAGCGCTTCGAACTGTGGTGTAAAGCCACATTTACTAGCTGTATTCACAACTAAAATAGGCTTGTCTTGATAATCACACAAGTTAATTTTCTCACCCTGCAAAGTTGTAAGCTGATGATTATAAAGCTCCAAACAAGTAGCATTAGCCATATGTGAGACTCCAAGTAGCAAAATTGAGAGTAGCGTTTTTTTCATATTAAATCGCCTGTAAATATTTGTGTCTAAGTGATACTTTCTAATTTAACACTGTCAACTCAGACTAGGCAGCGCTAATTTCGTTCTGAATTCAGATAAAACTTAATACCAACCCTATCAAGGCATACGCCAAAATCAGCTTAATAATACTGACTCTAAACTTAAATAACGCAATAAAACCAGTCACTGATAAAGTTAATGCCAGCCAATCTACTTGTATGGCTAACTGCTGTATTGTTGATTGGTTAGGCAGAAAAACACGCATGGCAAAAAACAATGCCAAACTCAATATCACTCCTACTACGGCAGCTGTAATAGCGGTAAGTGGTGCAGTAAAGTTTAAGTTATTTTGCGTGTTTTCAATAAAAGGGCCTCCAAAAAATATAAATAAGAATGATGGCAAAAACGTAAAAAAAGTAACCACGCTAGCGGCTACTATACCAGATAGTAATAAGTTATTAACACCAAATATATGCTGCGTCCAACCACCCATAAAGCCTACAAACACCACTACCATAATAAGTGGACCAGGTGTCGTTTCACCCAAGGCTAAGCCGTCTATCATTTGAGTAGCACTTAGCCAATGATAATGATCGACCGCACCCTGATACACATAAGGCAGTACTGCATAAGCCCCACCAAACGTGAGTAAAGCAGCTTTAGTAAAAAACCAACCCATTTGTGTAAGAGTCGCTTGCCAACCATATACACTCATCAACAAAGCCATTGCGAGTATCCATAACATCACACCCAAAGCGAAGACTTTCACTAAATGTCGTATATTAAATGTTGCGTGGTCGGGTGTAGGCGTATGGTCATCAATCACGGCTTTACCATAGCTTTTGTCAGTAACTTGATGTCCGCCATCCAAACTAAATGTAGCAGGTGAGCATTTGCCACCTATATAGCCGATCAAAGCCGCAAACAACACAACTAGCGGAAAAGGTAGTCTAAATAAAACTATCGCCGTAAAAGCAGATAGAGAAATCAGCCATAGCCATTTATTTTTTAATACACGTCTGCCAATTCTATATGCAGCAAAAAGCACAACTGCGACAACCGCAGGTTTTATGCCGTACAGCACACCGACAACCAAAGGCTGATTACCGAAGCACAAGTAGATATAACTAAGGACAATTAGAATAAATAACGAAGGCAATACAAACAAGCAACCTGCAATCAACCCTCCCCAAGTGCGATGCATTAGCCACCCTATGTAAGTAGCTAACTGCTGAGCTTCTGGGCCTGGTAATACCATGCAATAATTTAATGCGTGTAGAAATCGCTTTTCAGAAATCCACCGCTTTTTCTCTACCAAATCGTAGTGCATGATAGTAATCTGTCCAGCTGGCCCACCAAAGCTAATAAAACCAAGTTTTAACCAATACCAAAAAGCCTGTTTAAGGGTTGGTGCGATGGGCGCTTCTTCATTGAGTGATAGTTGGTTCTGATTATTATCGCTCACGCATAACCTCAGCATTGTGTAGATTTAAATTGAAGAAATACACGTTCCAGAAAAATGTATGAACGGGTATTATTTGATTTTATCCTGATTACACAAATCTCAACACGTTTTTACAACAAAAGCTCTCAGCAAATTTTAAGGTCACTTATGTTCAATAATTTAAAAGGTTTATTCAAGTATATCGTTTGGATAGTGATTATTCCGATGATTATGTTTACGCTTTATACTTGGGCAAGCATTAACTGGGTATACTCCTCTGGAGAACGCGCAGGCTACGTACAAAAATTCTCGCTTAAAGGTTATGTATGTAAAACTTGGGAGGGAGAAATCGTACTTGTCTCTATGCCTGGTACCCAAGCTGAGAAATTTCAATTTACTGTGAAAGACGATACTATCGCGAAAATGGTAAACGACTCCCTAGGAAAACGCGTAAAAATCAGCTATGAAGAGCATAAAGGAGTTCCTAGCTCCTGCTTTGGTGAAACAGCATACTTTGTTAAAGACATTAGCATTTTAGAGAAATAACTTTTGCAAAAAAAAATAGTATCAGACGAAAAAAATTATATCACTCCTGAAGGCCACGCGGCTATCGAGGCTGAATTCACCGAGTTACTCAAAGTTGAAAGGCCTGCATTAGTTAAAGTGGTTTCATGGGCGGCAGGTAATGGCGACAGAAGTGAGAATGGTGACTATATTTATGGCAAAAAACGCTTGCGACAAATTGACAGCCGCTTACGCTTTTTAATGCAGCGCATGGATTTAGCTGTCATCGTTGACCCGGCCACGCAGCAAGGCTTAGACAAAGTATTCTTCGGTGCATGGGTGACTTTATTCTCACTTAAAGATGATACTGAGTACACATACCGCATCGTTGGTAAAGATGAATTACAACCTTCATTAGGCTATATCAGCTGGATTTCCCCACTGGCGCGCGCGCTGCTTGGCAAACAAATTGGTGACATCGTGCAGGTCAACATACCTGCTGGCGAAGAAAAGTACGAAATCATCGATATTCAGTACAACCCACCAAGCTAAATCACCATTAAATGAGTCATCAAATAGCTAAACGCTGGGATATTTTTTGCCGTATCGTCGACAACTTTGGTGATATTGGTGTGTGCTGGCGCCTCAGCCAGCAATTGGCGTATGAGCAAAACTTACAGGTCAGACTCTTCATTGATAATCTAGCCGTCGCAAGCAATATCATTCCCACTTTAAATTGTGAACTTAAATCACAAATAGTCAATCGTGTAGAAGTTCTGACTTGGCAAAGTACCAGTGCTATTCAGCCTGCTGATGTTGCTCTAGAAACCTTCAGTTGTGAGCTACCCGCTGAGTACCTCACGGCAATGCAAGGTAACACCGTATGGGTGAACTTAGAGTATTTATCTGCCGAGTCTTGGGTCGCAGAATTTCATGCTAGAAGCTCAAACAACACCAAGCCTGCACGGCACTTTTTCTTTCCAGGATTCACCGAGGCTACTGGCGGATTAATTCGCGAGTCTGACATTTTTCAAAAAAATCAGTTAACTACAAGTAAACAACAGAAAACTGATACCTTAAAAGTATCTCTATTCTGCTACCCGCATACACTAGTAGCTGACCTATTCAACGCCATGGCAGAGTCAGCTCAAAGTGTTGATTGCTACGTACCTACAAGTAGTATTTTTTCCAAAATTGCTGAGTTTTTTCATGTAGATGCCATTGAAACAGGTACTGTATTCAGTAAAAAAAAGTTAAATGTACATATTGTGCCTTTTCTAAGTCAAGCTGATTACGATCAGCTACTTGCAAGCTGTGATATTAACTTTGTACGTGGTGAAGATAGCTGGGTACGTGCTATTTGGGCAGGAAAACCCTTTATCTGGCAGCCCTATTTACAAACAGAAAATACCCACATAACTAAACTGAACGCTTTTTTAGATTTGTTTTACGCTGACTGCGAGGTTCATGCTAAAGCTGCTATCTACATGATCCATTCAGCTTGGGTATCGGGTCATATGACAACGAGCATATGGCAAAGTTATTTAGATACACTTCATGTAATAAAGCCTTATACACTCAGTAAAGCAAGTCAATTAGCGACACAAACTGATCTCGCCTCTAAGTTGGTGATTTTTTTGCAAAAATTATGAGTTAAGGTATAATTCGCGGCTTTATTATTTAACCTATTTCAATCAGTAAGGCAATCCCATGAAAACAGCTCAAGAACTTCGCGCCGGTAACGTTATTATGGTCGGCAATGACCCATTAGTAGTGATTAAAGCCGAATATACAAAATCTGGTCGCAGCACAGCTGTGGTGAAAATGAAATTTAAAAACTTGTTAACGGATACACCTAGCGAGACTATCTACGGTGCTGGCGACAAATTCGAAGTAATTGTACTTGAGAAAAAAGAAGCCACTTACTCTTACTTTGCCGACCCTAGCTATGTATTCATGGATGCAGAATACAACCAGTATGATGTAGATGCAGAGTTCATGGCAGACGCACTTCCTTACCTAGAAGATGGTATGGCTGTTGATATTCGCTTTTACAATGAGAAACCAATCTCAGTAGAACTACCAACCACTGTGGTACGTGAAATCACTTACACAGAGCCAGCAGTTAAAGGCGACACCTCAGGCAAAGTAATGAAGCCAGCTAAAATTGCATCTGGCTTTGAGTTTTCAGTACCATTATTCTGTGCACAAGGCGATAAAATTGAAATCGACACACGCACTGGTGAATACAGAAACCGCGTATTAAAATAAAGTGTGAGTAGCTTTTCATAGCGGAAATTTCAAAAGAAAAAGTTACAATTTGGGAGCGAACTAGCTCCCTTTTTTATGTCCAAAAGGGCATATTCACGTTACTATACCAAGTCGCTTAAAAGTAAATCCAAAAAATAATAGTTGGAGAATGTAATGAACGACAAACAAATGGTCGCTTTACAGGCCGCAAAATATGTTAAAGATGGCATGCTTATCGGTCTAGGTACTGGCTCTACGGCCAATTACTTCATAGAAGAACTCGCACGACTACAGCGTGAAGATGGCCTGAGAATCACCACCGTAGCCAGTTCAACAGTCAGCGCTATCACAGCACAATCGCTCAATTTACCTATTGTCTCTTTAGAGCATATCAGCAGTATTGATTTATATGTAGATGGCGCTGACGAAATAACACCCGACATGACTTTGCTAAAAGGTCGAGGTAGTGACTTAGTTAAAGAGAAGTTACTTGCTAAGGCTGCTACAAAGTTCGTCGCCGTTGCTGATGAAAGTAAACTAGTAAGTCATATTGGGCAAAATTTTGTGATTCCTATTGAGGTCATTCCATTTGCTTGGCAACTCGCAAAAAAAACCTTGGAGGCCATTGGCGCAAAGGGTACTTTAAGACCAAATACTGCAAAAGATGGTTTTTGGGTCACCTCTCATGGTAGTTATGTGCTCGACATGGTGTTCGATAAGTCACTTAATGCAAAAACACTGAATGATTTAATTAACAATACACCTGGCGTTGTTGAGCATGGTATTTTTTATGACTTAACAGATGCTGTATTTATTGCGTCTAATGGTCTTGTAAGCGAGCGCTGGGTTTAGTTTACGCAATGCATATGCACAATAAAGCAAGCGCTATTCAGCTTAGTCTTTTGATGCGCTTGTCCTTTTTTATTATGGTTTGTTTGTTCATAACGGCTTGCGACTCATCCAACAATCAGTCGAAACAAGCAAGTGAGCAAGCAAGGCAGTTCACATTAAACAGCAATGAACTAGTCTTTGTTACTCATAATGGCCCTACCACTTATTATCTTAATGGTGACAATGAGTATGCTGGGATTGAATATGACTTAGCGACTTTGTTTGTAAAAAAGTATGCTCCTGAGTATCGAATAAAGTTTCTATTAGTTAACAGCATTAGTGACGTCATCCCTACTCTACTTAAAGGCCAAGCAAATATTGCTGCTGCAAATCTATCTGTCACACATCTAAGAAAAGAACTTGTTCAATTTTCCAAACCTTATCAAGAAACACAGCAGCAACTCATTTACGATTACGAAACTAATGATAACCCACGAAATTTAGCCGCAATAATCGACAAAACTATCGCCGTGCCAGAAGGCACTAGTTTTGCAGAGCGTCTTAGCGAGCTTCAAAAAGATCAACCTAAATTAAGATGGCAAGCTTTACACCAAACCAATTCTGAGCTGCTATTAGACCAAGTAGCCAGTGGCGTTTTAGATTTCACCATAGCCGATAGTCATTTAGTCGCTGTAATGCAAAACTATTATCCGAACCTGTCCGTGGGTATGACCTTGGGCAAGCCAGAAAATATTGCTTGGGCTTTACCAAAAAATGCTGATCCACAGCTTATTAAGAAGGTAAATAAATTCTTCGATCAAATTCGTAAGGATGGCACACTACGTAACTTACTAGACCGTTATTACGGTAGCAGTAGCCGACTGAACTCTCAAGATATTACAGCATTCCTTAAACTATCTAATAGTTTGTTGCCTAAGTATCAACAGCTATTTAAACAGGCACAAGACATTACAGGGATTGACTGGCGCTTACTTGCTGCAGTGAGCTATCGTGAGTCACATTGGAATACATTTAATACTTCTCCAACCGGTGTGCGTGGTTTAATGATGCTTACTGAAGACACTGCTGACTTAATGGGGGTGACAGATAGGTTAGATCCAAAACAAAGTATACCTGCAGGCGCCAAATACATTGTAAAGATGATAGAAGCAGTACCAGAGCGCATTCCAGAACCTGATCGCACTTATATGGCGTTAGCTGCCTACAACATCGGATATGCCCATGTTGAAGATGCTAGAGTTTTGGCAAAACGTCTAAGTTTGAACCCTGATAGTTGGGCTGATGTTAAAAAAACTTTGGTCATGCTCAATAACCCTGAATACTACACTACACTAAAATATGGCTACGCAAGTGGAGGTGCACCCGTTATTTTTGTTGAATCTATCCGTAGCTATCAGCGTATTTTAGAGCGCTACCAACCTAGCCATATGCCTAACAGCAATTCATTTAAAATTGCACAGGCTGATTAACTTTATTTGGATATAGTTAACTTTTCCAAACCATTCATATATGGTCTTAACACTTCTGGCACCGTTACACTGCCATCTGCATTCTGATAGTTTTCTAGCACTGCAACCAAGGTGCGCCCTACTGCCAAGCCAGAGCCATTAAGTGTATGTACCAATTCGGGTTTACCGCTTGCATTTCTAAAGCGCGCTTGTAAACGGCGGGCTTGAAATGCCTCGCAGTTTGAAACTGATGAAATCTCGCGATAAGTATTTTGAGCTGGTAACCAAACCTCCAAATCATAAGTTTTAGCTGCGCCAAAACCTATATCACCAGTACAGAGTGAAACCACACGGTATGGTAAACCTAAAGCTTTTAAGATGTTTTCTGCATGGCCGACCATCTCTTCTAAAGCTTCATAGCTTTTTTCAGGATGCACAATTTGTACCATTTCAACTTTATCAAACTGATGCTGACGTATCATGCCTTTGGTGTCGCGACCATAAGAACCCGCTTCAGAGCGGAAGCAAGGCGTATGCGCAGTGAGCTTGATAGGTAATGACTCTAAAGGAACGATTACATCACGCACGGTGTTGGTGAGGGTAACCTCTGAGGTCGGAATTAAATAACTTTTACTAATTTTATCAAAATTATTTCTTATATCCTCTTTTGTAAATCCATCAGAAAATATTTCAGAATTAAGCAACTCTGTTCTAGTCACCATAAACAAATCATTCTCAAATTTTGGAAGCTGACCTGTACCTAGTAAAGTATCCTCATTAACGATATACGGTGTATAGCACTCTTCATAGCCGTGCTGTTCAGTTTGCGTATCTAGCATAAATTGCGCCAATGCACGATGCATTTTTGCAATTTGACCACGCATAAAAGTGAAACGCGCACCTGATAGCTTAATACCCGTATCAAAATCTAAGCCTAATGGTGTACCTACATCGGCATGATCTTTCACTTCAAAATCAAATATGTGCGGCGTACCAACTTTACGCACTTCTACGTTTTCGGCTTCTGACTTACCTTGCTGCACACTTGCATGTGGTAAGTTAGGTACATTTAACAGTAAGTTCTGTAAACTAGTCTGCAACTCAAGCAAACGCGCTTCATCGGCTTTTAATTGGTCACCCAAGCCCGCCACTTCTGCCATGATAGCGCTAACGTCTTCACCTTTAGACTTGGCGATACCGATCTGTTTAGAGGTGTTATTGCGTTTGGCTTGTAACTCTTGCGTACGGGTTTGTACGGCTTTACGTTCATTTTCTAAGGCTGTAAAACTCACTGAGTCAAACTCAAAACCGCGACCTTTTAATTGAGCAACTACGCCATCCAAATCAGTTCTTAACGCTTGTATATCTAACATATCTATTCTCTTATATTTTCTAAATTTTTATTTTTTTGCTTTTTTAGTCAGTGCTTGCTTATCAAGCTCTTTTAGGTGTTTCAATTTTTCCGTAATTTTACCTTCTAAGCCACGCGGTGTGGGCATATAAAACTGTGGAACAGTATTTTTATCGTGCAAATCATCTGGAAAATAGTCCACACCTGCCGCGTAAGCTTCTGGCTCATGATGTGCGTAGCGATATTCTTTGCCATAATCCAAGGCTTTCATCAGCTTGGTTGGTGCATTTCTTAGATGCAATGGTACTGGACGTGATTTGTCTTGCGCAACAAAGGCTTTGGCTTGATTGTAAGCGTTATAAGCAGCATTGCTTTTAGGGGCAACGGCTAAATAAATCACCACATTTGATAGCGCCAACTCGCCCTCTGGTGAGCCAAGTCGCTCATAAATCTGACAAGCTTCCATGGCCATGCCTTGCGCGCGTGGATCAGCCAAGCCAATATCTTCAATCGCCATACGAACGATACGGCGACCTAAGTACAAGGGATCTGCACCGCCATCTATCATGCGTAAGAACCAGTACAGAGCCGCATCTGGGTTTGAACCACGTACCGATTTATGTAGGGCTGAGATTTGGTCGTAAAACGCTTCACCGCCTTTATCAAACCTACGTAACTTGCTTGCCATAGTGGTCTGCAAAAAGGCTACATCAACTTCAGTGACGCCTGCACCCTCAGCTGCATTGAATAAACCTTCGACAAAGTTTAGTAAGCGCCTTGCATCGCCATCTGCGTAGGCTAAAACTTGTTCGCGAACTTCGTCAGCAAGCTTAATGTTTTCAGCAACTAATTGCTGAGCACGATCTAGCAATAACGATAGCTCAGCCTCAGATAAGGCATTAAGTACAAAAACCTGTGCACGGCTTAATAAAGCGCTGTTCACTTCAAACGAAGGGTTTTCAGTGGTCGCGCCAATAAAAGTAATTAGGCCACTTTCTACAAACGGCAGAAATGCATCCTGTTGACCTTTGTTGAAACGGTGTACTTCATCAACAAACAATATTGTTTTACGACCATGCTGCTGTAAGGTAAGCTCAGCACGCTCTACTGCTTCACGAATATCTTTAATACCTGACAACACGGCAGAGATAGGGATAAAATCAGCCTTTGCAGCATTGGCAATTAATCGAGCTAGTGTGGTTTTACCGACGCCAGGTGGCCCCCACAAAATCATAGAGGGCAACTTACCCGACTGAAACGCTAATCTAAGGGGTTTATTAGCAGCAAGTAAATGTGATTGTCCTACTACTTCATCTAAAGTTTTGGGGCGCAGCCGCTCTGCTAACGGCGCTTCTGGCTGCTTTGGCGTGAATAAGTTGCTCAAAATACGTTCACTTAATAGTTAAAACGCTTATTACTCACCAACTACATCAACGCCTTGTGGCGGTTTAAATAAAAAGGTTTTTGGCTCAATCACTGGGTTATGTACCACGTTGTTAAACGTGATTTTTGTTTGATGGCCGAAGCTGTCTATCATATCCATTTGTTGCAACACATCATTTTTAAAAGCTAAGGATATTTTATTAAAGCCCGTATCCGAGTCTTTAGGGTTAGTACTGACCCAATCAAGGCCATCTTTTCGAAATGCATTCACTAATCTAAAGTTTTTATCTAGGCTATCACCACCCGCTAAGAGTGCTGCGGGACTCGAACCTAGTGCTTTGCTTAACTCACGTACTGAGACTTGTGCTAACTCAGTATCATATAGCCAGACTTGCTTTCCATCACTGATAACTTGCTGCTCATATGGTTTATGGTAATCCCATCTAAATTTATTCGGGCGTTTCAACTGCATTTCACCATAGACCTCTTGAATCTTTTGTCCTTGTTTATCTGTAACGATTTGATGAAAATCAGCTTTAACTGCAAGAGTTTCACTATAAAACTTTTTAAGACTAGACACGCCATCAGCTTGGGCGACTAGAGGCAGTATTAACAAACAGCTCAATAATGCAGCTTTTAATTTACTCATTAAATTCCTTCTTTACTCTTTGAAGATTAGGCGTCGTGATGTGGCACTAACACTTCACGATTACCGTTGCTTTGCATCGCTGAAACTAAGCCTGCACGCTCCATGTCTTCTATCAGTCGTGCTGCACGGTTATAACCGATACGCAGCTGGCGTTGGACACCTGAAATACTAGCGCGACGGGTTTTAAGTACGATGCCTACGGCCTCATCATAAAGCGGATCTACCTCTGAGCCACCGCTTGAACTAGAACCGCTATCAGCAAAATCTGTCCCGCCTTCCTCAGACTCATTACTCAAGATGCCCTCAATATAGTTTGGCTCACCTTGTGCTTTGAGGTAGTTAACCACTTTGTGTACTTCTTGGTCGGACACAAACGCCCCATGAATACGCACAGGATAACCAGTACCTGGCGGCATGTATAACATATCACCCTGTCCGAGTAATGCTTCCGCCCCCATTTGGTCTAATATGGTACGTGAATCAATTTTGCTAGAAACTTGGAAGGAAATACGTGTAGGCACGTTCGCTTTAATCAGACCTGTAATCACATCTACAGAGGGCCGCTGTGTGGCAAGCACTAAGTGAATACCAGATGCACGTGCCTTTTGCGCTAGGCGGGCAATTAGTTCTTCTACTTTTTTACCCACCACCATCATCAAATCGGCCAACTCATCAATCACCACTACAATTAATGGCATTTCCATCAATGGCTCGGGATCATCTGGCGTTAAACTAAATGGATGCGGTATTTTCTCTCCCGCTTTTTCTGCATCTCTAATTTTTTGATTGTAACCAGCTAAATTACGCACGCCTACACTAGACATTAGTTTATAACGGCGCTCCATCTCTGCAACACACCAGTTAAGCGCGTTTGCCGCTTGGCGCATATCAGTCACCACAGGCGCTAATAGGTGCGGAATACCTTCATACACTGAAAGTTCAAGCATTTTTGGATCGATTAAAATCATACGTACTTGGCTAGCATCTGCCTTATACAGCCAGCTTAAAATAAGCGCATTAATCGCAACAGATTTACCTGACCCAGTGGTACCTGCAACCAACACGTGCGGCATTTTCGCTAAATCAGCCACAACAGGCTTACCCGAAATATCTTTACCAAGTGAAATTGCCAATGGTGATTTCACGTCAGCATAAGCTTGGCTGCCCATAATTTCTGATAAATATACAATTTGACGTTTAGGATTAGGTATCTCTAAACCCATGCAAGTTTTGCCTGGTATAGTTTCAACTAAACGCACACTCACCACAGAAAGCGCGCGCGCTAAGTCTTTAATTAAATTAGTGACTTGACTACCTTTTACGCCGGGCGCTGGTTCCAACTCAAATCGAGTGATCACGGGGCCTGGCTGTGCGGTAAGCACTTTAACTTCTATGCCAAAATCCATTAACTTACGTTCAATTAAACGTGAAGTAAAGTCTAGCGTCTCTGCAGATGGTAGCTCTACCATGCCAGATGGGTCGTCCAGTAGGTGCAAAGGTGGTAATACAGAATCTGGCATTGATTCGAATAATGGCGCTTGCTTTTCTTTTTGCACGCGCTCACTTTTTTCGACTTCTAATATTGGTGCTTCAATAAATACAGGCTCGCGAGCTTCGACACGCTTACGCTCAGTCTGTACAAATTCAGCGCGCTCTTGCTCAACTACCTTACCAACTTGTCTATCTTGTCTATCTTGCCATTTGAATTTTAAATACTCATAGCTTGCGATGATGACCCCACCTAACTTTTCCGTCATCATAATCCACGACCAGCCCGTAAATAAGCTAAAGCCTACAATAAACATCACAAGCAACAACATACTAGAGCCCGTATAACCAAATAGGCTGCGTAAACCTGCATCTAGGACCGTGCCCAACATACCACCACGCGCATCTGGCAACATGGCAGGCAGACTAACAATATGCCCTGCTTCTAAGGCGCATGAAGCGAAAAACATTAAAGTGAAGCCAATAAAATTGAATAACAAGAATGGCTTTTCACTCCTCGTTACTACCTCTAGTTTGAGGTATACCAGCCACATGGCGTAAAATGCTAATACTGCCAACCACCATGCAGAAAACCCAAATAAATATAGCATCATGTCAGAAAGCCATGCGCCAGCACTACCACCTGCATTATGAATAGGTGCATTATCTGCTGCCATGTGTGACCAAGACTGATCTTCGCGGTGATAAGTAAACAGAATGACTGTAATAAAAAGACCTGCTAATACTAAAATTAGCCACCAAGCTTCTTTTATAAGTGTTGCACCTATTATGCTTGGCTGACTAACCTCTGCCTCACGGCGAGCATTGACAGGAGCTGATTTTTTGAAAAACAAGATAGTCTAACCTTACATATTTTAACGTCAAATTTAATTATAGCAGTATCAAAGTCGCTTGGTAGCTAATACAATACTAATCTAATTCTAATCTTATCTACGTATATATCTCTATTAGAAACTGTTATGAAAATCGGTATCAATGAGCTAAACATGATTGCTAGATTAGCCCCTAACTACTAGGCTACTTATAATACAACATGCAGAGTATTTTCCACCATAGATAGCACTTCAGGTAATATAACTTAAGAATTACTAATAATAGTTATTAATGTAATGTTTACGATTATATGAGAAAACTGATCGGATGCTACGTAGTTTGCTTGAAAAGTAAATTAAACAACCCAATATAGACCCAACAATATTTATCAAAGAAAGCTACACCATATGGCAACACGTCACGTCAAGTTACTCATTTTAGGTTCAGGCCCTGCAGGGTACTCGGCAGCAGTATACGCCGCACGTGCGAATCTTAACCCTGTATTAATCACTGGCATAGCACAAGGCGGTCAATTAATGACCACAACTGAGGTTGACAACTGGCCTGCAGATGCTGATGGCGTACAAGGCCCAGAGTTGATGGAGCGTTTTCAAAAGCATGCCGAACGCTTCAACACTGAAATGATTTTTGACCATATCCATACGACATATTTGGCTGAAAAACCGATTCGTTTAGTTGGTGATAGTGGTGAATATACTTGCGATGCACTAATTATTGCAACAGGCGCATCAGCTAAATATCTAGGGTTGCCGAGTGAAGAGGCATTCTCAGGCAAAGGCGTTTCAGCCTGTGCAACTTGCGATGGTTTTTTCTATCGCGATCAAGAGGTTGCAGTAATTGGTGGTGGCAATACTGCAGTTGAAGAAGCACTGTATTTAGCCAATATCGCAAGTAAAGTGACGCTAGTACATCGCCGCGATAAGTTTAAAGCAGAAGCGATTTTAGTTGATAAGTTAATGGCGCGCGTGGCTGAAGGGAAAGTTGTCCTAGAAACTTTCAATACGCTAGATGAAGTATTAGGTGATAACACAGGCGTAACTGGTATGCGCATCAAAAATGTGAATGATAGCACCACTAAAGACATCGCGCTAAAAGGCGTATTTATTGCGATAGGTCACAAGCCAAACACCGACATTTTCGAGGGCCAACTCGAAATGGAAGGCGGTTATATCATCACGCAAATGGGGCGTGGTGGCAACGCTACAGCAACAAGTGTTCCGGGCGTGTTTGCTGCAGGTGATGTGCAGGACCATATTTATCGCCAAGCGGTTACTAGCGCCGGTACAGGTTGCATGGCTGCATTAGATGCTGAACGATACCTCGACAAATAAGCTTTTAAACGCAAAAAAGCGTTTAAAACAAGCATCTGCCGCACAAAAACAAGGTGATCAAGATGCCGCTAATCAAATTAGCGCGAAACGTATTGATGATGCCACACTATTTCGTAACGCGGTAAAAGATGTTAAACCTTTTACCGCACCATCAAAAGACCAGTATAAGCCAAAGCCAAAACCTATCCCATTGCAATTTATCCGCGATGAGCAACAAGCTCTTGTTGACTCATTATCCGATCATTACACTCCAGCCCATGAAATTGAAACAGGTGAAGAGCTGCTTTACCTACGCGCAGGTCACTCACCAGATATTTTAAGTAAACTACGCCGTGGGCATTGGGTGATTCAAGCAAAAATTGACCTGCATAGCTTGGTGAGTGACGAAGCAAGAGCTTACGTATCAAGCTTTATTAGCGACTGCAAAAAACGTGGCATCCGCTGTGTGCGCATTGTACATGGCAAGGGTTTAGGGTCGCGTAACCGCGAGCCTGTGCTTAAAAACAAATTGCGCGGCTGGCTAATGCAAAAAGACGAAGTGATTGCCTATGCCCAAGCTAAAAAGCAAGATGGCGGCAGCGGCGCGGTGATTGTACTGTTAAAAGCTTAAGCGATTAAATCATGACCGTTCAAAACGACAATCTAGACAACGAAGTGATGTGCACATGCAGTGGCACCACACGCGGCAAAATTAAAAAACTGTTTGATGAAGGTATGGATATGGAAGCCATTTCCAATTGGTCTGGCGCCCTTTCAGGCTGTGGTGGCTGTGAGTGGGATGTGGAGCAGTATTTAAATGAATTAGCTGAACAACAAAAACAATAAAATCACTCCTTTAGAAATGAGTTGCGTCCGTCATTGTTATTTATTATTATGCTGACAGACCAACACTTAACCATCAGATTTTAAAAGAAAAATAACATGTCAAAATTAATATTCTCAATATTATTATATGGACGCATGCGTCCGTATAATAACTGATAGATGATTTCCTGTATTTGATGCGCGCCATTTCAAAAATACTCCTACTGTCGCTGCTGATCTACGTGAGCAGCGTTAGCGTGGCTCAAACCCTGACCGGCCACTGGGAGTCTCGTGGCCAAAACGAATCAGGGCTTTGGCTTGATACAGAACAAAGCAAAAGCCTAGTCAAGTTTCAACTTCAAGTATCGAGAGGTGCGCCGTCGTATAACACTGGCTGGATACAAGGCGAGGTGGAAATAAAAAACAACGTGGGGCACTTTAAAAAAGAGACTGAAAGTGGCCTTTGTGAAATCGATTTCTACTTCCAACCCAAGCGCGTCGAGTTAGAGCATTTAGGCGATTATTCGGGCTGTGATTTTGGGTATAACGTCTTTGCCATTGGAGTGCTTGAACGCTTGAATCACAAACGACCAAAGTTTTGTGCTGGTGACCCCAGGTCTGGTGGGTGTGAATAATGAGTCTCCGTAAAGCGCCGTCACCTAACCTTTCAGTCAAGCAGGACTGCGAAACCTGCGTGGCTTCTCCGGTCAGTCGCTTTCCGCCGTAGCCCCTTACTTCATACGTTAGGAATATATGCGAGTGCTTGCAACTTTAGCATTACTTTTATCGTTTTCCGCTTTTAGCGCCGGCTTTGAAGGTACTTGGGTCATTGACACGCGGACAGCGCAAGAGAAAAAACAAGAAGACTTATTCTCATGCGGTAAAAGTTTTTTCGAATTAAAGCAAAATGGGCAAGACATCGTTGGTTTACATTCCTACAATCTACCAGACTGTAGTCGCCTAAACGAAGGTGGAACAGTTGTTGGAACGGCAAAAGGCTCAACGGCAATTTTGTATGTCACTAGCGGTAGAAACGGAGCCATCTTCAAAGGAAGAGCCGCGCTTAAAAGTGACTCACTTCATTGGGTCACACTAAAAGAACTTAAAGCAGGAGATATTGAAGGCGACTCGCCGCTCATTCTTGAGAAAGGGGTTTTACACCGTGAAAAACAGCAAACACCAGAGTAAATACCTAAGCGAGACGCCTAACGGTACCCCTTAACTTTACGTTATAACCCCAACTCACTCAAACTCGCATGATCATCCGGCCTACGACCTAGTGGCCAAAAGAATTTACGTTCTGTTTCTTTAATGGGTAAGTCGTTAATACTGGCATAGCGTAACTCCATTAAACCATTGGCATTAAACTGCCAGTTTTCGTTGCCGTATGAGCGATACCACTGACCTGAATCATCATGCCACTCGTAAGCAAAACGTACAGCAATACGATTATGGTCAAATGTCCAAAGCTCTTTAATCAACCGATAGTCGTGCTCTTTTGCCCATTTACGCGTTAAAAACTCTACGATTTCAGCACGCCCTTGTGGAAACTCAGTACGGTTACGCCATTGTGAATCCAGTGTGTAAACCAATGAAACACGCTGTGGGTCACGGCTATTCCAGCCATCTTCAGCCATGCGCACTTTTTGTGCGGCAGTTTCACGTGTAAATGCTAAGGCTGATGAACGAACTTCTGTGTTGGTATTCATTTCACACTCCTAAAAAATTTATGTTATGGGATGCTGTGCTACCAGTACTTGGCATGTCCGTGGAATTATATCTGCTGAAGCAGATTAATCCACGCCATAGGCGCACGGAACTCAGAAACCGGAATATACACAAAGTACATGAGGATTTTGAGCACTGCGCAACCACGCAATGCGCCCATAAGATTGATTTTATTCCCCTAAAAAGCCACCACTTTGATGCGCCCACAGGCTTGCATACAATCCGCCTTGTTTAAGCAGCGCTTGGTGATTGCCCTCTTCTACTATATTACCTTTATCTAAAACTATAAGCCTGTCCATTGCTGCGATAGTTGATAGGCGATGTGCGATTGCAACAACTGTTTTACCTTGCATCAAACTATATAAGCTAGCTTGAATCGCTTGCTCAACCTCTGAATCCAACGCGCTGGTCGCTTCATCTAGCAATAAAATCGGCGCATCTTTTAACATAACACGTGCAATCGCAATACGCTGACGTTGCCCACCCGAGAGTTTCACTCCACGCTCGCCAACGTGTGCATTATAAGCCTTGCGGCCTTTTGCATCTTGCAAAGATAGAATAAAATCATGCGCTTCAGCACGTATGGCGGCGTTAATCATTTCGTCTTCTGTGGCATCTGGACGACCGTATAAAATATTGTCGCGCACACTTCTATGTAAAAGAGAAGTATCTTGTGTCACCATGCCTATGCTCTCATGCAGGCTGTTTTGTGTCACGTAACTCACGTTTTGACTATCAATTAAAATACTGCCACTTTCCACTTCGTAAAATCGCAATAGCAAATTAACAATAGTAGATTTACCTGCGCCAGAACGACCAACCAAGCCAACTTTTTCGCCTGGGTTAATATTTAAGTTAAGATTTTGAAGCACGACTTTACTGCTGCCATAACTAAAATTGACTGCTTCAAACTTAATTCCACCATGTTTTACTTGTAATGGTTTTGCATCTGGTGCATCGTTAATATTATTGTGCATAGTTAATGTATTCATACCATCTTGTACCGTACCGACCTGCTCATATAAAGAAGTCATCTCCCACATCACCCAGTGCGAAATACCGTTTAGGCGTAGCGACATAGCAGTTGCCGCAGCCACGCCACCCACAGAAACTTGACCCTTGCTCCATAAATACAATGCACTTAAACTCGTTGCAATAATCAGCAACATATTCAACGCGTGATTGATAATTTCCACCATACTCACCAACTGCATTTGTGCATGCACAGTGCCAATAAATTCTTTCATAGCGTCTTTTGCATAGGCGCCTTCACGGCCAGCATGACTAAATAACTTTACTGTGCTGATGTTAGTGTAAGCATCTGTGATGCGACCAGTCATTAAACTGCGTGCATCTGCTTGCATGCGTGATGTTTTGCTTAAACGTGGTACAAAATAACTTAATGAGGCAATGTATGCTAGCAACCAAACTAAAAATGGAATGGCAATCAACGAATTAAAATACGAAACAATACCTACCATGCTGCCAAAATAGACGACAACATACACCATAATATCAGCCACAATAAACCACACATCACGCACTGCTAACGCGGTTTGCATGACCTTTGCAGAAACCCGGCCAGCAAACTCATCTTGATAAAAACTCATGCTTTGATTCAACATTAAACGGTGAAAATTCCAGCGCATGCGCATCGGAAAATTAGCCGCTAATGTTTGATGCTTAAACATAGTCTGCATAATAATAAAGAAGGTACTCAAGATTAAAATGATCGACAAAACACTTAAATCTGTTGTGTACTGTTTCCATAATAACTCTTTGGGCACACTACTTAACCAATCAACAATTTTGCCCATCATGGCAAACAAGGTCGCTTCAAATGCAGCAATTAAGCCTGTGAAGATCGTCATACCTAATAAATATGGACGTAAACCCTGCGTGCAACTCCATGCAAACGTCCAAAAGTTTTTAGATGGCGTAGTGATCAGTGTATCGGGGAAAGGTGAGGCTAGATTTTGAAACCATTTAAACATGTGTGTTCAATTCAAGTAAGTTTGCTTCAAGTCAATTTATTTAAATATCACTTTAGATATTCCCTACCCGAATATGAAAATGAAAAGTTAAGAACAAGCTTAACTTTTCACTATAGTACAAACCGCCTCAGCTGCAATGCCTTCGCCACGGCCTGTAAATCCTAGCTTCTCTGTAGTTGTGGCTTTAACATTGACTTGCGTTACTTCAACAGCACAATCTGCGGCAATGTTGCTACACATTTGCACTATGTGTGAGGATAACTTTGGCGCTTCGCAGATTACTGTTGCATCTATATTATTCACCACATAGCTTTTAACTTTTAATAAGGCAACAACATCACGTAATAATTCACGCGAGTCTATACCTTTAAATTTACTATCACTTGGCGGGAAGTGTTTACCTATATCACCCAAGCTCGCAGCACCTAGCAAAGCATCACATATCGCATGCAGCAATACATCAGCATCGGAATGACCATCTAAGCCCTTTTCAAATGGAATATCAACACCGCCGATAATACACTTTCTGCCAACTACTAATTGGTGCACATCAAAGCCGTGACCGATACGTATACTCATGCTCTCATCAACTCACTTATTAAAATTACGTTCAGATTGGTAATACTCAAGACTGACTATCTAGTAGCGCTGTTAATACTGCTAAATCTTGCGGATAGGTCACTTTAAGATTCCGTAACTCACCTGTCACAAGTTTAGGTTTTAAACCCAAAGCTTCAATCGCTTCGGCTTCATCGGTTGGCGTGCCATTAAACTCAGTTAGCGCTTTTCTCAACGTAGCATAGCGAAACATTTGCGGTGTTTGCGCCTGCCATAAATTATTGCGTGAAATCGTGGCTGAAACATGCTGTTTATTATCGGCACGCTTTAATGTATCCGCCAATGGCATCGCCAATAGACCGCCTATAGCATCATTTTCCAGTGTATTTAATAATTGATTTAACAGAAGATTACTTAAACCTGGCCGAGCTGCATCATGTACCAAAATCCAGTCATCATCCTCAACTTGCTTACAAATAGCCTCTAAGCCATTTAACACCGTGCCCGCACGAGTATCTGCGCCGCAGTAATGCACTTGCAGTTTGCTGCTGTCGTTTAGATAACTACTACACCAATGTACATCTTCTTGGTTAATAAGAATATGTATTGCGTTGATTCTAATCGACTGATCAAACACTTTAATGACATGCTGAATTAATATTTTGCCGTGCAGGTTTAAGTATTGTTTAGGTGTATCTGCCCCCATACGGCTACCATTACCAGCTGCAGGAATAACCACATGAAAACGTGCCATATTTAAGACTGAGATAGTTGAATCATCATACTTAAATTCTAACATAGCGAACCAAAGTTAGACTGAAACAAATGCTAGATTGATATAAGCGAGAGATAAAGGTCACGAGAAGGACACAGGCCATGTGCTAAATTAAACTACAGTTAAAACTATCGCACCAAGTTAATGATGCGATAATTTTAAAAGAACGAACGATTAGTCATCTGCGCTAGCTGCAATTTTGTGTATGCTTAAATCTGCGCCGTCAAACTCTTCTTCCTGAGCTAAGCGGATTCCGATTAACTTTTTGAGTGTGCCGTAAACAACTACACCGCCAATAAACGCAATAACAATACCCAAACCAGTTCCTAAAAGTTGTGACATAAAGCTTATACCATCAACCCCCCCACCTGTACCACCGAGCGCCTTAACTCCGAATATACCAGCAGCAATTCCACCCCAGGCACCGCATAAACCATGCAACGGCCACACGCCTAATACATCATCAATTTTTAGGCGATTTTGTGTCAGTGTAAAAGCCCAAACAAACAATATACCAGCAACACCACCAGTCACCAGTGCGCCTAAAGGATGCATTACATCTGAGCCAGCACACACTGCAACTAAACCAGCTAATGGCCCATTATGCACAAAGCCTGGGTCATTCTTTCCCATCACTAAAGCGGCTAATGTGCCACCAACCAGTGCCATCAGTGAGTTAACTGCTACAAGCCCAGAAATACCTTGAATTGATTGTGCTGACATTACATTAAAACCAAACCAACCAACAGTGAGTATCCATGCGCCTAGCGCTAGAAATGGTATGTTTGAAGGTGGGTGCGCATGTAAGCGACCATCTTTACTATATCGACCTTGGCGAGCACCTAATAAAATCACTGCGGCAAGTGCAATCCAACCTCCCATCGCATGAACCACTACTGAACCTGCAAAATCATGAAACTTAGCACCAAATGTAGTTATAAACCAGTCTTGAATGCCAAAATGATTATTCCAAGCAATGCCTTCAAAAAAAGGATAAACAAAACCCACAATTAAAAAGGTGGCTGCTAGTTGCGGGTTGAATTTAGCACGCTCTGCAATACCACCAGAAACAATAGCGGGAATAGCTGCAGCAAAAGTCAGAAGAAAGAAGAATTTAACTAATCCGTAACCATTTTTCGCAGCTAACACCTCTGCACCACTAAAAAAATTAACACCATAAGCTATGCTATAGCCAATAAAAAAGTATGCAATAGTAGATACTGAGAAATCTACCATGATTTTCACTAGCGCGTTTACCTGATTCTTTTTACGAACTGTACCTACCTCTAAGAATGCAAAACCTGCATGCATGGCAAGCACCATAATGGCGCCTAATAATACGAACAATACGTCATTTGACGAAACTAACGCTTCCATTTCTCAATTCCCTCTAGAGTTTTCTAAAATATTATGCGTGAGTAATAAGCAAATAGTGCGCCAATACTTAAGATATTGATTTTAAGGGTATATTAATATAATGAGCATGGCAAACTGCACTTAATTAGTGCTAGCCATGGTGCAGCGCACTATTTAAGTGCGGTATTGATAATGATTGATGAATGCTTTACTCAGAACAAGATATTTCCCGAACCATCTTTCAGCACTAAACTACTTGCATCAGGGTTACCAATCCAAAAATGGTAGAACTCGCGTACTACCACTAAAAATAATCGTCTATTATTTTTAATATTAAATAATGGTAATGTCAGATCTACAGCAGTTCTATAAGACTTATGATTTTTAACCGGTGCACTTTTTAAACGTACTAATATGATTTTTGCTAATTTAACTCGCGTATCAACTAATGATTGCTCCGAACCTTCTTGTCGAAGCGCTTGCGCATATGCTTTTAGTGGCCAGTTTTCCGATGCATCAAACCTCTCAGTGACTAAACTTTCCATCAACAATTTTAATGAGGTAGGTAGTGGCCTCCATTGTAATGACGTGATATCAAAACCTGAATTTATATTTAGAGCTGCAATCACTTTAAAGTCTTCTTTCCAAAATGGATAGAATTCACGTGCCGCAGTCAAACAGTTGTGCCAATCATCAGTAGGTATAGTTTCCATCAGAGGCTCTAATGCCTTACGATACTCATTACCATCCAGCTCTTTGCCTATAAGGTTCACAATAAATTTTTCTAAAAAATGCGAGCGCTTTAGAATATCTGGACCCGTAGCTCCCTTGATCTGTAATAGATTTAAATAAGCCCTAATAGCTCGATACTCACGCGTTTGATCCATTCGATTATGATTCTTCATATTAACCTCATAAAACTATATCTGATATGCGGTAGCTTTAGCTTACAATTAAACGTAATAGTTAAGTTAAGTTAAGTTAAGTTAAGTTAAGTTAAGTTAAGTTAAGTTAAGTTTATTTTAATTACAGATAATTTAAGTCATTACTGACTAAAGAGCGACTCAAAGAAAAGTAAGAACTTAAGAAAGAAGCAGCATGGAAATTGCATTACTAGCCATACTTATTGGCATAGCTTGGTTTTGGCTTGACAGTATGGAGAAGCGAGAACGTGCTACCCTACTAGGTCACGAACTCGCTTCTCGTTTTAATCTTCAGTTACTAGATGAAACTGTAGCATGTAGTAAGCTATGGTTTGGACGTAATAGTCGCGGACATGTGAGGTTTTTACGCACTTATGAATTTGATGTTAGTGCAAACGGCGCTGATCGATTAAGTTGCTACCTAATACTGCTAGGAAATCAGTTACTGAGTTGGGATATTCCACCTTACCAACAATAACTTAACAGCCCTATGTTAAAATGTCAGAATGAAAACACATCAAGACACTCTACAGCGCTTCGTATTTGAAAATACCCCAGTGCGTGGCAATTTAGTTAATTTGACACAAACCTTACAACAAGCACTGAATAAACAACACCTTCCAACTGGTTTACGAAAAGCACTTGGTGAACTAATGGCCGCTAGCGCCTTACTTACCGCTACACTTAAAATGAATGGCTCTTTAGTGATGCAAATTCAAAGTAAAGGTGCATTAAAGCTCTTAGTAGTCGAATGTAACTCAGATGCTGGCACGGCTATAAAAATGCGTGCTACTGCTAAGTGGAGCGGCCAGGTAGCTAATAATCAGGGTTTATTTGAATTAATTGAGCAGGGTCAATTCATGATTACGCTAGACCCAAAAGATGGGCAAACTTATCAGGGCATTGTGCCAATAGAGGGTGATAGTATTAGTGCCGTATTGGAAAACTACATGATGCGATCAGAACAAATTGATACAAAAATATGGTTAAGTTGCGATGGTGATTCTGCGGCAGGCATGTTGATACAAAAATTACCCGAGACGATGAATCAAGAGACACAGATACATGATGAAGACATTTGGAACCGTGTAAGCTATTTAGCTGACACAGTGACCGATGATGAGTTAATTAACTTGCCGACTGAAACACTGATCACCCGCTTATTTCACGAAGAAGATGTACGTCTATTTGAACCAAGCATTACACAGTTCTATTGCAGTTGCACTCGTGAAAGCGTTTCTAATATGTTACGCATGCTTGGCGACGAAGAGATTAGTAGTATCATTGAGGAACAAGGCAAAATTGAGGTGAACTGTGATTTTTGTAATGCGCATTATGCTTTTGATAAAATAGATGCAACACAATTAATGGTAACTGAGGTAGTGGTTAGCACTAGTCCCGAGATTCATTAAATCATTAGTAAGTAACCCATATAGACATTACCTACACATCATAGGTAAAAGCTCAGGTGCAACATCCGTTCTATTTTCGCCTTTCAGCGTCATATTAACAGGCGCTGTAGCATTACCGCACACCCATGTCACCGGTACAATTTGAGACTCCTCAATCACTGCAGGCCGCAATGACAACACCTTACCTGTAATTTTTGAGTGTGCTTTATTGCCAAAAGTCATATGAATAGCGCCATTTTTCACTTCAACAGAACTGATAAAATTACTTACAATTTTATCTTTATCTGGCAGCCCTGCTTCTTTATTATCAGCAGGTAGTGTTTTAGTCAGCTTCCACGCTGTAGCAATGGGCTCTTTAACGATATCGGTCAAAGGCAATGCTGCATTAATTTGTTCTTTAACGATACGTCCCAAACTAGAGGGGATAGCTATCATCGCCAAGATTGCAACAATCGCTACTACCACCATCATTTCTATAGCAGAAAAGCCTACTTGTTTACGGCTTAGTTGATTATTCATAATATCTGCCGTTTGCGTTCAAATAGACAAATTGCCGCTGCGGCACCAGCATTAAGCGACTCTACAGAGCCGAACTGACTCTCCGTCATAGGAATAGTAACACTCTTATCTGCGGCTGCTATGGTTTGTTTTCTCAACCCAGCACCTTCATTACCGATCACAAAAGCCGTCGCTTGCGTAAAGTCTTGTGCATACAACGACTCGCCGTGCATAGCAGTTGCATAGCTATTGCCATTAAAGTTATCAAGCTCCGCAATTAAATTAGCGCGTTCCATAATTGGTAAGACGAACTGTGCGCCTTGCCCGCCACGCAAGGCTTTTGGCGACCAAGCATCGGTACAACCGGTACTTAAATAGACTGCTTCTACACCTGCTGCTGCGGCTGTACGCAGTATGCTGCCCAGGTTACCAGGATCTTGGATATCCTCTAGCATCAATGCAAACTTCGGTTGCTCTGGCGCAGTTAACCGTGGAATTTTAACGAGCGCTAAAATACCGGTTGCGCTTGCTACTGGTGTGATTTCAGCAAACATCAACGTTGGTAACATAATAGTTGAAACCTCAGTCAAAGTTTGAATCAATCCAGTCGCCTCTATGCTGCTTTTGCCTTCTGGAATAATCATCATCACTGGCTCACCAAAAGTGGCCATATAAGCTTCGATTAAGTGTACGCCATCTAGTAATGTTTGACCTTCGCTACGACGTTCACGTGAGTGATCAGCTAGTTTTTTAAGCTGCTTAAAAACTGGATTGTCACGTGAGATGATATGTTTAAATGACATTGAAAGATTATTTACATATTTTAAAATAACAGTTTAACCGAAACTCACTTGTAAGCGCATAAGGGCCCAGTAAATTACCTCACTAGCAATATTTAAATGCAGCAACTTAAAGAGTCCGCAACACGTGGGCTTTGTTAATAGCTAACGTTATAATAGACATATGACTAAAAAACTAAAATCAAAACTTCCACTTGAACGCATTATCTGCAACCAAGGCTTTGGCTCACGTAAACTGTGTCGCATTCTAATTCTCAATCAAGAAGTCACAGTCAATGGTGAAGTTTGTGATGATCCTGACGCAGAGTTTGCAACAGAAAGTCTACAATACACGGTAAAAGGTGAGGCGTGGGATTATCGCGAAAAATCTTACTTAATGTTGCATAAACCTAGCAATTACGAATGCTCACACAAAACCCAGCACCACCCTACTATCTACAGTTTACTGCCTCACCCACTAGTGGTACGTGATGTGCAATGCATAGGCAGGCTAGATGAAGACACCACAGGGTTAATTCTAGTTTCAGACGATGGGCAGTTTATTCATCGCATGAGCTCGCCTAAACATAAAGTGCCTAAAGTCTACGAAGTAACTTGTAAACACCCGGTAAGCGATGAACAGATTACCCATATTTTAAAAGGCGTGCTATTAATCGATGAAGATGCACCGATTGCCGCCCTCGCTTGTACACGCATGACTGAAAACATTATTCATTTGACGCTGGCTGAAGGTAAATATCACCAAGTAAAACGTATGGTGGCCGCTATTAGCAATCGCGTAGAGGCTTTAAAACGCATTCAAATCGGCGAAGTGAGGCTGCCTGATGATTTAGCCATTGGCAAATGGCGTTGGTTGACTGAGTCCGAGTTAGCTTCCCTCAATAACATAGAAAAGTCTTAAACTCAAAACAAGCTCAAATTCGATATAGATCAATTAACACCTATTATACAAAGCTTTGTAAGCATTAATTACAAAGCATATCCACACGTCAGCAAATGAGGATTAAGCTATGACCACCTTTAGTACTAGCCGCGAGTTTGCAGCCTCACCTACAGCTATCTTTTCTGCAATCAAGGATGCGAAATGCTTAGCTAAATGGTGGGGGCCTACAGGCTTCTCTAACCATTTCGATACTTTTGAGTTTCAAACAGGTGGCAAATGGGTGTTCACCATGATAGGTCCTGATGGCGTTAACTATCCAAATGAGGCCGTATTTTCTAACA
>Ga0208626_1000013_pt1 | contig 189808 bp, 192 predicted proteins | sample LakWasMet10_HOW4_2_FD_183860 | JGI IMG/M metagenome (GOLD analysis project Ga0208626, IMG submission 183860) | Freshwater sediment methanotrophic microbial communities from Lake Washington under simulated oxygen tension - Sediment Metagenome... | ecosystem: Environmental > Aquatic > Freshwater... | reverse complement strand
GATTCACAGAAAATTGCTTTGGTGTTGTCATCAATCAATTCTTCAAACGCATTGGCATCACGATAATCAGCAAGTCGTGAACTGATACCGTATTGCGGCAAAGTATGCGCCAATAAATTATACGTTCCGCCGTATAAGGTAGATGCAGAAACAATGTTATCGCCCGCTTCGGCAATGGTCATAATCGCGTAAGTAATCGCCGCCATACCTGAGGCAACCGCTAACGCGCCGATACCGCCTTCTAATTCTGCAACCCGTTTTTCCAATACGTCCGTGGTCGGGTTCATGATGCGCGTGTAGATATTACCCGCGACTTTTAAATCAAATAAATCCGCACCGTGTGCGGTATCATCAAACGCATAAGAAGTGGTTTGATAAATCGGCACCGCAACGGCTTTAGTGGTCGGATCAGGTGTATAGCCGCCATGCACGGCAATGGTTTCAAGTTTCATACAATGTTTTCCTCATGTGTTACGTCGATACAGTCATGCACATAAATGCAATGCTATAAATTCTCTTGTTGTAAACTATACGTTATGAGCTTAAACACCCACTATCGCGCATGAATACTATCAAACAATTACTTAAATCGACGCTGTTTTTTCTTTTATTACTGACAGGTGAAGGCGTAATCGCCGCCACCATTGAAACCTCAGTGGATCGTAATCCTGTCAGCATTGATGATTCGTTTCAAATCCTGTTTACCGCAAGCGAATCACCCGATGCCGCGCCCGACTTTACGCCCTTGGAAGAGGACTTTACCATTCTCAACCAAAGCCAAAGCAGTAAGTCTTCGTGGGTCAACGGTAAATCCAGTAAAACCATACAATGGACGGTTAATGCAATCGCTAAAAATGTCGGTAATATCACCATTCCCGTCATCAAATTTGGCAGCGATAGCAGCCAAGCCGTCGCCGTTACCGTCACACCAAGCAACAATACTAACGCCGTCGATAACAGCAATCAGGATTTATTTTTAAACGTAGAAGCCACGCCCGCAAGCCCTTATTTGCAATCGCAAGTGCTGTACACATTACGTTTATATCGCCGAGTCGATATTGCCCAAGCGCAATTGACCGATCCAGAACTTCCTGATGCCGTTGTGGAAAAACTAGCCGATGACAGCAGTTATGCAACCAAAGTCAACGGTGTGGATTATTCGGTCACCGAACGCAAATACGCTATTTTTCCGCAAAAAAGCGGTAAAGTGACTATTAAACCGCTGATATTAACCGCCGAAGTGGTAGTTAGTACGCGGCAGGGTTTCGGATTCTTTAATTCCACGCAAACCAAACGAGTTGCCTCCAAAGAAATAACACTGGATGTTAAACCCGCACCCACTACCTTCACGGGTTCGCATTGGTTGACCGCTGAACAACTGGAAGTAAAACAGGAATGGTCAGGGGATTTTCAACAAATGAAAGTCGGTGAACCCTTAACGCGCACCCTGACGCTGATAGCCAAAGGTGCGACCGTCGGTTCATTGCCTGAACTAAGCAGCACCAAAACCGACGCGCAGTTAAAAACCTATCCCGATCAACCCATTTTGAAAGAACAAAAAACCACCGATGGTTTATTGGCAATGCGCGAAGAAAAAATCGCTATCATCCCCTCAAAAACAGGCAATTACACCTTACCTGCGGTCAAAATTCCTTGGTTTAATACCCAAACGAAAAAAATAGAAACCGCGACTATTCCTGAAACCACCCTTAGCGTAGTCGGCGGTGCGGCAACCGCTCCAGCAACAGCAACGGCAACGCCTGAGGCAAGCACACAAACAGCGCAAAGCACACCGATTATTCAAGCACCCGCCGCCGAACAACCCACCTCTAACTGGCTATGGGTGAGCTTATTGTTAGCCTTAGGTTGGCTGGTGACACTGTTTTATTTTTTAACCCAACGCCCTGCCCTGCCCGTTGTTACGGTTGATAATAATGCAGAACTGAATTTAAAAGACTGTATTAATCAATTGAAGAAAGCCTGTGCGGATAATAATGCCCAAGCCGCGAAAAATGCACTACTGGCGTGGGGTTCAGCAAAATTTAATGCCACCAGCCTAGGCATGATTGCCGATTGTTGTGACGCGCGATTGCATGATGAGATTTTGCAGTTGAATCAGGTGTTATACGCCAAAGACGCGCCCGCGTGGTCGGGTAAAAAACTGTTTCAAGCCTTTGTGGAAAACAACGCCAGAGCGAAAATGCCTGCGGTTGGAAATGACGGCTTAGAGCCGTTGTTTAAATTGTAAATTAATTTATAAATTGTCCACGAAAGACACGAAAAGCACGAAAAAGAGTAAAAATAATGATAAGTCGTTGCGCAAACGTGTTCAGAACTATGACTGCCAGTCATTTTATGCCGCAAAATATATTCATCGCTACTTATTACCGTTGGCAGTGAGCCGACTATTTGCTTTTGAAAGGGTTTTTCTGTATTGACAGGTGCTTGAACTGCTCATTATTCAGCGTCCAAGGCATGGCTTGGACGCTGAATAATCGTTTTAATTTTTCGTGTCTTTTGTGCTTTTCGTGGACGATGGCTTTTTCATGCGTATAAATTAATGCTTAGCCGAGCGGCTAATAATGCTCGGCACCGATGCCCATAACAAACCGATTCATGCAGTTGGTGATGGCAGATAAACACACTATGTCCAGAAAAGCCTGTTCGCTCCAACCTGCATCGTAAATGGATTGTGCATCTTTGGGGCTGATTTTCTTAGGATTAAGCGTCAGTTTTTTAACTATCTGTAAAATAGGTTTTAATTTTTCATCAACATCGGCACTGTCAATATCGATCATTAACTGCTCAACGATATGCTCTTGATTACCTAATTTTTTATGGGTGTTATAACAAAAATCACAGTGATTCAGTGCTGAGATATACATCATAATCAACTGACGCATCTCTTTATTCAATGGCGAAAAACCCACATCTGTATCTTCCAGCAATTTAAAGAGCAACACGCCACGACGCGGATATTTCTTTAATACACTTGCCAAAGTGGTGAGCTTTGGGCTTGAAGGAAGATAAGACATGGTTTTTCTCTGGTTCAGTAATGCCTAAAAATCAAAGCTTTCCACTTCGGCGAGTAAAAATACAGGCATACCGCCTGTGGAAATTTCCACCGCATGAGCGGCGGTTTCTTGTCCGCCTGCGGAATTCAAACACGTTTGCAAGGCCTCCATAGACGGAAAATACACTTCAGCAATACGATGAAAAGGTGCGACATCATGACCTACGCTGAGGGTTATTTTTGAGGCAACAAAACGGGTTTTTCCTGCCAATTTTTCCACCGCCATCGGAACGTGTTCGCCCGCATAACGTTGTTCAAAGGTGTCAATATCAGTAGGTTGTGGATACATAACAATCAATTTTGCAGGTTTCATGATTTTCTCTCAGGGTTTAGTGGAACAGTGGCGGCAATCTTATCGCTAATGCTAAGCACCTGTATAATACCGATTTTCTATGAAACGATAGGCTGTGCCTATATGAGAGTCATTCGATGGAAATGCAGCAAATTCGTTACTTTTTGGCAGTGTGTGATTGCGGCAATTTTACCCACGCCGCACAATTGACTTATGTATCACAGCCGTCTTTAACGCAGGCAATCAAAAAACTTGAAGACGAATTAGGCGGTGAATTGTTTGTGCGGCATCGTTCAGGCTGTCAACTGACCGCATTAGGGCAGCTTATTGAACCTAAACTGCGCCGCATTTTTAAAGATACCCAAGCCACCAAAGCCGACGCGATTCGTTTTACCCGCTTAAATGTCATTCCCTTGCGTATCGGGTTGATGCACACCATCGGCGCACAACGATTAAGCCCATTTTTTGCCCGTTATCAGCAAGACTATCCGCAGATTGAAATGGAATTATTGGTGGACAGTGAACCGTCGTTATTGCAACAATTGGAAGCAGGTAAACTGGATTTAGTCATCAGCGCACCCACCCAATTATTAGGACAGGCTTACCAATCAACCCCGATTTACTCAGAACGCTATGTGGTGGCATTCAGCCCAGAACACCGTTTTAATCAACTGGAACACATTGATTTAAAAGACATTCAAGTAGAACCTTATTTGGACAGATTAAACTGTGAATTGCGCGAAAAATTAAAACTGGTGTGTCAGGACAGAGACATCAATCTCTACGCAAGCTATCGCAGCAACAGCGAAGAATGGATTATGGACATGGTGCGGGCAGGTATCGGCGTGGCATTAATGCCCGAATACACCCTGAACAACCACGCCGATGACATTCATTATCGCTACCTCACCGACCCCGCCATCACCCGCCAGATTTATGCTATTCATGTAGCAACAGCGACACAAAAAAAGGAACTGCAAGCCATGATTGCGGGATTAAGTTGCGGTTTATAGCTGGCATAAACACCCTTGGAAATACGAACAGTTTAACTTCACGACCGTGCAGGGTATGCTATGCCCCGCACCGTATCGCATTGTTAAACCCAACCTAATTACTTAAGGAAAACACAACATGGCAAAGATGACCATCGAAGACGCTTTTGCAGAAAAGTTTGAGGAATTTTTTAATGACGACCAATTCAACGGAGTCATTGCCGTCGGTAAAGATGATGAAATCACCTACAAACAAGCGTGGGGCATTGCCAATCCTGATGAAGAACCGCTAAAAACTGCCGCTATTTTCAATTTAGCCTCAGTCAGCAAACAATTTACCGCCTTGTGCATCATGATGTTATGCGAAGAAGAAGCGTTAGATTACGATGATTCGATATGCGATTACATTCCAGAATTTGAAAATGCCGCCTACCAAGACATCACCATTCGGCATTTATTACAACACACCAGCGGACTGGCGGATTATGAAGAAATCGTTGAAGAACACTGGGAAGATGAAGACATTATCGTCACCAATGACGACATTGTCGCGCTGTTTGCCGAACATGAACCCGATTTATTATTTACACCGAATAAAAAACACGACTATTGCAACACGGGGTATGCGTTTTTAGCGACCATCGTCGAGCGCGTTTCCGAACTCAGTTTTGAAGATTTTTTACAAGAACGTATTTTTCAACCCTTGGATATGAAAAATTCATTCGGCTATCGCCTCTCCAATGGCAAACCGCCGCATAAAAAAGTCACAGGCTTTGAACGAGACGATGGTGATTATGTGGAAAACGATTCCAGTTATGTCGATGGCATTATTGGCGATGGCAATATTTTTTCCAACGTAGACGATTTAGTCAAATACAACGCCGCGTTGTACACCGATGAATTAGTCAGTCAAGACACCCTTGCAGAAGCCTACACCCCCACCGAATTAAGCAACGGCAAAACCTACGAATACGGCTTCGGTTGGGATTTATTTGAAAGCGGTGAATTTGTCAGCCACACAGGCTCTTGGCTGGGCTTTAGAACCTACTATTTACGCGATTTAAGCACCAAACAGGTTTATATCGCGCTGGATAATTCCACCAATGAAGCACTTTATGAACAGGTTGATGAAGTGGTGGATTCGTTTTATGGCTAAGGACGTGTTAACCGCACCATCGGCTGGCTTTATTTGCATACTTACGACAACCAAATAGCATAATAGGCTGTTGGCGCATCGTTCAAGTTGACACGAACGATGCGCTTTATTACTCAATATCTTACGATGTTTATTGTGTTTACTAATTGTGAGTGATACTAATAAATGATACTATTCAATAATGAAGCGAAAACACCTAAAAACCCTTAAATTATTGTTTGCCCGCCCGATGTCGGCAAATGTACGCTGGGATGATATTGAATCTTTGCTGTTAGAACTGGGCGCACAGATTGAAGAGCGAGAAGGTTCGCGGGTGCTGATTCGTTTATTTGGTGAGCGACGGGTTTTTCATCGACCACACCCAAGTCCTATGACGGACAAAGGTGCGATTGCTAACCTACGCGATTGGCTTAGTGACAACGGAGTAACTTATGATTAATACAATGACCATTAACGGCGTTAATGCCGTGATTAGCTACGATTCCGATATTGATATGTTTCGGGGCGAATTTGTCGGACTTAACGGCAGTGCTGATTTTTATGCCACCGATGCAGACGGCTTAAAACGAGAAGGTGCGATTTCTTTAAAAGTATTTTTAGAAGCCTGTCAAGAAGACGGCGTAGAGCCGTTTAAATCCTATTCTGGCAAGTTTGTATTGCGAATATCGCCTGATACTCATGCCGCCGTGTCAAGAGCCGCAATCGCAGCGGGTAAAAGTCTCAACCAATGGGCGGCGGAAGCCTTAAGTCAAGCAGCTCATGAAACTGCATAGAAACGATTTTCTACAAACTGTTTTGATGTTCCGACGATAATTCGAGATAAACAGTCATCACGCGAATGATGCGCCTCGTGCCTCGGTACATCCTATTAGCGCATCTTATCGCGCTCTGTCGCAACCCAACGAATTTTAGAGAATGTTGGGTTGCCAAAAAGACGGCAACCCAACCTACGCGACTGGACAATTCCACCAACGAATCCCTTTATGAACAGGTTGATGAGGTGGTGGATTCGTTTTATGGATAAGGAAGCGTAATAGAATAATGCGTAGCCCGTGTGGAGCTTAGCGGAACACGGGGAACAGTGGTAATCATCACGAAAAGCCCCGCATTCCGCAAGCTCCATGCGGGCTACTACAGAAAAGTGTTGACACATCATTACGTTATTTATGACAAGCAAGAAGAAACAGCATTACGTTCCTCGTTTTTACCTTCGCAATTTCTCATGGGACGATAAAAAAGCAATTAATTTATACAACAAAAAAGCGGGCAAGATAATTACCTCTAGTAATTTATACAATCAGTGTCATGAGTCCTATTTTTACGGAGAAGACTTGCTTATTGAGAATGCTTTTTCTGATATTGAGGGAGTTACTTCCGAAATAATTAGTGGAATGCTAAATAATGGATGTAGTCCGCCTGCTATGAATTCAAGTAACCATCATGCTTTACTTGTTTACACATTGTTACAGTATTCGAGAACAAAATATGCCTTATCCGCTTATGATGAAATGCAAGAAAAATTCTGTAAGAATGTAATTCTTCAACATTTGAAAGCAAAATATGTAGAGTCAAATTACAATTATGAAGATATTGAAAACCTCATTGAAATAAAAATTAATAATTCTATTCAACGGCTAATAGCATCTATATGTAGAGTCATTCCTATTGCCGCTGATATCAGATATAAGCTATTAAAAAATAATACCTCGATTCAATTTCTAACAAGTGATAATCCTGTTGTTTTTTATAATATGTGTTACGAAAAATCAAAATTTGGTAGTTATACTGGTTTAGCCACAAAAGGACTTCAAATTTTCTTGCCATTATCACCGAAATATCTTCTCGCTTTTTATGATGGTGTAACTTATAAAATTGGTGAAAAAAAGAAGTTTATTATTGACGTTACTGATATTAACGATATTAAACAAATGAATGACCTTCAATGGCTCAATAGTTTAGAAAACCTCTATTTTCATCGTGACTTTTCTATTGCCGAATTAGACAACATACGCAAAAGAAATCAAAAACGTGAATACTCTGAAAAATCAATTGTTAATGAATATGCAGGGCAAGAACACCCCGATGGAAAAAGTTCACCTATATTGCATATGTACCAACCAAATCACAAAATTGGCTTAAATTTACAATGTCTCCGTCAATTATGGAAACCAACAGAGACTGAACTTGATATTATGCCAAAACCATTACGCGACCCTTTACTTTGCGAGTTGAACGATAAATTTCTGCAACTTGTTGATGCAAAAAAATATCAAATAACCGAATTCTCAAAATTTATCACAGATATTCAAACAATCATGTAGCTCGTACCGCGTACCGTTGGGCTGAGGCACGAAGCCCAACTACTTATCCACCCGCTAACGTCTTAATAACTCGCACCCCGATAACTCGTAAGATGCACTGTCAGCCGTAGGATGCGCTGAACTCGTAGGTTGGGGTGAGGCACGAACCCCAACATTTACATATAGTGTATTGTTTTTGTTGGGGGTTCGCACGCTCACCCACAACCTACGCACTGCATGACGGCTTACTATTCAGTATTGCTAATTTAGGTGATAGGTTTTCATCAAATAACAGCTTCATGCACTGATAACCTTTGAATGTTTTTCACGGTCGGCGGCATAGGCAAAACAGGCGTGTATGTCTTCTTTGGTTAAATAATCGAAGTCTTCAAGGATTTCTTCTTGTGTCATACCTGAAGCAAAATATTCCAGAATGTCGTACACGGTAATCCGTAACCCTCTTATGCACGGTTTACCGCCTCTTTTTCCTGCTTCAATGGTGATGATGTTGTGATAGTCGGTTGTCATGGTTTTTCTCCAATGGTTAAACGTTGCTTGTTAATGGCGCGTAGTTATTTGGTGGGCAATGCCCACCCTACGCAACATTACCAATTGCGCTCATCCGAACGCCAGTGTTTAAAATCCTTACAAACTTCGGTAACGATGCGCGTTAATCCCCGTTCGCATTTATCGACATTCCAGAATAGACATTGTTCGCAGTTTCCAAGTTTTGCCATTTGTAATTCGTAAGCACTTGAATCGGTGGTAGTATCGGTCTTTTGCGTTTTCGGATTGCCGCGTTTTCCTTTTTGAGTCGTCATCTTATTTTCTCGGCTAATTTTCAACGTCATGCAGGGTTTTTAAATACTCGACCGTCATAAATAACGCCGCTATCGACCGCGCTTCGGTGCATTCGCCTGTCATTAACAGCGCGTTAATGTCGCTCAATTTCCATTCAACGACTTCCAGTTCTTCGGGTTCATCACCCAATAATCTTTCTGGGTATAAATCCTGAGCGACGATAATTTCGGTGGTGTGTTCCAGATAAGAGGGGGCGAGGGAGAAGGTGCTGAGGTGATGCAACTGATTTGCGCCATAGCCGACTTCTTCTTTCAGTTCCCGATTCGCTGCTTCTAAAAAGGTTTCGCCTGCATCGACTTTGCCTTTCGGTAAACCCAGTTCGTAGCGGTGTACGCCTGCGGAATACTCACGAATTAATAACACGGTTTCATCGTCCAATAATGGCACAACCAGCACCGCGCCGTTGGAATGCCCACGCGCCAGACGTTCGTAGTTGCGTTGTACGCCGTTGCTGAATTCTATCTCCAGCGATTCAATGCGAAACAGGCGGCTGGTGGCGATGGTTTTCTTGTTGAGAATGGTCGGTTTCGTAAACATTGTGCTATGGTAATCAGTTGTTTTTTGCTCACTATAACGCACTTAATCATGATTGACTGGAAAAAAATTGATACGGTTTTATTGGATATGGACGGCACATTGCTGGATTTGAATTTTGATAATCATTTCTGGAAAGAGTTTGTGCCATTGAAGTTTGCCGAACTGCACAACGTGTCGCTAACGGAGGCAAAACAACAGCTAGAGCCGCGCTTTAAGCGTATGGAAGGCAAGCTGGAATGGTATTGTCTGGATTATTGGAGCGAGGCGTTACAGCTGGATATTGCGGGTTTGAAAGCGGAAATTTCGGGACTGATTGCCGTGTTGCCGCACGTTACCGAATTTTTAACCAAGATTCAGCAATCGCCGAAAAAAGTGCTATTGGTGACGAATGCGCACCGTGACAGCCTGAATTTGAAAATGGAAAAAACCTGTTTACACACGTTTTTCGATGACATTATCAGTTCGCATGATGTAGGGTTTGCAAAAGAACACCCTGAATTTTGGCAACGTTTAGAACAGCAACATACGTTTACCAAAGCATCGACGTTGTTGGTCGATGATTCGCTGGCGGTGTTGAATGCGGCTAGAGCGTTCGGTATCGGTCATTTGCTTGCCGTGAGTAAACCTGACACACAGCAAGCGCGACGCATAATCAGCGATTATCCCGCTATTGAGGATTTTCGGGCGTTGATGGTCGGGTTGTAGGCTTGGGTTTACGCGGTTTATTGCCATCCGTGCGTTTGCTGGGATGCGCGGTTCTGGGCTTGGGCGGTCTTTTTGCAGGGATGATAATATCCGCTAACAGGTCTTTCGTAATCGGCTTAATGGCGATTTTCTGCTCGGTATAGGCTTCAATATCGGGCATAGAATAAGCGTATTCTTCACAAATAAAGCTGATTGCCACACCACTAGCACCGAATCGTGCGGTGCGTCCGATTCGATGTACATAATCTTCTACATCTTGCGGCAAGTCGTAGTTAAAAACGTGCGACACATCGGCAATATGCAAGCCTCTGGCGGCTACGTCAGTAGCAATCAACAGGGTGATATTGTTTTCCTGAAAATCGTTGAGGATGCGCTGGCGTTTGTCTTGCGGCACATCACCACTGAGTGCGGCGGTTTTGTAGCCATTGGCATTCAGCGTGTCTTCCAACAACTCGGCACAGCGTTTGGTATTGACAAAAATAATGCTGCGTTGCGGTTGGTATTGATTCAAGATGCCGACTAACAGTGGAATTTTCTGTTCATTCGCAGGACAGAATGCGTATTGCTCGATGGCTTTGGAAGTCACGTCTTCGCTTTCAATACGAATCAACACGGGGTTGTTCATGTGTTCGTAAGCCAGTTCTGTGACTTTATAAGATAGCGTTGCCGAAAACAGCATATTCAGGCGTTTGTCCGCTTCGGGCATACGGCGTAATAAAAAACGAATATCTTTGATAAAACCCAAATCGAACATACGGTCGGCTTCATCCATGACCATCACTTGGATGTTATCCAGCGTGAACGCATTTTGGCGATAAAAATCAATAATACGACCGGGTGTGCCGATAATAATATCAACATTGGATTTTATTTTATCCAATTGTTTTTGGTAATCAGTGCCGCCGTAAATCAGCGCGAATTTCAGCGTCAGGTGCTTGCTGAGTGCCACTGCGTCTTTGTGAATTTGAATGGCGAGTTCGCGCGTCGGGGCAATAATAATAGCGCGCGGGTTGTTGATTTTCTCGCTTTCATCGTTAAGTAAACGCTGAAAAGTCGCCAGTAAAAACGTTGCCGTTTTGCCTGTGCCTGTTTGCGCCTGCCCTGCCATGTCTTTATCGCGCAGCAAAATAGGCAAGGCTCTGTCCTGTATCGGCGTGCAGTGCGTAAAGCCCGCGTCGGTCAAGCCTTGCAGGATAATGTCAGACAATTCAAGATTGCTAAAGCGTGTTTGAGTTAAATGGGTCGTATTCATAGCCTATAGGATAACGCAAAAACGGCGATGATTGAAATTGATTGACTGATACCCCTTATCCCTCCTATAGTTTTGAGCTTTTAAGCAATGGAGAAATAAAGTGAGCAACGTAATTCATGTAACTGATGGCGATTTTGAACAAGTCGTTCTTAAAGCGACAGGCCCTGTATTAGTTGATTATTGGGCAGAATGGTGCGGCCCTTGCAAAATGATTGCCCCTATTTTGGATGATCTTTCCAAAGACTACGAAGGCAAATTAACAGTGGTTAAAATTAATATTGATGAGAATCCACAAACACCACAGCGTTACGGTGTGCGCGGTATTCCTACATTGATGATTTTTAAAGACGGTGAAGTGGACGCAACCAAAGTTGGCGCGTTACCCAAAGGTCAGTTATCAGACTTTATCGACAGCAATCTGTAAGCCCTGCAACCTTGAGTTCGTCACAAAAGTTGGACGGACTCAAGTGCTTTACGTTATACTTGCCCCGCGCACACTCTGCGCACTCAATCTATCGTCCGATAATACTTTCATCCCTGAATTCCAAATTCTATCCCTGTCATTACGGTGTCTTGCTGTAATCACTTATCTTTGAGCACTCTTTTTTATGAATCTAACCGAGTTAAAACTAAAACAAATCAGTGAAGTTATTGAAATAGCCGAGTCCCTTGGACTTGAAAATGTTGCCCGATCGCGTAAACAAGACCTTATTTTTGCCATTCTGAAAAAACAGGCAAAAGCAGGGGATGATATTTACGGCGACGGGGTACTGGAAATTTTACAAGATGGTTTTGGTTTTTTGCGAACACCAGGGTGTTCTTATCTAGCAGGTCCAGACGATATTTATGTTTCACCCAGTCAAATCAGACGCTTTTCATTAAAAACAGGCGATACCATCAGCGGTAAAATCAGACCGCCTAAAGATAACGAACGTTATTTTGCGATGCTCAAAGTCGATCAAATCAACTTTGAACCCCCCGAAAATACCAAAAACAAAATCACCTTTTCCAACCTCACCCCCCTATTTGCCAAACAACGCTTTGTGCTTGAACAAGGCAACGGCACCAGCGAAGATTTAACAGGTCGTATCATCGACTTAATCGCCCCGATTGGTAAAGGTCAACGCGGTTTAATCGTGTCACCGCCCAAAGCGGGTAAAACCATGATTATGCAAGCCTTGGCACAGGCAATTGCCGACAAAAATCCTGAATGTTATCTGATTGTGTTACTCATCGACGAACGTCCTGAGGAAGTCACCGAAATGGAACGCTGTGTACGCGGCGAAGTCATTTCCAGCACCTTTGATGAACCCGCCACCCGTCACGTTCAAGTTGCCGAAATGGTTATCGAAAAAGCCCGCCGTTTAGTCGAACACAAACACGACGTAGTCATTTTATTAGACTCCATCACCCGTTTAGCCAGAGCGTACAACACCGTTGTGCCATCATCAGGCAAAATTCTAACAGGTGGTGTCGATGCCAACGCGCTGGAAAAACCCAAACGCTTTTTTGGTGCGGCAAGAAATATTGAAGAAGGCGGCAGTTTAACCATTATCGCCACGGCATTGGTCGATACCGGCTCACGCATGGATGAAGTGATTTATGAAGAATTCAAAGGCACAGGCAACATGGAGCTGCATTTGGATAGAAAAATCGCTGAAAAACGTATTTATCCTGCGATTAACATCAACCGTTCAGGCACACGCCGTGAAGAATATCTGGTTGATCCCGATACGCTGCAAAAAACGTGGATATTGCGCAAAATCCTGCAACCTATGGACGAAACAGCGGCATCAGAATTCTTGATTGGCAAGCTCAAAGACTTTAAAACTAACGCTGAATTTTTTGATTCGATGAAGCGATAAGTTATCCACAAAACCGCAGAGTGGGCGCGATTTTTGCCCGCTCTACGGCTTTGGCGTTTGCTTCTTAGCACGCGGATGCGCTTTATCATACACCGCCGCTAAATGTTGAAAGTTCAAATGGGCGTAAATTTGCGTGCTTGATAAACTGCTATGCCCTAACAATTCCTGTATCGCGCTTAAATCCTGACTGGCTTCTAATAAATGACTGGCGAACGAATGTCTGAGTTTATGCGGATAGACGCGCTCGGTAATGCCTTTGGTCTTGCACCAGCGTTCCAGCCGTAATTCAATACTGCGCTGCCCTAAGCGTGTCCCCCGATTAGAGGTAAACACCGCTGTTTCACCGATAGCGACGGTTTTTCGTTGTAGCAACCAAAGCTTAATAGCGGTAATGGCTTTACTGCCGACGGGCAATATGCGCGATTTTCCGCCTTTACCTGAGCGCACCAGCAGCGATTTATCAGCTAAATCCAAATCCCTTAAATCCAAGGCGACCAGTTCACTCAGTCGTAAACCCGACGAATAAAATAATTCAAACATCGCCACATCACGAATTTCTAAATCTGAACTTGTACCCGCATCTAACAAACCTGTCATTTGATCGACATCTAAAGTTTTCGGCAATCGCTGCGCTTTTTTCGGGCCTTTAACGTACTGAGCTGGATTAACTGTCACCCATTGATTTCTTAGTAAAAACCGATAAAAGCTACGAATTGCGGATAACTCACGGTGTAAACTTTTACTGTTGATGCCTTGCCGATGACGGGTGGCGATATGCGTGCGTATATCGCTTTGTTGGATGCTCGTCCATTTGTCTATGTTCTTCGTGGCGCAATAAGCCATTAAATGATTCATATCAAACTGGTAGCTTTTGATGGTGTGCGGTGAGGCGCGTCTTTCCACTTCCAGTTGCTGAAAAAAATCTGCCAGTTGTTGTTGAGCTTTGGCGTTCATCAACGTTGCCGCAATAAAGAAAACAAACGCGCTTCAACAACTTCACCGATTTGCGTTAAAAATAACTGCCCCATGCTGTAATGAAACCGCCCTTGTTCACGACTGCCAATCGCTAAAATACCCGCTGAATCGCCCACAGTCAGCGGCACCATTGCACAGGAATTGACCTCTAATGCGGAGTCACCAAATAAAATTTTGGCTTGTACGAGAGTCGGGCGCGCACATTTGGTTTGTTTGCACGCCAGTTCTTTCATAAACGGTTTAACATCTTCGCTGTCAGGGGCAATAAACCAATGCGCGATGGCTTCATCTGCACACGCTTGAATTAAACGCACTTCCACAAAATCGGTGGAAAAATACTCCGTCAACATCTGTTCAAGCGTCATCATCATGTCTTGCAATGTTACCGCGTTCAATAATGACAGGGTGAGTTTATGCAGTTTAAGAAAAGCCAAGTCATTACTTCTGGCAATATCTATCAGTTCATTGAGTTGCGTTTCCTGCTCACGGTGCTTGTGCCTGAATAATTCCAGTTGTTTGGCAATCAACGACACTGCCGCGCCGCTGGGATGCGGAATACTGAGATGCTCCAATAACTCCTCGTGGGTATGGAAGAAATCAGGATGTTGTTGTAAATAGGCTTCAACGTCGCTTGCACTTAGGGTATTCATAACACAATCACACCATCAAAAACGGCTACTGCCGCACCGGTCATCCACACGGGTTCGCCGCGCCCTGCCCAGCTTATGTTTAATGTTCCACCCGGCAACTCCACCTGCACAGGGCTATCCAATAACTGTTGTTCAATGCCGACCACTGCCGCCGCACACGCGCCACTACCACACGCCAAGGTTTCTGCCGCGCCGCGTTCATAAACGCGCAACTTGACTGAATGGCGATTGATTATCTGCATAAAGCCGATATTGGCGCGTTCGGGAAACAGTGCGTGGCTTTCCAGAGCTTTACCCAGTTCGGCGACAGGTGCGGCGTTAATATCGGCAACTTGAATAACCGCATGAGGATTGCCCATAGACACCGCGCCGAATGCGTAGCTTTGTTCATCAATCACTACGTTATACAGCACGGCTTCCTGTTCAGCCAATAACGGTACTTGAGCAGGTGCATGACGCGGCACACCCATATTGACAGTAATCAAACCATCGGCATCAAAACACAGTAATAACTGCCCTGCATCGGTATCAACGCGAATTTCGTTTTTGTCCGATAAGTTTTTATCGCGCACAAAACGGGCAAAACACCGCGCTCCATTACCGCATTGTGCCACTTCACTACCATCGGCATTAAAAATACGGTATTTAAAATCCGCGTTACTGGTGACAGGTTTTTCCACCAGTAATAATTGATCAAAACCGATGCCAAAATTCCTATCGGACATAAAGCGGATTTGCTCAGGGCTTAGGCTAATAATTTGGTTAATCGCGTCAATAACCACAAAGTCATTGCCGAGTCCGTGCATTTTAGTAAAGTGAATCATAATGCTTATTCAATAAAAATAACGTGGTTAATGAATGAAAGTGTAGCATACACATCAATGCCACAGTAACTTAGCCGCCATGATAAACAGCAATAGCGAAAAATAGCGTTTCAGCGTAGCGGCGGGCAGTTTATGCGCCAGTTTCGCACCCAGCGGCGCAGTAAAAATACTGCTTAAGCCCGTGCCTAAAAACGCAGGCAGATACACATAACCCAAACAGCCTTCTGGCAAACGTGCATCCTGCCAGCCGAGCCATACATAACTGACTGTACTCACTATCGCTATCGGTAAACCACACGCACTGGCAACGGCGACCGCCTGCCGCATGGTATATTGCCCATGTACCAGATAAGGCACGGTTAATGTACCGCCACCAATACCGACTATCGCCGATACTAAGCCGATAACCGACCCGACCAGCGCGTCTAACACTGTTGATTGTTTAACCGAGCCTGCTTTGGGTTTGATTTGTAATGCCATTTGTATGCCGACATACACCAAAAACACCACCAGAATCAGCCGCAAATAATCCGCACTGATGTGTTTTGCAACCACCGCACCCAGTGCCGCACCCAGCATAATGGCGGGGCTTAAACTGAATACTTTCGCCCAGACCAGCGACCCTAAACGATGATGCGCGATAACTGATGAAATCGCAGTAAAAATAATGGTCGCCAAGGAACTTGCCACCGCCATAATCATGACTAATTCAGCAGGAAAATGATGTGCCGAAAACAACATCGCCAGCACGGGAACTATCACCAAGCCGCCGCCGATACCGAATAAGCCCGCTAATACCCCTGTCACCATGCCCAGCACGACGGTTGCTAAAAAAATATCCATAACTCCCTCTTGAGTACAGTACGCAATGCGTATCATATAAAAACATCAGCTCTCATCATAACGGACATTATGCCGTTTTTATGAGCGATTATGATATTCTTACCTTATATAAATGGATAGTGAGTGGTCAGAATGAAAATATACCTAGTCGGCGGTGCGGTACGCGATACCTTGCTGAATAGACCTGTCACCGAACGGGATTGGGTGGTGGTCGGAGAAACCCCTGAATCCATGTTGAAGCAGGGCTTTAAGCCTGTAGGCAAGGATTTTCCAGTATTTTTGCACCCTGACACCCATGATGAATACGCACTGGCGCGAACAGAACGCAAAACCAGTCACGGTTATACGGGGTTTTCCATCCATGCTGATCCTGATGTGACGCTGGAACAGGATTTAATTCGCCGTGATTTAACCATTAATGCTATGGCAATGACTCCCGAAGGCGACATTATTGATCCGTACAACGGACAACAGGATTTAAAAAACCGTATTTTTCGTCATGTATCGCCCGCGTTTACCGAAGATCCCGTGCGTTTATTACGACTGGCACGCTTTGCGGCGCGTTACGCACACCTTGGTTTTACGCTGGCTGAGGAAACCAACGCGCTATTGGCGCAAATGGTCACCGCAGGTGAGGTGGATTATTTAGTTCCTGAGCGAGTGTGGGCTGAATTAGTCAAGGCTCTAAATGAACCTCACCCCAGTGCATTTTTTTATGCCTTACAAAATTGCGGTGCGTTGGCTAAAATTTTCCCTGAAATTGATGCCTTGTTTGGTGTGCCGCAACCTGCACAATACCATCCTGAAATTGATACGGGTCTTCACTGCTTAATGGTGTTGGAACAAGCTGCGTTATTATCGGATAAGCCCGAAGTGCGTTTTGCCGCACTGGTGCATGATTTGGGCAAGGCGTTGTCACCTAAAGACGATTTACCGCATCATCACGGTCACGAAACAGCAGGCTTACCTTTATTGCATCAACTTTGCAGCCGATTGCGCGTCCCGAATGCTTATAAAACCTTGGCATCTCATGTGATGGAATATCACACTCATTGCCACCGTGCGATGGATTTGCGCCCGAAAACGCTCACCGATTTATTAGCCGCGCTGGGTACTCATAAACAAAACAATCAGTTTGCCGAATTTTTATTAGCCTGTGAAGCGGATGCCAAAGGCAGAACGGGGTTTGAAAATCGCCCTTACCCGCAGGCTGACAGGCTACGCATTGCCGCCGATGCCATCGCCGCTGTTGATATAAGCTCCGTATTGTCGGGTGAGTTACAGGGTTCTCTAATTGGTGAAGCAATACGCCGCTTGCGCATTAAAGCCGTTGCCGATGTTATCAATGCGCCGTCTGCGTTGTAAAATACAATAAACATGACTGCCAGTCCTTAAACCAACATCTTTTAATTTAACATTAACGAATCGCTATGCCCTCATTTGATATTATTTCCGAATTTGATATGCACGAAGCCACCAATGCCGTTGACCAAGCCAATAAAGAAGTGGGAACGCGCTTTGATTTTAAAGGCACTCATTCCAACTTTGAGATGACCGAGGAAAAAGTGGTGATGATTTCTGAATCCACCTTCCAACTACAACAAATGTTTGCGGTCATCTGCGCCAAACTCAGCCGACGCGGTATTGATATAGCGTGTATGGAAGTCGGCGATGCCAAAGGCAGCGGTAAAATGATGCGTCAGGAAATCACTTTAAAACAAGGCATTGATTCGGCAACCGCCAAAAAAATCGTTAAGCTCATCAAAGACAAAAAGATGAAGGTACAAGCCGCGATTCAAGGCGATAAAGTGCGTGTCACCGGCAAAAAACGTGACGATTTACAGGAAGTCATACAAATGCTGCGCGATGAAAAGCTGGAAGTGCCATTGCAGTTTGATAATTTCAGAGACTAAATCAACGCAGACCTCGCAGGTTTTAAAAACCTGCGAGGTCTCATACACCACACGAGACCGCCATCATGACTGTCAATCCAAAATCCCCCAACATCTTACACCCTGTGCATCCTGCCATCGAAAGCTATCTGCGCGGCTTGTTGAGTGCCTCCGATCACGCGGTATTAACCGAAATGGAAGGCTTGGCGGAAAAAAACAACTTCCCGATAGTCGGGCGTTCCGTCGGTGTATTTTTAGAAACAACAGCCAAAATGATTAATGCCAAGCGGGTATTTGAATTTGGCAGTGGCTATGGTTATTCAGCGTATTGGTTTGCCAAAGCGGTCGGTGCGACGGGGCAGGTGATTTGCAGTGAAGCCGATTTATTAAATAAAAACAAAGCCGAAGCCTATCTCACTGAGGCGGGTTTGTGGGATAGAGTCGATTTTCACGCGGGCATGGCGCAAGATATTTTTGCCCAGACCGAAGGTTTGTTTGATATTTGCTATAACGATGTCGATAAAGGCGATTACCCTGACATCTGGTTAATGGCTAAAGACCGCATCCGCGCAGGCGGGCTGTATATTGCTGACAATGTGTTATGGCGCGGACGGGTCGCGGTGGAAAAATATACCGACGTGTTTCAAGGCTGGACGGAGGCTATTCGTAAACATAACGAGCTGGTTTTTAATGACCCCGACTTCGATACTTTCATCAATCCAACCCGCGATGGTGTCATCGTGGCACGCAGAAAAACCACGGATTAACTTATGGATGCCTTGGTATTATTAATTCCACTCGCCCCGCTGTGTGCCGCGCTATTAATCGGCGGCGGTCATTTGTTCGGTTTCCTAGACGGCGAAGAGAGTGAGCCTATTACCAGCAGTTGCGCTAATTGGGCAATCATGCTGTCTTGTTTGTTGGCATTAATTTTACTGGGTGCCAACAGTCTGGGTATGAATACAGGTTCATTCAGTATCGGTCGCTGGTTAAGCAGTGAAGCATTAACGATACGCATGAATTTCATTACCACAGGTTTTAATGTGCAGTTAGCGGCATTATTTTCTGTGCTGTTAGCGATTGTGATGCGTTTTTCCACCAACTATATGCACCGTGAAACAGGCTTTCATCGCTTCTTTTTTGTCCTCAGTCTGTTTGCTTTCGCGATATTATTACTGGTGTTATCAGGTAATGCGGTCGGTACGTTGGTCGGCTGGGAAACAGCGGGATTGTGTTCGTATTTACTGATTGCCTATTCTTATCAGCGTTCGATTGCCGTTACCAATGCCACGCGGGTATTAGTCACCAACCATATCGGTGATGCCTGTTTTATCATTGCTATCGGTTTAAGCGTTGCGTGGACAGGAACGGTAGACTGGAACGAGATAATTGCCACATTACCCCAACTGCCCACCAGTCAAATCACAGGTCTTGCGCTGTGTTTCGCGCTTGCCGCCTTTGCTAAATCGGCACAACTGCCGTTTACTCCATGGTTGGCGCGGGCAATGGAAGGACCTACGCCATCGAGTGCGGTATTTTATGGCGCAGTGATGATTCATGCGGGGGTTTATCTGGTGTGTTTATTACGCCCGCTGTTTGAACTCAGCGCGTTTATTATGGCAGTTCTAGCGGTAGTCGGTTTCATGACCGCGTTGTATAGTTTTATAGTCGGCTTGACCCAAACCGATGTAAAAAGTTCTTTGGTGTATGCCATCAGCGCACAACTGGGCTTGATGTTTTTAGAATGCGGCTTGGGCTTCTGGCAGTTGGCGAAATGGCATTTATGCGCTCACGCCATCGTCCGCACCTATCAATTATTATCCGCGCCCAACCTGATGCACGCCGTGCATAATAATCCGATTAAACCCGTATCACCGAAAATCGCACAACTACGCTGGGCATATACCGCTTCTCTGCAACGCTTTTGGCTGGATCAAATTACCGATTGGGCATTAGTCAAACCCGTGCGTCGGCTGGCGAATGATTTATGCTATTTTGATGACCACATTGTCGATCGCTTCATGGGTGCGCCTAATCCTGCGTTAAATAAAATGTCATCCTTAGTGCAACTGGAAGAAACAAAAATCGGCGCACGTTTGGATAATAATGCCGATGAATTTGCGCAAGGTAGCGGTTTAGCAGGCACATTAACCCAATGGACGGCAACTGTTCTGCACTGGTTTGAAGAGCGTTTCGTATTACAAGGTGTCAGCAAAGGAGCGGTACGCTATGGTCGTGAACTGGGGCATCTTGCCAATAAAGTTGAACACCTCATATTAAGACCACGATATTTAGTCTTATTTGTTTGTATCACCCTGCTTGTTGCGTTTTGAGGTTTTAATGGACATCAATATTACTCACTGGTCGCTAGTTACCAGCTTCCCGCTACTCTCGGCGATGACCTTGTTACCATTAGCCACCGTGATTGGCGTATGGCAATCTCCCTCTGCTCCGATTGCGTTGCGCGTCGGCTATGCAGGGGCGTTGCTGAACATTTTACTGGGGATTTATTTATTACTGATTTTCGACTCTGAACATTCAGGCATTCATCTCGCTGAACACCTGCATTTTATCGGTATGAGTTACGCGGTCGGCGTAGACAGCACCAATATCCTGTTCATTCCCTTAACCACCGTGTTGACCTTGTTGGCGTTGATTTACACCTCCATTACCCGCCACACCACCGACAAACTGTTTATTGCCTGCTTGCTGGGCTACCAAGCTATTCTGATTGGCGCGTTTGCCGCACTCAATGTCTTACAATTTTGGTTCTGGTGCGCGTTGGAACTTGTTCCTGTGATTCTGCTCACTGTCCACTCAGGCACAGGACAACATCGACGCTGGGTGGTCGCACAATTACTGCAATACTGGGTCAGTGGTTTGCTGATGACCTTTGCGGGCTTTATGTTTCTTGCCTTCGGCTTAATCGACTCGGAACACGCGCTGTCTTTTGACTGGCTGACGCTCAAACAAAACAACGCCTATCTGCATGATGAAGTGTTGATTTTTGTGCTGCTGTTTTTTGGTTTTTCGATTCGGATGCCGCTGTTTCCGTTTCATGGTTGGCTACCATTATTGGCAGAACACGGTACAGTTGCCAGTGCGGCGATTTTTATCGTCGGCTTAAAGCTGGGCGTGTACGCGCTGATTCGTTTCATTATGCCGATGGTGCCGGGTGTCGCCGAACAATGGGAAACCTTTGTGCTGACGCTGGGGTTAATCAGCATCTTTTACGGCGCGTTACTCGCCCTGATGCAAATCAATATCCGCCGCCTGTTGGCCTTTGCGGTCATCAGCCACACAGGGATGCTGGTCATCGGTGTATTTACCTTTAACGCAACTGGACTTGAAGGCAGCTTGTTACTGTCCAGCGTGTACGGTTTAGCCACAGCAGGAATGCTATTTTGCTCTGGACTTATTTACGAACGCACCCGCACCGCCTTTATTCCCCGCTTAGGCGGCTTGTTCGATAGCAATACCGCAATCGCTGTTCTGTTCTTAATCTGCGCCTTAAGTACCATGGTCATGCCGGGTACACCCGGCTTTGATGCCGCGCATTTACTGATTGAAGGCACGATTGAAGAAGACGGCTGGTTAGTTGCTATCGCCATTCTGATTGGTAACGTATTGGCGGCAGCGTTTTTGCTCCGCGCCTTTCAACAAATATTTGTTGCCCATTCCAAACGCGCCACGCAACCGTATCGCTGTAGCCATCATTCAGCGATTAAAGAACGCATTATTACCCTCATTATTTGTGGACTGCTGATTGTGTCAGGCTTTTGGTCTACACCGTGGCTAAAATTTATCGACCAAGATGCGGTAGCTATCAGCCTGATGTACCCCATGCACAACGCACAACCAGACAATAAACCCGCACTACCCAAGATAATCACCGCGCCTCTTGATGACAAGGATAGCCGTAATGAATGAAAGCCATTTCCCGATATTAAGTCTGCTGATTTTTCTGCCATTATTGGGCGCGTTGATGACAGGGCTATGCGGTAATAGCCAGTTAGCTAAAAAAACCGCCCTCGCCTTTGCCTGCATTGAACTCATTGCCGCCTTAGCAGTAGTGGCGTTATTTCACAGCAATAATGGCGACTTTCAACTATTAGAACGTAGCGCGTGGATACCCAGTTTACACATTGAATTTCTGCTCGGCATAGATGGCATCTCCGTATTATTCCTGCCCTTATCCGCCTTGGTCACACTCATGGCGATTATCGCCTCATGGAATTCCATACAACACCTGTCGCGCCTGCATTTCGCGCTATTATTAGCGTTGGAAGGCATTACGATGGGGGTGTTTTGCGCATTGGATTTGGTACTGTTCTTCCTGTTCTGGGAACTGACCCTGCCACCGATTTTCTTTTTAATCAGCTTATGGGGCATAGGCCCGGAGCGGCGCGGCGCGGCGATGAAATACACGCTGTTTATGTTATTCGGCGGCGTACCGTTATTATTCGCCATCGTCATTTTGTCGATGAATCACGCAACAGCCGTCGGTGGCAGCATTCCGCTCGACTTATCGTTCAGCCTGCCCACCTTATTAGCAACACCCCTGCCCGACTCACTACAAAGCACTGTCTTCTTCTTGCTCTTGCTAGGTTTTGCCGTTAAAGCCCCGTTAGTCCCCTTCCACACTTGGCTACCGACCACCGCAATGGAAAGCGCGACACACACCACCGCGCTGTTAGTCGGCTTAAAACTGGGCGTTTACGGCTTGCTCCGTTTTGCTATGCCGCTTGCCCCCTCAGCCGCCGTTCAATATAGCTGGGCATTAGGTATTCTGGGCGCGATTACCTTGATTTATGGTGCATTAATCGCCTTACAACAAACCAACTTACGCCGCTTATTGGCTTACGCCAGTATCAGTCATGTCGGTCTGGTTATCATCGGCTTATCCGCTTTAAATATGCAAGGCTTACAAGGCGCGATTTTTCAACTGCTTAATTTCACACTGGTCGCCAGTTCCTTAATGCTGATAGCTGGTTTTATTCAACACCGTTTAGGCAGTACCGAAGCCCTGCATTTGGGTGGTCTGGCGAAAGTCATGCCGCGCCTGACCGCGTTCTATTTTTTATTCATGCTCGCCAGTATGGGCGCACCGTTAACCAGCGGTTTTCCTGCCGAATTATTAATTATCATCGGCGCATTAACCGCCCACCCTACCCTAGGCGTTACTGCTTTAGCAGGAGCAGTATTATGTGCCGCCTATATGCTGTCATTTACCCGCCGCGCCTTTTTTGGCGCAACCACACAAGCCAGCGTCGAACACGCACAAGATCTACGCCCACGCGAACTGGCATTATTATGCGTACCCGCTTTATTGATTCTGATACTGGGATTTATGCCGAATAAAGTGCTGAAAATAAATCAAAAAACGGCGGAAGTATGGCTCAATCGGCTGATGGCATATCAACCTGTGGTAGAAACGGGTGAGGAAATTCCTGCGCCTTAGATTGAGTTAAGGATTATTATCGCGCTGTGCGGATTTATCCGCACAGCGCATAAGGCGTATTAGCAATAGTACAATACCGCTATCGAGCCGAACGAAAAGTTGTTGCTCCGTTTGAGGCGGGTTCGACCTGAGATAGTGCATTACTGATTACTTGTAATGTGTCCGAAGTTACAAGATTCTCATGATTAGTTTTGACAGCTTTTAGTATTTCCATAGACTCATTTTGCCAGCCACAATACCGAGCTAAAGCCAGCGTTCCTAATAGTAGTGCTGTTACGTTTTCTTCAGACCAATATTCATCACTTTTTGCATCAAGTTTTTTTGGTGTGGCAAGCACATTCAATAACTTTCTTTTGTCCTTCTCGTAGTCTTCTTTAGCTATCGAGCAAGTGTATTTAATGTCCAAAACAGCTTTGTTTTCTATATCCTTAGAATAAAGTATCCATACTGGCGTTAAGCTATGATTGACAGGGCTATCACCAAATTCCAATACGTCATACACTTGGGTTAAATAGCCATCTTTAATATCACGAAACTGACCTAGATAATAAAGCTTACCGTCATCAAATCCAGCGACCTCTATTCCTGCACAATTTCCACAATTACCTCCAGCCCAAGAGTAAATGGTTACATAGCGATTATCTACCCAAGATATATCATCTTGGGAAATTGGCTGAAACTGACTACCAACAGAATCAATTTTTAATGATTGATCTCCAAAATGAAGTACGGCATAAGATTCACAGTTATCCATAACAGGACTACATTTTCCATAAGTGGAAACTGTTATGGGACCCGCTTTGAAATCACGTTGAATAATGTCGAGAGAGTTTTTAATTGAATCCTCATCTTTTGGCTGAGCGGCAACTATCGGACTCAATTGTTGTTTTGCTTCCTGTGATTTCTGAGCTACTGGCTTTTCCTTATAGGTTTCAGACATAAATGCTGACCCAATAGTCATAATTCCAACAAGACCTAAAAGAAGGGGGGATGTAAAAAAGCCTATAAGTGCGCACACTAACCCGATAATCCCCCATGCAAACTGTTTATTGATAACAGCTATAACACCTACAATGACAGCAAGCGGAACAAAAACTGGAGCTAGTGCAAATATGCTGACAAATCCAAAAATGAATGAGATTATCCCTAATGCGTTACCACTATTACGGTTTATTATTGTGGTCGGCGGTTCTTCATTATTACCATGCTTATTTGTCATATTCATTTTGAGGACTCACAATTATGTTCACATATTCCATTCAAATAGATTTCTACAAGGCATAAAAAAAGCCAGATAAACTGGCTTTTTTATTCGGCTTGCGTGGAAATTATTCCGCGCTGGCTTCGGGTCTGTCAACTAGCTCGACATACGCCATCGGTGCATTATCACCTGTTTTAAAGCCGCATTTCATGATACGCAAATAGCCGCCCGCTCTATTTTTGTAACGTGGACCTAGCTCATTGAACAGTTTAGTGACAACTTCACGGTCACGCAGTCTAGCAAATGCTAAACGTCTTTTAGCTACATTATCTTCTTTTGATAATGTGATTAACGGCTCAGCAAAGCTTCTTAATTCTTTAGCTTTTGGTAAAGTCGTTCTAATAAGTTCATGTTTAAACAATGAACTTGCCATGTTACTGAATAGAGCCTTACGGTGGCTGCTATTCATGTTAAATTTTCTACCAGATTTACGATGTCTCATTGTCAAAAGACCTAATGTTAGTGTGATGCTGTGTGAGTTTGATCTGCAAGGTTTTCAGGCGGCCAGTTTTCCAAGCGCATACCCAGTGATAAACCTTTTAAAGCAAGAATGTCTTTTATTTCTGTTAATGATTTTTTGCCAAGATTAGGTGTTTTTAACAACTCAACTTCAGTGCGTTGAATCAAATCACCAATATAGAAAATATTCTCGGCTTTTAAGCAATTAGCAGAACGTACCGTCAATTCAAGATCATCAACGGGGCGAAGTAAAACAGGTTCAAATACCTCTTCAACTTCCACTTTTTCATCTTCAAGCTGATCATTGACTTTTTCGAAATCGACAAAAACAGATAGCTGATCGTGAAGTATGGTTGCGGCAAGTTTAATTGTTGCTTCTGGATCAATTGTTCCGTTTGTTTCCAGTTCAATAATCAGCTTGTCTAAGTTAGTACGCTGTTCAACACGAGTGCTTTCAACCTGATAGGCTACTTTCATCACAGGACTATATGAAGCATCTAATTGTAGCGCACCGACCGCCAAGCTGTGTTCTGCATTGGCCTTACGAACGCTTACTGGCTCATAGCCTCTGCCGCGACGCACTCTGATTTTCATATTTAATACACCAGCTTGAGTCAAATTAGCAATGACTAAGTCGGGATTAACTATTTCAACATCGTGCGGCAAAGTAATATCGCCTGCTGTAACACAACCAGCACCATTCTTACTAAGCGTCAGCTCGACTTCATCTTTTGAATGAAGGATAACAGCTAATTTTTTAAGGTTCAGTAAAATGTCAATTACATCTTCCTGAACACCTTCTATGGTTGTGTACTCGTGAAGCACGCCTTCAATTTCCACATCTGTCACTGCACAGCCTGGAATAGTAGACAGCAACACGCGCCTCAACGCATTACCCAGAGAATGACCAAAACCGCGCTCTAGCGGCTCAATCACAATCCTAGAATGATTAGGTGTCTTGCTTACGACCTCAACTAATCGAGGCTTTAACAAGCCAGAAATAGAATTCTGCATTTATGTCCCTCGAAACTACGATTATTTAGAATAAAGCTCTACAACTAGCTGTTCATTAATATCACTACCTAAATCAACACGATCAGGTAACGATGTAAATGTGCCAGACATTGCTTTTGCATCAACGTCAACCCAAGCAGGAAATCCATATTGCTCAGTAACTACTAACGCATCAACGATTCTTTGTTGTTTTTTAGCTTTTTCTCTGACTGATAATACATCGCCAGGTGCAACTTGATAAGAAGGTACATTAATCAGTGAGCCATTAACCTGAATAGATTTATGACAAACTAATTGACGCGCTTCGGCTCTAGTACAAGCAAAGCCCATACGATAAACTACGTTATCCAGTCTTGATTCAAGAAGATTCAACAAGTTTTCACCTGTCGCGCCTTTTTTCATATCAGCGGATTTATAGTAATTTCTAAATTGTTTTTCTAAAATGCCATAGATTCTGCGCAAGCGTTGTTTTGCTCTTAACTGCGTGGCGTAGTCAGAACTTCTAGCACGTTTAGTGCCATGCTGACCAGGTCTTTGATCTAATTTACATTTACCTTCTAAGGATTTGCCTCTGCTTTTTAAAAACAGGTCAGTCCCTTCTCTTCGACTTAATTTACAGGTAGGTCCAAGATATCTTGCCATGATGCTACTCCAGATTTCTAAACGCGGCGTTTCTTAGGTGGACGGCAACCATTATGTGGAATGGGTGTTACGTCAACGATATTATTAATTTTAAATCCTAGGTTGTTCAAAGAACGCACCGCAGATTCGCGACCTGGACCTGGGCCCTTGATCATAACATCAAGATTTTTCATGCCGAATTCTTGCGCAACGATACCTGCTTTTTCAGCAGCAACCTGTGCAGCAAATGGAGTACTCTTTCTGGAGCCACGGAAGCCTGAGCCACCTGATGTCGCCCAAGATAAAGCGTTACCTTTTCTATCTGTAATCGTTATGATAGTGTTATTGAAAGAAGCGTGTACATGAACGATGCCATCAGCAACTTCTTTTTTGATGCGTTTTCTAGCGCGATTGGGACTAGCCATTACTTTTATCTCTTAAAGGAATATCTTATTTTCTAATCGGTTTACGCGGACCTTTGCGAGTACGAGCGTTAGTTCTCGTTCTTTGTCCTCTCAAAGGCAAACCTCGGCGATGTCTTATTCCGCGATAGCAACCTAGGTCCATCAAACGCTTGATATTCATAGAAACTTCACGACGCAGATCACCTTCCACTGTCATCTTCGAAACGACACTACGAATAGCTTCCAATTGCTCTTCAGTCAATTCTTTTATTTTTATGGAAGGTACTATACCTACCTCAACGCAAATTTCACTTGCTGTTTGACGACCTACACCATAAATTGCAGTTAAAGCGATTACTGCGTGTTTATGATCTGGTACATTTATCCCGGCAATACGTGCCATCCAGATACTCCCCTGAGTAGTATTCTAAAGTTAAGTGCCAGATTATAGCATTACACTAATCTTGGCACAACAAATTCTAGCCTTGGCGTTGCTTATGTCTACCATCTTCACAGATGACTCTTACAATACCATTTCTTTTTACGATTTTGCACTTTCTGCAAATTGTTTTAACCGAAGCACGAACCTTCACAGCTAACTCCTAAATTATTTTTTCAGATTGGCTTTTTTCATCAAGCCTTCATATTGCTGAGACATAACATGGGTTTGCATTTGCGAAATAAAATCCATGACGACTACGACAATAATCAATAAAGACGTTCCACCAAAGTAAAACGGAACGTTCCAATATACTATTAAAAACTCAGGCAGCAAACAAACCAAAGTAATATAGAAAGCACCAATTAAAGTTAATCGAGTCATTACTTTGTCTATATAAGCACTAGTCTGAATACCGGGTCTGATACCGGGTAAAAATGCGCCTGATTTTTTCAAGTTTTCTGCGGTTTCCTTTGAGTTAAATACCAATGCGGTATAGAAAAAACAAAAGAATATAATCGCTGTTGCGTAAAACATAACATAAACAGGCTGCCCAGGCGATAGCATTGTGGCAACATCCTGTAACCAACCAAAACCCTCACTATTGCCAAACCAACCAGCTATGGTTGCCGGGAACAAAATAATACTTGATGCAAAAATGGGGGGTATAACACCAGCCATATTGAGCTTTAGCGGCAAGAAACTACTTTGTCCTGCGTATAACTTACGACCTTGCTGTCTTTTCGGGTAGTTAATGAGTATCCGTCTCTGCCCTCTTTCTACAAAAACAACCAGTGCGGTTACTGAAATAGACAAAAGAAACAACAGAATAATAAATCCGCCATTCATTTCACCTGTTCTAGCCAGCTCTAATGTACCGCCAACTGCTTTTGGCAAACCTGAGACAATACCTGCAAAGATAATCATTGAAATACCGTTGCCGATACCACGCTCAGTAACCTGCTCGCCTAGCCACATCAAAAATATAGTTCCAGTAACCAAAGTAATAGTAGTTATTGCAACAAAACCTACACCTGGATTCAAAACAACTGAAAGCCCACCAGCTGTTTGATTCTGTAATGCAACAGAAATACCAATCGCTTGAAAGGTTGCCAAAACCACCGTGCCGTAGCGGGTGTACTGCGAAATCTTACGTCGCCCTGACTCACCCTCTTTTTTCATCTGTTCCATTGTGGGAATCACAACGGTCATCAACTGCATAATAATTGATGCTGAAATATAGGGCATGATACCAAGAGCAAACAAACTTAATCGCATCAAAGCACCACCTGAAAACATATTAAACATATCCAGAATAGAACCGCTTTGTTGCTCAAACATAACCGCTAGTGCCTTAGGATCAACTCCTGGAACAGGAATGTGGGCACCTACTCGGTAAACAAAAAAAGCACCCAAAACAAAAAGCAAACGTGCTTTCAGTTCTGAAGAACCGCCGACTTTGTTAGTCATCTGAGCTCTTGAAGTATTCACTTACGCCTCTACTTTTCCGCCAGCAGCTTCGATAGATTCTTTAGCTCCGCCAGTCACTTTAATGCCTTTAATAGTAACAGCTTTGCTAACTTCACCTGATTTAATGATTTTTGCTGTTTTAGTAAACACAGGAACGATATTTGCGTCAATCAAAACTTTTAAATCAATAACATCAGCAACCAAGTCATTCAACTCGTGTAAGCGAACCTCAGCTGAGTACATACTTTTGCGTGAAGTAAAACCAATTTTAGGTAATCTGCGTTGCAAAGGCATTTGACCGCCTTCAAAACCAACTTTATGAAAACCGCCACTACGCGCTTTTTGACCTTTGTGACCTCTGCCACAAGTTTTGCCAAGTGTACAACCAATACCGCGTCCTACGCGTTTCGATTTTTTGCGAGATCCTTCGCTTGCTTGGATGGTATTTAAAAACATTATACTTCCTCGACTTTTAGCATGTACGATACTTTGTTTATCATACCTCTGTTTTCAGCAGTATTTAGGACTTCAACTGTTTGGTTGATTTTTCGTAGCCCCAAGCCTTTTAAGCAGGCTTGATGACGCGGTAAGCGTCCAAACTTGCTTTTTGTCATCGTAACACTTAATTTAGTACCAGCCATTGCAACTATCCGATAATCTGATCAACTGATAAGCCACGTTTTGCAGCTATCTGGTTAGCATTGTGCATTCCTGTCAAACCATTAATGGTTGCTCTCACAACATTAATAGGATTGTTAGTACCAATACATTTTGCTAAGACGTTATGCACACCAACCACTTCAAATACTGCTCTCATTGCACCACCGGCAATGATACCTGTACCTTCAGAAGCAGGCTGCATATAAACTTTCGCAGCACCTGTGGTATTCATAATTGGGTATTGCAAGGTGTCGCCTTTTAAAGACACTTTACGCATATTTTTACGCGCTTGCTCTAAAGACTTTTGAATTGCAATAGGAACCTCGCGGGCTTTGCTCACGCCGTAACCAACACGACCCTCACCATCACCTACAACTGTCAACGCAGTAAAGCCGAATACTCTACCACCTTTTACAACTTTTGCCACACGTCTTACATTGACCAACTTTTCCTGTAAACCGTCAGTACTACCTTGAGCGGGTGCTGTAGCCATTTTATTCTCCTAAAATTTCAAACCAGCTTCGCGTGCAGCATCAGCCAATGCTTTAACGCGACCATGGTATTTAAAGCCAGAACGATCAAAAGCAACTTCTGTTACGCCCGCAGCGAGTGCTTTTTGAGCAACCCATTTGCCAACTTCAGTTGCAGCAGCGATGTTATTGGTATTTTTTAACGCTGCTTTAATTTCTGCTTGGGTAGTTGATGCACTTGCTAACGTCGTTGTGCCATCGCCACTTATCACTTGAGCATAAATATGCTGTGATGTTTTGTGGATTGATAAACGCGTCGCGCCTAATTTTTTAATTTGGCTACGCAGTTTTAATGCGCGCTTCATACGAGTTTGTTTCTTATCCATCACGCTACCTTACTTTTTCTTAGCTTCTTTTCTTGCAACATGTTCGTCAGCGTATCTGACACCTTTACCTTTATAAGGCTCTGGTGGACGATATGCCCTGATTTTTGCAGCTACTTGACCTACTTGCTGCTTGTCACTTCCCTTGACGAGTATTTCAGTTTGAGTAGGTGTTTCAACCGAAACACCTGCTGGCACTTCAAAATCAACCGGATGGGAAAAACCCAGCGACAAGCTAAGAATATTTTCTTTTGCTTGCGCTCTGTAACCAACACCAATCAGTGTCAACTTTCTCTCAAATCCAGTAGAAACGCCAGTCACCATGTTACTAACAACAGCTCTTGCCGTACCTGCTTGAGCAGTAGCATTTTTATCATCTTTATTCCACTGCATAGAAATCACATTATCTGTAATTTCTATGCTAATAGCGGAATTGAAATCAAACGATAACTGACCCTTACTGCCTTTTACGGTCATATTGTTACCCTCTAGTTTTATATCCACACCACTGGGGATAATCACTGGGGCTTTAGCAATTCTTGACATAAATCTAGCCTACATTAACAAACAGTACAGATAACTTCGCCGCCGTGTCCAATGGCACGGGCAGCTCTATCGGTCATCACACCATTTGATGTTGATACAATAGCAATCCCTAAGCCACCAAGCACTTTTGGCAATTCGTCTTTAGATTTATAAATACGCAAACCAGGTCTACTAATTCTTTTTATGTTCTCGATTACAGGCGCACCTTTATAGTACTTTAACTCGACAGTCATTTCAGTATGACTACCTGTTGTTTCAGTGCTGAAATCTGTAATATAACCTTCGTCTTTTAAGACTTGAGCAATTGATACTTTCAATTTCGACGAGGGTTGTTTAATACTTTTTTTACCAGCAGATTGACCGTTTCTTATACGGGTCAGCATATCTGCTACTGGATCTGTCATACTCATTCTAATTCTCCAACCATTACCAACTTGCTTTGACTACGCCAGGTACGTCACCACGCATCGTCGCTTCTCTTAGCTTGTTACGACTAAGACCAAACTTGCGGTAATACCCATGTGGACGACCCGTTAAATTACAACGGTTGCGCACTCTTGTCACGCCAGAGTCTCTTGGTAATTTTTGAAGTTGTAACTGAGCAGCTTCTTTAGCTTCAAATGATGTATTCGGACTTCTAATCGCTTCTTTCAAAGCTCTACGCTTAACATCAAATTTCTTTACTAATTTCTTGCGCTTATCTTCACGCGCAATCATTGATTTTTTTGCCATGTCGAAAAGCCCTTAGTGCTTAAATGGAAAGTTAAACAGTTTTAACAACGCCAAACCTTCTTCGTTGTTTTGAGCTGTTGTGGTAATAGTAATATCCATACCACGCAAAGTGTCAATTTTGTCATAATCAATTTCAGGGAAAATGATCTGCTCTTTAACACCCATTGAATAATTACCACGACCATCAAAACTTTTAGGACTCAAGCCTCTAAAATCGCGAATTCGCGGAATAGAAATACTAATCAAACGATCCAAAAATTCATACATTCTATCGCTACGCAAAGTCACTTTGCAACCGATAGGCATATCATCACGGATTTTAAAACCAGCGATAGACTTTCTGGCCAGTGTGATAACTGGCTTTTGACCAGAAATTTTTTCCATGTCGCCAACAGCTGACAGCAAAACTTTTTTATCTGCAACCGCTCCACCTACACCCATGTTCAGAGTTATTTTGGTAATACGCGGTGCCTGCATCACAGACTTGTAACCGAACTGTTCCATTAAAGCGGGAAGTACGGTTTCTTTATATACGGATTCTAATCTAGCCATGATTCACCTTACGCATCAACAACTTCATTTGTTGACTTAAAATATCTGACTTTTTTTCCATCTTCCAGAAATTTAAAGCCGACACGATCTGCTTTTTTTGTCACAGGATTATACAATCCTACATTGGAAATATTAATCGGCATATCCTTGACAATAATTCCACCTGAAACACCAGCATTTGGGTTGGGTTTTTGATTTTTCTTAACTTGATTGATGCCTTCAACTAAAACTTTGTTATCTTTCAAAATCTTAGTTACTCTACCGCTCTTACCTTTATCTTTACCAGTACGAACGATTACATCATCGCCTTTTTTAATTTTTTGCATCTTAAAACCCCAACTTATAATACTTCAGGAGCCAGAGAGATAATTTTCATAAATTTCTCACCTCTTAGCTCGCGCGTTACAGGCCCAAAAATCCGTGTACCTAAGGGCTGTAAATTGTTGTTGAGAATAACGGCTGCGTTTCCATCAAAACGAATGACAGAACCGTCTGGTCTACGCACGCCTTTAGCTGTTCTCACTACTAAAGCATTGTAGACTTCGCCTTTTTTTACTCTACCACGAGGAATTGCATCTTTAATACTGACTTTGATGATGTCACCAATACCAGCATAACGTCTATGCGACCCCCCTAATACTTTGATACACATGACCCTTTTGGCACCACTATTGTCGGCGACGTCAAGGTTAGTTTGCATCTGAATCATGATTTATTCCTGTTATCTGTATATAAATAGCTGATTGCTATTTGTTAGCACTTTCTAAAACTGAAACCAATTTAAAGGTTTTATGCTTAGACATCGGTCTGCATGAGGTAATAGCAACGACATCACCTTCTTGACAAAGATTCTGCTCATCGTGTGCCATCATTTTGGTTGAACGCTTAATGTATTTTCCATACACAGGATGCTTTACAACTCGCTCAACCAAGACTGTAATAGTCTTGTCCATTTTATTGCTAACAACACGACCAGTGATGGTTCGCAATTTAGTTACATTTTCACTCATGATTTCGCGCTCGCCATTTCATTTAATATGGTTTGGATACGAGCCACATCACGTCTGACCTTTTTTACTTGGTCTGGCTTGGACAGTTGACCTGTACCTTTTTGCATTCTAAGATTAAATCGCTCACGCGATAAATCGAGCATCAAAGCTCCTAACTCGTCTTTTGATTTCTGGCGTAATTCACTTGCTTTCATTACATTATTGTCCGAACGGTAAAAAGTGTCTTCAAAGGCAGTTTAGCAGCCGCCAGTGTAAATGCTTCGCGTGCCAATTCTTCAGAAACACCTTGTATTTCATACAACATAGTTCCTGGTCTGATTTGAGCAACCCAGTATTCTACACTACCTTTTCCTTTTCCCATACGAACTTCTAAAGGTTTTTTCGTAATTGGCTTGTCTGGAAAAATTCTGATCCAAATTTTACCGCCACGCTTGACGTGACGAGTAATTGTTCTACGAGCCGATTCGATTTGTCTTGCAGTCAATCTGCCACGACTAACCGATTTAAGGCCATATTCACCGAAACTAACTGATGAACCACGAACAGCAGTACCGTTATTTCTGCCTTTATGTTGCTTACGGAATTTAGTTCTTTTAGGTTGAAGCATCTCTTTATCCCTTCAACTATTTTTTAGGTTCAGAATTAATAGACGCAATATGTGCGTCCATATCAAATACTTCGCCTTTGAATATCCACACTTTTATGCCGATAATTCCATAGGTAGTATTTGCTTCTGCGGTTGCGTAATCAATGTCAGCTCTTAAGGTATGTAAAGGCACTCGACCTTCTCTATACCATTCGCTACGCGCAATTTCTGCACCATTTAAACGACCACCAACATTAATTTTAATGCCTTCAGCACCTAAACGCATAGTGTTGGTAACGGCACGCTTCATAGCACGACGGTACATAATGCGTTTTTCGAGCTGTTGAGCAACGCCTTCAGCAACTAGCTGGGCATCTAACTCAGGCTTTCTGATTTCTTCAACATTCACTTGAACAGGAATACCTATCATTTTAGATATTTCTTGTTTCAATACGTCAATATCTTCACCTTTTTTACCGATAACAATACCTGGTCTAGCGGTATGAATGGTGATATGTGCGTTATTCGCTGGACGATTAATTTGAATGCGACTAACCGAAGCGTGAGCAAGTTTTTTTCTAATAAACTCTCTAACGGTTAAATCTTGATGCAGGAATACTGAGTAATCCTGACTATTTGCATACCATCTTGAATTCCAATCTTTGACGATACCAAGGCGTATGCCAATTGGATGTACCTTCTGACCCATTTTCTGCCCCTACTCGATTTCTGCGACTTTAATTGTAATATGGCAGGTTCTTTTAAGGATATGGTTCGCACGTCCTTTAGCTCTTGCCTTGAATCTTTTCATCGTCGCCCCTTCATTGACATAAACGGTAGACACTCTTAATTCATCGATATCTGCACTTTCGTTATGTTCTGCATTAGCGATTGCAGATTCCAAAACTTTTTTGATAATAATAGCTGCTTTCTTAGAACTGAATTTCAAAACATTCAGTGCTTTGTCAACAGGCAGTCCACGAATTTGATCACCAACTAAACGCGCTTTTTGTGCAGATAGCGGAGCATTATTTAATTTTGCTGAAATTTCCATCACACCTACCTAGATTTTTTATCAGCCACATGGCCTTTGTATGTACGAGTGGGTGCAAACTCACCTAATTTATGCCCGACCATATTCTCAGAAATGAGAACGGGAATATGCAGTCGTCCATTATGGATTGCAATAGTTAAGCCAAGCATATCTGGAATAATCATTGATCGTCTCGACCATGTTTTAATCGGTTTCCGATTATTGCTACTAACAGCATCTTCAATTTTTTTGAGAAGATGATGATCAATAAAAGGACCTTTTTTAATTGAACGCGGCATTTATGCTCTCTCTATTTCTGCTTACGACGTCTGATAATCATATTATCAGTACGCTTGTTATTTCTTGTTTTATAGCCTTTAGTTGGCATACCCCAAGGAGATACGGGATGTCTGCCACCAGAGGTCCGCCCTTCACCACCACCATGTGGATGGTCAACTGGGTTCATGACCACACCGCGAACAGTTGGTCTAACGCCTCGCCATCTTGTCGCACCTGCTTTACCAAGCGAAATCAAATTATGCTCTGAATTTGATACCTCACCAATAACAGCGTGACAATCTGCCATCACTTTGCGCATTTCACCTGAACGCAATCTGATTGTTGCATGCGCGCCATCTTTAGCAACCAATTGCACTGAAGTACCAGCACTTCTAGCAATTTGCGCGCCTTTTCCTGGCTGCAATTCAACACAATGAACAGTTGTACCCATTGGAATATTTCTCAACGGCATACAATTTCCTGGCTTAACAGGTACTGTTTCTGAAGAAATAACTTCCTGTCCTACAACAAGACCCTTAGGGGCGATAATATATCTACGCTCACCATCTTTAAACAAAATCAGTGCAATATTAGCTGTTCTGTTTGGGTCATATTCCAAGCGTTCAACAACTGCTGGAATATCGGTTTTATTACGCTTAAAATCAATAATACGGTAGTGTTGCTTATGACCACCACCGACATGACGTGTTGTGATACGCCCATTATTGTTACGTCCACCAGTTTTGCTCTTTTTAGCGAGCAAAGGAGCGTAAGGTTTGCCTTTATGCAACCCATCATTTTTGATGCGTATTACAAACCGTGATCCTGGTGACGTTGGTTTTGACTTTACAATCGCCATGCTTTCTACCGTTTCCTATTGATCTTTTGCTTTATAAATTAAGCAGCAGAGAATTCTATATCGTGACCAGACTTAAGTTTAACATAAGCCTTTTTCCAATCAGATCGTTGACCCAATGATTTGCCAAACCGTTTCTGTTTGCCTTTAACGTTTAAAACTCGAACTGAATCAACTTCAACGCTAAACATCATTTCTACTGCACTTTTAACTTGTTTTTTAGTGGCTTGTTTTTGCACTTTAAAAACAAATTGTTTGTTTTTTTCAGCGGCAATTGTACTCTTCTCAGAGATAATCGGTGCTTCAAGTACACTTGCCAATTGATAGTGATTTACACTCACGCCAAGCACTCCTCTAATTGTTTCAATGCTGCTGGTGTAGCAATTACTTTATCAGCTGCCACCAATAACACTGGACTTAGATTAGCTGCTTCAATCACTTCCACATAAGGAATATTTCTTGATGCCAAAGCTAGATTTACATCTACACTATCAACAACAATTAATATACGCTTAGCATCAATTGCTTTTAATTTTACGTTCAACTCTTTTGTTTTGACAGTTTCAGGAAGAATATCACTGCTTACCACCAAACGATCTTGCCTCAACAGCTCAGATAAAATCGAACGAATACCAACGCGAAACATTTTTTTGTTTAGTTTCTGCTCGTAGTTTCTTGGTCTTGCAGCAAATGCCACACCACCTGTGCGCCAAACTGGGCTACGGGTTGTTCCGGCTCTTGCACGACCTGTGCCTTTTTGTTTCCAAGGCTTTGCGCCACCGCCACTAACATCGGAGCGTGTTTTTTGCGCTTTAGTTCCAGCACGAGCACCCGCCATATAGCGAACAACCAACTGATGAACCAATGTTTCATTAAACGACTGACCAAAAACGGCTTCAGTAACTTCAACCATTCCAGCAGTATCTTGTTTATTTAAAGCAGGTATTTGCAAACCCATAGCTTAACCTTTATTTCGCATTTTCATGGCGGGAGTAATAACCACATCACCACCTTTGGCTCCAGGCACAGAGCCTTTCACTAAAATTAAATTTCTTTCAGTATCAATAGCATGAATAGTCAAATTTTGAACAGTTACTTTCTCTGCCCCCATGTGACCTTCCATTTTTTTGCCTTTAAAAACACGACCAGGCGTTTGATTCATACCGATAGAACCCAATACTCTATGTGAACGTGAGTTACCATGAGTAGCGTCTTGCATACTAAAGTTGTGACGTTTTATACCACCAGCAAAACCTTTACCGATACTTTTACCCTGAACATCAATTACTTGACCTACAGAAAAAATATCTAGCGGCAAGGCGGAACCGGCAGATAAATCAGTGCCTTCGCCATCTTCAAGTCTAAATTCCCAAAGACCACGACCAGCTGTCACATTAGCCGCTGCATAGTGACCTGCCATTGCTTTATTGACTCTTGAAGATTTTTTATCACCTGCCGCTACTTGAACAGCACGATAACCATCAACCTCAATACTTTTAACCTGAGTAACTCTATTTGAGTCAATCTGGAGAACAGTCACGGGTACTGACGATCCATCTTCACAAAAAACTCTGGTCATACCACATTTACGACCAATAAGACCTATTGACATCTGCCAATTCCTCTATTCTTAATTCAACTTTATCTGAACATCAACACCCGCCGCAAGATCCAGCTTCATCAGCGCATCTACGGTTTTTTCTGTGGGTTCAACAATATCCAGTAATCGTTTATATGTTCTCAATTCGTACTGATCTCTCGCATCTTTATTAACATGAGGAGAAATCAAAATCGTAAAACGTTCTTTTTTAGTAGGCAAGGGAATGGGACCTTTTACTTGCGCCCCTGTTCTTCTTGCTGTTTCTACTATCTCACCAGCCGATTGATCGATCAATTTATGATCAAATGATTTCAACCGAATTCTGATAGTTTGATTAGCCATAATTATTATTACTCGATGATTGACGCAACAACACCCGCACCTACTGTACGACCGCCTTCACGAATTGCAAAACGCAGATTGTCTTCCATAGCAATAGAAGAAATCAGCTTCACTTTTACAGAAATGTTGTCGCCGGGCATTACCATCTCAACGCCTTCTGGTAATTCAACCGCACCAGTCACGTCAGTAGTTCTGAAATAAAACTGTGGACGATAACCTTGGAAGAAAGGTGTGTGACGACCGCCTTCCTCTTTTGACAAAATATAAATTTCTGCATTGAAATAAGAGTGTGGCTTAATGGTGTTTTTGTGAGCCAATACTTGACCACGCTCAACATCATCTCTCTTAGTGCCTCTCAATAATAAACCAACGTTATCGCCAGCTTCGCCTTGATCCAATAATTTACGGAACATTTCAACGCCGGTAACGGTTGTTGTAACAGTTGGTCTAATCCCAACGATTTCAACTTCTTGACCAACTTTAATAATGCCGCGCTCAATACGACCTGTTACCACTGTACCGCGACCAGAAATTGAGAATACGTCCTCAACAGGCATCAAGAATGCACCGTCTACGGCTCTTTCAGGCAGTGGAATATAGTCATCCAATGCTTTAACCAGTTTAACTACAGATGGCACACCGATTTCGCTTTCATCGCCTTGAAGAGCCAATAATGCAGAACCCTTGATGATTGGAGTATCATCACCGGGAAATTCATACATATCCAGCAATTCTCTGATTTCCATTTCAACCAATTCAATTAACTCTTCATCGTCAACCATATCGGCTTTGTTCAAGAATACAACGATATAAGGAACACCCACTTGTCTTGACAATAAGATGTGTTCTCTAGTTTGTGGCATTGGACCATCAGCCGCTGAACAAACTAAAATTGCGCCATCCATTTGCGCAGCACCTGTAATCATGTTTTTTACATAATCAGCATGACCTGGGCAGTCAACGTGAGCATAATGACGCGCATCTGATTCATATTCAACGTGCGAAGTCGCGATAGTAATACCACGAGCTCTTTCTTCAGGAGCATTGTCAATTTGATCAAATGCTTTAACTGCACCACCGTGTAATTTAGCCATTACAGTTGTCAAAGCAGCTGTTAATGTCGTTTTACCATGGTCAACGTGACCGATTGTACCAACGTTGACGTGTGGCTTATTGCGTGAAAATTTTTCTTTGGCCATGAGTTAATACCTTGTGTTATTCAAATTATGAAGATTTTTTAATGATGACATCTGCTATATGCGCAGGTGTTTCATTGTATTTTTCAAACTGCATACTGTATGTAGCCCGCCCCTGCGTTGCTGATCGCAAATCAGTTGCATAACCAAACATTTCCGCCAACGGCACTTCGCAGCTAACTATTTTACCTGATGGCATATCATCCATTCCGTGAATGATACCACGTCGCCTGTTAATATCACCGACAACATCACCCATATATTCTTCAGGTGTAGAGACTTCGACTTTCATTATCGGCTCAAGCAACACTGGACTTGCGTTTCTCGCACCCTCTCTAAAGCACATTGAACCTGCAATTTTGAAAGCCATTTCGTTCGAATCAACATCGTGATACGAACCGTCAAATAAAGACACTTTTACATCCAAAACCGGGTAACCTGCAAGAACACCGCTTTTTAGCTGCTCTTGAACACCCTTATCGACTGCTGGTATGTACTCCTTAGGAACAACACCACCAACAATTTCATTCACAAATTCATAGCCAGTTCCAGCTTCCTTAGGCTCAATTCGCAACCAGACATGACCGTACTGCCCACGACCACCCGACTGCTTAATAAACTTACCTTCCTGCTCAACCGTACTACGAATTGTTTCTCTGTAAGCGACTTGTGGTGCACCCACATTCGCCTCAACATTAAATTCTCTTTTCATTCGATCAACGATAATTTCCAGATGCAGCTCTCCCATGCCAGAAATAATAATTTGACCAGATTCTTCATCGGTATGTACACGAAACGAAGGATCTTCTTGCGCCAACTTAGCCAACGCGACACTTAATTTTTCTTGATCTGCTTTAGTCTTTGGCTCCACTGCTACCGAAATAACAGGATCTGGAAACTCCATGCGCTCAAGGATAATAACATCCTTACTGTCACACAGCGTATCTCCTGTAGTAGTATCTTTAAGACCAATCAATGCAGCAATATCGCCTGCACAAACCGACTTAACTTCCTCCCTGCTATTAGCGTGCATTTGAACAATACGACCAACACGCTCTCTTTTCATTTTGACGGAGTTGTAAACGCTCTCGCCGGAATTCAGCATTCCTGAATAAACCCTAAAAAAAGTCAAGGTACCAAAAGGGTCTGATACAATCTTAAATGCCAGTGCCGAGAAAGGCTCTCCATCATCCGCATGACGATACGCCTCCGTCTCACCATCTTCAAGCAAGCCTGAGACAGATTTCACATCCGTTGGCGAAGGCAAATATTCAATAACAGCGTCCAACATAGCCTGCACACCTTTATTTTTAAAGGCTGAACCACAAAAAGTCGGAACTATTTGATTAGCTATAGTTTGAACACGAATGCCGCGCCGTATCTCTTCATCAGTCAAAACACCTTCTTCCAGGTATTTCTCTGTTAATTCTTCGCTAGCTTCCGCCGCAGCTTCAACAACTCGATCGCGCCACTTTTCACAAAGTGACAACATAGCTTCGGGAACGTCCTTTTCCTGAAAAGTCATGCCCATATTGGACTCATCCCAATAGATGGCCTTCATTTTGATGAGATCAACGACCCCTTCAAAACCATCCTCTGCACCAATGGGCAACTGCATAGGCACTGGATGACCACCTAAACGCGCTTCAATTTGAGCAACAACTCTTAAAAAATCAGCTCCAGACCTGTCCATTTTATTAACAAAGACCAGCCTAGGCACATGATACTTATCAGCTTGCCGCCATACCGTTTCCGACTGTGGCTCAACACCGCCCACCGCACAAAAAACCGCACAAGCACCATCAAGCACGCGTAAAGAACGCTCAACCTCAATGGTAAAATCAACGTGACCAGGCGTATCAATTATATTAATACGATGCGGTGGAAACTGTTTTTCCATGCCACTCCAAAAACAGGTTGTAGCTGCTGAGGTTATAGTAATACCTCGCTCCTGTTCCTGCTCCATCCAATCCATGACAGCGGCACCATCGTGTACCTCACCTATCTTGTGAGACACACCAGTATAGTAAAGTACGCGCTCTGTTGTTGTGGTTTTACCCGCATCAATGTGAGCCATAATACCGATATTACGATAATGCTCTATAGGTGTTTTACGCACTGCTACTTAATATACCAATTACCAACGATAATGAGAGAATGCTTTATTAGCTTCTGCCATTCTGTGAGTATCTTCACGTTTCTTAGCTGCCGAGCCTTTACTTTCAAAAGCATCCATTAACTCACCAGCAAGCTTTGTAGCCATGTTTCTTTCGTTTCTTTTGCGTGAAGCGTCAATCAACCAACGCATAGCGAGTGCCATACGACGTGAGGGACGAACCTCAACTGGAACCTGATAGGTTGCACCGCCAACACGACGAGATTTAACCTCAACTCTAGGCTGGACATTTTCCAGTGCTTTAGACAATACTTCTAATGGCTCACTATGTCCTTTTGCTTCAATTGCATCCAACGCACCATAAACGATACTTTCAGCAACTGATTTTTTGCCACTTTCCATAATCATATTCATAAACTTGGTCAGCATGACACTGCCAAATCTTGGATCAGGAATAATCTCTCTTTTTGTAGCGACTCTTCTTCTTGACATCTCTATAACCTACTATTTGCCTTTAGGGCGTTTTGTTCCGTATTTAGAGCGACCACATTTTCTGTTGTTCACCCCTGAAGCATCCAGACTACCACGGACAACGTGATAACGCACACCTGGCAAATCCTTTACACGACCGCCTCTTATTAGAACTACAGAGTGTTCTTGAAGATTATGACCCTCACCACCAATATAGCTACTAACTTCAGCACCATTAGTCAACCTGACTCTAGCAACTTTACGCAAAGCCGAGTTTGGTTTTTTAGGTGTTGTGGTATAAACGCGCGTACAAACACCTCTACGCTGAGGACATGCTTCCAATGCTGGAACATTGCTTTTTTCAATTTTTTTAGCGCGCGGCTTACGAACCAATTGGTTGATCGTGGCCATATTTTATCTACTCCAGTTTACAAATTAATTGTCAGATAGCGACTGATCGTGACACAAATACACAAGCACACAGTATTTCAACCCAACCCAACACCCTATAACTTATGTGAGCTGAGTATCATACTGCGCAATCTTCTTTAGGTCAAGCTCATTTTTTAAACAGTCTGTTTATCATTATATTATCCATTCAAGGCTAATTTAAGAGCCTCTTCTACATCACCCGCATCAACAACAGCAACACTGTCATTTTCAACCATTGGCTGCTGAGAGAATCTATTTTTTCTATGCTCATGGTAGGCCAATCCTGTTCCTGCTGGAATTAACCGACCTACGATAACATTCTCTTTTAAGCCTTGCAGACTATCACTTAATCCGCGTACCGCGGCATCGGTTAGTACACGCGTCGTCTCTTGGAACGATGCCGCCGAGATAAAGGATTCCGTTGCAAGAGAAGCTTTGGTAATACCCAGCAAAATAGATTCGTAGCTGGCAGGAATTTTTCCTTCCGCTTCCATTCTGTCATTTTCTACGCGCATTGCAGCTCGTTCAACCTGATCGCCTTTCAAGAAGCAGGTATCACCTGATGCAGTGATTTCAACTTTTCTCAGCATTTGACGAATAATCGCTTCAATATGTTTGTCGTTGATTTTTACACCTTGCAGACGATAAACATCTTGAATTTCTTTCACCAGATAATTAGCAAGCTCTTCTATGCCGCGCAATCTGAGAATATCGTGCGGAGTCAATTCACCTTCAGCGATGGTTTCACCTTTTTCCACATACTCACCTTCAAACACGGTGATGTGTCGCCATTTAGGTATCAGGGTTTCAACTTGCTCGCCTGCGGCATCAGTAATGATAACCCGCTGCTTACCTTTGGTTTCTTTACCAAAAGAAACTGTGCCGCTCGCTTCTGCCAATATAGCGGGATCTTTGGTTTTTCTTGCTTCAAATAAATCGGCTACACGCGGTAAACCACCTGTAATATCGCGGGTTTTACTGGATTCTTGTGGAATTCTAGCCAGTACGTCACCGACTTTTACTTCACCGCCGTCTTTAATACCGGCAATCGCGCCTGAGGGCAGGAAGTATTGCGCAGGAATTTCGGTACCCGGCAAGTAGATAGTACCGCCATCACTGTCTATCAGCTTCACCATAGGACGTAATTCTTTACCGGCACTACCACGTTGTTTAGGATCGGTTACAACCAGTGAACTTAAGCCTGTTACGTCGTCAGAGTGTTTTTGTACGGTGACACCGTCAACAAAGTGAATCAGCTCTACAATCCCGTCTACTTCAGTGATAACAGGATGGGTATGGGGATCCCAAGTAACAATAATGTCGCCTGCGTTAATTCGACTGCCTTCCTGCACTGACAAAACAGCACCGTAAGGAATTTTATAACGCTCTCTTTCTCGACCGTAATCATCGACCACGCCGACCTCACCCGACCGGGAAACAGCAACCAGATTGCCTTCACGGTTGATAACGGATTTTAAGTTATTCAAACGTACAGTACCCGCTGATTTAACCTGAACATTACTGATGGCAGCTGAACGAGATGCCGCACCACCGATATGGAAAGTACGCATGGTCAACTGTGTACCCGGCTCACCGATAGATTGCGCCGCAATAACGCCGACGGCTTCACCGATATTCACCAAATGCCCGCGACCTAAATCACGACCGTAACACGCGGCACAGACACCGTGTCTGTTTTCACAGGTAATAATGGATCTGACAATAACTTGGTCGATACTTTGCTCTTCCAGTATGCCCACCCAATGTTCGTCCAGTAACGTTCCACTCGGTACAACGATATTTTCACCCGGAGCGTCCATGATGTCGCCTACAGCAACACGTCCTAAGACGCGCTCTGACAACGGTTCAACCACGTCTCCACCCTCAATAATGGGGGTCATAATCAAACCATTAGACGTACCGCAATCATCGCCAATGATAACAAGATCTTGTGCAACATCGACTAAACGACGTGTTAAGTAGCCTGAGTTTGCCGTTTTCAATGCGGTATCAGCAAGACCTTTACGCGCACCATGGGTCGAAATAAAGTATTGTAATACGTCCAAACCTTCACGGAAGTTGGCAGTAATAGGTGTCTCGATAATCGAACCATCTGGTTTCGCCATCAAACCACGCATACCCGCCAACTGGCGAATCTGTGCCGCTGAACCCCTAGCACCCGATTCCGCCATCATAAAGATAGAGTTAAACGATTTTTGTTTAACGGTATTGCCTTCGGCATCAATCGCCAACTCTTCACCAAGACCGTCCATCATCACCTTGGCAACGCGGTCATTGGCATGAGACCAAATATCGACAACTTTATTATAACGTTCGCCGTCAGTCACTAGACCAGACGAATATTGACGTTGGATTTCGCTGACTTCATCATCGGCGGCTTTAATAATGTTGGCTTTTTCCGCAGGAATCGCCATGTCTTCGATACCGAAAGACACACCTGATATGGTCGCATAACGGAAACCCAAGTACATTAATTGGTCGGCCAATATAACAGTGTCTTTATTGCCTAAAAAGCGGTAGCTGTAATTCACCAAACGTGAGATGTTCTTTTTGGTCATATCACAGTTGACGATGTCAAACGGCATACGATCCGGCAATATTTCCCAAATTAACGCACGACCAACGGTGGTATGTACGCGGTGGACTTTATCTTCCAAAACACCGTGTTCATTGGCTACTTTTTCAGTAATACGCAACTGAATTTTAGATTGCAGCTCTACGGTTTTAGCAAGCAGGGCTTTGTGTATTTCTGCCACCGTACCGAAAATACTGCCATCACCTTTAGCGTTGATTTTTTCACGGCTGATGTAATACAAACCCAATACCACGTCTTGTGACGGGTTGATAACAGGCTCACCGTTAGCGGGTGACAGAATGTTATTGGTTGCCATCATCAGGGTACGCGCTTCCAACTGTGCTTCTATAGACAGTGGAATATGTACCGCCATCTGGTCACCGTCAAAGTCAGCGTTGAACGCGCTACAAACCAAGGGATGCAACTGAATCGCCTTACCTTCGATAAGTGTCGGTTCAAAGGCTTGAATACCCAATCTGTGCAAAGTCGGCGCACGGTTCAGCAGAATCGGATGTTCACGAATCACTTCTTCGAGAATATCCCACACTTCCGCGCCTTCGCGTTCGACCATTTTTTTAGCCGCTTTAATGGTGGTTGCCAAGCCGCGCAGTTGTAATTTACTGAAAATAAACGGTTTGAATAATTCCAACGCCATTTTTTTCGGCAAACCACACTGGTGTAATCTTAAGGTAGGCCCTACCACGATGACCGAACGACCTGAGTAATCGACACGTTTACCCAATAAGTTTTGACGGAAACGTCCTTGCTTACCTTTAATCATGTCCGCTAATGATTTTAGCGGTCTACGGTTAGTACCCGTAATCGCGCGTCCGCGTCTGCCGTTATCCAACAGCGCATCAACTGATTCTTGCAACATCCGTTTTTCGTTACGCACGATAATATCAGGTGCGTTCAGGTCTAACAGTCTGTTTAAACGATTGTTACGGTTGATAACACGGCGATATAAATCGTTCAAATCCGAAGTCGCAAAACGACCACCATCCAAAGGCACTAATGGACGCAATTCGGGTGGCAAAACGGGTAATACTTTTAAAATCATCCATTCGGGACGATTTTTTGAAGTCACCAGCGCATCCATCACTTTGAGGCGTTTAGCGTACTTTTTAATTTTGGTTTCTGAACTGGTCGAATTGATTTCTTCGCGTAAAATCTCAACCTGCTCTTTTAAATCAATACTTTTTAACAAGTCATAGATAGCTTCTGCGCCCATTTTGGCAACAAAATCATCACCATGAACTTCAACAGCATCAAGATATTCATCATCGGTAAGTAATTGCCCTTTAGTTAAAGGAGTCATACCTGGATCTAAAATCACGAACGATTCAAAATACAACACGCGCTCAATCTCACGCAATGTCATATCCAATAACAACGCGATACGCGAAGGCAGTGATTTCAAAAACCAGATGTGCGCAACTGGGCTGGCTAAATCAATATGCCCCATACGCTCACGACGCACTTTAGACAAAGTAACTTCCACGCCGCATTTTTCGCAGATAACACCGCGATGTTTTAATCTTTTATATTTGCCGCACAGACATTCATAGTCACTGATAGGCCCAAATATTTTGGCGCAGAACAGCCCATCACGCTCAGGTTTGAATGTACGATAGTTGATAGTTTCTGGTTTTTTTACTTCGCCATAAGACCATGAGCGAATCATATCAGGCGAGGCCAGACCTATGCTGATGCCGTCAAAATCGTCAGCGCGACCTTGGCGTTTTAGGAAGTTCATTAAATCTTTCAAGAGTTTGTCCTCTTTAAATTGTTTCTGATGTAGTTCAGCCGTGTAGGGTACGCAGTGCGTACCCTACCTACGAGGAGTGTTTATTCCCTTTCTAACTCGATATTGACTGCCAATGAACGAATCTCTTTAAGCAATACGTTAAATGATTCGGGCATACCCGCTTCCATTTTATGATTGCCATCGACGATGTTTTTATACATCCGCGTTCTACCCGTCACGTCATCGGATTTAACCGTCAACATTTCCTGCAAGGTATAAGCCGCACCATAAGCTTCTAACGCCCAGACTTCCATTTCTCCGAAACGTTGTCCGCCGAATTGTGCTTTACCGCCTAACGGTTGTTGCGTTACCAAGCTGTAAGGGCCTGTAGAACGGGCGTGCATTTTGTCATCGACCAAGTGATTCAGTTTCAGCATATACATATAACCGACGGTCACTTCACGCTCAAAAGGTTCGCCTGTCAGACCGTCAAACAACTGGACTTGTCCATGCTCTGGCAAATCAGCCAAGCGTAACATAGTACGAATTTCTTCTTCACTGGCACCATCGAATACAGGCGTTGCCATAGGCACACCGGCAACCAGATTAGCCGCCATTTCTAAAATTTCCTGATCAGTGAATGAGTCTAAGTTTTCCTTACGACCACTACTGTTGTAAATTTTATCCAGATATTCTCTGATGGCAGTGACTTTGGCTTTTTCCTGATCGTACTGAGCTTCCAGCATCTTACCAATTTTGATACCCAAGCCTTTAGCCGCCCAACCTAAATGGGTTTCCAGCACCTGCCCGACGTTCATACGCGACGGTACACCCAACGGATTCAATACGATGTCAACAGGATTACCGTCAGCAGTAAAGGGCATATCTTCAATGGGTCTAATCATCGAGATAACACCTTTGTTACCATGGCGACCCGCCATTTTATCACCCGGTTGAATGCGTCGTTTAACAGCCAAGTACACCTTAACCATTTTCAACACACCCGGTGCTAAATCATCACCCATCGTGATTTTTTTGCGTTTTACTTCAAACTTTTCATCAAAATCTTTACGTTGCTGCTCAATTTGCGCAGAGACGGTTTCGAGTTGAACATTAAGTTCCTCGTCTTTCATTTTGATTTTCAGCCAATCGGAATGCTTGATGCTATTCAAATAATCCAGACTGATTTCAGTACCTGCTTTTAGCTGACCTGCGCCTGCTTGGGCAACTTTACCGTCCAGCATTTTGGCAACCCGCGCAAAAATATCTTCTTCAAGAATTTTCAGCTGGTCATCCAAGTCTTTGCGGTAACGTTTAATGGCATCTTGCTCAATGTCTAACGCGCGTTTGTCTTTTTTAACGCCGTCACGAGTAAATACCTGCACGTCAATAACCGTACCTTCAATACTACCCGGTACACGCAACGAAGTATCTTTCACATCGGCGGCTTTTTCGCCAAAAATAGCGCGTAACAGTTTTTCTTCTGGAGTCAGTTGCGTTTCGCCTTTAGGCGTTACTTTACCAACCAGAATATCGCCGCCTTTGACTTCCGCACCGACATAAACAATGCCCGACTCATCCAATTTGGATAAAGCTTCTTCGCTGACGTTAGGAATATCAGCGGTAATTTCTTCTGGACTGTGTTTAGTATCACGCGCCACACAGGTTTTTTCTTCGATATGAATGGTGGTAAAGCGATCTTCTTTTACAACGCGCTCAGACACTAAAATCGAGTCTTCGAAGTTGTAACCATTCCACGGCATGAACGCAACCAGCATATTCTGCCCCAGTGCTAATTCACCCATATCGGTTGAAGGACCGTCCGCCATAATATCGCCCGCTTGCACGATGTCGCCCGGTTTGACCAATGGTTTTTGGTTAATGCAAGTATTTTGGTTAGAACGGGTATATTTAATCAGGTTATAAATATCAACCCCTGATGTACCTGTTTCGGTTTCCGTATCATTAACACGCACTACGATACGCGCAGCATCAACGGCTTCAATTTTACCACCGCGTGTTGCAACAACCGTTACGCCTGAATCTTTTGCTACCGTTCTTTCCATGCCTGTACCCACTAACGGCTTTTCAGCTCTCAGTGTTGGTACTGCTTGACGCTGCATATTTGATCCCATTAATGCGCGGTTCGCGTCATCATGTTCTAAGAATGGAATAATTGATGCGGCGACTGAAACGATTTGCTTGGATGATACGTCCATATACTGCACGGTATCGGACATTGCCAGCGCAAACTCATCTTTATGACGGCAAGACACTAAACCATCGACTAATTTACCTTCTGCGTTGACGGGTACACTCGCCTGCGCAATAACAAACTCACCTTCTTCAATAGCAGATAAGTAATCCACTTGATCGGTCACTTTACCATCAATTACTTTACGATAAGGCGTTTCCAAGAAACCATAGTTATTGGTACGCGCATACACCGACAGTGAGTTAATCAAACCGATGTTCGGTCCCTCAGGCGTTTCAATCGGACACACACGACCATAATGGGTTGCGTGTACGTCACGGACTTCAAAGCCTGCGCGTTCTCTGGCTAAACCACCGGGTCCTAAAGCAGATACACGGCGTTTATGTGTCACTTGTGATAATGGATTGTTTTGATCCATAAACTGTGACAATTGGCTAGAACCAAAGAATTCTTTGACTGCCGCAGACACAGGCTTGGCATTAATAATTTCTTGCGGGACTAAGCCTTCTGAATCAGCCAAGGTTAGACGTTCTTTAACGGCTCTTTCAACGCGTACTAAGCCAACACGGAACTGGTTTTCAATCATTTCACCGACTGAACGCACCCGTCTGTTACCTAAATGGTCGATGTCATCAACTACGCCATTACCATTACGGATTTTTATCAGTTCTTTAAGAACATCAATAATGTCATCTTTGGTCAATGTGCCTGTGCCGATAATTTCTTCTCTACCTAAACGACGGTTAAACTTCATCCGTCCTACAGTGGATAAATCGTAGCGTTCGTCAGTAAAGAATAAGTTTTGGAATAAATTTTCCGCAGATTCTTTAGTAGGCGGCTCACCAGGACGCATCATGCGATAGATTTCAACCAAAGCCTCTAATGGATTGGTTGTATTGTCTATGCGCATTGCATTGGAAATATAAGGACCATTATCCAAGTCATTGACAAACAAGGTATTCAGTTCAGTAATACCACTGTCAATACAGCGATCAATCAGAACTTCAGTCAATTCATCATTGACATTGGCAATTAATTCGCCAGTGCTTTGGTCAATAATGTTATGACCGAGAATTTTACCAACCAAGTAAGCCTTAGGAGCTTCCACTTGAGTCAGCCCGACTTTGTTCATCTCACGGATATGCTTAGAGGTAATCCGTCGTCCTTCTTCGACCAGAACTTGATCGTTATTTTTAATATCAAATGCTGCAATTTCACCACGCATTCTTTCAGGAACGATGTGAAATAAACATTTATCAGCACTTAATGTGAATTTATTGGTATCGAAGAATATTTTTATCATATCTTCGTTATCGTAGCCCAGACCTCTCAAAAGAATAGTGGCTGGAATTTTTCTACGACGATCTATACGCACATAAACGCAGTCTTTGTGGTCAAATTCAAAATCCAACCAAGAGCCGCGATAAGGAATGACACGGGCATTAAATAGCAGCTTGCCTGATGAGTGGGTTTTACCCTTGTCATGGTCAAAAAACACACCTGGTGAACGGTGTAATTGCGAGACAATAACGCGTTCAGTACCGTTAATAACAAACGTACCGTTATCCGTCATTAAAGGCAGTTCGCCCATATAAACTTCTTGTTCACGGATGTCTTTGACGACCTTGGCATTTACGGGAGTTTCTTTATCATAAATGACCAGTCGCACCAACACACGCAAAGGCGCGGCAAAAGTCGCTCCTCGTTGTTGACACTCTCTGACATCAAATAAAGGCTCGCCTAATCTATACCTTACATATTCCAATACGGCATAGCCTGAATGGCTTTCAATCGGAAATACGCTGGAAAATGCCGCGTGTAAGCCAGTATCAGTACGCTTTTCGGGCGTAGCACCTGATTGCAAAAAACTGGCATAAGAATCTATTTGCGTTGCTAAAAGATACGGGACATCAAGCACCTCAGTGCTTTTCCCAAAGTTGTTTCGTATACGCTTTTTTTCGGTAAAAGAGTAGGACATATCGCTTCCAAACCTTTTCATCATGAATTGTGTCTACTGTGCGGCGTGCAACAGGGGATAACTGCTGGGGACATAAATATTGAACATTTATGAAGCAGTAAAAGGCCGGTGACATAGTCACCAGCCCTATTTACCAAGGCGTAAGCCTTAGTGTTCGTCAACGATATTATTTAACGTCGACAGTCGCGCCTGCTTCTAACAGTTGCTTTTTAATGTCTTCTGCTTCTGCTTTAGGAATACCTTCTTTCAGAACAGTTGGTGCGCCTTCAACAGCATCTTTCGCTTCTTTCAAGCCTAAGCCTGTGATACCACGAACTGTTTTAATAACAGATACTTTGTTATCGCCAAAGCCAGTCAGAATAACGTCAAATTCTGTTTGCTCTTCAACAGCTGCCGCAGCAGCAGCAGGTGCAGCTGCAACAGCAGCAGCAGCAGATACGCCGAATTTCTCTTCCATCGCTGAAATTAAGTCAACGATTTGCATAACGGTCATGTTGGAAACTGCTTCCAAAATGTCTTCTTGTGATATTGCCATTGTGAGTTTCTCTAAAATAAATTTGTAAACCGTCAATATGACGGGATAACAGGTTTAACGAAATTATGCCGCTTCTTGCTCTTGCATCTGATCGCGAAGAGCTGCCAACGTGCGAGCCAACTTCTCTGTAGGTGCTTTCATAACAGACATCAACAAGCTGATACCTTGATCGCGTGTTGGCAAACTTGCCAAACGAGCTAATTCAGAAGCACCATAAGATTGACCGCCAATAGCAACAACCTTAGTAATTAATTTGTCATGGGTTTTGGCAAAATTACTGATTAAACGTGCTGCACAGCCTGGATCTTCCATTGAAAATGCAATCAGCAAAGGACCAACCAAGCTGTCCTGCATACATTCAAATTCAGTACCTGCTATTGCACGTTTTGCCAGAGTGTTTTTTACCACGCGCAAATAAACGCCCGTTTCTCTCGCTGTTTTACGCAGTTCGGTCAATTCCGTTACTGTCAAACCACGATATTCTGCCGCAACAGCAGAATGGGCTTTAGCGGCGTATTGAGCAACTTCTTCTACGACGACTTTTTTGCCATCTAAATTGAGTGCCACAGTTTACCTCCGGTAATATTCTGGGTATCCAGATAAATAAAACGCATTCCATTTTGAAATGCTTGTTTACGGTTTTCCCCAACTAGGTTCCAGCCCGTCTACGCAGGAACACAGCTTTTCAACTATGCAATGATTAAGTTTTGCAACACCTGCGGTCTTTGACGGTTACCGAGTTAACGGCAACCCAAAGTTCTTTTTAGCTATTTAGACTGCTGGCATCTAACCACAAACCAGGACCCATCGTTGAAGACAGGGTGATTTTTTTGATATAAACACCTTTTGCAGCAGTTGGTTTCATTCTTTTTAAATCGGCAAGTAATGCTTCCAAGTTACCTTGAATTGCTTCCGCGTCAAATGCCACTTTACCCAATGTACAATGAATAATGCCTGATTTATCAGTACGGTAACGCACTTGACCAGATTTAGCATTTTTAACAGCAGTTGCAACATCAGCGGTCACTGTACCGACTTTAGGATTAGGCATTAAGCCTCTTGGGCCTAAAATTTGACCTAATTGACCAACAACGCGCATTGCATCAGGAGAAGCAATAACCACGTCAAAATTCATTTCGCCTTTTTTGACCAACTCGCCTAAATCATCCATACCGACAATATCAGCACCTGCCGCTTTAGCAGCTTCAGCATTTGCACCTTGTGTAAATACTGCAACGCGTACAGTTTTACCTGTACCGTTTGGCAATACTGTTGCGCCACGCACGTTTTGATCTGATTTGCGGGGGTCTACGCCTAAATTAACACTTACATCAATCGCTTCAGCAAATTTAGCTGTACCAAGTTCTTTCAATATCGCAACTGCTTCAGAAATTGAATATTGCTTGGTTTTATCAACTTTTTCTTTAATGATTTTCGCTTTTTTGGATAACTTAGCCATTATAATCCCTCCACATTCAGACCCATGCTACGCGCACTGCCTGCAATTGTTTTCACTGCTGCTTCAAGATTTGCAGCGTTTAAATCTTCCATTTTAGTTTTTGCAATTTCTTCTATTTGCTCACGAGTCACAGTACCGACTTTTTTGGTATTCGGATTACTGCTACCGCTTTTTATACCGACTGCTTTTTTCAAAAGAATTGATGCAGGAGGTGTTTTAGTAATAAAAGTAAAGCTGCGATCACTATAAACAGTGATTACCACTGGTAAAGGCAAACCTTTTTCTACATCTTGAGTTTTTGCATTGAATGCTTTACAAAACTCCATGATATTAACACCGCGCTGACCTAATGCAGGACCAACTGGGGGACTTGGATTTGCTTCACCTGCTTTTACTTGCAGCTTAATGTATGCCGTTATTTTTTTTGCCATTGTTTACTCCTAGTGGGTACAAACGCATAATGCTCCCCTTTTAGACACAAAAAATCCCTACCTTACACAGATAGAGATTTAGTAATTGCTAATTACAAAAATAATTAACCTTTTTCAACCTGATTAAAGCCCAATTCCACAGATGTTGAGCGTCCAAAAATAAGCACTGATATTTTCAGCTTATTTTTGTCATAATTAACTTCTTCGACAACGCCATTAAAATCCTTAAACGGACCGTCAACAACTCTTATCACTTCGCCGACTTCAAATAACGTTTTAGGGCGGGGCTTATCAACACCTTCCTGAACCCTATCAAGTATAGACATCGCTTCTTTTTCAGAAATAGGAGCAGGGCGATCAGATGTGCCACCTATAAATCCTAAGACCCTAGGTACATCCTTGACCAAATGCCATGTTTCATCGGTCAATTCCATTTGAACCAATACATAACCGGGAAAGAATTTTCGTTCACTTTTCCGCTGCTGACCCATACGCATTTCAACAACTTCTTCTGTGGGAACAAGAATTTGACCAAAATACTGATCCAGACCTTCTCGTTTAATTCTTTCTTCCAAGGCTTGCTTAACCTTATTCTCAAAGTTGGAATAGGCGTGTACAACATACCAGCGCAAAGCCATAATCTATCCGCCCTGACCTGTCAGCAGACGAACACCCCAAAAGAGGAACATATCTAAAAACCAGAGAATAAGCCCAACGAGAGTAACCATTGCAAATACCAATAAGGTAGTGCGCATGGTTTCTTCGCGAGTAGGCCAAACAACCTTTCTTACCTCTTGCTTGGCTTCTAAAATAAAAAGCCAAATGCTCTTCCCTATGCTCGTAGTAAACATCATACCCAGCACTGCCAGCACAACGATCAACAGACCGATAACTCTATACAAAAGAGGGATGGTTTCTGAGAAATAGTAGAATGCAGCCACAGCTGCAACTATAAAGAGAACGGAAAAGACTTGCTTGACGACATCAAAAAGAACTATCGGTGCTTCTGCTTGAGTTTTCATGTGTTATTTATTATGAACGAGATGCTATTTATTACTTTAACTGAATGGCAGGCCAGGAGGGTCTCGAACCCCCAACCAGCGGTTTTGGAGACCGCCATTCTACCAATTGAACTACTGACCTATTCAGAAAAAATCGAACTTACTATGGTACATCAACTAAAATCATTATTCAACCACCAATTAAAAATTGTTAACCAAAAATTAACCGACAATCAAATACGCTTCAAGCCAAGAACAACCTGCATCCTCAGTTCAAACAGAAAATACTCTGCTCTACAACCCAACAAACACTCGCACAAAACATCTATACTTAATCATGGAGCTCATAACCGGATTTGAACCGGTGACCTCTTCCTTACCAAGGAAGTGCTCTACCTACTGAGCTATATGAGCTTAACTGATAGATTATGGAGCGGGTGATGGGAATCGAACCCACGTGATCAGCTTGGAAGGCTGGAGTTCTACCATTGAACTACACCCGCAGACTCGTAATTTAAAGCTCGTAATAAAGATGGTGGAGGGGGGAGGATTCGAACCTCCGAAGGCAGAGCCGGCAGATTTACAGTCTGATCCCTTTGGCCGCTCGGGAACCCCTCCAATGTTTGGATAAGCTGCGCATTGTATGGCATAAAGCACACTTCGTCAATCAGTTATTTTATTAAAGTGAGTAAATAATCTGTAGCTAGTAAAAATTTCTTTATAAAACGTTCATTTAGCCCCACAATTAGCAATATGAACCATAAAAAATAATTATTCAACCTTACGGAAACATAATGAGTCAAGCGCGTACCAATGCACGAAAAGCCGCCGTTCAAGCCTTATACCAATGGCAAATGACAGGGCAAAACCTGAGTGAAATTGAGAGACAGTTTTTAGAAGAAGAACGCTTACAAGATGCTCAGAAGAGTTATTTCACTGAACTATTTCACGGTGTTCCTAAAAATTTAGAAGCCATAGACTTGGCATTAAGTGAATTCGTTGATCGCCCTGTAGACAGTATTGACCCTGTAGAACGGGCAATTTTAAGAATTGGGACTTATGAGTTAACGCACCGATTAGATATGCCCTATCGCGTGGTTTTAAACGAAGGTATTAATCTGGCTAAATATTTTGGTGCTGATGGCAGTCATCGCTATATAAACGGTATTTTAGATAAAGTCGCTCAACAGACTCGCGCCGTGGAAATCAACGCTAAAACCAAAGCTCATTCAAAATAGTTTTATGCCTCTTTCTGAATTCGCGCTGATTCAGCGTTTTTTTACCAAGCAGTCCATCGTAAACTCATCAACCCGCGTGGGGATTGGTGATGATTGCGCATTATTGTCAATACCTGACGGCTATGAACTGGCAATCACCACCGATACGATGGTGGAAAACGTACATTTTTTTCAAGGCGCAGACCCTCGGCAACTGGGGCATAAACTGCTTGCAGTTAATTTAAGCGACTTAGCCGGCATGGGTGCAAAACCGCTATCCGTGACACTGGCACTCACCGTACCCCGTGTTGACGAAGCATGGTTAAGCGCGTTTGCTACCGGTTTTTTAACTCTGGCAGAGCGTTATGGTGTAGATTTAATTGGCGGCGACACCACGGCTGGCGCATTAACGCTCACCGTCCAAGCCTTAGGCTTAGTGCCGCGCGGTCAGGCACTCACCCGCTCTGCGGCACAAGTGGGCGATTTTATTTACCTGTCGGGTAATATCGGCGACGCAGGCTTAGGCTTGAAAATTATTCAGGGCTATCCATGCACCGACCCTGATAACGCGCTCAAGCAGTTTAATCAACCTGAACCCGCCTGCGACATAGGACAAAAGCTATGCGGCGTTGCAAATGCCTGTATTGACATTTCTGATGGCTTAAGCAGTGATTTAGGGCATATTCTGCAACAAAGCCACGTCGGCGCGTGTTTATTTTGGGATGAGCTACCCTTGTCAACGGCTGTTCTGACTTATATCAGCGACACGGGCGACTGGTTACTGCCACTGGTGGCAGGTGATGATTATCAATTATGCTTTACTGTCCGTCCTGAAAAAGCCGCGCAAGTACCTGACAGCTGCCAAAAAATTGGTATTATCGAAGCCGAACGCGGCTTGCGACTCAACAAAGCGGGCATTATCCAACTACTAGAGACTAAAGGTTATGAGCATTTTTCTTAAATCCCATTACGGGAAAGCCCAGCTAACCCCGAAGCAGATAATGACTGATCCTGTGTTATTCCTAGCTTTTGGTTTTGGTTCAGGCTTAGCCAAAAAAGCACCCGGAACGTGCGGTACTATCGCCGCTATTCCTGTGTATTATCTGCTGGCTCAGGCGGGCTTTACGATTTACAGCCTGCTTACGATTATCGCTACCATCGCAGGCGTATGGTTTTGTGATGTTGCCGCCAAAAAACTGGATGAACATGATTTCGGCGGCATTGTCTGGGATGAAGTCGCAGGGTATTTAATTACCATGTGGTTTGCTCCCTTTTCTTGGCAAGCCCTGCTTATCGGTTTCGTGCTGTTTCGTTTTTTCGACATTCTAAAACCGTGGCCGATTAAATGGATAGACAAACAAGTTCACGGCGGATTAGGCATTATGCTGGATGATGTATTGGCGGGTGTGTTTGCGGGTATCTTGCTACGGTTAGCCGAGCAACCATTTGGTTTTTGATAGCCTTTACTGTTACGCAGCGGTAAAAAACCTATTTTCACCCCTGCTGTAAACACGAAATCACAGAACCATCCCGTCGTTGATGCCGACAATCTAGGCGTTAAATGACGTTATGCTGTTATAATAGACTCCTTTTCAAATTATGCTGATGGTCATACTGCTTAGCGTAACCTCTTAGAACCTCACTACATTAAAACACCGTGGATTTAAAACATATTCGTAACTTCTCCATTATCGCGCATATCGATCATGGCAAATCAACGCTTGCCGACCGTTTTATTCAACTTTGCGGCGGCTTAAGTAACCGTGAAATGTCCGCACAAGTGCTTGATTCAATGGATATTGAAAGAGAGCGCGGCATTACTATTAAAGCGCAAAGTGTCACACTGGATTTTAAAGCCAAAGACGGCGAAACCTATCAGCTTAATTTCATTGACACCCCCGGTCATGTGGATTTTTCCTATGAAGTATCGCGCTCATTAGCCGCTTGTGAAGGGGCATTGTTAGTAGTGGATGCCGCGCAGGGTGTCGAAGCGCAAAGTGTCGCTAATTGTTATACCGCCATCGAACAGGGACTGGAAGTTGTACCTGTACTGAATAAAATCGACTTACCGTCAGCCGAACCTGAACGGGTCATGGCGGAAATTGAGGAAGTTATCGGCATTCCTGCCGATGAAGCTCTTATGATAAGCGCGAAAACAGGCTTAGGCGTTCAAGACGTACTGGAACAATTGGTTGTTAAAATTCCGCCGCCTGAAGGCAATATCGACGGCCCGCTACAAGCCTTAATCATTGATTCATGGTTTGACAGTTATTTGGGCGTAGTGTCGCTGGTGCGTATTGTTCACGGCAGCATCAAACGCAAACAAAAAATCACCATCATGTCTACAGGCAAGTCGTTTCTTGCCGAAACAATTGGTGTATTCACCCCTAAACGCTTAGAAAAAGACATTTTAAATACCGGCGAAGTGGGCTATGTTGTTGCAGGTATTAAAGACATTTTCGGCGCACCTGTCGGTGATACCATCACTTGGACGGACAAGCCCGCCGCTGAACAATTAACAGGCTTTCAACGTGTGCAACCGCGCGTTTTTGCGGGTTTATACCCTGTCAGCTCAGATAATTACGAAGATTTACGCGAAGCTCTCAATAAATTAAATTTAAACGATGCCGCGTTGCAATTTGAACCTGAAACCTCGCAAGCTCTGGGTTTTGGTTTTCGATGCGGCTTTTTAGGTATGCTGCACATGGAAATTGTGCAGGAACGTCTGGAACGCGAATATAACGTTGACCTGATTACCACCGCACCAACGGTAATTTATGAAGTCATCACGCAAAACGATGCCGTTCTCATGGTGGACAATCCCGCTAAACTGCCTGAAAGCGGTCTCGTTAAAGAAATTCGTGAGCCGATTATTCGTGCCAATATTTTAGTCCCGCAAACCTATTTAGGTGCGGTGATTACCCTGTGTATCGAAAAACGCGGCGTACAAAAAGATATGCAGTATGTCGGTTCGCAGGTATCGTTACATTATGAAATGCCGCTCAGTGAAGTCGTGCTTGATTTCTTTGACCGCTTAAAATCAGTCAGTCGTGGCTTTGCTTCCTTTGATTATGAATTTTTACGTTTTCAAGCAGCGGATTTAGTAAAATTAGATGTCTTGATTAATGGCGAAAAAGTGGATGCTTTATCCATCATTGTACACAAAGACAATAGCACGTCACGCGGTCGTGCCTTAGTAGAAAAAATGAAGGATTTAATTCCAAAGCAAATGTATGAAGTCGCTATTCAGGCGGCAATCGGCTCTAAAGTTATTGCACGCTCTACCGTTAAAGCGATGCGCAAAGATGTGACGGCAAAATGTTATGGCGGCGATATTAGCCGCAAGAAAAAATTATTGCAGAAGCAGAAAGAAGGCAAGAAACGCATGAAACAAGTGGGCAATATTGAGATACCTCAAGAGGCATTTTTAGCGGTATTACAACTCAATAAAGAATAACTTTACTATTAGGATATTTATGGATTTTGATTTTTCCTTTTTTTTGTTGGTTGCCAGCATCATAACAGGGCTGGTGTGGGGCGGTTATTTACTTTTCCTTAAATCTGAAGGACGTATTTTTGATGAAGCAAATGAACCGTTGGCAGTTGAATATGCCCGCTCATTCTTCCCTGTAGTATTGATTGTCTTGTTATTACGCTCATTTTTAGCCGAGCCGTTTCGTATTCCGTCTGCCTCTATGATGCCAACGTTGCTAATCGGTGATTTCATTCTGGTCAACAAGTTTACTTACGGCATAAAACTGCCTGTGATTAATACCAAGATAATAGAAATGAACCAACCTGCACGCGGTGATATTGTTGTATTTCGCTATCCTAAAGACCCCAGCGTTGATTACATTAAGCGCGTCATTGGTTTACCGGGTGATAAAATCACTTATGATGACAAAAAACTCACTGTAAATGGGCAGCCGGTCAGCTATAAATCACTCGGTTTCTACCAAGGTATCGGACAGGGAGTTGACATGACAGGTGCTGAGCAGTTACTGGAAAATTTAACAGGCGTAGAACACAATATTCTCATCAGACACGGCGTATCTTCCGCTGAAGGTTCGTATATTGTCCCTGAGGGTCAGTATTTTGTCATGGGCGATAACCGTGATAACAGTAACGACGGTCGTTATTGGGGCTTTGTACCCGAAGAAAATTTAGTCGGTAAAGCCTTTTTTATCTGGATGAGCTGGGACTGGCAGGATAAAGGCGTTGGTTTTAGTCGCATTGGTACCGTATTACAATAATCCTTTATTAACTATGTGGAGAAAAAAATGAAATTATCACCTAAAAAACAACAGGGTATGACCATGATTTCAATGATATGTGTTGGTATCGTTGTCGGCTCCATCTTCTTTTTAGCCGTCGCAGTGATTCCCATCTACATGGATCACGGCAAAGTTACAGGTGCATTGGATTCCGTTAAAAAAACCGTTGAAGCGGGCGGAGTGGATGAAAGCCCCGATCAATTATCAACCCGACTATTCAAAATACTGGGCATGAATAACGTTGATAACTTAATCACTAAAGACAACATCTCTATCGCCAGAGAAGACACCGGACACACAAAAATAAATATCAAATATGAAGTCGTTAAAAAAGTGGTTGGCAATGCCAGTATTCTGGTTGAATTCGATGATTCAGTTGAAATTAAATAGGGGGGATAGTAATCAGTGATAAAAAAGCCAGAAATTCTGTGTAAAAAGCTGGGATTAACCTTTAATAATCCTGCATTTTTTACTATGGCTTTAACCCATCGTAGTTTTAGCTCAAAAAATAATGAACGGCTGGAGTTTTTGGGTGATTCCATTTTAGGATTTGTCATCGCCGACCAACTATTCCAGCGTTTTCCGACTGCGCCTGAAGGTGTACTGAGTCGTCTGCGAGCCAGTTTAGTCAACCAAAGTTCTTTAGCCGAATTAGCCAGAGAGCATCAGATGGGCGATTATCTGCTGCTAGGCTCAGGTGAATTAAAAAGCGGCGGTTTCCGCCGCGACTCGATTTTGTCGGATGCACTGGAAGCGGTCATCGCCGCATTATTTATCGATCAGGGCATCGCCGCCTGTCAGCACTGGATAGCGCAGTTATTTGCGGAAAAACTCGCCAATTTATCCATAGATAATTGGCAAAAAGACCCTAAAACCCAGCTACAAGAATTAATGCAGGCAAAAAAAATGGATTTGCCTGACTATGAATTAGTCACCATGTCGGGCTTGGCGCATGAACAAACGTTTAAGGTCAAATGTACCGTCCCCTTGTTAGCCACGGCAACTATCGGGTCGGGGATTTCCAGAAAAAAAGCCGAGCAAGCGGCAGCCGAGCAAATGCTCGAATTATTAAATAAGGAAAAGCAATGAATTGTGGTTTCGTCGCCTTAATAGGTCGTCCCAATGTCGGTAAATCAACACTGATGAATCATTTGCTGAAACAAAAAATCAGCATTACTTCACGCAAACCGCAAACTACCCGTCACCGCATTTTAGGTATCAACACCACCGACGCAGGGCAAGCCATTTATATGGATACCCCTGGAATGCACAGCGGCGAACAACGCGCGTTAAACCGTTATTTAAACCGCACCGCAGACACATCACTGTTAGGCGTGAACGTCATTGTCTGGCTGATTGACGGCTTATCGTGGCACGAATACGATGAAGTTATTTTTAAGAAACTCGAACAAGCAGGCTTGCCTGTCATTCTGGCAGTCAATAAAGTCGATAAAGTGCAGGATAAAGAAAAAATTCTCGAATTTTTTGCCACTGCCCAGCATCGGTTTCCATTTGCACACCTAGTCCCTATTTCGGCATTAAAAGACATCAACATAGATGAACTGGAAAGTTTGATTATGCAGTTGTTACCTGAAAGTGATCTGATTTATCCAGAAGATCAAATTACCGACCGCTCAGAACGCTTTTTAGCCGCTGAAATTGTCCGCGAAAAACTCACCCGCCGCTTAGGTGCAGAACTGCCCTATTCGCTGACCGTAGAAATAGAACGCTACGAAGAAAAACCCACCATCAGCAAAATATACGCGATTATCTGGGTTGAGCGTATGACGCAAAAAAATATTGTCATCGGTAAAGACGGTGAAATGCTGAAAAAAGTCGGCACTGATGCACGACTCGACATAGAAAAACTCATCGGGCAAAAAGTCTATTTACAATTATGGGTAAAAGTGAAAAAAGGCTGGTCTGACAGTGAACGCGCATTGCAAAGTTTAGGATTTAACGACTGAGGCCAACATGGAAAAACAACTGATTTTATTAGGTGTCAATATAGATCATGTCGCCACCTTAAGACAGGCACGCGGCACACTGTATCCAGAACCAGTACAAGCCGCACTGATTGCTGAACAGGCAGGTGCCGATGGCATTACTGCTCATTTGCGTGAAGACCGTCGCCACATCCAAGACCGTGATATTTTTCTGCTCAAAGAGATGATACACACCCGCTTGAATTTTGAAATGGGCGTAACCGATGAAATGGTTGCTATCGCAGTTAAAGTTCAGCCATACACCTGTTGTTTAGTCCCTGAAAAACGTCAGGAATTGACTACAGAAGGCGGTCTGGATGTCGCGGGTAACTTGCCGCGCTTGCAAGCCGCCTGTGATAAATTAGCCGAAGCGGGCATTGAAGTCTCATTATTCATCGACCCCGAAGAAGCACAAATTGATGCGGCAATCAAAGCAGGTGCGCCTGTCATAGAACTGCATACAGGTTGTTATGCCGATGCCAAAACGCCCGTGCAACAAGCGGAAGAATTTGAGCGTATCCGCTTAGCCGCGCATTATGCGTACAGTGCGGGTTTGCAAGTCAACGCAGGGCATGGTTTGAACTTTTATAATGTGGAAGCGATTTGTACGATACCTGAAATAGTAGAACTGAATATCGGGCATTCGATTATTGCCCAAGCGTTATTTTCAGGTTTAGATAAGACAGTCAGGGATTTAAAACAGATTATGAGACAGGCAAGACTGCACAGTCTTTAGTAAGTCTTATTTTGGAATTGAACAGACCTGTCAGGTTATTAAAACCTGACAGGTCTTTTTGTTTTAGTGCGAAGCTACACCGTGTTTCTGCATACGATAAATCAGGGTGTCTCTGGATAATCCCAATAATCTCGCCGATTTACTGCGATTACCTTGGGTGCGATTAAGTGCCTGATGAATTAAATTCGCTTCTAAGGCATCCAGTTCCAGCCCTGTTTCGGGCAACGTGAATCCTGTCGTTTTAGCGGTATCGCCTGTTCTGATAAATTCCAGCGGCAGATTTTCTGGCTCTATGGTTCTGCCTGCCAATAAAATACTGAGGCGTTCACATAGATTACGCAACTCACGAATATTGCCCGGCCATGAATAGGCTTTCAGCATTTTCAACGCCGATTTACTGAATTTAGGTGCGACAATTGAGTAAGTATCGGCAAATATCGCCAAGAAGTGCTTAATTAAATGTTCAATATCTTCAGTGCGTTGTGACAATGACGGTAATTCTAACGGCACGACATTCAACCGATAATATAAATCACGTCTGAATTCACCCGCGTCAATTTGTTGCAGTATGTCGGCGTTAGTGGCGGCAATGACACGCACATCAACTTTATAAGAACTGACATCCCCTACGGCTAAGCATTCGCCCGATTCCAAAAAGCGTAATAATTTTGCCTGAATAGCCACTGGCAAGGAATTAATCTCATCAAGAAATAACGTGCCACCGTCGGCGGCTTGTAGCAAGCCTTGTGTATTAGCAATCGCGCCTGTAAACGCGCCTTTTTTATGACCGAATAATTCCGATTCAATCAGGCTTTCAGGTAAAGCGGCGCAATTGAGCGTGATAAATGCCTTATTGGCGCGGGGGCTTTGTTTTTGAATCGCGGTAGCCAGAATTTCTTTGCCCGTACCTGTTTCGCCTTTCAATAAAACCGTCACATCGGTACTAGCAACCAATCGCGCACTGCGAATCAAGGAATCCAATGCTGGCGATTGCCCTACGATAGTGTCGAAATAGTCCATAGTTGTCTCGTTAATGTGTTTGCGGGTGAATAAATGCCATCGGGTTAAGCGATGGAATAGCGGCTAACAACGCCAGAATAATCATAAACAAACCGATGAGTTGTTTAAAACGCTGGGTACGCGATAACCTTGTCAATATGCTGGTCATTATACCGACTCCCATCACGGCGGGCAAAGTTCCTGCACCAAAAGCCAGCATTAATAACGCGCTTTTAACCACATCCCCTGCGGTCGCCGCCAGAGCCAATGCGGAATAAACCAAGCCGCACGGCAACCAGCCCCAGACCATGCCAAACAGATAGGCGTGTGCATGAGTTTTAACAGGAATCAATTTGCGTCCGAACGGTTCTATTATTTTCCAAAAACGGACACCGATTTTTTCAATATAGGCAAAACGCGGAAACCAGCCTGCTATGTATAATCCCGCGCTCATCATCACCAGCGCGGACAGTAATTGTAGAATTCTATGTCCGTGTATTTCACCAAACGGCATAATCATCAACACACCGATAATACCGACTAAGCCGCCTGCAACGGTATAACTGGTTATCCGTCCCAAGTTGTAATTAAGCACATAGGGAAATAACAAGGTTTTTTTATTGCGTATATCGGGACTAAGACTGAGTGTTAATGTGCCGATAATAGAACCGCACATACCAATGCAGTGCATACTACTGAACAGCCCCATCACAAAAGCGACGAGATATGAACTGCTGAACTCAGGGGAAAATGGCATGAATACCGTACTGTTAAGTTAAGAAAACTGCGCCAGAATCTGCGCCTGAATTTTTTCTGCCATTGCTTTGCGATCGCTGGCATCACGAATCGGGCGACCGACAACGATATAATCCGCGCCGCCTTGGAATGCCATTTCTACACTCACCACGCGCTTTTGGTCTTCATCGACACGGTTATCCACAGGGCGAATCCCGGGGGTAATGACCAATAATTTATGATCCAGTTCGCTTCTTAATAACGGTGCTTCCAAACCTGACGACACCACGCCATCACAGCCGATTTGCAACGCTCGTTTAGCGCGTGACAATACCAACGCCTGCACATCACATTCAAAGCCTAAATCGTCTAAATCGCCTCTGTCCAAACTGGTCAACGCAGTCACTGCCAACACTTTCAAATCACCTTTGGCAGCGGCGGCAGCTTCCATAATGGCATCGTTACCGTGAATAGTGGCTAGATCCACGCCTTTACTGCTCAAGGCTTTAATCGCCCGTCCGACGGTTTCAGGAATATCAAAAAACTTTAAATCGACGAATACTTTTTTATTCTGTTGTTTCAACCATTCAATAAAGCCGAAATAATCGCCCGACATGAACAATTCCATGCCGACCTTATAAAAAATCACTGAATCGCCCAATTCTTCAACTAACGCCCGCGCCTCAGAAAAATCAGACACATCCAATGCCATAATCAAGCGTTCACGAACAGGAATAGGTTTAGTCGAAATAAAAGAATCAGTCATAAATACAGGATAGGGTTAAGAGTTGAAAATAGAGGGTAAGCATGATGCCTTTTTTAGGTTACAAAGTCCAGTATTGTTAAGCTCTGCATAAGATAGCAGACCTACAATTAATACGGCGTGACAGGCTTGAATTAGCCATTTTTAAACCCATAGTGCAACGATACCGATAACACAACCAATGGAAAATCATAATGAATAGTAAATCAGTCAAACAACTGCTATTGATGACGCTGTTACCTGTGTCCTTATGTCTGCATACGCCCAGCTTTGCCACGGGATTGCCCACGGCGGTTGACGGGCAACCCATGCCCTCATTAGCTCCGATGCTGGAGCGCAGTATGCCCGCCATTGTCAATATCTCCACGTCAACCAACATTCAGGTGGCAGAAAATCCGCTGATGCAGGATCCGTTTTTTCGGCAGTTTTTTCAGATTCCCAATATGCCGCGCCAGCAACAGCGTAACAGCTTAGGCTCAGGTGTGATTATCGACAGCCAACAAGGCTTGGTGTTGACCAACAACCACGTTATTGCCAAAGCCGATAAAATCAAAGTCACTCTGCAAGACGGACGGCAACTCGCCGCGCAGTTGGTCGGTGCCGATAAAGAAGCCGATGTTGCGGTCATCAAAATCCCTGCGGAACATTTAACGCAAATACCCGTCGGTGATTCCAGCCGTTTGCGCGTCGGTGATTTTGTGGTCGCCATTGGTAATCCGTTTGGTTTAGGGCAAACCGTCACCTCAGGTATCGTCAGTGCGTTGGGGCGTTCAGGTCTGGGTATCGAAGGTTATGAAGATTTTATTCAAACCGATGCGTCGATTAATCCGGGAAACTCAGGCGGCGCGTTAGTCAATTTACGCGGTGAACTGGTCGGCATGAACACCGCCATTCTCGCGCCCAGCGGCGGCAATGTCGGTATCGGTTTTGCCATTCCCACCAACATGGCAATGACCATTAAAGACTCGTTAGTTAAACACGGCGAAGTCAGACGCGGCTTACTCGGTGTCACCACCCAAGACCTAACGCCTGAATTAATGACTGCCTTCAATTTAACCAATAAACAGGGCGCGGCAATCAGTCGTATTGAAACCAACTCGCCCGCCGAAAAAGCAGGACTGCAAATCGGCGACGTGATTGTCGCTGCCAACGGGCAAGCGATTAAAGACAGTCATGATATTCGTAACCTCGTGGGTCTGCTGCAAGTCGGTGATAATGTTGCGATAGATTATTTTCGCGGCAACGAAAAAAAGACCGTCACCGCCACCATCAGCAAACCTGAATTTGCACGACTGGCAGGTGACAAGCTGCACCCCAGACTAAAAGGTACGCAGTTAAGTGCGATACACCAAGACGAACTGGAAGGCGTAGTGTTCAGCAATATCCAGCCCAATTCCTACGCGGCGCGTGTCGGTTTACAAACGGGCGATGTCATCGTGTCGGCGAATCGTTATCGGGTGCGTAATCTGAATGAATTAAAACAGGCAATCAACCCCACTGCCGCGCTGTTGATAAATATCCAGCGCGGTGATGAAGGCTTGTTTGTTGTGTTACAGTAGCATCAACTGATAGTTCCCACGCTCCAGCATCACTGCCTACAGTTAAGAAAAAACCCCAGCGGGGTAAAATGTTTGTAGACTCAGTGTTTAGATGATTTCATAGCCCCGTAGGGGTGAAATGTTGGATGGGGAAACAAACATTTCACCCCTACGGGGCTTGGTTATGTTTATATTTTGTTGCTACAACCATTTCACCGCTACGCGGTTACGACCAGTTTGTAGGTCGGGTTAGGCTTGCCATAACCCGACATTAAGCCACGAATCTGTCGGGTTACTACGAGACTGTGATTCGGGTGGGAGAGGCTTTAGCCTCGACATCGGGGCTAAAGCCCCTCCCACATGATAATAAAAACAATCCTACATGGAGAGACGCATGACCACCCAAAAATCCTTCATCCCGCTCAACATCGCTCTGCTGGTCATATCCGACACCCGCACCGAAGCCGATGATGTGTCAGGCAGTATTCTCGCCGAACGCGTGCTGGTCGCAGGACACCGCGTCAGCGAAAAAAAAATCGTCCCCGATAACATTTACGCCATCCGCGCCGCTGTGTCTAACTGGATAATTAACGATGCCGTGAATGTCATCATCAGCACAGGCGGCACAGGTGTCACAGGCAGAGACGGCACACCCGAAGCGGTATTACCATTGCTCGACAAAGTGCTGGACGGCTTCGGCGAAACCTTTCGGATGCTGTCTTATAACGACATCAAAACCTCCACCATCCAATCCCGTGCCATTGCAGGCGTGGCGAATGGCACTTATATTTTTTGCCTGCCCGGTTCCAGCAATGCCTGTCGTACCGCGTGGGATTTACTGATAAAAGACCAACTCGACCACCGAACCAAACCCTGTAACTTAGTGCAGCTCATGCCGCGTTTACTGGAGAAATAATGCAACAGACTTTATTTTTAGGCGCGATATGCGCATTTGCAGGTGTCGCGTTCGGTGCATTCGGCGCACACGGTTTAAAAGCCATACTCAGCCCAGAAATGCTAACCGTTTATCAAACAGGTGTAACCTATCAAATGTGGCATGCGCTGGGATTAATACTCGTGGCGTTGTTACAGCAGCAATCCCCCACCGCAAAATTATTAAGCTGGGCAAGTCATTTGATGTTCATCGGCATCCTGTTATTTTCAGGCAGCCTATACGCACTGGCAATCCTTGATATAAAAGCCCTAGGCATCATTACCCCGTTTGGCGGCGTATGTTTTTTAATCGCGTGGCTGTTGGTAGCGGTGTATGCGGTTAAGAAGAAAACGCATAATCGGTATAGTTAATTAGGTTAAAGAAATATGGAACTAGATAAATCGCAGTCAACCGCCGAACTCATTGCTAAAGCCTATGAAGCCTATAAAAAAGAAGAGGATAATGAAAGCGATGAAGACGATAGTGAATATTGGCGTATCATCGCAGAGCTGCATAAAAGAGGGTCAAGTTGTGAATTCGACATTGCCAAAGCTTTAACGGAATCAACCGATGCGATTAATAGAGAAATAGGCGCAGATATACTCGGTCAGCTTGATTGGTCAAGACAGTCTTTCCACGAAGAATCAATTGTAATCTTAATTCCGCTTTTATCTGATAAAGCTGATGATGTTATCGCTTCGGCGGCATTTTCTTTAGGACATAGAAATGATTCGCGTGGTATTCCACATCTGGTAAAACTAATAGGGCATAACAATCCTAGAGTTCGTTATGGAGTTGTATTTGGATTAAAAGGTTTTGATGATGAACGCGCTGTTAATGCTTTAATCCAGCTTAGTCATGACTCGGATTATGATGTACGAAACTGGGCTACTTTTGAACTTGGTAGCCTATGCAACATAGATACTGAGGAATTAAGAACAGCCTTATTTGAACGACTTTCTGAAGAAGATGGCGAAATACGGGGCGAAGCTTTGGTAGGATTGGCAAAGCGAAAGGATTTGCGTGTCAAAGATGCGATTATGAAAGAATTAATAGATGAGTTTCATGGTAGCTGGGTGCTGGAAGCTGCCGAATTAATGGGCGACCCTGACTATTGTCCACTACTACGAGAGTTACGAGTTCAGTTAGAAGGCACAGAAGACAGTTGTTTTTTGAAAGATGTTGATAATGCAATACTGGCTTGTTGTTGATTCTGCATCATCCCAGCCTACACACTGGCAACCTTTGACAGCCGAAACCCCACGCTATACACTTAAGCCATGATTAAAACTTTCCAGCACAAAGGCTTAAAGTCGTTTTTTGAAACGGGTAGTAAGGCAGGCATACAAGCCCAACACGCCACCCGCTTACGTTTGCAACTGGCAAAGCTCAATGCTGCTCAAAGTCCTAATGATATGGATTTACCCAACTGGCGATTACACCCGCTTAAAGGTAACTTGCTCAATCATTATGCGGTATGGGTAGATAAAAACTGGCGATTAACGTTTACCTTTGAAGAACACAACGCCGTGCTGGTTGATTATCAGGATTATCACTAAGGAGACCAACCATGACGCAACATAACCCACCCCATCCTGGCGAAGTTTTAAAAGACGGTGTTTTTGATGATTCCCCATTGACCGTGACCGATTTTGCCAAACAAATAGGCGTTACTCGTGCCGCTTTATCGCGTGTGCTTAATGGCAAAGCGGCTGTGTCACCTGATATGGCGTTGCGTTTTGCGGATGCGTTGGGTGGTAGTGCAGAAAGCTGGCTACATTTGCAGGCTGATTATGACTTATGGCAAGCCAGACAAAAACCACGACAGCCCATTAAACGCTTAACTGTACCCGCTATGTAGAATTATCGTTCCAACGTTGGAACGATAAATAACGTTATTTGGTGGGCAATGCCCACCCTACACTTTACTTTATTACCCACTATGACACCACGACCACCCGCTCAACTCATCGACCGCTTCGGCAGAGTCGTTGATTATTTACGAATTTCTATCACTGACCGCTGTGATTTTCGCTGTGTTTACTGCATGGCAGAAGACATGACGTTTTTGCCCCGCACTCAGATTTTGTCGTTAGAAGAAATTTATCAAATCGCCCAAGTGTTCACAGAATTAGGCGTGAAAAAAATCCGTATCACGGGCGGTGAGCCGCTGGTGCGTAAAGACGCGCTCAGTTTATTAGCCAGTATCGGGCAGTTGGACGGCTTAAAAGAACTGGTGATTACCACCAACGGTTCACAATTGGACACCATGTCTAGTGCGTTAAAAATCGCAGGTGTGAAGCGCATTAATATCAGCTTGGATACCTTGGATGCAGCTAAATTCAAAGCGATTACCCGCACTGGCGATTTACAAAAAGTGCTGGATGGTATTCACGCCGCCAAGTCGGTGGGTTTTGAGCGCATAAAAATTAACGCGGTGATTCTGAAAGACCGCAATCATGATGAAGTGTGTGATTTGGTGCAGTTTGCCGTCGATAACGCGATTGATATTAGCTTTATCGAAGAAATGCCTTTAGGCGTGGTGAGCAAACATGACCGCTCCGAGGCGTATTATTCCAGCCAGTCAATTAAAACCGATTTAGCCCAGCGTTTTGAGCTAATCGCCAGCAGCGAAAAAACCGGCGGCCCGTCGAATTATTTCACTGTTGCCGACACCCAAACCCGCGTGGGTTTTATTTCCCCGCACAGTGAAAACTTTTGCAGCACTTGTAATCGTGTGCGCCTGACTGTTGAAGGGCGATTGTTGTTATGTTTGGGTAATGAGCATTCGGTGGATTTAAAAGCCGTACTGCGTGAACATCCCAACGATACCAGCGTATTAAAACAAACCATCATCAACGCCATGCAGATTAAACCTGAAAAACACGAGTTTAATATCCATGAACAGCCGATTATTTTGCGTTATATGAATATGACGGGCGGCTAATGATGAGCCAACATCCAGAATTTCCGCTCAGTGAAGCATTGATTTATCTCAATCACGCCGCCGTCGCCCCGTGGCCAAAACGCACCAGCGCGGCGGTGATTGCTTTTGCTGAACAAAATACCCGCTACGGTTCACATTTTTATCTGGACTGGATGGCGAAAGAAGCCGAGTTGCGTACCCAATTGCAAACCCTGCTCAACGCGCCTTCGGTTGATGATATTGCCTTAGTGAAAAACACCTCCGAAGCCTTATCGTTCGTGGCTTACGGCTTAACGTGGCAGGCGGGTGATAATATCGTCTCCAGCAATGAAGAATTCCCCTCGAATCGGATGCCGTGGCAATCGCTGGACAATCAGGGCGTGGAATTTCGCCAAGCGGATTTAAGCAGCGGCGACACGCCCGAAGACGCGCTGTTTGCGTTGGTGGATGAACGCACCCGTTTAATCACCATCAGCTCGATACAATTCGCCTCAGGTCTGCGTATGGATTTGGAAAAAATCGGCGCGTTCTGTCAGCAACGCGGCATTTTATTTTGCGTGGATGCGATTCAAAGTCTGGGCGCGGTGCAGTTTGATGTCCAAGCCTGTCATGCGGATTTTGTGATGGCAGATGGGCATAAATGGCTGTTTGGTGCAGAAGGGTTGGGTGTTTTTTACACCACGCCTGCGGCACGAGAACAGTTAAAGCTGACCCAATACGGTTGGCATAATATGAAAGACACGCACAATTATGAGAATAAACCGTGGGAAATTCACCCCACCGCGCGGCGGTTTGAATGCGGCAGTATGAATACTATGGGCATCTACGCGCTGTCTGCCAGTGTGTCGTTATTACTGGAAACAGGCATGGAAACGGTGGAGGCGTTGGTGTTGCACAATGCGGAACGTGTTAAAACGCACATTGCTGATAATGAGCAATTGCTGTTGATAACGTCGGCTGTTTCGCCGCTGAAATCAGGTATTGTGGTGTTTAAACACCGCACGATTGCCAATGAAGTATTGTATAAACACTTGCAGGATAACGGCGTGGTGTGTGCCTTGCGTGGTGGTGGTATTCGCTTCTCGCCGCATTTTTATAATACTGCGCAAGAGATAGCCAAGGCATTTGCGATTATTGCCGACTTCCAGCCATGACCGTTTCACAGCACGGTATTGTGCATATTGCCGATGAACCCAAGAAGAAAAAGTTATCAAAAGCGCAAAAACAGTTTAATCAGTTAATCAAAAAAATTGCCGAGCAGAAACAGCTGTTGCTTGAATGGCAAACCACCTTACCGCAATATAATCAACGTCTTAGTGAATCTTATACGCCATTGATGGCTAAATTTAATCAGCAACGGATTGAATGGCTGCATTTATTAGACCGCGCTTACCATAATAATGATTTTAGTAACGCCGATAAAAAGAAGTTGCGGCATTTGTTGGGTGAATTAAGTCATGAGCTGGTGGTGAGTCACGGACAAGTCGAGTTGACCGATCTGTATAACCGCTATGCGGCGGGCGAGCAGGTGTTGTTGATTGAAACCGTCATGCAGGATGCTGATGTGGAGGTCAGTTTTGCCAAAAAAACACCCAAAAACCGCACCCAGCCCGATAAAAAATCCGCGAAACAACAACAGGAACAAGAAAAAATCAGCAAGTCGATACAGAGTGTTTATCGCCAATTAGTCGCCAGTCTGCATCCTGACCGTGAACCTGATGAGCAGGAGCGCGACCGTAAAACCAAGCTGATGCAGAAAGTGAATGTGGCATACAGTAAAAAAGATTTATTGCAGTTGTTGGAACTGCAATTAGCAGTTGAGCAAATCGACCAAGCACATTTGAATAATCTTTCCGAAGACCGTTTAAAGCATTTTAATAAAGTCCTGCAAGAGCAGTTTACTGAGCTATCAGAAGAAGTTGAGGACATAGAATCGGCGTTCAAACGGCAAATGAATCTGGCGGCTAAGGTGCATTTAAGCCCTAAATATTTGATGAAAAATTTAGACGAGGCGATGAAAGACTTGCAACGCAGTATCAAGGGCTTGCAAATGAATAATAAAGCCGCGAAAGATTCGGCAGTATTGAAAAGCTGGCTTAAGTCTTATCAAATACCTAAAGACGTGCTTTTTTGAAGTGTGTGATTCGGGGCGTGGCACGCCTTAACTGCATTCCCACGCGGCGCGTGGGAACGAGTAAAAGACGTTGCAGTGCAACGTCTCTACAGTGATAAAAGCCTCGCTTTATTTTTCTATCCATTCTTCCAAAGCGGCAATAATAGCTTTGGCCTGGTCGGTGCTGGAAATATTGAATTTGGATTTTTGCTGATATTCGCCGTTGCGTTTTTGATAGCGGCGAATGGTGTATTTATCCGCACCGTATTCTTCTTTGGCGCGGTTCCATTCTTGATAACGGTACATTACCGTTGCCCACGCGCCTTTGGTTAATACTTTTTTATCCAGTTCTTTGACGGTTTCAATGCCGCCGTCTTCGTAAGTTACTGTTAATTCGTCTACTGTTTCAGCCATGTTAATCCTTAGTTATTATGAGAAAGTCATTCATTAGCGACCGCGAATAATCGTGGCGGCTTGATGATGCGGTGTGAGATTATCAATTTTATGCCCGTCAACCCAAGTACGATTCACCATCGGATGATCCTGATGTGTAGGTCCCCAGTCGCTGTCAGGATGATAGGCGATAACATCCATTGTACTGGTGTCGGTGATAAAACGGTGTTCGGTGTCTTTGGCAATATAAAATAACGTCCCTGCCGAAAGCGGTTTGTGCTGTTGATACGCTTCGCATACGCCCTGCCCTTTGGCAACAATACCCGCTCGCATGGACGGGTGAGTGTGTGCCGTTTGCTCAATCCCCGCTGGAAAATGCAGGTGATTCAGGCAGGGATCGCCCAATAGCGGCGGAGCGCATAATAAAGTATCGCTACAGCCGTCAATATACCGTAACCGCCCTTGCGCTTCTATCGGGCCGCCCATGACATACACGCCTTGATAGCCCAGACATTGCGAGACCACTACGCGGCTGTTGGCAGTCAGGTTGAGCAGTAAACCGTTGGGCATACTGAACCACTGCCCAGCTTCCAAGCACCAATTAACGCGCCTGTCTTGCAGAAACACTCTGCCGCTGGCAACGAAGCCGAAACACGCGCCCTCGTCGGCAATCGAGGCTTGTTTGTTATTGACATGAGCGGGCGAGTCATTTTCAAAGCCATATAATATAGTATTGCTTTTACTGCTGTCATCCCGAAGCAATGCGCCCCAGTAGGTTTCCCAAACCTGTACACCTATCACTGATTGTTCTGTCATTGTTAATCCTCTTGTTGCTTAATAACCGCGCACCCAGCCTTTGTCCGTCAGCACGACGTAATCGCCCAGTGCCAATAGAGCTGCCGCGCCAGCGGGTGTCTCAGGGTGATAATGCGGGTCGTTTTTAATCAGTTCCCACGTCCGACGGGTGAAAGAAAATACTTTTGCGGCACTTTGATAATCGCCATTGCCTTTGGGTATTTTTACAATAACACGCACTTTGGTGATGTCGTTCTGTTCGGTAAAAACCGCTGTGATAATTCGCGCGGCGGTGTTATCCAAGGCTTTGCGCTGCTCTGGATGACTGGGCAGGGTTTGCCAATCCAGATTAACCAGAATTTTCAGCTCGCCCTTACTGGCGATTTCTTCATCCATCGCGCGGATGCCTTCAATCAGGTCGATGTGCTTGATTGCCGCACCGATGTCAGGAATTTTTTTAATGCTAGCGGTTATTTTTTCGGCACTCGCGCCTGTAACGGGCGTTTCTTTGCCTTTACCAGAGCCGAAATTAAATAACCCCGTATCGGCGGTGGCGAGCTGAATGCCTGCCAACCATAAACTAAGCAATAAAGTGAAAAATAAAGCGTTACGTTTCATACGTTACAGTCCGTCAGAAATGTTGTGAGCCTGCATCCATAATTCAAGGGATAACAAGAGCCATAATCTATCACCATAATAAGGTCGGATACCGCCGCCTTTGAAGTCAATCAGGTTTTGCAGGGCTTTGCGCTCGATTAGGTTACGAATTTTAGCATTGCGATGCAATAACACGTCTTTGGCAAACGCTTTGAGTTCTTTGTTAAACCAATAATGCACGGGAACCAACATTCCCGATTTGGGGCGGTCAATAATCACCGCAGGTACAATATCACTGACTGCCTGCTTTAACACATATTTTTCCACCGTGCCTTTCAGCTTCATGACAGGCGGCAAACTGAATGCCAATTCGGTTAATTGTCGGTCAAATAACGGCGAACGCACCGCAATCCCTGCCGCCGCTGAGGCTTTTAATACTTTGGGCAGAATTTGTGAGCCGCCTTTTAAACGTAAGTTAATGTGCATTAACCGATGCAGATAGGAATCAAACCGCGCGTCATTGAGCAAGGGAGCGAGTAATTCTGCCGAACGTTGATGCTGATTCAGTTGTTGTTGAAACGCTTTAGACAACATGACGGGCAAATGTTCATGCCCTTTGTTATAAGCACGCAAATACATTTCTTCACGCGAAAAATCCTGCGCTCCCATGTGGTAGGCTTCAAACGCCATAATCGGCAGATTTTTCGGCCCGCCGAACACAGGATCGCCGCCTTCGCCGTTAAACACCAACTGCACTTCTTTTGCCGCTTCTTCAACCACGATGATATTCGGCACGGTCAACGGATCGCCTATCGGCTCATCGAGGATGGTGGCGGTCTGGAGAAATTTGGCTTTTATCATCTCGGAAGTCACGGTAATCACTCGTGAGGGAACGCCCAAGTGCTGTGCCATGAGTCCTGAAAACTCCAGTTCATTACGGTATTCCTGCCCAAAATTCAGCGAATAGGCGGCGGTAAGATTGTGTCCACCGACGACTGCGCCAACCAAGCTGGAATCCAGACCGCCTGATAATAACAAGCCCGTTTTGGTATTGCTTTCAAGGCGATTGGCAACCGCTGATTCCAACGCGGTTCTGACCTCGGCGATGCTGTGCGTTTCCGTAGGGTGGGCATTGCCCACCCTACACTGCTGGTCGTGTAACTGATGATAGTGAACGCAATGAATGCTTGATTGTGTAATAGTCGCAATAACACCCGCTTGCAGCTTGCTGATGCCTTTTACGGGGGTGCGTTCAAACGGTGAAAACCCCGTGCTTAAAAAATCACTCACACCCGCAGGGTTGATAACGCGCTCACACTCAGGGTTGCTCATTAAGGTCGCTAAACGGTCACTGATGAGCGTGCTGGTCGGTGTTTGCAAAATGTACACAGGGCGTTCACCAATCGCATCGCGCACCGCCAATAATTGCCCGTCAACCACCATGACGATGGCAAAAAAACCGTGTAATTGCAGCGGAAAATCCAAGCCGTGCCGAGCGTGTAATTGCTGTAATAACGCGCCTAATTTTTGTGCCGTGCTGAGTTCATTGGCAAAGCCGCCAAGCAAGCGGTCGAAATCAAATAATTTGCCCGAAAAAACCCCTGTGCATCGTCCGTCAGGCGAAGCAAACAAGGTACTGTGTTCACCAATATCACAGCGATTGTCGGGCATGAAGGCAAACACAACGTGATTAGTCGTAGGTTGGGGTGAGCTTGCGAACCCCAACGAATTAACGGTCAATATTAGGGTTCGTGCCTCACCCCAACCTACACGAAGATATTGTTCAAAGCGGTCAGAATCGGCACCGCAATACACCTGAAAGCGGCTCATTAACCATAACCGCCTGTGCTGCCGCTACTGTCAGCGGCAGCCGCCGCAGTGACTAAATCCAACGGCACGGCTTCGTTAATCGCCACGCCGCATAAGGTGATTAATGTCGCAGGTTGAAACAAGGATAATTCAGCTGTTTCTTTGATTTTTTGATTGCGATCGGCTTTTTTGATGGTCATTTCTTTAAATAATTTTTTCTGCCCGACATTCAGACCCAAATCAACGATGGTGAATTGCGTACCGCCAAACCATTTAGGATCAGTTTTAATACGGCGCACAAACGCCTGACCTGCGGGCGTGTAGTCATGCAGAAGGAAAATTTTCAAATTAGGATTTTGCTTTAACCGCGTCAGCATATCTTCATAAATCGCCTGCGGATAACCATTACCGCCCAGCACAGGACAGGAATAATGAAAATGAAATAAGTTGCTGAGAAAAAAATCCACCGTGTCATTGCGTTCGCAAATCAGCACTCTATCAAAAGAAATACCGTCTAAGTGACTGTTTCTGCTGCCCAATGTGGCTTTATATTTGTCTGCGGTGAGTAGTTTTTCATGAGGATTGATAGTCACCCATTGATGGACAAGCGCATCCAGTTTGTTGAGGGTATTTTTATGCTTGTGTCGCAATGATGCCGTAATAATCAAAGCGAAGCCGCTGATAAACGTGATACCGAAAAAGAAGCCGCCTTTGACAAAAGTCAACAGCAAGGCAACGAGAAAAATACACAAAGCGATTACTGAGGCAGTTGTATAGACAGGCTGCCGTTTTTTCAGTTTGCGCTGTAACTGATATTTGAGATGCTCTTTGGAAAAATAAAATGTACCGTGCGACGAAACCACTTCTTCGGCTGATTTTATTGCCATGTCGGTTAAACCATCTTCTGTCGGTTCAGCGACAAAGCGATGATGACAGGAGGGACAGCGTCTACCGCTACGCTCACGGTCTTGTTTTTTGGCATCTTTATTACACTTGATACATTTCATTATTCACCTCGTAACGTTACACAAACTGGCAAACCAACATTCTAATACACATAACATCCATAACCTGTCCCCCCAGCGTCTGCCGCGTCCGTCGCTGCTGGTCAGGCTTTTTTGCCGTATTTCCTGAACCGTGTCCGCATTCAATAAGCCTGATGTAATCAGACGATTTTTATTCAACCAATACGCCGCCAAGGGCATTAAACCGCGTTTAAACCACAGGCTGGTCGGTACGCCCATGCCTTGTTTACGCCGCTCTACCACTTGTTCAGGCAAATAGGAATGCGCCAGCATTTTCAGCAATACTTTATCTCGCGCACCTGACATTTTTAATTCATTCGGTAAATCCATGCCCAATTCAATCATATCCGCCGCAAAAAAAGGATGGCGCGTGTGGAGTTGATGGGCGTTTGCCATTGCATTTATTCTAGGCACTATATGTTGCAGTCCCTTTAATTGTAAATCGACCCAGCGTAATTGATTACAAAAATCGGGCGACGGTGACGAAGCAAACGCCTGAGCAATCGGGTATTCAAGTTCAACTGTGTTATCGAGTTGCTGCCCTAATTTAGCGGAAAGCAACCTGTCCCACTCGTCGGAAAATTTATGAAAACTGGCAAGATAGCCTGCCGCTTGGTTATAGCCTGCTTCTGGGTATAACTCACGCATCATCATGGGTTTCATCGCCCACGAACCGAATAATTGATCGCCGCCTTCGCCTGTGAGTACCGTGTGCTGGGGTTGGTGCTGATGAATAGTTTTAAATAATAGATAAAACGGGAGTAATACGGGATCGCCCAGCGGCTGATCCAACGCACCCATCACTGTGCCGAACCAGCGCAAGGCATCGAAAGAATTGACCACGATTTCACGCTGTTCTATGCCTAGGTGTCGGGCGGTCATGCGTGCGGCATGCGTATCCGAACCGTCGCCGACATCGACACCGCTGAACCTAGCATGATACGCGGTAATGTGTGTGCCTGAGGCGTGCGCGGCGGCGGCAACCATTGCACTGTCCAGCCCGCCTGACAGCAATACGGCGGCGTGGTCTAAGGTCGTGTGTGCGGACAGTTGCTGCCAGAACGTCTGTTCTGGTTGCTGTAGCGACGGTCTTCTTGCTCTATCAGCTCGACTCCAGACAATGTGATTGTCAGCAAACGGCAGACGACACTGCATTTCAGGCGGCACGGCAGACACGCCTTGAAAAACAGTGCGCGGGGCAGGCACAAATCCGTAACACAGAAAATCGCGGATACCTTCGGGGCTGGGGCGATAATTGACGTAAGAACCGAGTTCTCGAAGGCTATGCGACACCAGCCATTTATTGCCTGAGGCGGTTGGTATCGGTTGCGTAAGAAAATATAACGGAGAAGCCGAATACGCCCCGCGCGTTAAGAGGCGACTATCGGGCGACTCACGAAAAAAACTCTGCTGTTGCGAGCGACTCATGCAGCGGCTTAGTGCAGGACAAACTTCAAACCAATCAGCAATAACACGGTTGCCAATACAGGGCGTAATATTTTTTCTGGGATTTTCGCGCTTAAGTGGCTGCCAATCCAGATGCCGGGTAATGAGCCGATTAACAAACTGCCCAATAACACAAAATCCACATTGCCTAATGTCCAATGCCCGATACCCGCGATTGCTGTGAGCGGAATGGCATGAGCCAAATCGGTACCGACAATTTTCAGCGTGGTCATTCTTGGGTATAAAAATAATAATGCCACTGTACCCAACGCGCCAGCCCCCACTGAAGACAGGGTAACCAATACGCCCAGCACCGCGCCAATCAGGACGGTGGCAGGAATTTCCAGATGTTTGAAACGTGCCGCATTTTCCAGATTGCTATGCTCATCATCAATTTTTCCTAACTTTTCTGCATTGTGCAATAACGCACTACGCACAAACAATGCGCAAGAAGTAAGAATTAAGGCAATCCCTAAACTATAGGTAATTGCTCCCGTGGTTTCCTTACCCACCGAGTTTAAATATTTGAGTACAAACAAAGTACCTATCGCAAACGGCAAACTACCCAATGCCAGCCAGCCGACAATTCGCCAATCCACTGAACCGTGTTTACCGTGATGCACCCATACCCCGCTGGTTTTGGTAATCGCAGCAAACAATAAATCCGTGCCAACAGCAACCGCTGGATTAAAGTTGAATAAAAAAACCAGCAACGGGGTCATTAATGAGCCACCGCCTACCCCTGTTACACCGACTAATAAGCCGACTGCAAAACCGGAAAAGGTATAAAAAATATTCATGCAGGATAATCCTTGGTGTTATGTATTGAAAAGGCGCGTATCGGACGTACTTTTAAGTGCGCTGGGAATGGATGGTAACTGATTGAGTTGTACACGAATAACCCGCACAGGCAATGAATGCGGTGTTATTCGCGTGGTGTCTTGGGGCTATTTAACTTTAACTAACTCTTTGCCTTCAGTAGAGAAATGGCAAATACCTGCGGCGAAGTTATCACAATCTTTTGACTGTTCGATTTTCGCGCCTGTGTCGGTTAAATTGATTTTCAACTCGCAGAAAGACGCATCAACTTCTGAATGTTTTTTCACCAGCAGATTGTCTTTATCCACACGTTTCGCTTCATCAGTCAGACTGGCTGAACAAGCAGGGCGATCTTTTTCATTGGCATTGGCTTCAAAATCAACGTCAGTGCTGACAGTGACTTCACCATTTTTATCAGTGATTTTTAAATGATGAACGTGATTACCATCGCGCAACACATAATGCTCTGTGCCTGCAAAAGCACTACCTGAAATCAGCATCGCAATAGTAAGAAATAATGTTTTTTTCATAAGATAACCTCGTGTTAGATTGTTGATTAACGGTATAGAATACACCTGCGTATTCTCGTAAATATATTTTTGTTAAGTTGTCATTATCATTTAATCAAAAATTTTTTGCACAGGATAATTTTTAGCTTGTGCTGAACCTGCCCTGTCAATATTATTATGCTTAATCATGCCACGCTAACTCACCGCCTCCTAGTGACTGTCACGCAGCAATTGCCAGAGTGGTCAAAAACCATTAAACCACCGGGCTTTTCTGGACTCACGCTATATGACATCGGCTACTTCTTTATTGTTGAGAGCCAGAAAAATGCCATTAACACCCGCGCATCGGCAGCAGCATTCACTTTTTTTCTGGCATTGTTTCCAGCCATCATGTTCTTTTTTTCCCTGATACCTTTTTTGCCTATCGACAATTTGCACCAGCAATTGCTCAACGAAATGCACACGCTATTGCCTGAAAATGCTTACCAAGCCGCTGTTTCAACCATCAATGATTTAGTAAAAACGGAACACAACGGCGTATTATCATTCGGCTTTTTAGTCACGTTGTATTTTGCCACCAATGGCATTAACGCGCTGATAGATGCGTTTAATCATGCCATTCATATTCCAGAATCCCGAAATTTCATTCAACAACGCTTGGTATCGCTGTGGTTGTTTATCGCCCTATCCGTGCTGGTACTGACTGCCTCATTACTTATTATATTCAGCGAAGTAGCTATTAATTATGCAATTGCACATGGCTTACTATTAAGCGACTGGCTAGTCATCGGCTTACTGACACTGGGCAAGTGGGTTATTTCATTTTTGCTGTTATTTACAGCTATTTCATTACTGTATTATTTCGGGCCTGTTAAAGTATTCGGCTATCAGTTAATAAATACCGGCGCGGTGTCGGCAACGATGTTATCGGTTATCGCGTCATTGCTATTCAACTATTATGTCAATAATTTTGCCACTTACAACAAAGTGTACGGCAGCATCGGCACTATCATGGTAGTCATGCTATGGTTGCAATTCAACTGCCTGATTATCCTGATAGGCTTTGACTTAAATGCCAAAATCTATAATAAAACCATACTTGACGCTCCTGTAAGCCATTGATAAATTTAACTCAAAAAGTGACTCATAAAAAATTACCTACGCTTAGCCTCTGTATTTCTGCTAAAATTCATCCCAAATTTTAAATCAAATAACTCCGTAAATTTGTATGAAAACACCTGATATGTCATCACTGATAGCCATAGTAAAAAAGTACCGTATGTTATTGCTTATCGTCGGCTTGCTTATTCTTTCGCTCTCGCAACAAAAATTCGTTATGCCACTGGTCTACGATGTCATTAAATCAGATTTATTTTTGGTGGAAAGCAAAGATAAAGGCAGTCAGGCACCTGTCTCTACCCCCTTCTCCAACATTGCTTTTATGCACTGTAATAATTACATTAAGTCCAAAGCTGAACCGGAGACCTCACTCAGTTTTCCTGAAAAACCCCTGAAAGCATGGGACATGGGTAATTATCAATACATTATCAATTCTGAAATGACCGTCACCAATAATGCAGGTACCCACAATAAAAAATATGTGTGTCGGATTACATATAATAATGGTGATAACGAAGAAGACTCGCTTAACATAGATAACTGGTCGATTATCGGCGTGTCAGAGTCAGACTCGTAACTTTTCAGCACCCGCTTTACCTTTCGCCCCCTCATTAAACATACAAACTGCCCATAGACTGATGGGCAGACACTTTCTGGAATATTTAGTTATGATTGAACTTATTGCCGTCGTTATTTTCGCCGCACTCATCTGGTTTTTCTTGAAAAATCACAAAAAAAAATCCGAAACCGCAACTGTCAAAACTAGCCCTGCGCCAGCAAAACCCATACAACAAAAAGCCGATCCCGTAGAAAAAGCAGCTGCCCCAGCTGAAAAAGTGCCTGAGCAAGCGGCTGAAAAACCCACTGCAACCCCCGTCGCAACCCCTGCGGTTGTGATTGAAAGCAAACCTGCCATCACACAAGTCCCTGACTTAGTCCCGCAAGACTCGATGCTGAAACGCCATTACCTGACTCATATACACACAATGGTGACGGCAATCAGCCCTGCACGCCCAACTGACGCAACGTTAGCACGTCATTACGATACCCAGCTAACAGCCGACATCGGACACTATGTCAGCAATGAAGCCGCAATGGAAAAACTCCTTGCTGAATATGCTGCCTGCCAGAAATCAGCCGCGTGTCCTGCCGCTCCTGCTCCCGTAACAGCGGTTGTCGCTGAAGCACCTCAAGTCATCGAAGAAGTAGCCGTTATTGCAGAGCCAGAAGTCATTATTGAACCCGCTGCTGAAACCATCACAGCCGCACCGCAACACGACGTATCAAATATCCCCACAGACTCCACGCTAAGAAGACATTACCTCGCGCACCTGCGTACGCAAGTCGCAGCGACTATGACACCACGTCCCACTGATGCGACCCTGCGCCGTCATTATGACGCGATGCTGGCATTTGAAGTAGAAAAGCAATTAAGCAAATAAATCCTGCTATAACAAAAAAGGCGGGCGTGATATAGATCACGCCCGCCTTTTTTATGCCTGTTCCCTTTATGCTTTCAATTGTAAATTGTCTAAAATCGCCAAGGTAGGCGCAGACTGATTCATGGTATAAAAATGCAAACCGGGTGCGCCGCCATCTAACAAACGCTGGCAAAGCTGACTCACCACATCCAGACCGAACGCCTGTACTGAGGCTTTATCATCGCCAAAACTTTCCAGACGTTTACGCATCCAGCGGGGAATATCCGCACCGCACATTTCTGAAAACCGAAACAATTGCGCATACTGCGTAATCGGCATAATGCCGGGTACGATAGGAATGGTAATGCCATTTTTTTCGCACAATTCGACAAAATAAAAATACGCCTCGGCATTATAAAAATACTGCGTAATAACTGAATTTGCACCCGCCTCTACTTTGCGCTTAAAGTTTTTAAAATCCTCAGCGGCGTTTGCCGCCTGCGGATGAACTTCTGGATAAGCGGCAACATGAATATCAAAATAATCCCCCGTTTCCAGACGTATAAATTCAACCAGTTCATTCGCATAACGAAACTCACCCGCTGACAACGTACCAGAGGGTAAATCACCTCGCAACGCGACAATTTTTGCAATACCGTGCTGCTGATAGCTTTTCAAAATGGCGCGAATATTGTCTTTCGTTGAAGCCACACACGATAAATGCGGTGCGGCGGCGATGCCTTTTGCCTGAATATCAACCACCGTATCAAAAGTTTTATCGCGGGTTGAACCGCCTGCACCAAACGTCACAGAAAAAAAATCAGGCTTCAGTGCCGCCAGTTTGCTGTGTACCAGCTGCAAACTTGCCGCGCCTTCTTCAGTTTTAGGCGGGTAAAATTCAAAGCTAAATAACGGGGGATGTTGTGTTTGCATATTGATAGGCTCGCTAATGAAAAATGGTATAAACAGCCTACAGGGCTTAAACCTGCATTTGTTTAATAGCAGGGCATTTTAGCCTTTTGTTGCGTTTTTGGGCTAATTTTTACGCAAATCAAGTCATTGTCACTGTCGATTTAGACGCATTCGCGAGTCCAATCGTAATTATGAAAATTAAGGAATTTAAGATTTCGTTAAGATTAGCCCGTCAAAATACATTTAAAGCGTACCAAAAGAGATTTTTTATTTAATGAACGAACAACTATTAACAACCATGTCTATGAATGAAAATGATGTGATCGCATCAAGACGCAAGTTTTTAACGCGTATGGCTTATGGTTCTGTGTTGGCGATGAGCGGCTCTGGTATTGTAGAAGCCGCTGCAAAGCACGTTATTCACACCAGCAAAAAAGCCGATGTAAAACACGCGGCAAAACAACACGTTGAAACACACGGCAAAAACGCACTCCATGAGAGACTGGCGTTAAAAACAGCACACAATCGCCACGCTGACCACCTGCAACTTGCCTCAAAAGGCAGCAGTTCGCGTATTCACAGTTCACTGCACAAAGACCACAATGGCGGTCATCGTTTACATCACGATGCACGCGAGCAACTGGCTTTGCGTGACAATAATCGTATTCACCATGCTCTGCATAGAGATATGCCTGAATTTGAGTCAAACGAAGACTTTGAACCTGATTTTCGTAGCGGCATACAGGACAGATATTCCTTGCCGAGCATGGCACGCAACGGCAATGCCGCACACAAAACATTGTCCTTACAAAATACCACCACAGGCGATAGCCTGAATGTGACTTATTTTGAAAAAGGACGCTATCTTCCCGATGCCCTGCATGAAATCAACCACCTGTATCGCGACCACATGACGGATGAAGTTCACCCTGTCGATGTTGCCTTACTGGATCAGTTAAATGATTTGCAGGCCACACTGGGCATTAAAAAACCGATTCATGTTATTTGCGGCTACCGCTCACCGTTTACCAACTCACAGTTGCGCAGAAACAGTCGCGGTGTTGCACGCAACAGTTTGCACATGCAAGGCAGAGCCATCGACATCCGTATCGCGGGCGTGGAAAGCAGACATATTAGAGACGCAGCTCTCAGCATGGCACGCGGTGGCGTAGGTTATTATCCGGGCAGTAACTTTGTCCATTTAGATACAGGCGATGTAAGAACGTGGTAAGGTAAACTGACAACACGGCACACAAGTTAAACAAAAAAAGGGGCAACTAAGTTAGTTGCCCCTTTTTTTTTCGGTGGTGTATTAAATCTGTTATTTTTATGACTGCCAGTCCTTTAAAGGACTGGCAGTCATTCATGCTGTTGTAACAGGTTTAACCCATTACCTTTGTTTCTACCCTACATCACGTCTCCACCATTAGCTTCTGTTAGGGCGACAGTGTTGAATCAGTCTTGACGACTGCGGCGGCAGCTGATACAGACTTTTCTTCCGTACCAGCGGGCTGAATAGCGCGGACAACTTGGGCTGTATTGGTTGTTGCCATGCTTTCAACCACAGGAATAACCTGTTTTGTATTCGCAGTAGCAACCACAGTTTCCGCGTGCGCTGCTTCGGCTTCTATCGGCTCAGCACTTGGCGGCACTTCTTTTGGTGCAAACAGAACCTGATCTGATAAATCCTGATGCTTGGTCAGTGCGTCCAGCAATTCGGCATCACGATTATAAATATCGGTATAAAAAGTCAAGTTGTTGTGTTCATCAAAAAAAGCAGTGTTATAGAGAAATAACACGGGGATTGGTTTTTTCAGTACAACCTGACGGTTTTTTCCTACCATCGCTTTTTTTATCGCACCTGTATCCCAGCCGCCTTGATCTTTAAGCACAAATTCAGCAAGTTCTTGCGGATGAGCAACGCGTACACAACCATGACTCAAATCTCGACGTGGACGGCTGAATAGTGCAACTGAAGGCGTATCATGCAGATAGACACTGCTGGAGTTGGGGAAAATAAACTTTACTTTACCCAATGCGTTGCCTTTACCGGGGCGTTGTCGGATACGCAACGCGCTGCTGCCCGAGCCAGAAACAAATTCCATATTCTGCCGTGTGAGATACTCTGGATCGGCGGCTAATTTAGGCAGGATTTCATCTTTGGCAATTTTATAAGGTACATTCCAGTAAGGCTGAAAATCAACAAAACGCATATCAGCCGCCAGTTGCGGAGTTTGATTTTTTGCCGCTTTACCCACCACCACACGCATGGTCGTGGTCGGAATATCTTGCTTGATGTCATCAAACGCAGACAGTTGAAAGGCAGGGATGTTGACCATAATCGCAGGCCCTTCGCTAATTTCAGGCAGCCAGCGCAGTCGCTCCATTGCCAGTTCAATTCGCATGATATGCTCAGCATCTGTCAAGGGTGCATTAAGAGCCGCGACCGTTGCTTTGTTGATAGTGCCGCTCGCTTTGATACCATGACGTTTCTGGAAATTTTTAACGCCCTCCACTATGGTTGCCGTATAAGTCGTCGCGGTGTTGTCAATTTTATCGGAGGGTAAATCACCGAAAGCCGCTAAATACTTTTGCAGCTCCGCGCTTTGCGGCAGAACATCGCCCTGACGAACCGTTGAATTAACCACCAGATTAAGCCGTGGTATTTTTTCAGGGGCGCGATAACTTGCCAGTGCCTGTTTCAGTTTTTGATATTGCTGCAACTGAGGCTCTACTGACGACGGCAATGAGGCGACCGTATCAGCGGCTATCCCCGCTTTAATCAGCGCGGGCAAATCCAGTGTTTTTTCGGTTCTGCGCTGAATACTGAAATGCAAATCGGCGGGATTGATGCGCCCATAATGCAGGTTGTGCATAAAACGCAGCAACGACAAACTGATTGCGGTGTCATACAGTGCCGCGTCTTTGCTATGTACATCAAACGGGGCTTTTAACTCGGTCAATTTCTGCCGCAACAATGAGGTGTCGTAGTCAGCGGGATTTAAACCATGACCCGCCGCCGCTTCCAGCAGTTTGATGGCTTCATCGGCATTTTTATTGGCTTTGCCGTCATCCGCCAACCAGATTGGCTGATAATTGTTGGCTTTATACAGTGCGTCCAAATCGTCAGCACGATAAGTAAAATGTGATTGCGTCAGATACGGGTGCTGCTTGCTGGCAATCAGGCTGCTGATTTCATTCATAGCAACAGCAGGCGCGGTAACTTGTGGAGTCTGAACCACTGCCGCAGGAGCGGGGACGGGCGCAGCTACGTCGGTTGTCGGTGTAGCAACTGCCTCATTCACCAGCGCGTGTGCCGACAAACAAGGCATCAGGCACAAAGTGGAAATAATAAGTTTTTTGCGCTGTACACCCTGCATTTTATAGCTTGCCAATAACGGGTCTTTTGGTGAAAAAAATAATTTTGTCGTGTTCGCGATAAACACTTCAACTGCCGATATACTTGACTGCATACAACTTACGCCTATTGATAAAAAATCAGTTTAACTCGCCACTTGCCAAGCGGCTTCTGGCATTAATCTGATGGTAACTGAGATAGCCAAAAACAAAGCCATTCGATTATTTAGTTGAAAGACGTTATTTTACACTAACTTATGTGGAACTCCGATGACAAAAGAAACTAAAATTCTCTGCGAAAGTCCGTTTCCTACTGCTAAAGAGGATGCAGCCCGCGTTTTATACGACGACAGCAATGCACAGACGCAATCATCGTCCTATCGGCTGGCTTATGATGACCTTGATTTCATTATGCGTGACGAATTGCGCCCCGTCCGTTTACAGCTGGAATTACTAAAACCTGAGCTTGCGCAAGCCGATTTAGGCATTAAATCTACCGTGGTTATTTTTGGCAGTGCGCGTATTCAGGGCAATGTTGAAGCACGGCAAGCGTTATCAGATGCCGAACAGGCATGGAATGAACACCCTGATGACATAGAACTGGCGCATAATCTGGCAATTGCACGGCGTATATTCACCAAAAGTCATTACTACGATGAAGCGCGTAAACTGGGCGCACTCATCAGCTCAGAAGCCAAGAAACACAAATACCCGTGGATAGTGGTCACAGGCGGCGGGCCGGGCATTATGGAAGCGGCGAATCGCGGTGCAGCGGATGCGGGCGGCAAAAGTATGGGACTGAATATCGTTCTGCCGCATGAACAGAAACCCAATCCCTACATCACCCCTGAATTGTGTTTTCAGTTCCACTATTTTGCCATTCGTAAAATGCACTTTCTAATGCGAGCCATTGCCTTAATCGCCTTTCCCGGTGGCTACGGTACGATGGATGAACTGTTTGAAGCCCTCACGTTAATTCAAACCAAAAAAGTCAAACGCATTCCCGTTATTCTGTTCGGGCAACTTTACTGGGAAAAAATAGTCAACTTTGATGCACTGGTGGAAGAAGGCGCGATTACCGCCTGTGACAGGGAACTCATCCAGTATGCAGAAACGGCAGAACAGGCATGGCAGCTTATTTTAAAAGCTCACGGCTTGGGCAATGGAAATAAAGCATTCTGACAATAAGAAGGCATCATCATGACTACGCTCACTTTTTTAGGCGCGACAGGGCAAGTGACAGGCTCGTGTTATTTACTGGAAACCAAGCATAAGCGCGTACTCTTGGATTGCGGTTTATTTCAAGGCTCGAAAGAAACCGAAAAACAAAACGCCGCCGAGTTTCCGTTCAACCCCGCCACTATTGATGCCGTGGTGCTGTCTCATGCCCATCTGGATCACTGCGGACGCTTGCCCAAACTGGTGAAAGACGGCTTCAAAGGCGTGGTGTATTTAACCGATGCCAGTTTCCCGTTACTGGAATTACTGCTCAAAGACGCAGTACATCTGCAATTGCGCGATATGGAATGGGAAAATAAAAAGCGCGAACGGGCAGGTAAAAAATTGCTGACACCGTTGTATGAACTGGCGGATGTAGAAGCCTTGCTGAAATTAAGACGACCCGTTGCTTACGGTAAAGAAACCGAGATACTGAAAAATATCAGCATCTCGTTTCATGAAGCGGGGCATATTTTGGGTTCATCTATCGTGCGACTGCATATTACTGAACATCATGACACCAAAACGCTGGTATTTTCAGGCGACTTAGGCAATCCGCTATCGCCGTTATTGCGCGACCCCGCTATTTTGACCGAAGCCGATGTATTATTGCTGGAATCCACCTACGGTGACCGCGACCATAAACCGCTGGACAGCACCTTGGATGAACTCAGCAACACACTCCAAGAAGCCGCGCACAGCGGCGGCAATGTCATTATTCCCGCGTTTGCCGTCGGACGAACCCAAGATTTAATTTACTGGCTGGGTAAACTGCAACGCCAAGGCAAACTGCCGCAACAGCAGATTTATCTCGATAGCCCGATGGCGATTAAAGCCAGTGAAATTTATGCGGACAATACCGCGCTATTCAATATTGATGATGCTGAATTTACCAAAATCGCACCGCACGGTTGGCAAGCGTGGCTGCACGGCTTGATTTATTCCGAAACCGCCGAACAATCAATGGCAGTCAACCGCATCGTCGGCGGCGTAATTATTATTGCAGGCAGCGGGATGTGTAATGGCGGACGTATTCGTCACCATCTTAAATATAATCTCTGGCGGCACAATGCGCATATTGTCATCACTGGCTTTCAAGCCGAAGGCACATTAGGGCGTACCATTGTCGATGGTAAAAAGAAGTATTTAAAAATTTTAGGCGCGGAAGTGGCTGTTGCCGCTAAAGTACATACTTTAGGCGCGTTAAGCGCACACGCCGATCAAAGCCAGTTATTGCAATGGGCAGATCACTTTACATCCAGACCGCGCCTTTATCTGATACACGGTGAAAAATCGGCGACTTTATCGTTGCAAACCTGCTTTCAACGTACAGGCTGGAATGCCAATATTCCACACGTCGGCGAGACGATTACCTTGTAAACTGTTAAACATGACTGCCAGTCCTTAAAGAACTGGCAGTCATTGACTAAATTCACTAGCGAATATTCGTAGTTTTCATCAACAGATTGTAATATCAATGACCAATATTTTTGCCAATATACCCGACAAGCTACCTGACGAATTATTTACCACCCTGTTGAAATGCGATAACGTCCACATTGAACGTATCGTTTCTAAAGGTCACACTACACCGCCTGAACAATGGTACGATCAGGCATGGGATGAATGGGTGATTGTGCTGGAAGGGCAAGCGATACTGGTTTATGAACACTCAGAACACATCTTGACGGCAGGCGACTATGTATTCATTCCTGCACACACCAAACACCGCGTCGAATGGACAACACCCGACAGTCACACTGTTTGGTTAGCCGTTCACTTATATCATCGAGGAGATACACATGAAATTCAGTCCCTGTACCGATAACTGCACCAAAGACGGCACACATTGCCAAGGTTGCGGGCGTTCGCATGAAGAAATTGCCGAAACTAAAAAACGGGTGGGTGCGTTAGTTGAATTTGCCAAGCAGCAACAGTATGAAAATGTTGAAGATTTTGTTAAAGCTGTCAGCAACAGCCTATTAAAAAAATTACAACCGCCCGCATAAAAATTCGCGTCCATATCAATTCCACTTTGCTCATCGAGGAAGCCGCTATGCCCTATAATCCCGCCTTACTGTCCCAGTTAATCGAAGCTATCGCCGACATTATCGACACCAACGCCGACGAAATCACCGCATTAGACCAAGCCATCGGTGACGGCGATCATGTTATCAATCTGCAACGCGGCATCCACGCGCTGATGGCGCAACGTGAAGAATTAAGCCAACTGGATTGGGCAACGGCGTGGCAGAAAATCGGCATGACGCTCATGTCCACCATCGGCGGCGCGTCAGGGTCATTATTCGGCACTTTATTTGTCGCCATGAGCAAAGCCGCCCGCGACCACGCAATCAATCAATACACCTTTGCCGCCATTTTTGCCGCAGGTGTAGAAGCGGTCAAACAACGCGGCAAAGCCGATGCGGGGGAAAAAACCATGCTGGATGTATTAATCCCCGTCGCAACTTATTTGCAAAGCGCGACTATGGTTGATTTTCCTGAATTATTGGCAACCGTCCCCACTGTCGCTATCAAGGGCATGGAATCCACCCGCGAGATGCTCGCCACCAAAGGACGTGCCTCTTATCTGGAAGAACGTTCGCTTGGACATATTGATGCAGGCGCAAAAACCAGCCAGTTGATGATTTGTGCGATTGTTGCCGTACTCACCCAACAGTAGGTTATGAGCATGACTGCCAGTCCTTGAAGGACTGGCAGTCATAAAAACGCGGACACTTAATGCTTACCCGCTTCCAGTTTAACGCCTTTACGCTCCGAAGTAATATACGCCACCAGTGCCGTCATTTTGGGATCATCAGCGGCTAACGGCTGCCCTTCCAGCGGATTACGCAGACACCAATTCACCATTTCCCACAAACTAATCACTTTACCGATTTGTTTTTGGAATTTGGGATAGGTTTCAGGATGGGTATTCGCCGCATTGGGATGACATTGCGCACACACCACGCCATTTGTACCCAGATTGGGGTCGGTAAACGCCACGCGACCTTGTTTAACCACCGTTTGAAACTCACTTTCCCACTGAGTTAAATCCGCTTTAGTAAACTCATCGGCAACCACAACACTAGGCACACTCAAGGCTAAGATAATCAGCGTTTTTTTATAATTGAACATAAATCACCTCTAATAATGAGTTTGTGGCAGGTCGCGTTGCTGTTGATATTCGCTGTCTTCGGGACGTTTGGTTTTGGGATTAAACGCCACGGTACGCGGTTTATTTTCGGGTAAGGAATAATGCACAGCGGTGTTGCCATTCGCTATATCAATCAATTGCCAACCTGTGGCATCACGCTCAAAAAACGGATCGGCGCGGTTCATTTCCACCGTTAATTTCGGTAAAAACTGTTCCGCTTGTGCATAAGTGGACGGATACGGCCACGGCCACGCAGTCGCCATCACCGAATGAAAACTGATATTGCCGATTTGATTGTATTGAATTTGATGCACATGACCGTAAATCACCGTGACTTTATTAAACGGTTTAAGCAAGGCTTGCACCTGTTCCGCGTCGTCCGTCCAGAAATTCCAGCCTTTGTAAATTTTTTGCAGCGGTGAATGGGAAAACACCACCACGGGCGTTTTTTTATCCACTTTATCCAAATCGGCTTTTAACCAGTTGCGCTGCGCTTCGCCGACCATAAACGGTGAACCCAAGGGATTATCCAAGCCCGCCATCATCGCCATACGTTCTTGTGGACTCGACCATTTATTGCTCCATTCGTCATGCGTCAAAATGCTGTTCAACACGATAAAATGCACACCTTTATGGTCAAAACTGTAGTAATGTTCACTGACTTTTTTCGCCCAATACTCGCCCATATCCAGATAAAAATCATGTTCGCCCAGCACAAAACGCGGCTTTTGATGCAACGCCGATAAAATTTCCAAACCGTGGTCGATTTCTTCGGGCTTGCCCAATTGCGCCAAATCGCCGCCGAACATAATAAAATCGGGTTTCGGGTCTAATAAATTGGCTTCGGCAACCGCACGCATCAAGCCTTTATCCCAGTTACGCACAAATTGCGTGCCTTTTATTTGCTGAATATGCGCGTCCGAAATATAAGCGAAACTAAAATTATCTTCCGTATTGGCAAACGCAAGTTCCACCAGACTGAGCGGTAAGGTACTGGCGGCTAATAACAGCCCCGAGTGTTTTAAAAAATCACGACGGTTCATGGTGCGACTCCTGCGGTTTTTGCATACTCTGGACTGGTGAGGGCTTTTAAAAATTCCACCAGATCCGCCTGTTGTTCTTTACTTAAATTCAAAGGTCGAATACCGCCGCTTTGAAAATCATTCACGGGGTCGCCTTGTTTATCCATACCGCCTAGATTATAAAATGACACCACGTCTGCCAGCGTTTTGACACTGCCATCGTGCATATACGGTGCGGTAACTTCAATATTGCGTAACGTTGGGGTTTTAAAACCGCCTAAATCGCGGGTTTGTCCTGAAACCGCAAAACGCCCTAATTCAGAAGTGTTTTTATTGCTGAGTACCGCAATATCGACATTCGCGCCCTGTTGTTTGGCTTTGCTAAATGTATTAGCCAATTCCTGTATATCTTTGCTGATACGTTGAAAACCGACATTCAGATTATGAAAGCGATGGTCGGTAAACAGCGCGTGGGTTTGGGAAATAGTATGGCAGGACACACAACGCCCCTGCCCGACAAACACCTGCAAACCGCGCTGTGCGCTGTCGCTCAATGCGTCTTTTTTGCCTGCAAAATAGAATTGGTCAAAGGGAGAATCGCCTGAAATAACGGTACGTTCAAACGCGGCGATGGCTTGCGTCACCTCTTTAATGGTGATTTTTTGATCGGTTTTATTGAAAACGGTTTGAAACTGTTTGGCATAATCAGGATCGGTGCGGACGATTTTCAAAATCGGCTCATAATCCTCCAAGCCCATTTCCACGGGATTTAAAAACGGTTGCCCCGCCTGCCCTTCTAAATCAGGTTCGCGTCCATCCCAGAATTGACTGTGGTTATACGCGGAGTTGATGACGGTCGGGGCGTTGCGCGTGCCTGTGAATTTATTGATACCTTCCGATACCGTAAGCGGGCTGTCGGTAAAGCCTTTGCTTTGCGCATGACAGGTCGCACAGCTGACTGTACCCGTGCTGCTGAAACGCGGGTCGTGAAAGAGCTTATCACCCAAGCTGATTTTTTCCGCCGTTTGCGGGTTATCGGCTGGAATCGGCACAGGCGGCAAACCCAGCGGTGTCGCCAGTATGGATACGGAATAAAACAGTCCCAGAATACCCAGTGTTCTTATACGCATAACGCCCCCTTAATAAAAGTGGAGAGAAATAAGCTGTTTTTGATTATCTACCAAAGAAAAACCGCAGGCAACTTAACTGTGGCAGGTCACAACTCTCTATTTCGCACACTGCGCTTATGAATTTACGCTCTGCCTATAGTTAATAAGATACTGAGTCTATTGGTCAGGAAAAGTTCTATCGGCTATCAAAAAAACATTGTTGCGTCGATTGTGCAGCAAGCTACTTTCTATCCAGTTTCCGATAACTGATGGCTTCACTCAGGTGGTTGATTTCAATCTGCGGTGACCCTGCCAAGTCGGCTACGGTACGCGCCAGTTTTAATATGCGGTGGTACGCACGGTGTGATAAGCCGAATCTGTCCATTGCCTGTTCCAGCAGTTGGTAGCCTTGCGCGGATAAGACACACAGTTGTTTGACTTCTTTGGCGTTTAAACCTGAATTGGCTTTACCGTGCCGCGCTACGGCGAGATTACGCGCCGCTATCACCCGCGCTCGAATAACTGCACTGCTTTCTTCGCCTTGTGCTGAGCCGTTGCGTAATACCTCATGCGACACTCTGGGGACTTCGAGGTGCATATCAATTCTGTCCAATAGCGGTCCTGAGACTCTGGCGCGGTAACGCATGACTTGTTCTGAGCTGCAATGACAACGCCCTGAGCTATCGCCCAAATACCCGCACGGACAAGGATTCATGGCAGCGATGAGTTGAAAACGTGCAGGGAAATTGACTTGTCGCGCGGCGCGGGAAATCACGATATGCCCTGATTCCAACGGCTCGCGCAACACTTCCAGCACTTTCCTATCAAATTCAGGTAATTCATCAAGAAATAACGCGCCATTATGGGCGAGTGATATTTCTCCGGGGCGTGGGTTACTGCCGCCACCGACCAGCGCGGCGGCGGAGGCGGTGTGATGCGGCGCACGGTACGGTGGTTTCAGCCAGTTATGCACATCCCAATGCTGATCGCTGATGGAAGCAATCGCGGCAGTTTCTTGGGCTTGCTGTTCGGTCAGTAGCGGCAAAATGGTGGGCAATCGAGCGGCTAACATCGACTTACCCGTTCCGGGTGGCCCTAACATGAGCAGGTTATGCGCCCCTGCGGCGGCAATTTCAAACGCACGTTTGACGTGATATTGCCCGTGTACATCGGCAAAATCCACACCGTCACTGACTATCTCCTGATTGGGCTGGGCGTATTCGACAGGGATTTGCTTCTGCCCGTTGAGATAGGCGCAAATTTCTAATAAATGCACGGCGGGAATTATTTCTATGCCTTTGACCAGTGCGGCTTCGGCGGTATTTTCTTTAGGTATAATCAGTTTACGCTGATTGTTGCGGGCTTGTATGGCGATAGGTAATACGCCGCTTATCGCGCGTAAATCGCCGCCTAATGACAGTTCGCCGACGCATTCGTATTGATTGAGGTTGGTGCTGGGAATTTGCCCAGAGGCGGCGAGAATACCCAAGGCAATGGCAAGATCAAAACGTCCGCCGTCTTTGGGTAAATCAGCGGGCGCGAGATTGACGGTGATGCGCTGCATGGGAAATTCAAAGCGCGAATTTAAAATCGCGCTGCGCACACGGTCTTTACTTTCTTTGACCGCCGCTTCGGGCAAACCGACAATATTGAGTGCAGGCAAGCCGTTGGCAACATGAACTTCAACGGTGATTAACGGAGCTTCGATGCCTGAACGCCCCCGACTATAGACCACCGCTAATTCCATAATCTTATCTCCAGCGTTCTATGATAAATACAGGTGCGCAGACGTTGCAGTGCAACGTCTCTACAAATTTATAATTCTTCTTTATTAAGCACTTGCTGTTCTATGGCGGCGACACGCAATTCTAAGGCTTCCAGTTTGGAGCGGGTTTTGGCTAATACCGCTTTTTGCACTTCAAACTCTTCGCGGGTCACTAAATCCAGTTTGCCCAACGCAGTTTGCAAAATAAGATGGAAGTTTTTTTCCATGTCGTCTTTCAGGTTATTGAAACCTGAGGGTAATGCTGCCGTTAATTTACTGGCAATGTCATCAATGGCTTTAGGATCAAACATGGTGGTAATCTCTTGAGTAATAAAAAGGGTTAAATCGTATGAATCGGCACATGATGACGACAAATACGTTCTGCATCATCCTGACTGACGGGTACTTGGGCGATGGCACAATGATTATGCTCTTCGCGTTCAATAAAATGAGCGCATGAACCACAGACACCAAAACTTTTGCTCTGCTTGTTTTCTTGTAATATCAACAATACCGTGCGCAAGGCTTCGCCTATGGTGGTGACTTGCTTGGTGGCTATCATTGCTTCGGCTTGCGCAAAAATATCCAATGGTTTCAATTCTGCCAATAATTGGCTGCCCATCAGCGATAAGCTCAGATGCACTACGCGCTTATCGTTGCTGTCGGGGGTTTTAATCAGATAGCCTTTGCGTTCCAGTACACTGATGGATTGCGAGACTGTGCCTTTGGTTAACCCCAAATACTCGGCAACTGCCATCGGCGTATCGCTATGCGAACTGCAATTTGCCAAGTAATCGAGAATACGCGCGTGAACCAGTTTCAGTCCACGCGCGGTACAGCCTTTTCGCTCCTCTGCCTGAAGCAAAATATTAATACGTTCAAATAATCTAAATGTGGAAAGGTCTTGCATTCAGTTTATGAAAAAGCTTTTTTAAAAAATTCAGGTTGTGCTAATGAGGCTTTGTGAATATCAACATTGTAATAAACCGTTTCAAAGGGTTTATCAATACAATCTTGTTCTCTAAAAGCGGCTAATTCAGCTTTGCTGGCGATAGTAGCACTCCACCAACCTGACGGATATAAACATTGCGGAAAAAACAGCGTTTGCTGGTGACTTAAGCCTGCGTTGCTCATGGCAGCACGCATTTCCCCGATGAGTTTTAAATGCAATAACGCGGATTCGCTTTGTTGTACCAGCATACCGTTTTCTGACAGACAGTTAAAGCAATCACGGTAAAATGCTTCGCCGAATAATCCTTCCGCAGGGCCGACAGGGTCGGTGCTGTCAACGATAATCAGGTCGATAGAATTAGGCGCGGCTTCTTTAATCCATTTAATGCCGTCAATAAATTTCAATTCCGCGCGCGGGTCGTTGTTGGACTCGCACAGCTCAGGAAAATAAATTTCCGCCAAGCGAGTGACGCGCTCATCAATATCAATCTGTACGGCGTGTTCAACGCAGGGGTGTTTTAATACTTCGCGCAAGGTGCCGCAGTCGCCGCCGCCGATAATACACACTCTTTTAGGATTCGGATGGGTGTATAACGCAGGGTGACTGATCATTTCATGATAGAAAAAATTATCACGGGTAGACACCATCGTGCAGCCGTCAATCACCATCAAATTACCAAACGTTTCCGTTTCGTAAATTTCCAGAAATTGAAAATCAGATTGTTCTTCATGTAACTTTTGTTTAATTTTTAATGAAAAAGCAGTTCCTGTACTGGGAACTTGTTCGGTGAACCATTCGGTTGGATTCATTTGGTAGATTCCTGAAAAATAAACAACGATAAATCTGGTCATTATATTAGACTTTAGCGTTACGCGGCACAAAACCCCGATATTTTTAAGTCCCTAATTTTTTTAATGATGAATAGTGAAAAACCAGACGTATTCACCGTCGCGCAACTCAACCGCGCTACCAGCCAATTGCTTGCCGAATATTTTCGGACGGTGCGTGTGGAAGGCGAGTTATCCAACGTCAGCACACCGAGTTCAGGGCATTTATATTTCACGCTGAAAGATAGCCATGCACAAATCCGCTGTGCAATGTTTCGCAATCAACAGCGCACGTTGCGCTTTAAACCCGACAACGGCAAACAGGTAATAGTGACCGCACAGGTCAGTTTGTACGAACCGCGCGGCGATTATCAGCTGATTGTCGAAGCCATGCAGCTGGCAGGGGTAGGCGACTTACAACAAGCCTTTGATGAATTAAAACGCACACTTGCCGCCGAAGGGCTATTTGATACCGAGCATAAACAGGCACTGCCCGTGTTGCCGAATGCTATCGGCGTGATTACCTCCAGCACAGGCGCGGCACTGCATGACATATTAACAGTATTAAAACGCCGTTTTGCCGCCATTCCTGTGATTATTTATCCTGTCGCCGTACAGGGCGAGCAGGCAAAATACGAGATTGCCAAGGCGATAGCGACCGCCAATCAACGCGCAGAATGTGATGTGCTGATTGTCGGACGCGGCGGCGGTTCGCTGGAAGATTTATGGGCGTTTAATGAAGAAATGGTCGCGCGTGCCATTTTTGCCAGTGACATTCCGATTATTTCCGCCGTCGGGCATGAAACCGATGTCACTATTGCCGATTTTGTCGCTGACTTGCGTGCGCCCACACCGTCCGCCGCCGCTGAATCGGCAAGTCCCGATTATGCACACTGGCTGTCACGTTTTGTGCAGTTGGAGCAACGCTTACAATCGGTGTTACAACGCAAATTAAGCCAACATCAGCAAACGCTGGATTATCTGAACAAGCGTCTGGCGCAACAATCCATTGAACAAAAACTGGCGCGTAATCAGCAGCGCGTGGCTGCGTTGGCACGTCGATTGACTCAGGCTCTGCACAATAAGCTGCATCAACAGCGCAGTCTGTTAGCCGTTAAATCCGCACAATTATGGCAACACAATCCTGCTGTTGCGATTCAGAATTATCAACAGCGTTTACGTTATGCCCATCAGCGGCTGTTATCAGCCAATGAACAGCAATTTAAACAACATAAACAACGCTTGGCGATTGCCAGTCAAACCCTGCACGCAGTCAGTCCGTTAGCGACACTTCATCGGGGTTACACACTGACTATAGAACCTAAATCAGGAAAGATTATTCGTTCTACGGCGCAATTAAAGGCAGGTGATATGCTGGAAACGCAATTGGCACAAGGGAATTTTTTAAGTGAGGTAAAAACTATCAACCAAAAGTAACCTCAGTTCGATATAAAGAAATATCCACGAAAAATGCCAAAGTGCAGTTACTTTTTTGTGTTTTTAGTGCTTTTCGTGGACAAAATTTTCTTATCTCGAACTCAGGTAAAATTCGCACAATGACTGCCAGTCCTTTGAAGGACTTGCAGTCATGTTGATGAGCTATTTACGCCAAAATTCGGGGATAAACAAAATAATGATGGAGAAAATCTGCACCCGTCCCAACAGCATGGCAAACGTACAAACCCCTGTTTGAAAGTCAGTCAAAATGGAATAATTCGTTGCCGGCCCGACCAGATTCAAACCCGGCCCTGCATTATTAAAACAGGCGATAACCGCACTGAATGCGGTGATAAAATCCAAGCCACTGAGCAGTAACGTAAACACCAGAATGACAATGCAGATGAAATACAGAAAAATAAAACCCATCACGGAGGTAACAATGTCATTTTTGACAACAGTATCCCCGATTTTCAACGGGCGTACCGCAAACGGATGAATAAATTTAAACATCTCAAGACGGGCTTGCTTCATTAAAATAATGGTTCTTATCATGCGGATACCGCCACCTGTAGAACCCGATGAGGCAGATAAACAGCTCAAAAACAGCATCCACATCGGCACAAATATCGGCCATTGATTAAAATCCTGCGTGGCAAACCCGCAATCGGTGGCAATAGTGATTAAGTTAAATGACGCATGACGTAATGCAGTGAAAAAATCGGGATACGTTCCCGCATTTTGCAACACGGCAGCGGCAACTACACAGCTGCTCAGCACTAATAACAAAAAACTCTTTGCTTCCACATCATCGAAATAGGGATTCAACGAACGTTTACGCAACGCAATAAAATGTGTCGCAAAATTAATAGCGGCGAGTAATTGAAAAATACTCAGCACAACTTCAATCGACAGGGAATTAAAAAAGCCCACATTGGCATCATGAGTCGAAGCACCGCCCAAACTCATGGCAGCAAACGCATGACAAATTGCGTCAAACCAATCCATACCCGCAAGGCGTAACGCAATAATACACGCCACTGAAATACCGGCATACACAAACCACAAGGCTTTGGCTGTTTGTGCGATACGCGGCGGTAAATCGGATTCTTTCACTGAACCCGGCGTTTCTGCTTTGTATAACTGCATACCGCCGATACCCAGAATCGGTAAAATCGCCACCGCAAAAATAATAATCCCCATACCCGCTATCCAATTTAACTCATGCCGCCATAAATTAATCGACATCGGTAAATTATCCAATCCGCTTAATACTGTCGCACCTGTTGTAGTCAAACAGGAGGTAATCTCAAAATAGGCATCAACAAAACTCAATTCAGGAAAATTGAGCAATAGCGGCAATGTACAGAACACAGGACTTAATGACCATGTCATCGCGACCAATAAAAAACCTGCTTGCCGTGATACTTTTTTAGGAGTGCGTAACGTGGGCAAAAACATCAATAACCCGAAGAAAAAAGTAATTAATGTCCCTTCAAAAAAAGCCGATGCGGCTCCGTCCTCAGCAATTTCGGAAGTTAGCAAGCAAGTCGTCATAAGACCGCTGAAGCCTATGGTTACCAAGCCGAAAATATGGATAATAGTGAGAATAATATTCATAGCATTTGATAAGTGCGGAGGTTGGGGTAAGAATCGAACCCCGGCGTTTACCTAATCCAGTTTGGAGAGCAGCAGCCCAACCCGCACACTGTTATTGTTAAATGGGTTGAAAGGTGACTTCAATGTTGGTCACCAGCTTTTTGTCCATTGCGAACATGATAACGTGATCGTTTTCTTCAAACACGGTGTCATGATGAATGGAAATCACTTGCTGATTGCGAATTAACGCGCCTAATACGATACCATCCGGAAAATTGACTTTGTTCACTTGGCGACCGACTACCGAATTACTGCCATCACCACGATGCGCAATCGCCTCAATCGCTTCCGCTGTACCGCCGCACAGAGAAGTGACTTGTGCCACATCACCGCGGCGAACGTGTTTAAGAATACTGCCGAGGGTTTCCTGATTAGGTAATACGGCGACATCAATACCCGTGCTGGGCAGCAGTTTGGTGTAGGAAACATGATTCAAGAGGCAAATGGCTTTGCGAGCACCCAGACTTTTTGCCAGTGAAGCAGAGATAATGTTCACGCCGTCATTATCAGTAATAGCGCAAAATAAATCGGCACTTTCAATCGACTCATCAAGTAACAGCGATTCATCCGCACAATCACCCAGCAATACCACTGTGTTATTCAGATCATTGGCAATTTTTTGAGCGCGAGCGGGATTTTTTTCAATAATTTTGACTTGATACTTATTTTCCAAGGCAAGAGCCAAGCGTTTACCGACATGACCGCCACCCGCAATAATGATACGTTTTAACGGTGCTTCAAGTTTATTCAACTCTTTAAGCACTTTGCGCACCTCTTGCGTGGGTGCAACAAAAAACACCTCATCATCGGTTTCGATAATCGACTCACCGTTAATAGGTTGCGGCTTACCTTGACGAAAAATAGATACGACACGAATTTTACCCGTAGTGAAGCGTTCTTTAAGGGCGTTGATTTGTTTGCCCGTTAAAACGCCGTCTTCAACGACGCGCACCGAAAACAAGCGCACCAAACCATCGGCATAATCAGAAATATGCAGCACCCCTGGAAAATCAATTAAATTGCGTATCGACTGCATCACAATTTGTTCAGGGCTGATGACATGATCCACAGGAACACCCAAAGGGCCGAACAATTCTGGATTTTTCATGTAATCAATCGCACGGACTCGCGCAATAGTTTTCGGACGGCTATACAGCGCGTTAATAATGACGCACGCCAACATATTGGTTTCATCACTGTCCGTAACAGCAATCACTATATCAGCATTATTTACACCCGCCTGTTCCAACACGCTGGGATGCGCCGCATTACCTGCCACCGTCGCAATATCAAAGCGTTCTTTTAACGCATCGAGAAGCAGTGGATTGAAATCAATCACCACAATATCATTCTCTTCACTTGCCAATGCGCCCGCTACCGATGATCCTGTAACGCCTGCACCAAGAATAACTATTTTCATTAAGCCGCACCGCTAAATTAAATACTGTTGAAAAGGTTGTATCACTGATACGAAGTCGCGCATTCTACCTGAATAACTGATATTTCACAGGGTAATCATCCGATAATATTCCCTGATATTTTAATTCTGCGCTGTTTATCGACTCAGCAGGAAAATCCTTGTAAATAACTATCCGACTGCATTTCAATGAGTCTTGATACCGTGCGTTTGAACTCAAATGCACCGTCACCTTCGGTGTATAGCGCGTGTGCGGGGACTTCGGCGGTGCAGATCAGCTGTACTTTGTGTTCGTACAAAGCATCAATTAAAGTGACGAAGCGTTTGGCTTCGTTACGTTTTTCGGCGGTTAATTTCGGAATATCCGTCACTATAAGAGTGCGGAATTGATTGGCTAAGGTTAAATAATCGGCTGATCCCAGCGGTTGCACGCACAGTTCTTCAAACGATAATAAGGCAATGTTGTTATGCACGGCGGACAAAAATACTTGTCTGCCCAGCAGCTGTAAAACCCCTGATTGTTTGACGGCAAACTCGGTTAAGCCGTTATAACGGTGCTGTATAAACTCATTGGCTTCAGTATCCAACGGGAAATAATAAGTGGTGGTTACGGCGGGTGAATAACTCAGGCGGTAATCGGTTTTTGCTATTAACTCAATTATATCCGCCTGATTTTTCAATATCTGGATAAAGGCTGAAAACTGTTCTTTTTGCAAACCACCCCGATATAAGTCATTAGGATGGCGATTGGAGGTAATGACAACCACCACATTCAGTTCAAACAGTCGGCTGAATAATCGCTGTAAAATCATGGCATCGGCTATATCGGTGACATGAAATTCATCAAAACACAGAAGAACCGTGGAAGCTTTTATTTTTTCTGCCAGTGCGTCAATGGCATTCGGCTGGTTTTGTCGTCGCGCTTCGTGAATGAAGGCGTGAACTTCCAGCATAAAGGCATGAAAATAAACGCGCCGTTTTTCTAATAACGGACAGGCTTCATAAAATAAATCCATTAACATGGATTTGCCGCGTCCGACATCACCAAAAATATACAAACTACGGCATTTTTCTGGCGCGGATGAGCGCAATTTACGCGCCAATATCTTGCTTCGCGCAGTATCGCGTAACAGTAAATTATCCAATAAAATTTGCAGATGATGTATCGCGGTAACCTGAGCCTCATCATATTGAATGCGCTGTTGCTCGACTTGCTGTCGATAACGCTGTTCCAGCAAGCCTGACAGGTCGGGCAATGGTATGACCGCATCGGAGGGTGTAGCACGAAAAAATTTTTTCAGCATGATATTAATGGTATTAGAGACATATAAACCGCCGTTTGATGTTCTTAACAACGTTTCTTAAAATCATGCAATTTTACAACAGGTGTTAGTAAATTAAACTGTTCATGCAGGCTTGAGGCTGACTAAACAACTAAAGCAGAGGTGTGATTTAAGTACGCTGGTATGAAAGTATTATCCTCTATTAAAGTAGGTTTGTAGTAACAAAAAGTGGATTCAATCGCTATTTTTAAGCCGTATTGTGATAAAATTCCAACCCTTTGCCCCACCTTCATTTGACGTTATTACTCCATGATTAAACAACGCACTTTAAAAAATACCATCAGAGCCACAGGCGTAGGTCTACACACGGGCGACAAAATATATCTGACCTTACGTCCTGCCGAACCGAATACGGGTATTCGTTTTCGCCGCGTAGATTTGGATGAGCCGGTGACTATTCAAGCAACACCGCGCAATGTCGGTGAAACCGTACTATCCACGACGCTGGTTGTAGGCGATGTCAAAATTTCCACTATCGAGCATCTCTTATCCGCATTTGCAGGCTTAGGCATAGATAACGCGATTATTGATGTCAGTGCTGCCGAAGTGCCTATTATGGACGGCAGCGCAGGCCCGTTTGTATTTTTGTTGCAATCGGCAGGCGTGGAAGAGCAGGACTGCCCTAAACAATACATTCGTATCAAACGCAGTGTTCGTGTCGAAGATGGCGATAAATGGGCGGAATTCAACCCGTTTGAAGGCTTTAAAGTCACCTTTACCATTGACTTTGAACACCCTGCCTTTGAAGAACACGTTAAAACGGCGACGATGGATTTTTCCTCAACTACCTTTGTAAAAGAAGTCAGTCGTGCCAGAACCTTCGGTTTCATGAAAGATATTCAAATGCTCAGAGACAACAACCTCGCACTGGGCGGCAGCCTTGATAACGCGATTGTGGTTGATGACGATAAAATTCTTAATGAAGACGGCTTACGTTGTGCGGATGAATTTGTGAAGCACAAAATTCTCGATGCGATCGGCGACTTGTATCTGTTAGGTCATAGCTTAATCGGCGAATTTGTCGGCTATAAATCAGGTCATGGTTTGAACAACAAATTATTGCGTACGTTATTGGACGATACTGATGCGTGGGAAATGGTCACGTTTAATGACGATGAAGAAGCCCCGATTTCGTTTATGCGTTCAGCACAATCGCCCAGAGTTCCCGAATAGTTCATTTAGCCGATAGCCGTTCCAAGGTCGCGCTTAATTTAAGCAGCGCGGCTTGCAACGGTTCATCGTCTATATTCAGACTGTCATTTTTTATACATTCGATTTTTTCCGGGCAAGGCAGACGTGCTTTACGCTCCGAAGCCCCCGCGACAAACCCCACTTGCTCCGTCATCACTTTAACCTGCACAGCTGCCACGGCAGGCTCAGTATTAGCAAGCAATGCCGCATGATAAAAACGCAGTTGTGATGCCCACGCTGCTGCATCGGTATACACCAGTAATTTATTGTCGCGTATCAGACAACAGAGAACATGATCTGCCAAATCTGTCGGCAACAGTTTTTGAACCGCATATAACAACCGTTTTTGTTGTCCTATTTGACCCTGAAAATACGCCATTGTCTGGTTTTTATAAGACAACGGGGTTTTACAGGCGGTCTCTTTAGCAGTCATAAGTTGCACCTCTTAATAAAGACCTGCGAGGTTTTTAAAACCTCGCAGGTCTAGTAATGCCAGTCGTTATACCCGCGTTACTTAGCTTTGATAACTATCCATTTTATTAAAATTCAAATACCGATAAGTATCTTCCGCCGTAGCATTAATCTGTCCGGCGTAACTCATGTATTCTTCAACCGTGGGAATTTTACCCAGCAACGAACACACCGCCGCCAGTTCTGCCGATGATAAATACACATTCGCGCCATCACCCAAACGATTGGGAAAATTGCGTGTAGACGTTGAAACCACCGTGGCATCTTTAGCCACCCGCGCCTGATTACCCATACATAATGAACAACCGGGCATTTCTGTCCGCGCCCCTGCTTTCTTAAAGGTATCGTAATAGCCTTCTTCGGTCAGTTGGCTTTCATCCATTTTAGTGGGTGGGGCAATCCATAATTTGCTGGGTAAGTCGCCTTTTTGTTGCTCCAGCAATTTACCAGCGGCGCGAAAATGTCCAATGTTAGTCATACACGAGCCTAAAAACACCTCGTCAATTTTCGTCCCTGCAACTTCCGACAAGGGCTTAATATCATCGGGATCATTCGGGCAAGCGAGCAACGGCTCTTTAATGTCGCTCATATTAATTTCAATAACTTCAAAATATTCGGCATCGGCATCGGCTTCCAGCAATACAGGGTTATCCAGCCAATCCTGCATGGCTTTTATACGGCGTTCAATAGTGCGTACGTCGCCATAACCTTGCGCTATCATCCAACGCAACAGCGAGATATTAGAGTTTAAATACTCGCGTATCGGGGCTTCATTCAAACGCACCGTACAACCGCCCGCTGAGCGTTCTGCCGACGCATCGGATAATTCAAACGCCTGCTCCACTTTTAAATCAGGCAAACCTTCAATTTCTAAAATGCGACCAGAAAACACATTTTTCTTGCCTTTTTTATCCAGCGTCAACAAACCGCGTTGCAGAGCAACGTAAGGAATCGCGTTGACCAAATCACGCAAAGTAATTCCCGCCTGCATTTCACCGCTAAAACGCACTAACACCGATTCAGGCATATCCAACGGCATCACACCTGTTGCCGCCGCGAATGCCACCAAACCCGACCCCGCAGGAAAGGAAATGCCAATCGGAAAACGGGTGTGCGAATCGCCGCCTGTGCCGACCGTATCAGGCAACAGCATCCGATTGAGCCACGAATGAATAATGCCGTCGGCAGGACGTAACGCCACACCGCCGCGATTCATAATAAAATCAGGCAGCGTGTGGTGCATGGTGACATCAATCGGTTTAGGATACGCCGCCGTATGGCAAAACGACTGCATGACTAAATCTGCCGAAAATCCCAAACACGCCAAGTCTTTCAACTCATCACGGGTCATAGGGCCTGTGGTATCTTGTGAACCGACGGTGGTCATGTGCGGCTCACAATAAGTATTCGGACGCACACCCGCAACACCACAGGCTTTGCCGACCATTTTTTGCGCCAGCGTGTAACCTTTGCCGCTGTCTGCTTTATCATCTGGGCGCACAAATATGTCAGACGCGCCCAAACCTAAGGCTTTACGCGCTCTATCAGTTAAACCGCGCCCGATAATCAACGGAATACGTCCACCTGCGCGCACTTCATCCAACAACACATCGGTTTTTAATTCAAATTGGCAAACCACTTCCTCGCTATCATGACGTTTCACCACGCCCTGATACGGATAAATGTCGATCACATCTCCCATCGCCATTTTGCTCACGTCACATTCAAACGGCAACGCGCCTGAATCTTCCATCGTGTTAAAGAAAATCGGCGCGATTTTGCCGCCGATACACACGCCGCCTTCACGCTTATTGGGAATAAACGGAATATCCCGACCCGTAAACCACAACACCGAATTAGTCGCCGATTTGCGTGATGAACCCGTACCGACTACATCACCGACGTAAGCGACAGGAAAACCTTTGGCTTTCAATTCATTAATTTGTTGTTCTGCGTTAGTAATGCCCTCACGCGGCATTTTCAACATCGCTTTTGCGTGTAAGGGAATATCAGGACGCGACCACGCATCGGGTGCGGGTGATAAATCGTCGGTATTGGTTTCGCCCGTGACTTTAAACACCGTCACCGTTAATTTTTCTGGCATCACAGGTTTGCTGGTAAACCATTCGGCATCTGCCCACGATTGCAGCACTTGTTGTGCATACGCATTGCCTGCTTCGGCTTTCTCCTGCACATCATGAAACGCATCAAATACTAACAGCGTATGTGATAACGCTTTAACGGCAAGCGGCGCAAGTTGTGCGTTATCCAGCAGTTCAATTAATGGCGCGATGTTATAACCGCCCAGCATCGTGCCTAATAATTCCGTGGCGCGTTCAGCCGTTAAAATCGGTGAACTGGTTTCACCTTTAGCAATCGCCGCTAAAAAGCCCGCTTTAATATAAGCCGCTTCATCCACACCCGCTGGAATACGATTTTCCAGCAAATCCAGAATAAACGCTTCTTCACCCGCAGGTGGTTGTTTGATTAATTCAATCAATGCCGCTGTTTGTTCAGCATCCAAGGGTTTAGGCACAACGCCTTCAGCGGCGCGTTCTTCAACGTGTTTGCGGTAGGTTTCTAGCATAGTAAATCCTTGATAGTCGTTTAAAAACGGTAGGATTGGATAATATCAGACTTTTACCCGTTATCGCGCGGTATTAATCAATTTAATAATATCTTCGGCAACGGCTTTTTTATTCATGATAAAGGTATGAACAGCGGCAATGGTTTCATAAGGAACGTTGGGCAATAGCGTTTCTTCAACGGCTAATACGCCATCATTGAGTCGCTCACCAAAAAATGAGCAACGCCCGCGTAGCCCATTAATGCCTGAGTATATTTTTGTCGGCACATCAGGCGTAGGCAGTGAATTCATGAAGTGTGGACTGGCAAGCAGTTGCCCCATTTCACCTGTGAGCAGTTTATAGAGGAGTGATGGGGCGAGCTTTTGCGCAGCTAAACAGGCTTTGGTGGGCGGGGCGAGGAAAAAACACGCAACGGGTTTGTGCGTCAATCTGGGTAATACACCGCGTGTCAGGACAGTGCCGAGCGAATGCCCGATGATGATAAAGTCGTCCTCATCGGTATGTTTATGAATACATTTTTCCAGTCGATTAACGCAGGATTGCCAGCGTTCAAAGGCGGCTGAATACGCGAAAAAATGCGGATGAATGCCCGCTGAGCGCAATCTGATTGCCAATATCAGCATCGAAGCAGGTGTGCGTCCCATGCCGTGAATCAAAATAGCCTGCATCGTTGATTCCTTGTTTAATCGTACCGTCTTTGCATGACTGCCAGTCCTTGAAGGACTGGCAGTCATTATGATGCGCGGTTAATCTGCCAGTGCGGCTAACGCGCTTTTATAATCAGGTTCATTAGACAGTTCACTGACCAGCTCGGTGTAGATCACAGTGTCGTTTTCATCAATAACGACCACGGCACGCGCAGTCAGTCCTGCCAGTATCGAATCGACCAGTGTTACGCCGTAATCATCGGCAAAACTGGAACGGAAGGTAGATAACGGAATGACGTGATGTAAGTTTTCGTTGCTGCAAAAACGGCATTGGGCAAACGGTAAATCCGCAGAAATAACCAACACCACCGTGTCATGGATATGCGCGGCTTTTTCGTTGAACTTAAGCGTTGACGCGGCACAGGTCGGCGTATCAAGACTGGGAACGATATTGAGAATTTTGCGTTTACCCTTGTAAGTAGCTAAGTTGACATCTTTTAATTTGCCATCGACAAGTGTGAAGTCGGGGGCTTTTGTGCCGACTAAAGGCAGTTCGCCAGAGGTTTGTAGGGGTTTGCCTTGAAAAGTGATGGTAGTCATAAATCGCTCTTTGTATGGGTTATTAGGTATATGTTATTTGCAACTGTGTTCAGAGCATAATTGTTTTACGTTAATTTGTAATGTATCAAGCAATAGCTTTTGTTCTGTCCAATCACTATCTGTTGCATTGACAATCGTAGCTTGTGCAACAACGGCGGTTGCTAAGAATTTACGGTCTGATTTATCAAGCTGATTTTCTGGCAATTCTTCAAAGCCGCGCTGTTCATCGTTTATAGGTGTAATTGCGACGAGCTGAATTTTGTCGCTGGAGTATTGATAATTCTTTAAATATTTAAAGAACGCATCCCCTATACTAGGTTTACCTGATGGATTTAGCTTATTGGCATACTCATCGAGGATAAGCCCTATATTATCAATAACGATATGTAAGTCTTTACATTGTCCAAGTAATTCTTTGCAAGTATCTTGACATTTTTCAGAAGCATGAGTATCTCTGCCGCTTGCAACAATCGCAACATTGGTGTCAATCACAAATTTTGTTGTCATTTTACCTGAGCTTGCATCTTGCGTTTTAATGCAGCTTTATGTGTTGCCGCCATTTCCGCCATTTCATCACCGAAGAAATTATCTGGGTAATTTTTAATATCGCCAAACTCATCCATTTCTAAATCAACTAATTTAGATTCACCTTGTTGGCTATCGCAAAAATAGAGTTTTAAGTCATCAACAGGATAGGATTCTTCTGCAACACGCAGTTGAAAACGCTGTAATAAATGTTCGCTATGGCTTTCTACAATAACTTGAATATTGCGTTGTTTTGATACTTGTAAAATAACATCGGCTAAACCACTTTGTACGGAAGGGTGTAAATGTATTTCAGGCTGTTCCATTAATATAATACTGCCTTCGGGTACATAATAAAGTAATACTAACGCGGGTAATACTTGCGATACGCCAAAACCGACATCGGTTAAAAAGGCTTCGGGGCTTTCGGGAGATTTTTTTACAATCGCACGAAATAAACCTGTACCTTCGGCAATTTCTTTGAGTTTAAATTCGTGAATTAAGCCGAGTTTTTTTAGCCAATAAGCAATGACTTCTTGAAAGGGTTTTTCTTCGTTTGATTCGGGAATTATTCGAGTTTCATTGCGAATGGTTGCGGCTAATATAGCATTAATAGTATTTTCGCCACGATAACCTACATGAGACGGGCTTGCGCCAGACCATTGGTATTGGCGTTGGGGATATTCCCGTAATGGCGCAAGATAATAAATTTGATATAAAAATATTGCTCCATAAGCCGTTTTACAAGCCACGTCCTCATCTTTTTGATAAGCAAAAAAAGAATCTATCATTTCATAAGAAATGGAAGATAATTTTATTTGTCTATCCTCATAAACCACAGCAACAGATGTTTCAAAATTGTCAGAAGCCCTATCATAACCGTCGGGCCAAGACCAAGCAACACGCCACTTTAATGGCAAATCTTCTCGATGAAAATAGATTAAATCTTTAAACGAACCTAAATCCACTAGTCGATTTTGCCCGCCTAAATCTAAAACTAACCCCTTATCAGAAGATTCAGCCGTTTGTTTCAACATCAACAAAAACTGCAAAATACTCGATTTTCCTGAACTGTTCGTACCAAATAAACCTGTCACGCGCCCTAGTTTTATATCCAGTTCACGCCACGATTTAAAATTGGAAAGCTGTAATTCAGTGAGCATTTGGTATCCCTGTAATTAAAAAACGGCGTTTCATTTTATAAAAACACCGTTTTAATTGATGGCGAGAAGTTTATTTTTGAGGTTTAGTTCTATTACGCGCCTGCAAGCGTTTTTTCTTGTCCATTTCTTTACTGATAGGCTTGGGTTTCTTCTGTCCGTCAAACGGATTGACGGGGGATTTAAACACCAGACGGATGGGTGTGCCTGATAAGCCTAATTTCTCACGGTAATAATTGCTTAAATAACGCTGATAAGAAATCGGTAGTACGTCAGTTTGTACACCGTGAATAATAATAACGGGTGGATTACGTCCGCCTTGGTGGGCGTATTTAAGTTTAATGCGACGCGTGTTGACGACTGGCGGCTGGTGCGCTGTGGTCGCTTCTTTTAGTAGCCGCGTTAAGACAGGCGTAGACATATCAATCATGGTGGACGCATACAGGTTATGCACCATGTCGAATAATTTACCTACGCCGCTGCCGTGGAGTGCGGAAATCGGGTGTTTTTCGGCAAAATCAAGAAACGACAGTTTAAATTCCAGATGCCGTTCTATCGTGCCTTTTTGCGTTTGACTCAAACCGTCCCATTTATTCAGCCCGATAATCAGCGGTCTGCCTGCTTCTAACACCAAGCCTAATAAATGCGCGTCCTGATCGGTAATGCCTTCACTGGCATCAATCAGATAAATCACCACATTGGCTTTTTCAATTGCTTGCAGTGATTTGATAACGCTGAATTTTTCGATGGTTTCGGCGATTTTGGAGCGGCGACGCATTCCAGCGGTATCAATCAGGGTAAATTGTTTGCCGTTGCGTTCAAAAGGAATATAGATGCTGTCGCGCGTTGTTCCTGGTTCATCAAATACGATAACCCGCTCTTCGCCTAATATGCGATTCACCAGCGTAGATTTGCCGACATTAGGACGACCGACCACGGCAATGGCGATGCCTTTGCGCGTGTCTTCATCGGCTTCTTCTTTGCTTTCAGGCGGTAATAATTGATAGGCGTGTTCGAGAAGTTCGGCTACACCTCTGCCGTGTGAGGCAGCAATGCGCACAGGTTCACCCAATGCCAGTGAATAAAAATCGGCAGCGGCGATAGTGCTGTCAATGCCATCCACTTTATTGGTGACGAGAACAATGGGCTTGTTGAGTTTTCGTAATGAATCGGCAATGACTCTATCGGACGCACTCAAGCCTTCACGCGCATCGACCATAAAAAAGACAATATCGGCTTCTTCTAAAGCGACTTGTACTTGTTTTCGAGACACGCTGTCAATGCCTTCGGCATCGTCAGCGATACCGCCCGTATCGACGACTAAACAGGCGCGATTGCCCTGTTTAATGCGTCCATATTGGCGGTCGCGGGTTAAACCCGCAAAATCAGCAACGAGAGCTTCGCGGCTTTTGGTGAGGTAGTTGAACAAGGTAGATTTGCCAACATTGGGTCGCCCGACGAGGGCTATAACAGGTAACATAAGTTTTTAATGAGCGGTTAAAGCGGCAAGCGTGCCGTCTTTTGCGTAAACATAAACAATTCCATCGGCAACAACGGGTTTGACACCAATACCAGTATCGGTAATCTGTATCCGTCCTAATTGTCTGCCATCACGGGTGCTGAGCCAATGGACATAGCCTTCAAAATCTCCCACAACGACATAATTCTGATACAGTGCGGGAGCGGTTAATTTGCGATAATTGAGTTCTTTTTGTGACCACAGACCTGCGCCACGGCTTTGCTCTATCTGCAATACCTGACCGATGGAATCAGAGAGATACAAGTGAGAGCTGTCGTAACTTAAGCCTGTGTGCGAGGAAATTTTTTCGTTGCGCCACATCACTTCGCCATCGGAAGCAGACACCGCACTGATTCCGCCGTTGTAACTGGCGATATAAATAATGCCGTCTATTTCAATCGGGTCAACATCCAAATCCACCAGTCGTTCAATTTCAGAACGCCCTTTAGGCATGGCGATGGTGGTTTCCCAGACGTATTTACCGTTGCTGAGCTGTAAGGCGACTAATTTGCCGTTGTCATAGCCGACAATCACATGATCTTTAACGACCAGCGGCATACCTGTACCGCGTATGCTTAACGCAGGTACACTGTGTTCATAACTCCACAAGCGTCTGCCTGTTTTTTCGTCCAGTGCAACAACCTCACCTGCCGTGGTACGGACAATCACCGTACCTCTGGCAATCACAGGAACCGCAAGCACCTCACTGGATACGGTCGCTTCCCAGAGCTGTTCGCCATTTTCACTGTTGAGCGCGACGACTTTCGCTTTGCTGGAACCTAAAATAATACGCCCTGCGGCTAAACTCGGCCCTGCTGAAAAAGGAATCTGAGTTTCCACTTCCCACAGCAAACTGCCTGTTCTTGCATCCCGCCCCTGTACTACACCTTCTCTGTCAGCGGCAATGACTTTGCCGCCGCCGATAGCAGGGACTAATTTCAAAGTATGTCCATCAGCACCGACTCCGATGCTTTCTTTCCATAAGACCTGAGCTTCAAGCTCCTGATGGTATTCGACTAATGGCGTAGGCGGTGCGGAATTGTCTTCACCACCACTGAAATAGTCGTAAATACCTGCCATAGATTCTTTGGCGGTATCGACAGCGGAACAGCCCGCCAATGCTGAACAAAGCAATAGTAACAGGGTAATTTTGCGCATTATTTTTTCGCTTCCACCCGCTCAGGTGCGGTCAGGTCATCAATTTTCAGTTGTAATAAAGGCGATCTGGCACCATTGCGCAAGGCGTTTTGATAAGAAGTACGCGCTTGGTCAAAACGATTCAAGGCAACGTATAAATCACCCGTTAATTCATCATAACTACTGGAAAAACTGGCTGAACTGGCAGGGTCGATTTTGTTAATCAACTCCAGACCCTGTTCATATTCTTTATTCGCCAACATTAAGCGCACTAAGCGGATTTTAGCGATGTTGCTTAATTCTTTATTGGCATTGTCACCAATTTTGGTCAAAATTTGTTTTGCCGCCGCAACATCATTTTGCTGCACTTTCAACTGCGCCTGATATAAGCCGCTGTATAATGCGTAATCCGTTTTAGGGAATTCCGTTTGAACGCGCACGGCTAATTTTTCAGTGTTGTCTTTATTGTTGGACTCAACTGATTTCACCAACTCAGCGTATAAAGCCGATGCTTTTTCTGCTTCAGCGTGTTTATGTTCCAGCCAATATTGCCAACCTAAAATGGCTGCAATGCCTAGCACAACACCGATAATGGTAGATTGACCATTTTCTTTCCACCATTTTTGTGCCGCTTCAAGACGTTCTTCTTCTGTTGTATCTAAAATTTCCACTACAGTTCTCTTGTTATCAATTTAAAAACGAGGTTTGCAAAAATTCAATTGCCGCAGCCTGTGATAAGACTTGTTGTTCTGTGTTGTCGCGTAACGGTTTAATACTGACTTCACCGCGACTCACTTCGTCATCACCTAAAATCAGTGCGTAAGCCGCACCGCTTTTATCGGCTTTTTTGAACTGACTTTTAAAACTGCCGCCGACGCAATCGACTTGCAATTTTAAGCCCGCAATTTGACTTCTAATGGCTTCGGCAAAATAAAACCCTTGTTGTTCGGCTTGTTCACCGACACGAATCAAGTACACGTCAACCGCAGGAGCAACAGGTAAATTCAGTGTTTCCATTAATGCCAGCAAGCGTTCCATGCCCATCGCAAATCCGACGGCATGATTTGGCTTACCGCCTAATTGCTCAATCAAACCGTCATAGCGTCCGCCTGCACATACCGTGCCTTGCGAGCCTAATTCGGTCGTGACCCATTCAAATACGGTTTTGCTGTAATAATCCAGCCCGCGCACTAGGCGCGTATTAATCTCATAGCCGATGCCGACCTTATCCAAGATGGTGGTAATCGCTTTAAAATGTTGCAGACTGTCTTCACCCAAATACGCCATTAACTCAGGCGCATTGGCAACCACGTCTTTCATGGCTGGATTTTTAGTATCCAGTATGCGCAATGGATTGGTTTTTAACCGCCGTAAGCTGTCTTCATCCAGTGCATCCAAATGCTGCTGAAAATAAACCACTAAATTGTCGCGGTACACCGAACGTTCTGCAATCGTGCCTAAAGAATTCAACTGTAAACTGACTTTGTCACGAATGCCTAAGCGTTTCCACAGTCTATCCATCAATAAAATAAGTTCGGCATCAATATCAGGCGCGGACATTCCATAGGTTTCTACGCCTAATTGGATAAATTGGCGATAACGTCCTTTTTGCGGGCGTTCGTGGCGATACATCTGACCGTAATACCATAAACGATGCACCTGATTGTGCAGTAATCCATGTTCCAGACAGGCGCGTAAACAGCCTGCCGTACCTTCAGGACGCAAGGTGAGTGAATCACCGTTACGGTCATCAAACGTGTACATTTCTTTTTCGACTATATCGGTGACTTCGCCGATAGAGCGTTTGAACAGTTCGGTTTTTTCGACGATGGGCAGACGGATTTCTGAATAGCCGTAACTGCTCAATACCTCACGGATAATGTTTTCCGCATATTGCCAAAGTGGGGTCTGATCGGGTAGCACATCGTGCATTCCGCGTATTGCTTGTATATTATTTGCCATAATGTGTTACGACCTCATTGTGGTCGCAGGGTAGATTTGATTTGTTTTGCTTCATTGGAATAGGGAAATTTTTCCAATAACACACTGGTGTAATCCTTTACCAGCATTTCATTTCCCAGTGCCTGTTCTGTTTGTATCGCTACCCATAAGGTTTCAGGGGTTTGCTGGGCTACGGTTAAATACCGCTCTAAATATTCTCTTGCCGCTTTAAAGTCACCATTTTGATAACTCATTTTTTGCATTTCTAACAACAGCGGTGCGTAATTAGGGTTGAACTGCAAGGCTTTGTCAAAATAAGTGCCTGCTTTTTTCTTGTCACCCATTGCCATCTGACAACGCCCTGCATTGGTCAATGCCATCCACGGCGTTTCGTTCAGCATATTGGAACTTGCCTGCGTCAATAACGCCATGCCTCTGTCAAAATCACGGCGGTCACACAGAAAGCGACCATAATTATTTTGCAGGCTTAAATTTTCAGGGTCTAAACTTAAACAACGTTCATACTGCTGTCTGGCATCATCGTACTTATTGAGTTTTTCATACAAAAATGCCATTGCTATACGGGCTGGAATGCTGTCAGAATCGCTTTGTAATGCCAGTTCTAAATTCTCTTTAGCCAGCGGCAGGTTATTCAAACTGAGATACCGTACACCCAGCTGTAAATACACATTGGCAGCATCAATTTTCTCTTTTTCAGCCACCGTAGAGCAAGCCACTAAAGCAACTGGTATCAGACAAACAACAATTCGGTTAAGTTTTTTAAGCCACATGGTTTGAACCTGTATTGGTCAATTTAAGGTGTCTACGGCTTTTATCCTGCACTTGCCCGACTAATTGACCACAGGCTGCATCAATATCTTCGCCGCGTGTTTTTCTGATGGTAGTTACAATTCCCCCATCATTCAATAAGGCTTTAAACTGGTTCATGGTGTCTTTGCTGGAACAGCGATAAGAGGAACCCGGAAACGGATTAAAGGGTATTAAATTAATTTTTGCAGGGACGGTTTTTAATAATTTCAGTAAGCCGCGCGCATCATCCATTGAATCATTCACGCCTGCCAACATCACATATTCAAAAGTGACGGTGCGGCGCGGCGCGATTTTGGCATTATCCCGACAGGCTTCCATTAATTCCTTTAATGGGTATTTTTTATTAATCGGTACCAATTCATCGCGTAATTCATCACGGACAGCGTGTAAGGACACCGCAAGACTGACATCACACACTTCCGTTAAGCGATACATAGCAGGCACTACGCCCGATGTACTGATGGTGACCCTACGCTTGGATAAGCCGTAAGTAAAATCATCCATCATCAGATTCATTGCCGCCACCACATTATCAAAATTAAGCAGGGGTTCGCCCATGCCCATCATGACAACATTGGTAATTTTGGCAGTCGTACCCAAGCGTTTTTGCGCGACAAACACCTGACCGATAATTTCAGCGGTACTGAGATTGCGATTAAAACCCTGTTGCGCAGTAGAACAGAAGGTACACGCCAACGCACAGCCGATTTGCGAAGACACGCACAACGTGCCGCGCCCTTCTTCGGGAATGAAAACGGTTTCCACGCGATTACCGCAATGGGTTTGCATCACCCATTTACGGGTGGCATCACTGGCTATTTGCTCAACGACGATTTCAGGCGTTTCGATAACGCAGTTGTCAGTCAGATACGCGCGTAACGATTTGCTTAAATTGCTCATCAGGTCGAAGTCTTGTACGTCTTCCTGATAAATCCATTTCAGCAATTGCGTGGCACGAAACGGTTTTTCGCCTAAACCGACAAAAAAGGCGGCTAAGCCTTTTCTGTCGAGATCCAGCAAATTAACCTTTTTAGGATTAACGGGTTCTAGCACAAAGTTCATCAGCTGAGAAAAAGTAAGCGATTTCTCTGGCAGCAGTGTCTAACGCATCTGAACCGTGTACGGCATTTTCGTCAATACTGCTGGCAAAGTCTGCACGGATAGTGCCTGCTGCTGCGTCTTTCGGGTTGGTCGCACCCATGATTTCACGGTGTGCCAATACAGCGTTTTCGCCTTCTAACACTTGCATCATGACAGGGCCTGAAATCATAAACGCGATTAAGTCGTTAAAAAAGCCGCGTTCGCTGTGTTCAGCATAAAAGCCTTCTGCTTGTTCTTTAGTCAAATGCAGCATTTTTGCTGCAACAATTTGTAAGCCATTGGCTTCAAAACGGCTGTAAATTTGACCGATAACATTTTTAGCTACTGCGTCAGGTTTAATGATTGAGAAAGTACGTTCGATTGCCATTGTGTTGTAAGACTCTTAAAAGTTGATTAAAAAAAATAAGTGTGGATTATAGCCGATTGCAGGATGAAGCACACGGCGGAGTTTAGTTAAGGCAAATGATCTAAATCTGAGCCTTCTTTGACAGGTACTATTAAATCGGCGGCACTGATACCCAGCATCAGTGCTGCCGGACTGGCGATAAAAATAGAAGAATAGGTTCCGAATACCACGCCAAACAGCATTGCAGTGGCGAAATTATGAATAGATTCACCACCTAGAAAAAATACCGATACCAGCACTAACGCCACTGTTAAAGAAGTCATAATAGTTCGGCTTAAGGTGATATTGATTGCGTTATTCATGATGTCTTCGGTAGACATTTTTCTTAAATTATGAAAATTTTCTCGAATACGGTCATAAACAACAATCGTGTCATTCAATGAATAGCCAATCAGCGTCAGTATGGCGGCAAGCACTGTCAAATCAAATTCTAATCCCAAGATTGAAAATACTCCCAAGGTCACGATTACGTCATGAAAAGTCGCAATAATTGCACCCACGGAAAATTTCCATTCAAACCGCCACGCAATATAAATAAGGATGCCGATAGTTGAATAGAGCAACGCTAAAAAACCATCTTGCGCTAAATCATCGCCCACTTGAGGGCCGACAAATTCAATGCGGCGCACGCTGGCGGGTTCTTTAGTGGTTTTATTAATCGCTTCGATAATTTTGGCACTGATGTCTTTATTTTGCATATCATCATGCGGTTTTAAGCGTATTAATGCGTCTTTGGTGGTGCCGAAATTCTGTACAGTGGCATCGCTGAAGCCGTTTTCATGCAAGGTTTTACGCAACTGATCCAAGTCAGCCGCTTGTTGATAACCGACTTCGATTAATGTGCCGCCCGTAAAGTCGATACCCATATCCAAGCCGCGTGTCGCGAGTGAAACTATCGAGATAATGGTTAAAATGCTGGAAAATATCAGGGCAATTTTACGATTACCTATAAAATCTATGTTTGTTACTTTCATAATTGTATCTTTGTCGTTAATTGAGTAATGGGGTAACGATAGGCTAAAAAGACCTGTCAGTTTTTAAAATCCGACAGGTCAGGAACTCAGGCTAAATCGACAATTTCTCCACATGACGATTACCATAAACCCAGTTAATCACCATCCGTGTACCCGTAATCGCAGTAAACATGGAGGATAAAATACCGATAATCAATGTAACTGCGAAACCTTTGATTGTGCCTGTACCGAAAGCAAATAACACTACAGCAACGACAAAGTTAGTAAAATGCGAATCTAAAATGGTGGCAAACGCTTTGTCATAACCAATAAAAATAGCGGCTTGAGGGCTGTTGCCATTTTTAAGTTCCTCTTTGACGCGCTCAAAAATCAACACGTTGGCATCCACTGACATACCCACGGTTAAAATAATCCCCGCAATACCGGGTAAAGTGAGCGTTGCTTGCAGCATGGATAAAATAGCGACCACAATAACGACGTTAAACGCCAATGCAAAATTGGCAATCATGCCGAACAAGCGGTAATACACCGCCATCAACAATACGACCAATGCAAAACCGACTTCAAACGATAAAATACCTTTGTCGATATTATCCTGACCTAAACTCGGCCCTACGGTACGCTCTTCGACCATATCGACAGGGGCGGCTAATGCACCCGCTCTTAATAATAAAGCCAAGTTACGCGCTTCTTGCGGGCTGTCCAAACCTGTGGTTTGAAAACGTTTACTGAATACGCCTTGAATAGTCGCCACGTTAATGACTTTTTCCACTTTTTCTTTATGGCGCGTTTTTACACCATCAACCACTTTGGTTTCATTTTTATATTCAATGAACACGACTGCCATCGGTTTACCGACGCTGACTTTGGTCAGATTACCCATTTTAGTCGCGCCGACACCGTTGAGTGTTACGCTGACCGAGGGTCTGCCGTTGTCATCAACACTGGAAGCCGCATCGACAATCTGGTCGCCTGTGACGATTACCCGTCTGTCCAGCAGAATAGGGCTGCCCGTTTTATCGGTGTATAAGCGACTGCCGACAGGAACGTGTCCCGCGACGGCTTGTTGTACGTCATGTTCAACATCGACCAAACGGTATTCCAGCGTGGCGGTTGTACCCAGAATTTCTTTTGCACGCGTGGTATCCTGCACACCCGGCAATTGAATCACGATACGGTTTTCGCCTTGCTGTTGAATCACAGGTTCGGCAACCCCTAATTCGTTGACCCGATTACGCAGTGTGGTCATGTTTTGCGCGACGGCGAATTTTTTGATTTCTCTGATTTCCGTGTCTTTGATTTTCAACCAGAGTTGTTCACCTGACGAGGGTTCGGTCATATCCAGCGTACGAAAATCTTTATTCAGCACTTTCATGACTTCCGCTTTTTCTTCGGCGGTTTTCATGACGACTTTGATATAACCGTTGTCTTTGGCAACCGACTGGTAATGCACTTTTTCCGCTCTTAATGCCAGACGCACATCGTCTACATAGCGTTCTTCGGCTTGTTTAACAGCGGCATCCATATCCACTTCCAGCAGGAAATGTACCCCGCCGCGCAAGTCTAAACCCAGATACATGGCATCCGCACCCATAGCACGCAACCAAGCGGGTGTAGTGGGGGCAAGATTTAATGCAACGGTGTAATTGTCGCCCAATGAGTCGCGCAATGAATCCGCCACTTTCATTTGTTCATCGGTATTGGTAAAGCGTGCCAATACTTGGCTGTCTTTAAATTCAAAGGCTTTAATGGCTACGCCTGTCGTTTTAATAGCCGCTTCGATTTGCTTGGCTTGCTCATCGGTTAATTTAGCGGAAGCAACTGCCGATGACACTTGTACCGAAGGATCATCGCCGTATAAATTCGGCAACGCATAAATAAGAGAGATCAGAAACGCAACCAGAACTAGGATGTTTTTCCAAAGAGGGAAATGATTTTGCATTATGTTATTCCAGGAATTAAATCACGCCATACAGCAACGCGGCGTTCTTACATTAGACTTTAACGACTTTTTTAGTAATCGCTTTATAAGTTCCTTTCGGCATCATGGTTTCGATGCTTTGGCGTTGAACTTGAATAAAGGTGTTGTCGCAAATTTCAATTTTGACAAAATTATCATCCATATCAATCACTTTACCTAAAATACCGCCTGAGGTAACGACTTCCGCGCCTTTAGTAATGGCGGCAATCATGTCCTTTTTTTCTTTGGCGCGTTTAGATTGCGGGCGCAAAAATAGAAAGTAGAAAAAAGCCAGTACGCCCAGTGGAAACAACATTCCTTCGATGCCGGGTGCTTGGGCAGCGGGTGCAGCAGCGGCCGCCGCGTCAGAGATAAAGAAGCTCATTAAGTTATCCTCAGTGTTTTATTATAGTAATTAAAAATCCTGCCATTATGCCACAGTCAACAGGGCTTTACCCACCGTTAAGTTAAAAGTCAGTCATCATCAATGCCGACACTGCTTCTAATCAGATAATGCGGTCTGCCCTTCACTTCATCGTAAATTTTGGCAATGTATTCGCCGATAATACCCAAGCTGATCATCACAAAACTGCCGATTAACAGCAGGCAGATAATGATGGTGGTATACCCTGAAACGGCTTGATTTTGTGCTAACGACCACAGCGCGTCGGTGGCGACACCGAAACCCAGTATCAAGGTCAAAATGCCTAAAAAAGTCACAATGCGTAATGGAAAACCCGTAAAAGACGTGAGCGCGGTAATGGCAAGCTCCAGTAATGATAAGAAAGACCATTTGCTTTCATCACCCTCACGCTCGGCAACATCAAAATAAATATAGTCTTCGCTAAAGCCCAGCCAACTGGTTAAACCACGAAAAAACCGCTGTTTTTCAGGCAGTTGGTGAGTAATAATGTCCACGATTTCTCTGTCTAATAATTTAAAATCCGACGAGTTTTTGACGTTGATACCGCCCAGCCCTGAGATAAGGTGATTAATGCAGTACGCGGTGAATTTTTGCCATGCCGAATCTTTTGCGCGACTGCGTTTAACCGCATGAACAATTTTTGCCCCTGCGCGCCATTTCTCCAGCATTTCAGGAATAAAACCGGGCGGGTGTTGTAAATCAGCATCCAGCGTAATCACTGCCGCACCTGTCGCATAGTCCAACCCTGCCAGCAACGCATTTTCTTTGCCGAAATTGCGACTGAGGGCAATGCCTTTAATGCGTACATCTAGCTGAGAGAGTGCGCAGATTTTCTGGTAAGTATCATCAGAACTGCCGTCATCAATCACGATGATTTCCCACGCATTATCGGCACACGCCGTTAAAATCTCGGCGATGTGCGTTACCGCCCTGTCTATACCCTGACTTTCATTGTGTGCGGGAATAATCACACTCATCATAGTGCCGGGTTTCATAACTGCATTCATATTTTTACTTGTTCTAAGACAAATGAGGATAATGACTCAACTGAATATTAAGTCGTTGGTATAAGGCGTGTAATTCTGGGCTTTGCAATAATGCCAGCTCGGTCTCCCAATCGTGGTACGCCAACAAACGCGGGTCGGTAATTTCATCGGCAGCAAAATAGCCGACATGACACATAAGCTCATAACACTGCCCTGCTTTTAAGGTTAAGAACAAGCGTTCTACACCGTCATAACTGAGTTTGCCGCTCTGACTCAGCCCTAAAAATAGCGGTGTCGGGGTTTTAACACGGTATTGATTCACCGTCCGCATAAGCGTCATCAAGCTATTACGCACCACCGCCGCGCCAGTCAACGGGAGCAACCAATCCGCCTGCGGCAGGCGGACATGAGGAATACCGTGACTTTGCGCCAATTCCAGCACCAAAGGAAACAGCACGGGCAAGGCGTGAATATGCTCATGCGAATTCAAAAATGCCAGCGGTTGGCTGTGACAGGTTTCAATCTGCGCCTGCCATTCTGCCCGCACGATGTTAAGCGGCAGTTTGCCCGTTAATAGCAAGCCGCTGATGGTGTAGGCACTGGGAAACACACCCTGCCAACGCGATAATGCGTCACGCATCCTTTGTGTCAGCGGCTGTCCAGTGGTTAAATTAAGATGCACACCTATATCGACTTCAACGCCGTTCAGCCAGTGCAGCTGTTCTGCCAACTGCGGTGCGGTGGCTAAAATACCCGTGGCAGTGATGGCTTTTGTTTGTGCGGCGGCGATGATGCCGCGACTGACACAGGGGAAATAGCCGTAATCGTCGGCATTGATAATTAACTGAATGGGAGCGGTCATTGCGTTTCCATTTTAAATGTCCACAGACTGTTGCCTAAAAAATTCCAGATTAATACCAGTACGGTGGTTAAAACCTGAGCGTAAAAATAATAAAGTTGCGCGGTCAATACCGTCATCAAGCCCATATTCACAGCAAAACCAATGCCCGCAATCAGCGCAAATTTAGGAAACGTACGCAGATGGGATTGTTGGCTGTTGAAGGTTAAAACATAATTCAAACCATAATTGACGCACATCCCCGCCACTGCGCCATAGCCCGATGCAGTCACAGGATTCACCGCGTAGCTTTCCACCAGCTGATACAACAGCAGATAATGCGCGGACGTGCCGATTACGCCCACTGAGGCAAAAATAATAAATTTAATCAGCATGGCGGGTAGCGTTAAAGCGGCACGGTGCGGCATTGGCTTCGGGCGACACAATCGCCCACGCATAATCCACAGTATTTTTACCCCACGGGAGTGAAAATGTACCTGCGGTCGATGCTTGTTGGAAAACGTCTGCATAACTGGGCAGCACTTTATCAACTATCGTCGTCAATACCAACGCGCCGCAACTGGCTATATCTTGACGATTAACCCACGGCGCAATCACAGTATCATTATCAATTAATAACAGCGGTTCGGGGCGGGTGTGCAGTAATACATTGCCGCCCAGCCAATTGTCGCTAATGACAATAGTTAATGGTTGTTGTTGATGCTCATGCCAAATTGTTGATACTTGTTCTGCCAATTGTTGACTGGGAAAGTTAGTTCGCGCACTGCGTCCTTTCATTGCGGGATAAATAACCGCCGCGCCAAAGAAAATCAGCAAGACCAACATCTGTATCAGCCACACCAAGCGGCTGGTATTTTTTAACAGCTGCGTTTCATCGTAAGCACGGAAAAAACTATGCACCAGCAAAATACCTGAGGGCAGGAAAAACGCGCTGACCCAGTTGCTGTTCAAGGAATTGCCCTTAATCAGCAAGGGCAGCATCGCCAACACCAGCGGCGCAAACAGCATGATGAATAAGAAATGGCGGTCATTATTATCGTCAGACAACTCAACAGCCGTGGTTTTACGCGGGCTGATTCTGGCTAACAACCAGACTGCGAGCAAGGCGTACCACCAGCGAATCCCCTGATTGGCAAAAAAATTACCCAGCAGTTTTAAACGCCCGCCTGAGGTGGTCAATTGCTTGTCCAGATAAGTAAACGGCAGCCAATCGTTATCAAGCAACCAGATGATATTGGGCGAAAATACCACGCCGAACACCAGCACACTGAGCAACAAGCCCCACAAAATCTGCCGATTTGTCCACACGCGTTGCCACACTACATAAATAAAACAACTGGCTAATATCAGGATGGCACTGTATTTGGTGAGCATTGCCAAACCGCCTGCCACACCCAGCAACACCCACATCCACAACCGTTCAGGCTGGCGCACTGCGCAGTAAAAATAATACACAATGGCGGCGGTGAACGGCAGCGACACGGTGTTGTGATTAAACACAATCGCTCTGAAATTATGGTAGCCGATTAATGAGGTAATCAGCACCGCGACGATTGCCAACTGAGACGGCAGCATCCGTTTCGCCAGCAGCCAGACATACAGCAAGGCAATCACATTGCCTCCTTGGGCGGCAAAGGCACTCAGCCCCATTGACGGTGCGCCGAATAGATGCGTTAAGCCATACATCAATAAAGACGGTAGCGGCGGATGTTTATAGTAGCCCCATTGCGCGGTTCGTGACCAAACGACTTGCTCGGTGCTGTCTAAATCCATAGACAGTGGCAGCCATGCCGCTAATAACGTCCACGTTGCTAAATAAACAGCCAGAAAAGCGAATAACTGCCATTCATCCCGATGGATTTTTAACATTGGAGGTGTTGTTTTAAACATAATTAATAATCTGACTTTCCTGTTCCACTGGAAACATGATGCTCTATACCCTTAAGTAATCGGCTATCAACAAGATAATTGTCACTTACGGCTGCGTCCTAATTCTGTGGTTATGTGTCAATGTTATTGCCCTGATTTTTCATCATCGGGCATCATGATACAAAGCACACTTTTAACAGATGTATTAGCAAAAGCTATGCCTTAACTTTAAAATTATATCATTCAATAAGTTACCTATTTAAAAAGTTATCTTTACTTAAAAAAGGTTGTGTTAACCCGTTTATCCACCACTCAACGGTGTAAATCCACACTGTCGTGATGTCGCTCATTACCCGCCCGCCAAGTCATGATGACAAGGAAAAACGTTCGTGCTGCTCGTGTTTTTCGTAGACAATAACACGCACCTTATACCAACCCGCCACCGCCACCGTAGGTAAAATTCATGAAGCGTCCCGCTCTGCTCCTTATTCTTCTTTTCATTACCGGCTGTGCATCACTTATTTATACCGCGCCTGATTATCAGACCTTATATGGCGCGTCCGCCCCGAAGCAGCGAATACTGACCCCAGAGCAGGTTATTCTCGCTCAGCAACCACATAAAATTTCTTTTACCCACGACGTTAAGCCCATACTGGATTCACGGTGCGTAGCGTGTCATGGCTGTTATGACGCGCCCTGCCAATTAAAACTCGGCTCTATGGACGGCATTGACAGAGGCGCGACCAAGCAACTGGTTTATGATTCTGCGCGATTGAGTCCTGCCAAACCAACACGCCTATTTATAGATGCCGACAATACCACTGAGTGGCGCACAAAAAACTTTTACCCTGTGTTAAATGAACGCACTGATTCACCGACCGCCAATCTGGATAATTCAGTTTTAGCCAAACTGCTGGACTTAAAACGTACCCATCCACAACCCGCCACAGGAAAACTGAGTGACGATTACGACCTGACGATGGATCGTGAATTGCAATGCCCGACAGTCGATGAATTTCCCAAATACCAGCATGAACACCCGCAATGGGGAATGCCTTATGCCCTGCCCGCCTTATCTTTGCAAGAAGACAATATCATTAAACAATGGCTGCAAGAAGGCGCGAAAGTCGAACCGCTACCGCCGTTATCAAGCCACGCCATGACTGAGATTGAGAAATGGGAACAGTATTTCAATGGTTCTACACTGAAACAAAAACTGGTGTTCCGTTATATCTATGAACATTTGTTTATCGGGCATATTCATTTCCAAGGGCATCCTCATAATGAATTTTTTCAGTGGGTACGCTCCACCACGCCCACAGGTCAGCCGATAAACATCATTAACAGCCGCCGACCTTATGACGATCCGCAGGGCGTATTTTATTACCGTTTACGCCCCGTTACCGAAACTATTGTCGATAAAACCCATTTTGTTTACGAACTGAGCGATGCCAAAAAACAACGTTATGATGAACTGTTTTTCAAACCTGATTATCAGGTAACAACCTTACCCGCCTATCAGCCAGCGGTTGCCGCTAATCCGTTTACCGCCTTTGCCGCCCTGCCGATGGTGTCCAGATACCAATTCATGCTCGATGATGCGCACTACATCGTCTCAGGCTTTATCAAAGGGCCCGTGTGTCGCGGTGACATTGCCACCAATAGCATCCGAGATCAGTTCTGGGTGGTATTCACGCAACCGGGTGGTTTTTATCCCGAGAAAATGGCAAAAGCTCTGGAAAACAACCCGCTGCTAGGCTTGCCGGGTGAAGAAGCCAATGACATCGGCTTATTAGGCTGGACTAAATTTGATACATTCGGCAGGGAATACCTGAAAGCCAAAGATGATTTTATCAACGCATTATTACCTAAAAATCACGGCGTTGGCTTGGCTAATATCTGGAATGGCGACGGGCATAATCAAAATGCCGCCCTGACAATTTTCAGGCATTTTGACAGCGCGACCGTGGTTAAAGGCTTGGTCGGTGACACCCCGCTGACAGGCTGGGTGATTGATTATCCGACGCTTGAACGTCTGCATTATCTATTAGTCGCAGGCTTTGATATTTACGGCACCGCAGGGCATCAAATCGCCAGCCGCACTTATATGGATATATTGCGTCAGGATGCCGAAGATAATTTTTTACGCTTCATGCCCGCCGCGCAACGAAAAAATATCTACAACAGCTGGTATGTCGGTTCGGACAGCTTGCGTATCGCCGCACCGCTATTCAGCATCGACCACCCCAGCGAAATCAACTACCAGACCACTGCCTATAAACGCGAATTTTTTGATCAAATCAGACAGCACTTAGGCAATGCCGCAGGTGAAACCGACAGCATTAATCGCTGCCCGCAAAACACCTGTGTCCGCGCCAACACCACGCCCGCACAACAACAGGCAGACCGCACCCTGCGTACCCTTGCCCAAGTCAAAGGCGGTCAATTAGGCGCGTTGCCCGAAATGTCACTGTTACGCATAAAAACAGGCAAGCCCGAAGGCGACTTGGTTTATACGCTGGTGCTGAATAAAAACTACAGCAATATCTCGAATATGTTAGCGGAAAGATCACACCGCGTGCCGCAAAACGACAGCATAACCATTGTTTCAGGCTTTATCGGCAGTTATCCCAACTTTTTCTTTGCCGTAGAGCAAAACCAGCTCACCGAATTTGTCGCGCTGATTAAAAACGCCCGCACGGAAACTGATATGGATGCCGTTTATAATCGCTTTGGTGTCCGCCGCACCAATCCAGAAATTTGGCAGCACGCTGACTGGTTTAATCAACAGCACCCAAAATACCGAGGCTTAGAAGCGGGGTTATTTGATATGAACCGATATAAAAATCTGTAGCAATCGCAGACCTGTCAGGTTTCAAAAACCTGACAGGTCTAAAAATAAATCTTAAATCACCCGCGTCATACCGCGTTGCTCATAAAACGCCTTCACAAACGCATCCAAAGTCTGACTGGCAATTGCATCCCGCAAGCCTTGCATCAAATTCAAATAATAATACAAGTTATGAATGGTATTCAGCCGCGAGCCTAACATCTCTTTGCACTTATCCAAATGACGTAAATAGGCGCGGGAATAATTCTGGCAGGTATAACAGCCGCAGTTTTCATCCAGCGGACGGGTATCAAATTCATACTGGGCATTACGAATTTTCACCACGCCGAACGTGGTAAACAAATGTCCGTTACGCGCATTGCGGGTCGGCATCACACAATCAAACATATCAATTCCGCGACACACCGCTTCCACCAAATCTTCAGGCGTACCCACGCCCATTAAATAACGCGGTTTATCAACAGGCATTTTGCGATGAATACCGTCCAAGGTTGCCATCATCTCCTCTTTTGGTTCACCGACTGACAAACCGCCAATCGCATAACCGTCAAAACCGATGTCCATCAAACCGTCGATAGATTCTTGGCGTAAATGTTCATACATCCCGCCCTGCACAATACCGAACAGCGCGGACGGATTGTCGCCGTGTGCGTCTTTACTGCGTTTTGCCCAACGCAACGACAAACGCATCGAATCAGCCGCCTCCTGCACCGTCGCAGGATACGGCGTACATTCATCAAAAATCATCACAATATCAGAGCCTAAATCGCGCTGCACCTGCATGGATTCTTCGGGTCCCATGAAAATTTTACTGCCGTTAATCGGTGATTTAAACGTCACGCCCTGTTCAGTAATTTTGCGCAACTTACCCAGACTGAACACCTGAAAACCGCCCGAATCGGTCAGAATCGGCTTGTCCCAGCGCATAAAATCATGCAAATCACCGTGCGCTTTAATCACAGGCGTGGTCGGGCGCAACATCAAATGGAAGGTATTGCCGAGAATAATCTGTGCGCCGATACCGAGTAACTCATCGGGCGTTAATGCTTTTACCGTGCCGTAAGTTCCGACAGGCATAAAAATCGGCGTTTCCACCACGCCCCGCGCAAACGTCAACCGCCCGCGCCGCGCCTCACCATCAGTATTGAGTAAATCAAATTTCATGCTTTATGTATTCCTTAAGATTTTGTCCACGAAAAGCACGAAAGACACGAAATTGTGTAGGTTGGGTTGCCGCTTTTTAGCAACCCAACATTGACCGCGAATATATTGGGTTGCGGCTATCGCCTAATCCAATCTACGCTGTGTTAAACTCGTGCTTTTCGTGGACACCAATCATTCAATCACTTGAAAAAATGTCTCGTTGTCTTTAATCATCCCTAATTCATCCCGCGCCCGCTCCTCCAGTGCCTCCTGCCCTTTCCTCAAATCCACCACTTCCGCATACAACGCTTCATTACGCAAACGCTTTTCTTCAACCTGCTGCGTCAAATCATCAAGCCGCTGTTGATAAGCTCTAATTTCAGTAATACTCCCATCACCAAACCACAAGCGATACTGTAAATGGGCGATAAGGGCAATTAGGATAACGATGAGGATTTTCATAATTAAATTATGTTGATATTAAATAGAAATTTTTCATTATGTATTGCAGTTATATTGCAGAGTTATAGGATGTGCTGACGAAGGAAGCGCATCATTCGCGATTGATGGGCTTCGTGCCTCAGCCTATCCTATCGTGCTGGAAATGTTTATTTTGCAGACTTTCTAAATAAAGTTCAGCCGCTTCTTTAATATTAAAAATAGCGTCTTGGTATGTTTTGCCTTGTGTTACACAGCCTTTTAATTCTGGAATATATGCGAAATAGCCAAATTCATCTTTTTCAATAACTACGTTTAATATCATGACTGTAATTTTAAAAAACTGTTATAGGATGTGCTGACGAAGGAAGCGCATCGTTCGCGATTGATGGGCTTCGTACCTCAGCCCATCCTATCATGCTACGGATTTATACGATTTTATGAATTGTCCTACCATACAGAACCAAAGTCTGGTTTTTTGAACAATTTAAATTCTAAAAAATCAATATTTTCATTTTCAAGCAATGATTCAATCCAAGTACAAGATAGCTTGCGAATAAGATTAACAGATTCAAGAAGATTGAGAGTTTGTGATTCATGAATCTCTTTGTTCCTATCGAATCTAGTATGACGAGAATAATCTCTTAAATACTGAGGTGAATTTACCGTTATTCGAAATTTTCCTTTTTGATTACTAGAAATAATCTTATTGTCAGAATCCCAATGATTAACTGTTAGAACTAATTCATAAATTTTATACAAATCTTCAAAGTCAATTTCTCCACGCCCCATTAATCGGAGAATAGTAGCAACATCCTTATGTTCTTTAGCTAACTCAATTATTTTTCCCAATTTTGAATAAGGAGAAGATATTTTTATACTTCTATCAAATGGATAATAGTACTCTTCTATTTCTATGTTACTAGGTTCATAATCACTATCATTTATAGAGATTTCTTCGAATGATTTAAACTCGTCTATTCCAAAATATAACTTAGTTGGTAGAAATTTCGCTCTATAATCATCTTGAAAACCAAATGCAATTAAAAACATTGCCCCTCGAAGATAAGAAAGAAGACTTTTTGCACGGAAAAAAGCTCTTGTTTTTTCATCTTTATCTAAAGTATCAATATGTTCAGAACATAATTCATAGCGTGCAATATCACTTGAATCATATTCAATTGAAATATTTAAATCACCATCAACACTCCTAGTTAAAGAATCGATATAACTGAGATTGTTATTTAATCCTAATCGCCACTTCATCAAATATCACACTTTTATAAAATAATTTGCACAATTATCATATTTTATTAACCAGTAGTCCGCATAGAGCATTGCGGAATGAGGGGGTGTCAACATTCCGAAACTGCTAACGCTCCATCTGGGCTACTTACTAATAACACATTGGTATCTAAAATAAACTTTGTGTTATTCATTCAACCACTTATCCATTTCTTCCGTTGAATAAGCTTTTTCATCCCAGATTTTATCCGCCGCTTGAATGGCTTTTTGCGCGTAATACCGCGCTAATTGCATTTTTAATTCATACAATTCATTTTCGGCTAATTCGGTGGCATAGAGTTTTAAAATTTCTTGCTGAACATTGGATAAACCAGTCGATTGCGTTTTATTTGTTTGCACAGTGACCATTGTTTAATCTCCAATTAATAATGTAGGGTACGCAATGCGTACCCTACAGGGAAATAAAACCGCTAAGTTTTAAATTTTGTTAAACGCACTACGTCCTGCATAAACCGCTAAATCGCCTAATTCTTCTTCGATTTTCATCAAACGGTTGTATTTGGCAACACGGTCAGAACGGCTTAATGAGCCTGTTTTGATTTGACCTGTGCCTGTGGCGACGGCTAAATCAGCGATGGTGGTGTCTTCGGTTTCGCCTGAACGGTGTGACATAACGGCGGTGTAACCTGCTTCGTGTGCCATGCTGACAGCCGCTAAGGTTTCAGTCAGTGTGCCGATTTGGTTTACTTTGATTAGGATTGAGTTGGCGATGCCTTTTTCAATGCCTTCTTTCAGAATTTTTGGGTTGGTTACGAATAAATCATCACCGACCAATTGGATTTTGCCACCCAATTTTTCAGTTTGATCTTTCCAGCCTGCCCAGTCGTTTTGGTCTAAACCGTCTTCGATAGAAATAATTGGGTATTTTTCGACCCAAGCCGCTAAGAAGTCGTTCATTTCAACGGAAGTGAAGCTACGGTTTTCAGCAGATAAAACGTATTTGCCGTCTTTGTAGTATTCAGAAGCCGCTGCGTCCATACCTAAGAAAATGTCTACGCCTGCTTTGTAGCCTGCTTTTTCGATGGCTTCTAAGATAACTTCAATCGCTTCTTCGTTTGATGACAGGTTAGGTGCGAAACCGCCTTCGTCACCAACAGTCGTTGCCAAGCCTTTGGCTTTTAAGACTTTTGCCAAGTTGTGGAACACTTCTGCACCATAACGAATCGCTTCACGGAAGGTTGGTGCGCCAACAGGCAGAATCATAAATTCTTGTAAATCAACGCTGTTGTCTGCGTGTGAGCCGCCGTTGATGATGTTCATCATTGGCACAGGCATGATGAATTTACCTGATTTGTTCAAATGACGGTACAACGGTACGCCTGCTTCTTTTGCGGCGGCATGAGCCACTGCCATAGACACGGATAAAATCGCATTCGCGCCTAAACGGGCTTTGTTGTCGGTGCCGTCCAGCGCAATCATGACGTTATCAATGACTTCTTGTGCGTTGGCATCCAGTCCGATCAATGCCGCACGGATTTCAGTATTGACGTTGTTGATGGCATTCAATACGCCTTTGCCCAAGTAACGGTTTTTATCGCCATCACGCAATTCAATCGCTTCACGCTCACCTGTTGATGCACCAGATGGCACCATTGCGCTACCGATAATGCCTGATTCTAAAATCACATCAGTTTCTAAAGTAGGGTTGCCGCGTGAATCTAAAATTTCTCTTGCTTTAATATCAACGATTTTACTCATAGTATTGTATTGCTCCGAAGGTTAAAAATAAAAGCAACGGGGGTTGCAGTTGGGGTTGAAAATTGGAAACCTACGAGGTTTTTAAAACCTCGCAGGTTTGTGTGAATTTATAACGTGGTTTCAATAAACGGTTGGCTTTTAACGGCTCTGTCTAACACCATTAAGGTTTCTAATAATTCGCGCATTCTGTGTAACGGCCATGAATTGGGACCGTCACTTTTGGCTTCGGCTGGATTAGGATGCGTTTCCATGAAGATGCCAGCGACACCGACGGCAACCGCTGCCCGCGCCAGTACAGGGACAAATTCACGTTGTCCGCCTGAGCATGAGCCTTGTCCACCGGGTAATTGTACTGAGTGGGTGGCATCAAATACCACGGGGCAATCGGTGTCGCGCATAACGGCGAGTGAGCGCATATCGGACACTAAGTTATTGTAGCCAAACGATACGCCGCGCTCACAGACCATGATTTGCTGATTACCTGTGGCTTTGGCTTTGTTGGCGACGTTTGCCATATCCCAAGGAGCTAAAAATTGCCCTTTTTTGATATTGACGGGGATGCCTTGTGCGGCAACCGCTTGGATAAAGTTGGTTTGCCGACATAAAAACGCGGGCGTTTGCATAACATCGACTACGCTGGCAACTTCGGCTAACGGGGTATCTTCGTGTACGTCGGTTAACACGGGTACGCCGATTTGTTGTTTTACTTTCGCCAGTATTTCCAAGCCTTTTTCCACACCTAAACCACGAAAGGTTTCATGCGAGGAACGGTTGGCTTTATCAAATGACGATTTATAAATAAACGGGATATTTAATTCGGTGGTTAATTCTTTTAGAAAACCAGCGGTATCTAAAGCGAGTTGTTCGCTTTCAATGACGCAAGGGCCGGCGATTAAAAATAAGGGTTGGTTTAATCCGACTTCAAAGCCACATAATTTCATTATTGTTTCTCTTTTGACGATTTGACGCAGCTTTAACGCCGCGTCAAATCTGGTAACGAACGATTATTGATTATTTTCTTTGTGCTGCACGGCGGCAACGACAAAACCTGAAAATAACGGATGTCCTTTGCGGGGTGTTGAGGTAAATTCAGGGTGGAACTGGCACGCTAAAAACCACGGGTGTTCGGGAATTTCAATCATTTCGACCAAGCGTCCATCAATAGATTTGCCTGAAAAACGCATTCCTGCGGCTTCAAGGCGTTCTATGTATTGGTTGTTGAACTCGTAACGGTGACGATGGCGTTCGGTAATCACGTCTTTTTGGTACATTTTATACGCCAAAGTGTCGTGTTGTAAGCGGCATTGTTGCCCTCCTAAGCGCATCGTGCCGCCTAAATCCGAGTTTTCATCACGCGTTTGTAATTCGCCGCCTTCCATCCATTCTGTGATTAAGCCGATGACGGGGTGCAGGGATTTGGGTAAAAATTCGGTGCTGTGCGCACCTTCCAAGCCCGCTACATCACGCGCAAATTCAATCACTGCCGCTTGCATACCTAAGCAGATGCCCAGATACGGAATTTTGTTTTCACGCGCATAACGCACGGTGGCAATTTTGCCTTCCACGCCGCGTTCACCAAAACCACCCGGAACGAGTATGGCATCGACATCTTTTAAGCGGGCAGTACCTTCGTCTTCAATCAGTTCAGAATCAATGTAAATAATATCGACTTTGGTGCGAGTTTTGATGCCTGCGTGAATCAAGGCTTCATTGATGGATTTATAGGCATCGGAATGATCGACGTATTTACCGACAATGGCGATTTTGACGGCATTACTGGAATTTTCCAGTGCATCAATAACCGCGTGCCATTCGCTTAAATCAGCGGGCGGCACATCTAAACGCAGACGCTTAACAACGATGTCATCCAGCCCTTGGTCGTGCAGCATCAACGGGATACGATAAATGGAGTCGGCATCGGTGGCAGAAATAACGGCGCGTTCTTCCACATTGGTAAACAGGGCGATTTTACGACGGTCGCTGATAGGAATTGGTCGCTCAGAACGGCAAATCAAAATGTCGGGCTGTATGCCGATGGTGCGTAATTCTTTAACTGAATGCTGCGTGGGTTTGGTTTTGATTTCCCCAGCGGAACGAATATACGGCACCAGCGTTAAATGGATAAATAATGAACGGTCGCTGCCCAGCTCAAAACGCATTTGGCGGATGGCTTCTAAAAACGGCAGTGATTCAATATCACCGACCGTGCCACCCACTTCGATTAAGGCAACGTCCATGCCTTCGGCACTGGCGTACACACGGCGTTTTATTTCGTCGGTGATGTGCGGAATCACCTGCACCGTCGCGCCCAAGTAATCGCCTCTGCGTTCGCTGCGCAATACGCTGTCGTAGACTTGACCTGTGGTGAAGTTGTTTTTACGGCTCATGGTGGTTTTTAAATACCGCTCATAATGCCCTAAATCCAAGTCGGTTTCGGCACCGTCTTCGGTCACAAACACTTCGCCGTGTTGAAACGGACTCATCGTGCCGGGGTCAAGATTGATGTAGGGATCCAGTTTAGTCATAGTGACTTTAAGACCGCGCGCTTCGAGTATGGCGGCAAGCGAGGATGCCGCAATGCCTTTGCCTAGCGATGAGACAACACCGCCAGTAATGAAAATATATTTTGTCATAGAGGATTTATCGGCTTCGGAAGGATAATTAACCTAGGCATTTTAATCGACAATACATTATTCGTCATGGTCTTTTCGGCATTTATTCTTCGTTTTGGATGAATAAACGCACACAACCATTGGTTTTTTCGCTATAAAAATCCGCGCTTATCCATAAGTCGCCCACCGCCGCCAACTTATTATTCAAATAAACCAAGGGGGTTATGTCGCGTTCCCAAGGCGGAATACCCGCTTCCTGAAATAGGTTTTTTAACGAATGATTTTCTTTGCGATTGGGTAAGCGTATTTTTTCGCCGCCACTGCGAAATTTTACGGTGACTTTTGCCTTTTGCCATTTTTCATACAGTATGCCCGCTGGAGCGGGGGCATACGATAAGGTTCGGTAGTTGGTAAATTCGACAGCTGTCTTATCGGCAGACCAGACTATATCAGTTAGCGGCTCCTGCTCTGCTTGTTTCAGGCAATACAATTTATCCCGATAACGACGAATAAAACACCCTTGTCCTGCCAATATAGGGTCACTGTCTTCGCGCGCCGCGATGACTTCCGTTTGTATGCGCTCGACAAAGCCTTGCGCGGGCATTCTTAAGCCCAGACTTTGAAACCAATGTCTGATAATCAGTTGCTGTCTGGGGCTTTTATGCGCGCGCAGCTGAACAACGCATAAGGTTTTATTGACGTGACTGTACACGGGATAAAACAATTCATCGGCAACAGCGGATACCACCACTTGGGCTTCTGCACAATGCCGCGCCGAACGGGCGACTGTTTTATCACACGCCACCCAGCGTTGCTTTAATAACGGTATCACGTCATTGCGCAAAAAATTTCTATCATAATCATTTTGTTGATTACTGGGGTCTTCAATCCAGTGTAAATCATAATCTTCGGCGTATTGATTGATGTCGCATTTGCTGACATTCAATAAAGGTCTTATCATCAGACCTTTGCCGAAAAAAGCACTTTCAGGCATTCCGGAAAGTCCGCGCAGACCCGAACCGCGAAATAATTGCAACAATACCGTTTCCATCTGATCGTCTCGGTGCTGCCCCATCATTAACATTTCATTCGCATTGACCAACGGCTTTAATACCGCATAGCGGGCATTGCGCGCCGCTTCTTCGGGGCTTTCACCTGACACTGCGGTGGCATCAACGCGCAATTCTATAAAATTGACCTGCAAACTTTCCGCGATTTTTTGACAATGCTCTGCCCATAATGATGCGTCTGCCTGTAATCCATGATGCACATAAACAGCGGTTATTTTACCTCTAAGGTCGTCTAATGATGCGCACAAGTGCAGTAAAACGTGGGAATCGACACCGCCGCTATAGCCGACATAAATATGCTCAGGTTTTTTATAAGGGCTTAATACAGATTGTATAATTTCAGCTGAAAGCGGAGTAATCATTATTGTGCCTTTTGGGTTCTGCAAAATTTTATAATTTTTATAAGACCATTATGTACCGATAATCTATCGGATCTGGATTTTCAATGCTCACGCGTCAACATTATAGAATGATAGGCAGCAAATAAACACTTGCCTGTAATATAGTTCATGCCTTAATTACTGCCAAGCGGCGAATTGGCGTATGAATAAATAAGGTTAATAACTAAGCAATTGTTTTTAAATAATTTTAGCTTTACCATTACATTACTTATGGTAAACGACCATGAAAAAACCGACATTCTGCTTCTGTCACAAATACACCATATAACACAATGATTAATTGTTCTATAATCATACTTTATGTGTATTAATCTACTATCGAATTATTACTTATGTCTGCTGTAATGGAAGAAAAAACGTTTCGTGGCTTGCGTGAAGTGGCTGTTTTGGTCTTTTTTGCCAGTGCTTTATTTTTCTTTATCGCGCTGGTGACTTTTAGCAATGAAGATGCAGGATGGACGCACAGTGGCACTACGCGCACTATCGCCAATGCCTGCGGGGTGATTGGTGCGTGGCTGGCTGACTTCAGCCTGAGTTTTTTTGGTCTGTGTGCTTATCTATTTCCCGCCATTATTTTCTGGCATGGCTATTTATTCCACAAAGACATCAAACCGTCGCAAGAAAAAATACTCATGGCACTGCCTTGGCTGGGTTCTATCGCCGCCATTATTGCCAGTACCGCCTTATTGTATATGTACTATCTGAGACCGCATATTGAACTACCGCGTACGGCGGGCGGTATTATCGGAGAGGAAATAGGAACAGCGGCACAGATTTCACTGGGCAATTCGGGGGCAACTTTATTCCTGCTGGTGCTGTTATTCACAGGTATTACGCTGATTACCGATTTATCGTGGTTCAAATTGCTGGATAAAATCGGACACTATACCGTCGCTTTGTGTCGGCTGATGTTTAGCCATGCCGTCACCAAACAACAAGAAAGACGCGTGGAAAACACCGCATCTGCATTCGCACCGACTGCTGCGCCTGAATCTGCACCGAAAAAACAATCTATCCCTAAAAAAAGCGTTCTTCCTCACCTAGAGCAAGCCGTTGCCAAAGTCGTTGCCCGCGTTGACAAATCCAGCAATCCCGCTAAAAAAGCACCGACTGCCAAAGCCTATAAATCGGGCGAAAGCGTGTTACCTGCGTTGGAGTTACTGGATCACCGCGAAATTCGCGTCATCGGTTATTCACAAGAAGACCTAGAAGCCATGTCGCGGCTGGTCGAAACCATACTCGCCGATTTTAACGTTGTGGTCAGTGTCGTCGATTTTCATCCCGGCCCTGTGATTACCCGTTTTGAAATACAACCTGCGGCAGGTGTTAAAGTCAGTCGTATCAGCACCTTATCCAAAGATTTAGCCCGCGCCTTATCGGTCACCAGTGTGCGTATCGTCGAGATTATTCCCGGCAAAACGGTAGTCGGTTTGGAAATTCCCAACCGTGAACGCGAAATGGTCACCTTGCGTGAACTGCTGGTATCGCCCAATTTCGTCAAAGCAAAATCCCTGCTGACGCTCGCAATGGGCAAGGACATTGCAGGTGCGCCGATGGTGGCTGATTTGGGCAAAATGCCCCATGTGTTGGTAGCAGGGACAACAGGTTCAGGCAAATCGGTCGCGATTAATACCATGATTTTGAGCCTGCTGTACAAAGCCACGCCCGAACAAGTGCGCCTGATTATGATAGACCCGAAAATGCTGGAGCTATCAGTTTACGAAGGCATTCCGCATTTATTAACGCCTGTTGTTACTGACATGAAAGAAGCCAGTAACGCACTGCGCTGGGCAGTCGGAGAAATGGAACGCCGCTACAAACTCATGTCTAAAATGGGCGTGCGTAATCTCGCAGGGTTTAACACCTTGATTGAAGAAGCCACCGCGCGTGGTGAATCCATACCCGACCCAATGTTTCAGGCACTGAATCCGTTTTCAGAAGGGGAAACGCCCGCTTTATCGACCTTACCCAGCATCGTTATCGTCATTGACGAACTTGCCGACATGATGATGATCGTCGGTAAAAAAGTCGAAGAACTCATTGCCCGCTTGGCACAAAAAGCCCGCGCCGCAGGGATTCATTTAGTATTAGCCACACAACGCCCCTCAGTGGATGTGTTGACAGGCTTGATTAAAGCCAACGTACCGACGCGCATCTCCTTTCAAGTCTCCTCGCGCATAGATTCGCGTACCATCCTAGACCAAGGCGGCGCGGAAACGCTGCTAGGTAACGGTGATATGTTATTTTTACCGTCAGGCACCAGCATTCCCATCCGCGCCCACGGTGCATTTGTCGATGACCATGAAGTACATCGGGTGGTGGAATTTTTAAAACAAACCGCACCGCCCAATTATCTGGAAGAAATCACCCGTGAATCGTCTGATAATGACGGCTTCAGCGGTGGCGGTGGCGACTACAGCTCAGAAAGTGATTCGTTATACGACCAAGCAGTGTATTTTGTCACCGAATCACGCAAAGCCTCTATTTCCAGCGTACAACGGCGTTTTAAAGTCGGTTATAACAAAGCGGCAAACATCATTGAACAAATGGAAGCGGCAGGTGTGGTGAGTACAGCGGAAACCAACGGCTCGCGGGTGGTGTTAGCACCGCCGCCTGTTAGGGATTAACACATAAAAATATGAAATTTGAATGGGACGAAAATAAAAATCAAATAAATATTCGTAAGCATGGTATTGATTTTTATGATGCCGCTTATGTATTTTCTGACCCTTTCGCATTAAGCATACCCGATGATGAACATTCAGACAGGGAAGAGCGTTGGCTTTTGTTGGGTAATAACTTAAATGAGCAATTATTATTGGTTGTTCATGCGTTTCGTTGTGATGATGTGATTAGAATTATTTCCGCTAGAAAGGCAACGGCTAACGAGAAAACGACTTATATAAAGAGGCTGACAAAATGAAAGACGACTATGATTTTTCTAATGCTGAACAAGGTAAATTTTATGTGCCTGTTGAACAGATTGAATTACCGATTTATTTAGATAAAGACCTCGCGCTATGTCTTGAGAAAAAATGCCAAGCATCACATGAAAGTTTACAAATTTTGGTGAATAAGTTATTGCGCAGTGCGATTGAAAATGATTTTATTGCTACGCCATAAACTAGCACATACTTGAATTAAGCAAGCCCCTTACGGGGCTTGTTTGTTATTAATCTATAACAGTTTGGTCTTCTGCCTGCTCTACCGTCGGCTTATTAGTCGGCACTCTCCGTTTACCCACATTTTTCTTATCTCGCAGGCGAACTTTCACTTTAACCACTTCCGCTTTTTTCGGTTCTGGTTTGCTTTTGCTGCCGACGGCTTTACCTGAGGCTTTGAGTTTTTTCGGGCCTTGGTATTTAGCGGCGAGTTCTTTGATGGTGCGGCGGATGAAGTTCTGCTTTAAAAAGCGTTCGATGCTGGACATTAAATTCCATTCGGTGTGCTTCACTAGGGCAATGGTTGTGCCTAGTTCATCGGCGCGACCTGTGCGCCCGATGCGGTGAATATAATCAATGCCGTTTCTCGGCACATCAAAATTAACCACCAGATTAATACCGCTGACATCCAAGCCACGCGCTGCCAAATCAGTGGCGACGATGATATTAATCACGCCTTCACGAAATAACTGCATGGTGCGATTGCGGTCTCTTTGTTCCATTTCGCCGTGCAGTACGCCAACGCGCAGTTTTTTACCGCGTAATGGCCCTTGCAACATATCGGCTTGTAAGCGGCTGTTGGTAAAAATTAAGGCTTTGTCGTACTCATCATTGAGCAATAACCACGCGAGTAATTTTTGTTTGTGGTCGTTATCGTCGGCAAGAATGATTTGCTGAGTGATGTTGGAATGCCCATCCTGCAAGGTATTTAAAGCAACCACTTTGTGATTGGTTAAAATTTTATCGGCAATTCTAATCACGCCAAAGTGGGTCAGCGTGGCAGAAAATAACAGCGTTTGCCGCGCGGCGTTACAGTGGCTGACGATACTTAACACGTCTTCGCTGAAACCCATGTCCAGCATACGGTCGGCTTCGTCCAGCACCAGCACTTCCAGATGAGAAAAGTCGCCGCTTTCTTGATTAATCAGTTCTAACAAACGACCGGGTGTGGCAACAATGATTTCAAAATTGCGGCGTAACAAGCTTTGTTGTTGTTTAAAATCTTCGCCGCCCGTAATTAAACCCGCTTTTAATTCCGTAAATTCAATGAGTTGCAGACATTGTTCATACGTTTGGCGCGCCAGTTCGCGGGTCGGCGATAATATCAATGCGCGGGTGCCGAACAGGGTGGAACGTGAACTGAGCAGGCGATTGAGCAGGGGCAACAAGAACGCGACGGTTTTACCGCTACCCGTTTTAGCACTGACTAATAAGTCTTTATAGGCGACGGCGAGTGGAATGGCTTGCTGTTGTACAGGAGTCGGCTGTTCAAAGCCTATTTTTTTGACGGCTTTCAGTAGTGAGTCGTCTAGGGAAAAATCGGTAAATAACAGCGGGGAGGTATCGGGAGTAGATGACATGAATCTTTATAGGGGGAAAACTAAGAATTCACGCATTATAAGCCTTTTATCGCTAGGCTTTTGATTATATGTTGAAACTGCCAGTCCTTTACAAGACTGGCAGTCACATTTATCACCAAATTAGTGGTGATGACCACCTGCACCATGCACATGACCATGATCCAGTTCTTCTTCGGTTGCCGCTCTGATAGCCACAACTTCAACATCAAACGTTAATGGTTCGCCCGCTAACGGATGATTGCCATCAATAGTGACATCGTCGCCGTCAATGCTGGTGATAGTGACGATACCTGGACCGTCGCTGACATCGGCTTGAAACTGCATACCGACTTCCAATTCTTCAACACCATCAAACATGGAGCGTGAAATAACTTGTACACGGTCTTCCATGAACTCACCATACGCATCAGCGGCAGCAAGACGGACATTGAATTTGTCGCCAACGGCTTTGCCATCCAGAGCTTTTTCCAGTCCAGAAATAATATTGCCTTCGCCGTGTAAATACACCAACGCTTCATCGCCTATTGAGCTATCCAACACTTCACCTTTATCATTGGTTAAGGTGTAGTGTATAGATACCGCCATATTATCGGCTACTTGCATGATAAAACCCTCTCGTAATTAAAAAGCCCGTCATCATATAGATTAATCGGGCTGTTGTCTGAAAAATTGAAAATACTGTCCACGAAACACACGAAAGGCACGAAAATAATTAAACCAATTCTCGCGCTTTATCGAACGCTTGGCGAAAATCCAAATACAACGGTTTATCGGTGTCCAGCATGAGTTTTAACATTTCATGTTGCAGCTGATATTTCACATTGCCGACTGCTAACGCGCCGACACCGACCGCACCCGCCGCATTCACTGCATGAATTAACGGTACGCCCAAATCATTGCGTTTAATGCCTTCTATGCCTAACGGCGGCACGGCATTGACATCACCTGCGACTTTTAATTGCATGGCTTCTTTTAATACAGCGGCACTCAATACTTGAATACCTGCTTTAGCTGCGCAAAAAATAATATCAGCATTGGCGATTAACGCGGCTTTTTCAGCATCGTTGCTGGCAACAGCGGCTTTGAGTGTGCAGGAAAAACGGCGATTATAGGCATCTGCCACATCTTGTGCAGTATCGACTGATAAATGATCCACCAAACTGGTGTCCGCACCTGCCAAAGCGGCAATAACACCTGTGGCAATACCGACAGGGCCTGTGCCACCGAATACCAAGGCATTACAATCTTTCAACTCTTTGCCGTGTTTGCTTTTCAGTTCTTTTTCCACACACGCGACTAACGCGGCGGCAGTGGTAAATGCACCGCTGGGGTCGGCAAATACCGAGATTTCAAATGGCGGTACCATTGCCTGTTGGCAGGTGGTCAGCATATCCATTGCCAAGGCTAAATCACGCCCGCCGATAAAAATCCCCGTGCGCTTAACACCCGCAGGCCCGCGTGAAAAAATCGCATCCTGAGTCAAGCGATACACACTGTCCAATTTGACATTGCTATAGGGCATCAGCACGTCAAAGCCTGCGTCCATTGCCATGTTAATGTCAAAAGGACTGTTATTCGGCATCGGGTCAAGCATGTGAAGAATACTGCGTTTTTCCATGAAAATTCCTCGGTGTTAAGTACAGGAAAGAGTGCTTTAGCGGTGTGTAAAGTCTCAAGATTTTGCTTTAATGTATTCTCTGGCGACAGCAAATGCGTGTTCAAAATGCAGATACACAGGCTTGTCCGTGTTGAGCATTTGTTTTAATAACAGGCTTTGTGCCTGATATTTCACATTACCGATTGCCAACGCGCCGATACCGACCGCGCCGCTGTTAGAACCTGCAATCGGTGTGCCGTTATGAAACGCATCCACACCTGCAATACCCGCAGGAGGCACAGCATTGACATCCGCCGCGACTTTTAATTGCGGAGCGGAGGCAATCAATTCCGCGCTTAATAATTCGATACCCGCCGCACCTGTGGCAAATACCACGTCAGCGGTTTTAATGTAGTCGGCTTTATCAGCATCCGCGCCCGCCGTAATGGTAATTTTGCCGTCGCCGAATTCGTTGTTGCATAAATCGGCAATGTTTTGCGCTCTATCCAATTGACGACCGATGATACGGACATTCGCGCCCGCTTGTGCAGCAATCACCGCCGCCGCTTGACCGACAGGGCCAGTACCGCCTAAGGCAAGAATGTTTTTACCTTCTAAAGTAGTATTGAATTTAGTGATTAATTCATGTTCAACAGCAGCAACCATGCCCGCCGCGGTGGTAAACGCACCACTTGGATCAGCAAATACCGATACTTCAAACGGCGGCACCATTGAGCGTTTGGCAATTTTCAGCATATCCATTGCTTGTTTCGTGTCACGACCACCAATAAAAATACCTGTGCGTTTCAAGTTTTTCGCACTGCGTGAAAAAATCGCATCCTGCACCAAACCCTGCACTTCGCTAGGCTCAACATTGGTATAAGGTAATGCCGATACCCAACCCGCATCCAATGCCATATTGACATCAAAAGGGCTTAAGTTTTTAGCGGTGGTCAGCATGTGTAGAATAAATGGTTTTTCCATGTCAGTTCCTGTAAATAATAAATGTGGGCAAGTATAAAAGACCGATACCGATATGTCATCACTGCGGTAGGCGCGAATTGTCGCACCCACCCAGTATCAGTCTGTTAAATTGTTATAAAGAATCACTCACCGTGGTGTGATAAAACGGCCATTTTTTAACGTGCAGGTATTTTCTAATCGGCGTTTTAATGACCGATACGCACAAGGCGATAGAAAATAAACACCACACAGCGGCGTATTCGTTCGGATCATCGGTAGTCACGTCAGAAATCCACGGGCCGATTAAATAATGAAACGCGACAAAACGGTATGAGCCGTACATCAGCGGCAGATAAAACGCCACCACAATATAACTGAAGGCGTGCAAGCCCCAGTTAAAACCGAACAGCCATTCGACAGGGTTGGACATCAAACCGTTCAACGGCATTTGCCACGCAATATGCCACGCGCCAGAGGTTGAACAGACATGAGGGCCGCAGAAACCTTCCGTGCCGACAATACACTCGCCCGCCCACGCAAACGGATACATTTTCACCAGCATGGCAACCGTACCAATTGCACAGATGGTATAAACATAAGTACGGATTTTTAATTTAACGCTTTCGGGGATGAAATACATCGCCACCATATTGACGAAAAACGGCTGAAACGCAACGTGCAGATAACCAAAGAGCGTCAGCACCTGATTATTCGGATTGTCACATAAATCAATATAAACGTAAGTAAATGCCTGCAATAATTCCATTAAGGCAAAATAAGTCAACGGAATCCACAACTCCTTGGACTCCCCTTTTAACGCTACATAAGCGGCGGTACTTAAGCCGACCACCGCCAATACTCCTGACGCTTCACCACTCCAACACATGAATCTTCCTCTTTTGTAATTATTGTAAATAGTTGTTTTGTTATGACAACAAACCTTACTATTGTATTACAACTGGGGGTATTAATCGTGGCTTTTCCTGTGTGTTATCAGCCTATACTATGCGCAGTCATTTTAATTCCCCATCACTGTTATGCACTGGAGTCCCGCGCATGAAAAACTATTTATTCACGCTCACCGCACTGTCTTTATTATGTTACAGCCTGAATACACCTGCCGCAGGCCCCAGCGTGGTTGCCAAAGTGGACAGAAATCTATGGCAAGCTCCGATTAATACGCCCGACAGTTTTGATAAAGCCTCACGCGCCGCGATACTGGAATACGTCATCGCGTTGGGTAATAGGGGAAAACTATCCGACACCGACATGAAAGCCGCGTTTAAAATCAAAACCGTCAATCGTGCGTCCGTCAATCAATGGCTGAATAAAGAACTCGTCTTATCGTTGCGTAATTATCAACACGCGGCAAAAAATTGCACGAATGAGGATTGGACGTGTGTCGGCACAGTCACCTCAACCGCCGACCTGCTCAAACAATCGGATAGCCTAGCAAGTAAAATCCCCCCTCCCCTCAGCGCGTGGCATACCAATCTGGCACAATTCAGCCGCGCCTACGTTGCCGAACAACTGCGCTTGGCGGCATTGTTCCCCAATATCAGCAGTGAAATTGACTTTTTTAATAGCAACGAATGGAACGGCGATAATTTTACCGACCGTCAATTTTTACTGACGTTTGATGACGGCCCGACCCAAGCCCAAGGCAATACCGACGACACCTTAGCCATGCTTGCCGCTAATCAAAAAAGCGCGGTATTTTTTGTGCTGGGGGAAAACCTGCACAACCGCATCAACAAAACCGATGCCGACACCGTAACAGCACTGTATAAAAACCAATGCGTCGCCAACCACGGCTGGGAGCATCAATCACACGCCAAATGGGCAAACTGGCAAGACTCGATTCAACGCACCCAAACCTTAATCACCAGCACCTTAACCACAGGCAATGCCTTACCATTATTCCGCCCGCCCTACGGACAACGCAAAGCCGACAGCGGCGCATTTTTTCAACAACAAGGCTTGCAAGTGGCATTATGGAATCTGGATTCTCAAGACTGGAATAAACAAGTGAACAGCGATGACATACTGAATCGTATACTGACCTTAATGCTCATCAAACGCCACGGCGTACTGTTATTCCACGATGTCCACCCCAAAGCCAAAGCCGCATTACCGCTATTGTTTAATGAAGTCGGCAATGCGGTTGCATGGCGCGATTGTCATTCGCTATGAATCACGCGACTTGTCGCCTATTATAATGCGCTCACTTTCTCACGCGGCATCATTCCATAATGTTCATTCTGCACAGCTCCAATAAAACTGAAAATCTGGTCGCGCATTTAACTACCGTGATTAGCTCTGCGCCGTTAAGTTCGCCATTTGAAAAAGAGGTGTTTTTAATTCAAAGTCAGGGCATGGAACGCTGGTTGTCGCAACAATTAGCCAATGAATTGAAAGTGTGGGGTAATTATGATTTTTTGTTTCCTGCCAAATTTTTCAGTTCTCTGGCGGATAAAATTGACAGTCGTTTGAATGATGCAGCGTTTGATCGGCATTTGATGTTGTGGCGGTTGGAGGCGTTATTACGGCACTTGGACAGCGAAGCATTATTGCCGTTACAACAGTATTTAGCAGGTGATTCGATTGCCTTGAAACGTTATCAACTGGCACTCGAATTGGCGAAAATTTTTGACCAATATCAAATCATGCGCCCTGATATGCTCGCATTGTGGCAAGCGAATAAATTGCTGTACAACACGGCGACGGAACGCTGGCAACAGGCGTTATGGCGGCAAGTAACGCAACAAATCGGCACCAAGCATCGGGGTTCGTTATGGTTGCAGGTGATAGATAAACTCAATTCGGCAGACGAAGGCGCGTTCAGTGCGCAACTGCCTGAGCGGGTGTGTATTTTTGGCGTTAATACCATGCCGCCGCTGTTTTTAAAGTATCTGGAAGGACTGTCAAAACATTGCCAAGTGCATTTATTTTTGCTGAATCCATCCAGTGATTTTTGGGCAGACATAGACACCAAACGCCAGCGCATTATTAATGAGGAAGCCTTTGTCGGGCATCCGTTGTTATCTACTTTAGGGCAACAAGGACGCGAGTTTCAGGCGATTTTGCTGGAAGAAGCGATTGCCTTTACCGTGGAACTGGAAAGTTTTGAAGAATTCCCAGCACCGCTCAATAATCTGCAACGCCTGCAAAACGATATTTTAAATAACGCGGTCGCATCGCGCACACCGTGTACGCCCGATAATTCCATCAGCATTCATGCCTGTCATTCCAGAATGCGCGAAGTGGAAGTGTTAAAAAATCAGCTCTTACACGCGCTGGAGCAAGACCCGACCTTGCAACTGCGCGATATAGTGGTTATCGCGCCCGATATTCAGAAGTATGAATCGTTTATTACTGCGGTGTTCAGCGATATTCAACACGCAATTGCCGACCGCAGTGTACGGCTGAGCAATCACGCGCTGGATGCGTTTATTCGGTTTTTAAGCGTCAGTCAGAGCCGTTTCGGCTGGCAAACGGTGCTGGATTTACTGGAGCAATCGGTGGTTTATCCCAGCTTCGGGTTATCGGATGCGGATTTGGAACTCATCCGCTACTGGATAAAATCCACTCATGTACGCTGGGGCAAATCCGCAGAACATAAAAAAAGTTTAGGCTTGCCCGAACTGAATGAAAATACTTGGCAAGCGATGCTGGACAGGCTGTTAATGGGTTACGCGGTGGGCAGTGATGAAGATTTTGTTGATGACATTCTGCCTTACAAAGCGATTGAAGGCGCGTCGGCAGCGGCGTTGGGCGGGTTGTGTGAATTTATGGCGTTGTTATTTCGCGCCAGTCGTGACTTGAAGCAGGCGAAATCGCTGAAAAACTGGCATAGCCAACTGAATTATTACGCGGATCAGTTGTTGATTGATGTTGACCCGATTGAAATGCAGCAGCTGAAAGAATTACTCGGTGAATTATCTGCCGAGGTTATTGACGTGCATCATGACCCCGTGGAATTGCAGGTGATTGTCAGCTGGATGGAAGGCGCGGTATCTGAGCGCAAATCCTCAAACGGTTTTTTGCGCGGACAATTGACGTTCTGCTCGATGCTGCCAATGCGCTCGATTCCGTTTAAAGTTATTGGCTTACTGGGCATTAATGACGGCGAATTTCCTAAAATCGACCGCAATCCTACTTTTGATTTACTCAGCCAGCATTATCAAAAAGGCGACCGTTCGCGTCGTGCCGATGACCGTTATCAGTTTTTAGAGATTTTATTATCCGCACGGCAACGCCTGATTATGACTTATATCGGGCAGTCCATCAGTCAAAATAGCCGCATTCCACCCTCGGTAATTATCAGTGAATTGCTGGATGTATTAAAAGACAGTTATGGGCTGAAAAATCCGACCATTCAAGAACCGTTACAGGCATTCAGCAGCCGTTATTTTGACGGCAGTTCGGCAGAACTTATTAATTATTCGACCAGTGATTTAGAAACGGCGGTGGCGATTGCCGATGTTAAATCGTCGTTTGATGTCTGGTGGACGGGAACGCTGGAAACCGACGTTGAACAGGTGATTGATATTAATGACTTGTTTCGGTTTTTCCGTCATCCGCAACGCTATTTTATCAATCGGCAATTGGATGTTTACTTTAATAAGCAGGGCGCGAAAGCCGAAGAACGCGAACCGTTTGCTATCGGCAAATTGGACGGTTACAACATTTATAACGACTGGATAGAAACCGAATTAAGCGGCAGCAAAGTCTCGGTACAAAAAATGCAGGCGCAAGGCGTGTGGTTGTCGGGCGTGGTCGGAGAACTGGCATTTAATCGCCAACAGCAAGTGATTAATGCGTTTGTCGGACAAATTAAAGACAAACAACTGGGCGCACGGCTGGATGATGTAGCGATTGATTTAAAAATCGAATCGTATCGGCTGGTGGGCAAACTCAGTCATCGTTACGAACACGGCAGTTTGTTGTATCGCTATGCGGATTTAAAAGGTAAGGATTTGGTAGCGGCGTTATTGCATAATTTAATCAGCCATCATGTTGAGCCACACGACACCCACTTGCTGAGCAAAGACAAAAATCTGGTGTTATCGCCCGAAGTCACCGATAGCAAACAGTTGTTGGCATGGTTAGCGATTTATCAACAAGGACTGCAACAACCGAATGCGTTTTTTGTCGAAGCGGCGTTTACCTATATTCAACAAGCACGCAGTAAAAGAGCCACTGTATCGCCGTTGGATAAGGCAAAAGAACGGTTGGCTTATGCGATCGGGCAGGATTTTGAACCTGAACTGAAACGGCTGTTCAGCAATGTTGCGGATTTGGATTTGCTATTGAATGCGGATTTTGAACAACAATGTCAGGAATTATTGCAGCCTGTGTGGAATGCGCTGCACGATTAACGCGGTTTATCTATGCCATATCGCGATTAACGCTCGGCACTTCATTCTCCATTGACAACTTACTTCTTCACAGGAGGACGATTTTGCTGACCGAAAGCACGGTCGGTGATGACTTGCATCTTGAATAGCGCGGATGAGTTCACGTTCTGAATACAATTGCTCAGGATGAAAAATACCCAATGATTCCGCAATCTGCCGCAAACCCAGCGTGGATACCGTACCATCTTCTTCCAGCACATGAAGCTGTAAATCAATCAGCATGGTGGCATAATCGCGCTCCGCTTCCAGCCAGTCATCCAATTCTTTATGCGGCTTAAAACCTCTCGCCAAGGCTTTAAAATAGGCGGCTTCAGCAATCCATTGCTCTCGATTCAGGCTTTTAATAAATGCACTTAACATGACCTCCCTCCACTAACCAAGGTTAATGCGTGTCAACACACAGCATTGTTCAGTGTATGCTTAACGCTATTGTTTAGCCAGAATGACCGGTGCTTTATTTTTGACCAGACGTAGCAGGTAGTGATTTTGCCAAATGCCGTAAGCCCATTTTTTTTACGGTGCTATTTTTTTGAGGCGCATTACATTGCAACATAGTTAAATAATCTTGCTCTGCTGCTAGCCAATCACTCAATTGATAATGCGGGTCAAAGTTTCTGGATACGGATTTATAATACGCCGCATCACAAATCCATTGTTCCCGATTTGGATTTTTTACACTAACGCCTGACATTAACGACTCCATAAATCAACATTACTGAGTACAAATACATGGTGCATTAGTGTATGTTGAACGTGCTTTTTTAGCAATTGCAGCGTTTAGCCGCAATGCTACATCCACTTTATTAACAAGGCGTTAAGAAGATTGACAATGATATGCTGCACAGCAAAAAAAACTGAGTTAAGGCAACGTTTGTCACCCCAACTCAGTAAAGGAAGGGTTCGGTAGGAGAGTGTGCGGGTTTATTTCTGACCGACACCAAAACTGATTTCTAATGCGTGACGGGCATTGGCGCATTCTGGAGAATCTTTTAAACTCGCATTATCATGACACTCTTGCACTTTGGTTTTCGCTTCTTTGATATTGGCGGCATACCACGCGACCGTTTTACTGTCTTCTGCATTGCTGGTAGTAAATACAGTAATCGTTAAGACAGACACCGCTGCAATCATCATAATTAGGCTGCTTTTTTTCATTTTCATCTCCAGATATTCAGTGAAAGGGACGCTCATACGAGGGGGTTTTTATGAGCTGCCGATAGTCTATACAACAAGCTGAACAATGAGAATGTGGCAAATTACCGCGTGACAACGTGTCACAATGAGGGAAATACTGAGTTAATCGACGCACAGAAAACACCCCCTAAAGCGCAGAGAATGAGATAATATCCGTTTATTATTTTTCACAACTTTATGACTCCCCGCCGAGTCATAATTTTTAACCTTTTCACTTTTTACATTGACATAACTATGGCACAAAACAACCTTACCCTTGGCATAGCTGACTTCACTTATGCTGATTTATACGATGCCGCCCGCCTCAACGATTTATCCACCGTGTTTGATGAATCCGTGCGTTATCACGATGCCGATTTATACGCCCGCTTTAATGCGTATCGACAAACCCAAGGCGCAGACTTAACACCTGAAGCAACCTCGGCATTATTAGTGAATGTCGCGCCGTACGTCGGCAAATTTGTTGCCAAGTTGTTTAATGTCACCGAACAGCACGACGCGCAACGCAGCCACATTCAAAACGAAATCGAGACCATTTTTACCTACAAAAATGAAGTCGTTGAAAAATTAGGCGTAGTATTCAAAGGCGTTGATACCAGCGAATGGAAAATCCCTGAGATACTCAACCGCTTTGATTTACTGATTGCCGCAGGTTTCCCAGAAGCCAATGAAGATGACGATGCTGAACACCGCGTGGCGCGTGTCGGTGCGGTGATTGGCTCATTATCCAGTCATTACAAATTACTCGCTAAAGGCAAACCCAGCGATTACCAAAACGCCGATGAGCAAGTTGCCGCATTACGCGCCAAATTGACAGACTACAAGCTCACCGCCGAAGACGATGACCAAGCAAGTCTTGTGCTGTTAAACGAACTAAAAGCCAGTGTTGAACTCGACGATGCTGAATTTGTTGCTTATCTGATGGACATCGTACAACGCTGGAGTCTGGTTGCTCAACAAGACAACACAGTCGTAGCCGATTGGCTTAGCTTTAAATTCCCAGAAAAACGCGATTTCGATGCGTTAGTCGCGCATGACACTATCGACAAAGGTGAATTCAGCGCGTGGATGGGCAGCTTAGAACACCGCCGCCGCCGTGATGGTTTCAAACTGACCGACCCGCGTTACAACCAGCGTCAGGTGTTGTCGGAAGTCAATCACTGCATTTATTGCCACGAGCGCGATACCGACTCCTGCTCTAAAGGCATGATAAACAAGAAAACCAAGCTGTTTAAAACCGACCCGTTAGGGGTCACTACCATCGGCTGTCCGTTGGATGAAAAAATCTCCGAAATGCACTTAGTCAAACGCGGCGGCGACAACATCGGCGCGTTAGCTATCATCATTGTGGATAACCCCATGTGTCCGGGTACGGGGCATCGGATTTGTAACGAATGTATGAAAGGTTGTATTTACCAAAAAACCGATCCCGTCAACATTCCTGAAATCGAAACCAACGTATTGACCGACGTGCTGTTCATGCCTTACGGGTTTGAAATTTACAGCTTATTGACCCGTTGGAATCCGCTCAATGTGAAGCGTCCTGTGATGCTGCCTTACAACGGCAAAAACGCGCTGGTCGTCGGCTTAGGGCCTGCGGGTTACACCATGAGTCATTATCTGCTCAATGAAGGTTTTGCCGTTGCGGGTATTGATGGTTTAAAACTGGAACCATTACCCGTGGAACTCACAGGTGATGCCAACACTTTACCCGCGCCTATCGCTGATTTTACTGAACTCTACGAAGAGCTGGATAAACGCATCTTGGCAGGTTTCGGCGGTGTCGCGGAATACGGTATCACAGTGCGTTGGGATAAAAACTTCCTCAAAGTTATTTACTTAACGCTACAAAGACGCGCCGCATTCCGTTCTTATGGCGGTATACGTTTCGGCGGCACACTGACTATTGATGATGCGTGGGCGATGGGCTTTGACCATATCTGTATCGCCTCAGGTGCAGGTCAACCGACTGTTATCGACCTGAAAAACAACCTGATGCGCGGTATCCGTAAAGCCTCTGATTTCCTGATGGCGTTGCAACTTACTGGCGCGGCAAAAGCGTCTTCGTTGGCGAATCTGCAAGTGCGTTTACCCGCAGGTGTCATCGGTGGCGGCTTGACGGCTATGGATACCGCCACAGAATTGATGGCGTACTACCCTGTCCAAGTGGAAAAAATCAAACACCGTTACGACATATTGATAGAAACTTACGGTGAAGCCACCGTACGCGCCCGTTACGATGCCGAAGAAACCATCATCCTTGATGAATTCTTAGCACACGGTAACGCTATCGCCGCCGAACGCGCCAGAGCAGAAGCCGAAGGCGAAGCACCCGACTTTCAACCACTGGTTGAAGCATGGGGCGGCGTGACGCTGTTCTATCGTAAAGGCATCGTAGATGCGCCCGCTTATCGTCAAAACCACGAAGAAATTGCCAAAGCGTTAGAAGAAGGTATTGCGTTAGCCGAAGGCATGAGTCCGTTAGGTGCAAACGCCGACGAATACGGGCATTTAGCCAGCGTCGATTTTGAAAAATTAGTGCTGGAAGATGGTCGCTGGAAAAGTTCAGGCGCACCGATTAACGTGCCATTGCGCAGTTTATACGTTGCCGCTGGTACGTCGCCCAATACCATCTACCAAAGCGAATACCCCGACACGTTTGTGATGGACAGATGGTTTTTCCAACGTTACGAACCCGAATTCGACAACGGCACTATTAACCTCGTGCCGATGAACGACGAAAAACTGCCCAAATTAGGCAAACCTGCGCCGCTCACTTCGTACCAAAAAGACGGTAAATTTATCAGCTTCTACGGTGATAACCATCCTGTCTATGCGGGTAACGTGGTAAAAGCAATGGCAAGCGCGAAAAATGGCTACCCTTATGTGGTGAAATTGTTTGAACAAGAGTTGGCTACCTTAAATCCAGCCACGCAAAACGAACGTAATGCGGCAATGCAAGCTCTATTCGCCCATTTGGATGACTCATTCAAAGCCACCATCGTAGAGATTAACCGCTTAACACCGACCATTATTGAAATCGTCGTTAAAGCCCCGTTAGCCGCTGAAAAATTCCAAGCAGGTCAATTTTACCGCGTGCAAAACTACGAAGCGTTTGCGCCCACCGTAGAAGGCACGGTATTAGCCGCCGAAGGCTTGGCATTGACTGGCGCGGAAGTGGACAAAGAAAACGGCACGGTCTCCATGATTGCTTTAGAAATGGGGTCATCGTCACGCCTGTGCGCCACTTGGAAAGTCGGCGACCCTGTGGTACTCATGGGCGTAACAGGCACACCGACCGAAATCACCACCAACCAAACCGTGCTGTTACTCGGCGGTGGTTTGGGCAACGCGGTACTTTTCTCCATCGGCAAAGCCCTACGCGCCGCTGGTAATCGCGTGATTTATTTTGCTGGCTACAAATTCGCCCAAGACCGTTTCAAAGTCGAAGACGTAGAAGCCGCCGCTGATGTCGTGGTTTGGTCGGTTGATAAAGCCGACGGCGTTGAGCTATTCAGCACAAACCGCCCACAAGATAAATCGTTCGTCGGCAACATTTTGGAATGTATGATCGCCTACGCCAAAGGCGAATTAGGCGACCAGCCCATCTCATTAGCTGACGTAGATCACCTGATTGTTATCGGCTCAGACCGCATGATGGCGGCAGTAAAATCGGCGCGTTTTGATGTGTTAAAACCCTACCTGACTAAAGCCCATCACGCCGTCGGTTCAATCAACTCACCCATGCAGTGCATGATGAAAGGCATCTGCGCCCAATGTATGTGCAAACACGTTGACAAAGAAACAGGCAAAGAAACCTTCGTCTATTCCTGCTACAACCAAGACCAAGACCTCGATAAAGTGGACTTCCCACATTTGAACGCACGTTTAAGACAAAACACCGTGCAGGAAAAATTATCGAACCTGTGGTTGGATTATTTGTTGTTGAAACAGAAAGAAACGGCTGAGTAATAAAACCGTAGGGGCGAATAAATTCGCCCCTACATTTTTTGAACAGTATTTAAATTTAGGAGTTGTTAATATGGACTCGAATGATAAATTTGTAGAAATGCAAGAAGTTAATAATGTATTTACCAATACGGTAATGCCAATTTTTTATAATATAAAGAAAAATTCTAAAGGAAATTATTCTTGTGAAGTGACTGTTCCAGCGACTGAATATGGTACTTTACCAACATCACCGCATATAGTAGATGAAGCTAGAATCGAAATAACAAAACCTATTAATAGAAAAGAAATGAAAAGAATTTATGTGGGCTTGAAATATAAAGAATATAAAGTCCATTTCGATATAAATGGGCAGGACAAAAAAGAACTAGACTTAAATGATATTACATCTGAATATTTAAATGGTTTGATGGATGAAATCATTAATAGGTTGTAGGAACTTAAATAGGGTTATGATTTCCATAACTCACTGAATAGAAATAGTAATAGTAGTAACTTAAAATAACCACTTTCTAATTAATATACCATGCACCATTTTCATAATTTCAAAGGATTTAAGGATGCTAAAATTGATTTGTCACGCCCTGTGACTTTGTTAATTGGGCGTAATGGTTCTGGTAAATCAAATATTATTGAAGGTGTAGAGCTATTAGCTGAGCTTATAAAAGGACGAGAATTGTCTGAAATATCCGATATTATGCGTGGTGGTGCATTTGAAATACGCGGTAATTTACAAGGCTGTTTTCGACAAGGTGAAGAAACATTTGAAATTGGCTTTGAAGATACTATTTTCTTAGATAACGAAAATAAAAAAATTCTTTATAAAATTACTGCGTCATTAACGCCGTTTATTAAAATAAACAAACAAGCCATAGTTGATAATAAAAATTTGCTAGACTACCTGCCTAGTGTCATTATAAATAACAATGATGGGAGTGACGGTTTAATATTAGCAGGATTAATTGGCGGGTTAGGTTTGTTATCTTCTGATGATAAAGGTTTAAATAAACTTGGTATCGCCAGTTTAATAGTAAGTATAATATCACTTAATAATAAGGATAAGAAAATATCAAAATTATCTAGCACTCCATCACTCTTGCAAAAATATATTGATACCCATGTGTTTGATGTATATCCTCGTGTCATTAGAGAATATAACCAAATAGGACAGACGTTATTAAGTAGAAATGGCTCTAACCTTTCTTCAGTGCTTTATTATCTAAAAGAAAATAAAGTTGATGTTTTGGATAAAATATTAAACTGCATAAAGCAACTACCAGAAGAATCCTTTACAAGTTTTGATTTTATTGTAACAACTAATAAAGATGTGTTATTCGCTTTAAAGCAAGAAAATGATGAGGTGATTAGTGCAAAGTTATTATCTGATGGCACACTCCGTACTTTAGCTATTCTTACCGCTTTAGAAACTGTCCCCGAAGGTTCGCGTATTATCATTGAAGAATTAGATAATGGTGTACATCCATCACGCGTTAAACTATTAGTTGATACAATATGGGACTGTAGTCATCGGCGTAATTTAAATGTATTAGTTACAACTCATAATCCAGCAACATTAAATGGTTTAACACCTGAGCAATTAGATTGTGTGGTGGTTTGTCATTATGACCCAATTGAAAAAGCCGATAAATTAACCGCATTACCTGATATTCCAGATTCAGATATATTATTACAAAAAGGTTCATTAGGTGATTTAGTTACGCGCAATGTATTAGAAAGTTATTTAATGCCGAATTTTGCAGAGGAACAAAAGAAAAAAGCCCAAGAGTGGCTGGATTTATTCTAATGATTACTTATATTGTCGTTGATACAGGTTATTTGTTGGAATTATTTAAAATACCAAAGCGTTTTAACGAAGCAGACGCAGAAGAAATTAAACGTAGATTTAAAATAGCACAAAGTCAAGGTAATAAGTTATATATTCCTATTCCTGTATTATTTGAATTGGCGAATCATATCGCTCATGTCGATAATGGTTATGAACGCATCCAATTAGCGAATAAATTTTCTGAGACAGTTAAGCGTGGTATTAATCCAGAAATAACCTATCTCAATATAATACCCTGTGAGGTTTTTGCGGTAGCCAGTGAATTAAGTAATAACTTGGACGCATTTGTACAAAGATTTGCAGAGGAATTTGTACATCAAGGTTTGGGATTTACCGATTCAGCCGTTTTATTAGAAGCACAAAGTTTAAAAAATAATGATAAAAATAAACTTGTTCATATTTGGACAACAGACGAACCACTCAAACCTTATGAACCTGATGCTGAGTTAAACCCATTTATAGGTTCTCGAAAAATATAACCAACACAAAAATATTCATAATCTATGGAACTCAACCCAACAACCCCGTGCCTTTGTGGCTCAACTCTCGCATACAGCGATTGCTGCCAACCTTTTCATACGGGTGAAAAAATCCCTGTGACGGCGGAGGCGTTGATGCGTTCGCGCTATACGGCATACACGTTGCGGGATGGGGCGTATTTGCAAGCGACTTGGGATGCGACTAAACGCCCTGAAAATATCGATTTTTCCAGAGAGAATATTGACTGGTTGCGTTTGGAAATTATCGAAACTAAAAAAGGCGGTGTGAATGACAGTAAGGGGCTGGTGACGTTTAAGGCGTTTTATAGCCAAGAAGGTGCAGAGTATTCGATGAATGAAATCAGTCGTTTTACGAAACATGACGGACGGTGGTTTTATTTGGATGGCACGATTAAGTCGATTGGCAAAGTCGGCGGTCAGGTGAATTTGGGTAAAAATGCACCGTGTGCGTGTGGCAGTGGGAAGAAGTTTAAACGTTGTTGCGGTGCATCGTAACGTTCCATTGCTATTAATACAGAATTTGTCGATGGAGTGAATGTGGTTCGACAAGCTCACCACGAACGGCATTATTTTATTTCGCGTTAGCTTTACGTTAAGCCTCTTTCTTATGCCATTCGATAAAATATGACAGGCTTCGACTGTTCAACAAGTTCGCCATTCGGCAAGAACGACTTGGTTGTAATGCTCTAACTATTCCAGACAAAAAAAAGCCCGCTTATCGCGGGCTTTTTTGTTTTATCGTATTTAGCACAGACGCTGCATGGCAACGTCTGTACAGAATGGAATCTTAATGACCCATCCAGATTAATTCAACACGACGGTTTTGTTCTTTGCCTTGCTCGGTGCGGTTGTCAGCGATTGGTTGGCTTTCACCGTAACCTCTGGCAACTAAACGATTTGTTACACCTTTTGATGCTAAGTAGTTAGCAACAGATTGTGAACGTTTTTGTGACAATTTCATGTTGTAAGCGTTGCTGCCTTCGCTACTGGTATGACCATGAACTTCAAGTTCATCTTTTACTGGGTAGCTAATTAAACTTTGCGCAACACCATCAAGAACGAACATGGCGTTTTGAGTCAGTTTTGCAGAGTTGTATTCAAAGTTTACGCCTTTCAATTCTAAACTGATTGGGCAACCGGTTGCGTCAACTTTGCTGCCTGCCATTGTGCCTGGGCATTTGTCGATACAATCATTCACGCCGTCAGCATCTGAATCCAGAGTTGAACAATCAACAACAGGTTCTGCAACAGGAGCTGGTGGTACATAAGCTTCAGCTTTTGGTTTTGAACCTATTGGCACAACAAAACCCAGATTCACAACCATGTCGTTCTGGTCAGCATTGAGTGATGGTGCTGAAAAGTTGGCTGTGTAGCGATAACGTACATCACTGCGCACTAACAAATTGTCTGTCAGTTCGTAAGTGAAACCTAAGCCGCCTTCAGTAATCAAACCAGTACGGTTAAAACCCGGACCGTCAGTCGTCATGCCGCCTAAACTAACAACGGTGTACGGTGAAAATTTCTCGCGCATGAAATAGTATTGCAGGTCAACAGATGCGCCTGCCATATCCACGCTGCCAGAATTAGTAATCTGCTGGTACGGACGACCACCAACAACAGTTGTTGGACCCCAGCCTTCATAGCCAGATGCAGTTTGATAAAAACCTTTCAACTCAACATTGAAGTGTTTATCCAGCATTTTACCAATCGCTAAACCACCACCCCAGCCATCATTGATTCCACTACCTGTTGCTAAAAAAGTACCGAAAGGCGCGACATACCAACGCTTATCAGTCAGCGAGGTAGTTGCTTCCGCAGGTGCTGCCGCAGACTCTTCCAAGGGAGGCAGGGCGTTAGCTTGTTGGTTTACGACAGGAGCCAATTCGTCTGCCTGAGCCAGCGGTATGCCAGCTATGCTTGCTAATACAGCAAGTGTAAGCAATTGCTTTTTAAACATAATATTCTCCAAAATAAATAATCATAATCGTTACAGTATTTGATTCTAGCAGTTACATAGTGTTACTTCAATGTAAAAGGACAAAATAGATACAAAAGTTTCAAAAAAACAACAGCAACTATAAATCCAAATACCCTGTTTCTTCATGCAGAACAGTGTCCAGCCCTTCTACTTCCTCATCTGGCGTAACACGCAGACCAATCAATTTATCCAAGCTCTTCAGAATCAGATAGCTGAATACGGCACTCCATGCGGCGGTCACTATGACGGCTAAGGCTTGAATACCGACTTGATTGAGAATGGTCACGCCTTCAGGTAAGCCTAATCCACCTAAGCTACTGGCAGCAAAGACACCCGTTAATAATGAGCCAGTCACACCGCCGACACCATGTACGGGAAATACGTCCAAGGAGTCATCAATTTTTAGTGTGCGTTTGACGTATTGCGTGGCATAAAAACACACAAAGCCTGCGGTAACGCCAATCACTAACGCGCCGAATGGGCCGACAAAACCGGAAGCGGGTGTAATCGTGCCAAGACCGGCGACCATGCCTGTGACGATGCCTAGTACGCTGGGTTTGCCGAAGCGTTTCCATTCGATAGCCATCCACGTTAATGAACCCGCCGCCGCACCTATGTGCGTGACTAACAGTGCCATACCTGCACGACCGTCTGAGGTTAAGGCACTGCCTGCATTAAATCCAAACCAGCCGACCCATAACATCCCCGCGCCGGTCACCACCATAGTCATGTTGTGCGGCGGCATAGCGGTAGTGGGAAAGCCTTTACGTTTACCCAATACTAATGCGGACACTAAGGCGGCAATGCCTGCATTGACGTGAATGACGATGCCACCTGCAAAATCCATCGCACCTAACTTTGCCAGCCAACCACCACCCCATATCCAGTGACAGACAGGTATATAGACGATAATCAACCATAAGCCGCTAAACCAAAGCATAGCAGAAAATTTCATGCGCTCAGCAAATGCCCCGACAATCAGCGCGGGAGTAATAATGGCGAACGTCATTTGAAACATGAAATACACGGTTTCAGGAATATCGCCTACTAAAGCGGTGGTGTTTATATCGGGCAGAAAGACTTTAGACGCACCACCGATGAATGCCTGCACGCTGCCGCCATCGGAAAAAATAAAGCTGTAAACCCCTGCCAACCACAGTATTGACACCAGACAGGTGATGGCAAAACATTGCATTAATACCGATAATACGTTTTTGCTGCGCACCAAGCCGCCGTAGAACAATGACAGACCGGGAATAGTCATGAATAACACCAAGGCGGTGGACGTAAGAACCCACGCGGTATTGGCTTGATTTAATACGGGAGTGTCTGCTAAAACCACTGTGGGCAGTAAAAGCAATAGTAGGGTACGGAAGACGTACCGAGTTGAAAACGACATCGTTATATCCTTATACAGCCATTAGATGGCTTCTTCTCCAGTTTCACCCGTTCTGATGCGAACGACTTGCTCTAAGTTGGTAACAAATATTTTCCCATCACCAATTTTACCTGTGTTTGCCGCATTGACTATTGTTTGTACGGCTTTATCCACAATATCATCAGCAACAGCAATTTCCAGTTTCACTTTTGGCAGAAAATCAACGACATATTCAGCCCCCCGATACAATTCGGTATGCCCTTTCTGACGACCGAAACCTTTTACTTCAGTAGCCGTAACGCCGGCAACGCCTATTTCAGATAATGCCTCTCTGACATCATCCATTTTGAACGGTTTAATAATTGCAGTTATTAGTTTCATCATTTTTCTCGTGTATGACTAAATAGCCGGCAATCATAGTGAATTATTACCCAACATACAATGAATAGAAGGCTTAAAAATGGTTGCCGCGTTTACGCTGAGGTGCAGGCAGCCGCACTGTCGGTATATCGCTTGGCATTATCTGCCTGAAAGATACAAAAGCAACCGCGCCCTTGGTCTTTTGCCTGATACAAGGCAGTATCGGCACAATCCAGCAGTATTTCAGGGCTATCGCCATGTAGTGGATAAAAGCTGATGCCGATACTGGTACCGATGCTCACCTCATCATTTTCACGCAGTATAAAAGGCGCGCTTAATTCACTGATAATCGCCAGTGCCACACGCTCGACATCTTCAAAATGCGTTAACTCGGAGAGTACCACCACAAACTCATCGCCGCCCAAACGGGCTGCGGTGTCAATTTTACGCAACTGACCTTTAATACGTTCCGCCACTTTTTGCAATAATTCATCGCCTGCTTTATGCCCTAAATTATCATTGACTGCTTTGAAATGATCCAGATCCAGCACCAGCACCGCCAGTTTTTTGCTTTCCCGCTTGCCCAGTTCAATGCCATATTGCAAACGGTCATATAACAGGCGACGGTTGGGCAGTTGCGTGAGGGGGTCATAAAATGCCAGTTGTTTAATTTGTTCTTCGGCGGCTTTGCGATCGGTAATGTCCTGTACTATACCCCTGAAAAAAGTCGGCTTGCCGTTGGAGAGAATTTCATCAACACGCCCCAAAGAGCGCATCCAGCGTATTTGCTTATCTGCGTCGATAATACGGTATTCGACATCGTATTTTGCGCGGTGTGCGAGATGCGCTTGCGTCGCATCAATGACGACCTGCTTGTCTTCGGGATGAATAATTGCTAAAAAATCTTCCCATGTGGGATTTGCTATCTCAGGAAAGCCCAGTAATTTGCAGGTGGTACTTGACCAGAACTGCCGATCATTGATCAAGTCCGCCTCCCACGTCCCTATGCCGCCATAGAGTTGACAGAGTGTCAGTCGCTGTTCACTGTCGCGTAATTGCTGTTCGGCAAGTTTGCGCTCGGTAATGTCGGTATGCGTGCCGCTCATGCGCACGGGTTTGCCCTCTTCATTGTATTGAACAATGCTGGCGTGATCTAAAATCCAATGCACGTCGCCGTTTTTATCGAATACACGGTACTCAGTTTCATGCGTAGTCTGTTTACCATTCAGCACCTGTTGTATGGACTGCCAGACTTTTTCCCGATCATCCGTATGGACAAAATCCAACCATAAGGGTGTGCGGCATTGTGTGTCAGTGAAGTCGTGGCGAGAAACATCGGTATTGCTGTTGGTGATTTGTATGGTATTGCTGCCGATATTCCAATCCCAGAAACCCAGTCCGCTGCCTTTTAAAACGAACCGCAAGCGTTGCTCGCTCTCTTGCAATGCAACCGTGGCACGGGTACGCTCAATACCCAGTTGCGCCAGATTGGCATAACTTTCAATCAGCTCAATTTCCGATGCTGTAGGCGTTGTGGGCTTAGCATGGTAAATACCGAATGTACCCAGCACCTTGCCCTGATTGTCTTTAATGGGTTGTGACCAGCACGACTGCACACCCGCCTGTTTGACCAGTTCACGGTAAGGAATCCAAAACGGGTCTTGTTGCAGGTCTTCCGCAATGTAACGTTCGCCGCGACAAGCCGCTGTACCGCAACTGCCAACACCGTCACCAACCGCCAGACCGTCAACCGCCTGACTATAAAAATCAGGCAGGCTGGGCGCGGCACCATGTCGCAGCTGATTATTGTTATCCAGCAGCAAAATTGAACACAGCATTCTGGGATGCAGACTTTCTACCTGCCGCGCCAGTTCATCCAGCAACTCAGGCAAGGCAATACCCTGACCGATTTTCTGCAAAATACTATTATGCAATGCCAGTTCATCGGTCCGTTGCCGCAACTGTTCCGCTATGCGTTTACGCTGCTGGTTTTCCCGTTTTATGGATTGGTAAGCCGCGTACATGACGGCAACAATCACACTGATAATCAGCGCGATAATCACCATGATTTTCAGATAGCGCGTCAGGCGTTTATGCTCTTTAACGCTATCAGGCACATAAAGAAAATGTTCCAGCAACTCGGTATTGTCCACCATCCCCGCCTGCACAAACGTATCTGCCATGTGCTGAAGTCGCCACGGATTGGTATGACCGATTTCAACCAGTTCGGGCAGTATCAGTGAACGTATGGCATCCGCTTCAAACTCGAGATGCGCTGTGGATTTCGGCACATGGTATTGATTTTGCAACAACGCAATGATTTCCTGCGGGTGTGCCATTGCATAATTCCAGCCTTGCAAACTGGCATCCAGAAAGGCTTTAACACGCTCTGGATGGTGTTTTAGTTCATTTTCGCTGGTAAACAGCATATCGCTATAAAAATCAACGCCATAATTGCGCGGGCTGATTACTGTAAATTCAACACCCTGTTGTTTTAAAAAATAAGGCTCGTTGCTGATATAGCTATTAAACGCATCCACTTTGCCGGTCACTAAATCTTGAATATCAAAACTGCTGGGGATAATATGAACTTTCGTCATATCAATACGTTCATTGGGAAACATTGCGGTAAAATCGGCATCAATGGTCTTGCCTAACATCATGACTTTTTTACCGACAAGATCGCTGGGTGAAAAAATCCCCGAGTCCTTGCGAACCAGCAATACCGAAGGCGAATGCTGATAGATAGCGGCTAACAGCACTAATGGCTCGCCTTTTAAGCGGGCTAACAGCAACTCACTGTTGGCAACACCGTATTGCGCATGACCTTGCAATACTTCGTTGATGGAGATTTTATCGGGCGAACCTTCGTGAATGATGACATCCAGCCCTGCTTTTTGATAATAGCCTTGTTGCACAGCGGCATAATAGCCCGCAAATTGGAATTGATGATGCCAGCGTAATTGTAAATCTATGGTTTCTGCGCATACACATATCGGCATTACGGCAAGCAAGCCGAATAGCCTGACAAACTGCTGCACATCAAATTTACACCGCATAATTAATCTGCTTGTACGTTAAAAATCATTATTAGAAAGCATTTTTCACACCAAGTCTTCAAATACCTGCAAGGCTCATGTAACCGCTATTCATTTTCTATTTCTTATGATTTCCTAAAGCATATTTTCTAATATAGTGACGTTTTATATAAAAAAATGACTTTTTATACTCTCTTAATGATTTACCACACTGATTAAATTGAATGACCACACAGATTTAAATGACACTTTTTGTCATCAAGACACTTGCATGAAGTGCAAAATACGCTTAAACCGTCAATATTTACAACGTATTAAACCGCCCATATCGTAATAAGACAATCGGCAATAATGATAAATTAAGCACCGTAGATGACGCTAAACCGCCGATAATAATCGCCGCCATCGGCCCCATAATTTCCCGACCTGCATTATCGCTGTTAAACGCAATCGGCAACATCGCCAACGCCGTGACCAGCGCGGTCATCAAAATAGACGGCAAACGCTCACTTGCACCCAATAGCATGGTATCCACATCCCAGCGTCTGCCTTGCTCTTCAACCAAATGGCGATAATGCGATAACAGCATAATGCTGTTGCGCACGGTAATCCCGAACAGCGTGACAAAGCCCACCACCGAACCCACTGATAAGGTCGCTCCCGTCAACAACACCGCCGCCACGCCGCCAATAAGCGCGAACGGCAAATTAACCAGCGTCAATAAAGCATGGCGCAAACTGCCGATGGCAATATAAATCAGCATAATCACCCCTGCCCCCGCTAATAAAGAATAACCGATTAATGCGTGCCGCGCTTCGGCTTGTTCAATCGCCGCGCCGGTAAATTCGGGGTAACTGTCGGCAGTAAAGGCAATATCAGTTAACACCCGCGTTTTTAATTCCGCCATAAAGGCATCCAAATCGCGGTTCAGCACGTTGCAGGTCACGGTTTGCCGCCGCTGGGAATTTTGATGCAGGATATTATAGCGACTGGCGGTGTGACGCATATCCGCGACTTGTTCCAGTCGGATTAAGCTACCGTCTCGCGCTCTCAGCGGCAGTTGCGCAATGGATTCAGGCTGTTGCCTTAACTCGGGCGATAACGCCACTGCGACATTAAATATTTTATTGCCTTGCAGATTTTTACCGACCACTCGCGTTTCATACGCCGTCTGTAAAGTATCCATCACTTGCGCAGGACTCACGCCTGTTGCAGTCAGCTGGTCGAGATTTAACTGCACTTGCAATAACGGCGTGGCAGGCGGTGAACGTAGCTGCACATCCGCCGCGCCCTGTAAATCACGCATGATAGCGGCAACCGCTTGGGCTTTCGCATCCAGCGCGTTTAAATCCGTGCCGTAAATATTGACCACCACAGGCGAGGTATAGCCCGAAATAGTTTCATCCACCCGTTCAGTCAAAAAGGTATTGGCTTCGTACAAAATCCCGATGGCATCTTTAAGAATCTCACGCAGTTGGTCTAACACGCGCTGTTGCTCTGCACCCGACAATTTATCCAGATGCACTTCATATTCACTGTAATGACTGCCATAAGTATCCGCACCGCGTTCGGCGCGTCCTGCCCATTGCGACACTGACTGCACACCGTCAATTTTCATAAATTGTGCGGTGAGATGGCTACCGATGCGTAACGATTCCTGTAATGACGTACCCGCAATGCTGGTGGTGTGAACAATATAATGCCCTTCGCGCAGTTCAGGCAATAATTGACTGTCGAAACGCGAAAAAGCCGCGACAGCCGCAACGCATAACAACACACTGGCAAGCATTACGCCGTTAAAATACTTCACCACCACGGTCAAGAATTTTTTATAACGCGGCTTAAGAGCTTTAATCAGTGGCGGATCCTCAGAATAGGACTGCCAGTCCTCCGAAGAACTGGCAGTCCTTGGTGCAGATTTGCCGCACCCCAGCAACACATAACACAACGCAGGCGTGAGTGTGAGCGCGACCAGCAACGACACCAAAATCGCTAAAATATACGCATAACCCAGCGGCGCAAACAACCGTCCGACCACGCCGCTCAAGGTCAACAACGGCACAAATGCCAACGCGACAATAAAACTGGCATACACCACTGAACTGCGCACTTCCATCGACGCGCTATAAACCACAGTAGCCACTGACTGCGGCTCTGGCAATAACCGATTTTCACGCAAGCGGCGGAAAATATTTTCGGTATCAATAATGGCATCGTCCACCACTTCGCCCAAGGCAATCGCCAAACCGCCCAACACCATAATATTGAGATTAACGCCAAACGCCAATAACACCATAATCGCGCCGATGAGCGACACGGGAATCGCCAGTGCGGAAATAAACGCAGTGCGTACATTGAATAAAAAGGCATACAAAATAATCAGCACGAAGAAACCGCCCAGCAATAAATGCCCCGATAAATTACTCAGCGAGGTTTCAATATAATCAGCAGGGCGAAACAGATGTTCATAAAAATCAATGTCCTGCTTTTTAAACAGCGGGGCAAATTCTTGCAGCGTTTGTTCCACCTGCCGCGATACCGACAGCGTATTAGCTCCGTATTGACCGATAACCATCATGACAATACCTTGTTTGCCCATAATTTGCGCCGCGCCGATGGGTGGTTCTGGTGCGTAATGAATACTGGCAACTTCGCCCAAAGTCAGCGGGCGGGATTGATTCAGTAACGCGATGTTGGCAAATTGTTCAGGGGTTTGCGGTTGCCCCGTCACTTGCAGGGTAAAACGCTGATTTTGATTTTCAATAAACCCGCTGCCCTGAATCGTTCCCGCTTGGCTTGCGGTTTGTATGACATCATCCAACGACAGATTGAAACGCTGCAACTGCACAGGATCAACCTGAATCTGTAATTGCTTGATGTCACCGCCAAATACATTCACATCGGCAACACCCGCCACTGACAACAAACGCGGCACGATTGTCCAATCCACCAAACTGCGCAACGCCATTAAATCCACGCTATCGGAACGTAAACCGATGGTTAATACGGTCGCCGAGGATGACGATAACGGAATCACAATCGGCGTAATACCTTGCGGTAATTGAGTCGCGACAGTGGCTAAGCGTTCGCTGATGAGTTGCCGATTCAGATAGATATTGCTGTTTTCGGCAAACGTTGCCGTCACAATAGATAAGCCTTGTATCGACTCCGAGCGCGTGGCTTTGAGTCCCACCAAGCCACCGATAGCGGTTTCAATCTGTTGCGTCACCAGCACTTCCACCTGTTCCGCCGCCAATCCTGCCGATTCGGTTTGAATAATGACCTGTTTAGGGGAAAACTCAGGAAAAATATCCAAGCCCGCAGTAACAAAACGATAGCCGCCTACTAGCAAAATAACTACCGCCAAGACGATAACGATACCGTAAAAACGAATGGCAAAACGAACGAGGGTGCTGAGCATGATTTATAGTGTGAGTAAGGCGGTCATGATGGCAGTTAAAAACACGTCTACAGTGGATAGACAAAAAACTGGACATCAATAAACAGCTCATAGATACTGGAGGGCTTATTTTAACAACAAAAACGAGGAGAGAATCATGGGTTTTATGCAGGGCAAACGAGTGTTAATTGTCGGCTTAGCCAGTAATCGGTCTATTGCATGGGGAATTGCACAAGCAATGCACCGCGAAGGCGCGGAATTAGCCTTTACTTTTCAAAACGAAAAATTACAAAGCCGCGTGGAAGACATGGCGGCACAATGCGGTTCTAACATTACGATTGAGTGTGATGTCAGTGTTGATGCGCATATCGACAACGTATTTGCCAAACTGGGCGAACAGTGGGACGGCTTGGATTGCATCGTGCATTCAGTCGCATTCGCACCGCGTGACGCGCTGAACGGCGATTATGTTGACGTGACCACCCGCGAAAATTTCCAAATCGCCCATGATGTCAGTTCTTACAGCTTTACCGCGTTGGCAAAAGCAGGACGCGCCATGATGCAAGGTCGTAACGGCTCATTATTGACGCTGACTTATTTAGGCGCAGAACGTGCAATTCCTAATTACAATGTGATGGGTGTTGCCAAAGCCAGTTTAGAAGCCAACGTGCGTTATATGGCGGTGGCATTAGGTGCAGAAGGCACACGCGTGAATGCAATTTCCGCAGGCCCTATCAGAACCTTGGCAGCATCGGGCATTAATGATTTTAAAGCCATGCTCAGCAAAGCCGCTGATACTGCACCGTTAAAACGCAACGTCAGCATTGAAGAAGTCGGCAACGCGGCGGCGTTTATGTGTTCGGATTTAGCGTCGGGTATTACTGGCGAGATTACTTATGTGGATTGCGGTTATAGCATTGCGGGTTTAGCGGCTTCTTAAGCATATCGTCCACGAAAAGCACGAAAAATTGAGTGTTTTTCATTGCTGTTGACCGCACATAAAAAAGGGAGCTTTACGCTCCCTTTTTTGTACTTATCAATTACGCTTCGTTACTCAGCGCACCGCAACATTGCTTGTATTTCTTGCCTGAACCGCAAGGGCAAAGATCGTTACGTCCTATTTTAATTCCTTCACGAATGAACGGAGGTTCTGAGTCATCGTCCTGTTCGTCATCAACTTCTGATAATGACTGCTCATAGGCATCCAGCGTGGGTGCAGGTGCGTGGTCGAAGTGCATTTCTCTGGGAGCTTGTTGCTGCTCATCCAGTGCCTGCACATCTTCTTCCTGATTTACCTGCACTTTTGCCAATATATTGGTGACTTCGTATTTGATGTCTTCCAATAAGGCAGTGAACATTTCAAAGGCTTCACGCTTGTATTCCTGCTTGGGGTCTTTTTGCGCGTAGCCGCGTAAATAGATGCCCTGACGCAAATAATCCATTGCCAATAAATGTTCTTTCCAGCTGTTATCCAGCACCTGCATCATCACTGATTTTTCAAAATGCTGTAACACGGATTTACCGCCGTCAATTTGCAGTTCCTTTTGGTGATGATTTTGCTCAAGCGCGTCAACAATGCGATGACGCAAGCCTTCTTCGGTCAGATTGTGGTTGTCATCGAGCATTTTCTGCACAGGCACTTCAACATTGAATTCGTGCAGTAAATGGTCTTCCAAGCCTTTCACGTCCCATTGTTCCACCATTGTTTTAGCGGGAATGTATTGGGTAATGACGTTATTGACCACGTCGGCGCGGATTGCACTGATAATGTCGGAAATTTCACTCGCCGCCATCAGTTCATTACGCTGGGCGTAAATCACTTTACGCTGGTCGTTTGCCACATCGTCATACGCCAGAATTTCTTTGCGCACATCAAAGTTACGCGCTTCGACTTTACGCTGGGCATTTTCAATCGAGCGAGTCACCCAAGGATGTTCAATCGCTTCACCGTTGCCCATGCCGAGTTTCTGCATCAAGCCTGCAACGCGTTCAGAGGCAAAAATACGCATCAAATCATCTTCTAGCGATAAGTAGAAACGGGTGGAACCCGGATCGCCCTGACGACCTGAACGACCGCGCAACTGGTTGTCGATACGGCGTGATTCATGACGCTCTGAACCGATAACGTGCAAGCCGCCGCTTGCCAGCACTTGATTATGTCTGTCTAACCACACACCGCGTACATGGGCTTTTTCTTCTTCACTGGCATCTTCGCCCAGAGCTTTTAATTCGGCTTCCAAGTTACCGCCCAATACGATGTCGGTACCGCGACCTGCCATGTTGGTGGCAATCGTGACCGCACCCGGCATACCCGCCTGTTCAACAATATGGGCTTCGCGCTCATGTTGTTTGGCGTTCAGCACTTCATGCTTAACACCTTGTTGTGTTAGTAAGGCAGAAATACGCTCCGAATTTTCAATCGAGGTGGTACCGACTAACACAGGTTGTCCGCGTGTCACGCATTCTTTAATATCATCGGCAACGGCTTGATATTTTTCCTCGGTGGTGAGAAAAATCACATCACCCAAATCTCTACGAATCATGTCGCGATGCGTTGGAATAATGACCACTTCCAAGCCGTAGATGCTATTTAACTCGAAGGCTTCGGTATCGGCTGTACCTGTCATACCTGACAGTTTTTCGTATAAACGGAAATAATTCTGGAAAGTAATAGAGGCTAAGGTTTGATTTTCGTTGTTGATAGTCACGCCTTCTTTGGCTTCGATGGCTTGATGCAAGCCTTCTGACCAACGGCGACCCGGCATGATACGCCCTGTAAATTCATCAACAATGATGACTTCATTATCGGCAACAATATAATCCACGTCTCTTTTGAACAGCACATGAGCGCGTAATGACGCATTCAAATAGTGCATCAGGCGGATGTTGGTCGCACTGTATAAGCTGCTGCCTTCCACCATTAAGCCGTGTTCAACCATCAGGCGTTCAACGTGTTCATGACCTGATTCAGTTAAATGCACCTGACGGGTTTTTTCATCAACGGTGTAATCACCGACTTCACCGACGGTATTACCTTCTTTGTCGTTTTCTTTTTCTTGTTTAACCAGAAAAGGAATAACCGCGTTGGCTTTAATATAAACTTCGGTACTTTCTTCGGTAGGGCCTGAAATAATCAGCGGTGTGCGGGCTTCGTCAATCAGAATCGAATCGACTTCATCGACGATGGCAAAACTTAAATCACGTTGAACTTTTTGTTCCAGCGTGTATTCCATGTTGTCGCGCAGATAATCAAAACCGAATTCGTTATTGGTGCCGTAGGTAATATCTGAATTGTAAGCACGACGGCGTTCGCTTTTATCCATGTGGCTGAGAATGACACCGGTAGTCATGCCTAAAAAACCATACAGTTTGCCCATCCATTCGGCATCACGCTTCGCCAGATAATCATTCACCGTGACGACATGAACACCGCGCTCAGGCAAGGCATTAAGATACGCCGCTAAGGTTGCCATCAAGGTTTTACCCTCGCCGGTTTTCATTTCCGCAATTTTGCCGTCATGTAAAATCATGCCGCCAATCAGCTGCACATCGAAATGACGCATACCGAACACCCGCGTAGAGGCTTCTCTGACCGCCGCAAACGCATCGGGAATCAAGTTATCCAGCGATTCGCCTTGTGCGAGGCGAGAACGAAACTCCTGTGTTTTTGCTGCCAGTGCCGTATCAGATAGTTTTTCATATTCAGAAGCCAGAGCATTGACCTGCTTGACCAGCTTCACTTTCTTTTTGATAAGCCTGTCGTTACGGCTTCCTACAACAAATTTAACCAGATTACCCAACATGCTTTTTTCCAGTGTGAATTTAGTAAATGATTGAAAAAGTGGGCAATTATATACTGTCCACGCTGTTAGTGACAGATAAAAGCCCGTGTATTTGTACTTTGCTCGCTACAACATGGTGACGTTTGCGCTAATAAACAAGGTAATAAGATTGAATTTTGTAGACTTACGTTGCAGCAAACTGCACAATTTAGAGGCTGTTTTTTACACGCCACAGGCTGTTGGGATAACTCACAACACAATAAATATCCCAGCCCAATCAATTACCTTGAGTAACTTGGATTACCTGTATTTTTAATACTTAAAGAGAGGATAACACTATGAACGAATTAACCAAGAAGCTGCTGAATTATTTCCTGATCGGCGTATTTGCGATTATCCCTATTGTTATCGTGTTGCAGATTATCATTTTCGTAAAAGGCATGGTGTCGAATTTATTTGAAATCGTCTATGTTTTCGCCGACAGCTATGTGTATACAGGCATTGTGTTCGTCATCAGTTTCACACTGCTGGTATCAATAGGTCACACCATTGCCCAAAAAGGCGCGTCATGGATTATTAAAATGTTTGACGTGGTTATTGATAGAATTCCTCTGTTAAACACTATTTACCGCGTCACTAAAAAAGTGATTAATATGTTTTTATCGCACGATCAGGCTATCGCTAAAGAAGTCGTGTATGTTGAATACCCTAAAGACGGTATTTGGGTGCCTGCTTATGTGACCAACCGTCAGGGTGACAAATATATTTTATTTATCCCGACTTCACCCAATCCCACCTCAGGTTTTACGGTCATTGTCGATAAATCAAAAGTCATTAAATCCGCGATGGATATTGAAGCGGCGACCAGTTTTATCGTCAGTGTCGGTGTCGATTTTGATCACGCCTCCGAAATTACTCATTTACCTTAAATAGATAACATCATGAAATTCATAATCCCAATGATCGCCATAGCGATACTGCTGATCGGCACGGCGTGCAGCAAAGAAGAGCCGAAGCCAGAACCGCCTGCGCCTAAAGCCGAGGAAGCAGGCATTACAGGCGTTATAAGAACGCAAAACGGACGTATAGAAAGCGGCAGACAGACAATGGAAGATGCCAGACAAATCAATCAAATCATTCAGGATTCTGCTGCTGAGCAACGAGAAGCCATAGAGAAAACTCAACAGTAAAGCGGACAATATTTTTTGCCCGCCGCATTGATTGAATTTATATTTTTGGTGCGGTAAATTGCGGGCAAAAGCTGACTGAATCAAATGATATAGAAGGTCATCATAAAATGAACTCGTCGAATCAAGATAAAGTTGAATGCCACATGACTTACAACCCTAATGCCGCACTTGAGTTTTTTAAACTGTTTGGCACGGTAGAAGCGGTCAAAGCAGGAAAATCGTTGTTTGTGCTGGAACAAAAGGCGGGGATTTTTTCCTTTTTACAAACCGATAAAACCTACTTGTTACTGGACGGCAGCATCACCATTCAAACAGCCTGCGGACACAGTATCAATCTTGAATCGGGGCAAGTATTCGGTGAATTCACGCCTTACTCTGCGAGCAATGCCACAGCGACCGCCAATACGGCTTGCAAAGTGGTTGCACTCAATGAAAAGCAATTTGCCGCCAGCCTGAAAAAGCAACCGACGTTCTTGTTTATGCTGATGGATGTGTTAATCAGAACGCTGCCTAAAACGGGTATCGAACCCAAAGACACGCCTCTGATTGAAACCAAAGCCAGTAAACCCAGCAGCGTGCTGACTGCCGAAATGCTCAATACCCTGAAGCAGAAACTGGGCGAAAATGCACTGATGAATGTGCCTGAAAAGCGCGTCGTGTTTCATGAAGGTGCCGCCGCCTTGTTGATGTATGTCATTCTTGAGGGTCAGATGACCATAATGATTGATAACAAAGTGGTGGGGCGCAGTGGTGTGGGCGACATCGTCGGTGAAATTGCACTGGTAGCCCGACGACACGCACGCACCGCAAGCGTCATAGCCGAAACGCGCTGTGTATTACTGGCTATTGACAGGCAAACCCTTCCTGATCTGATTCAATCACTACCTGCCTTCGGCATATCACTCTTGCGCGTACTGGATGCGCATTTGAATGCGGTGAAGCGCAATCTGTAGCACATTCACATTTTAATTTGTTAATTGCCAGAACTGTAATGGCTGGTAAATCACCCCAGTTGGCGAACTGACCGATTCCACCAGCGCAAACTGACTGGCAGACCAAATCAACGGCTGAAAAGTCGCCGTTGGCAACTCACGAACATGACGGGCAAGGGTGATATGAGGGCAATACGGACGGGTATCGAGTTGCAGACCCAGCTCGGCAAGCGGTGTTGATAACTGAGTGACCAAACGCGCGACTGTCGGCTCTGGTTGTGAACAGGTCAGGCACAATACCCCCGCCCTATGCCAATACTCCAGCTGGTCAAATACCAAGGTGATTGCTGGTGCGCTGATTGGCATAGCGGCATCTACGATATTCGGTACAAGCACCTCATCAACATTACCAATGAACACCAGCGTTATATGCCAGTTTTCCGCACTGACCCGTTGTCGGGGTGACAGCGGTAATGCGGCACTGATATGTTGCAATGCTTGCCGAATGCGGTCATCAGGCCATAAGGCAAAAAATAATCGGCGCATTTCATGTCCTCAGGCGTACAACAGCTTGAGCTGTTTTCTGGCAGATACCCGCCAATAGATGACTGCCAGTCCTTGACGGACTGGCAGTCATTAGTATCGCAGTCACCGTTAATTAATAATAGCCCCAACAACCATCAATCTTGTTGATGATAAGTAACTATCCGCTCAACTTCATTTTTTGAACCCAATATCAGCGGCACACGTTGATGAATCCCCGTCGGCTTAATCTCCAATATGCGTTCCCGTCCTGTGGTACACGCGCCGCCTGCCTGTTCAATAATGAATGCCATTGGATTGGCTTCATACATCAAGCGTAATCTGGCAGGTTTGGCAGGATTTTTCACATCCAGTGGATATAAAAACACCCCGCCGCGCGTTAAAATGCGGTATACCTCGGCGACTAAGGACGCAACCCAGCGCATATTAAAATCTTTCTCGCGGACACCTTCTGTACCCTGTAAACATTCAGCAATATACTGTTGTACAGGCGGCTCCCAGAAACGTTGATTCGACATATTAATGGCAAATTCGCTGGTGTCTTCGGGAATTCTCATGTTCGGGTGAGTTAAAATAAACTCTCCAATATCCTGATTCAGCGTAAAACCATTCACTCCATGCCCTGTGGTCAAAATCAGCATAGTCGATGGGCCGTAAAGTACAAAACCCGCGCACACCTGCTCTGTACCTTTGCGTAAAAAATCTTCTTCCGCAGGATCAACGCCTTCGCGGCAACGCAAAATAGAAAAAATGGTGCCGACCGTCATATTGACATCAATATTGGACGAGCCATCTAAAGGATCAAACAACGCGAGATACTTACCCTTAGGATATTGCGCAGGAATACTGATAATGTCATCCATTTCTTCGGATGCCATGCCTGCTAAATGCCCTGTCCAATTCAGTGCGCCGACCATAATGTCATTGGTGATAATATCCAGTTTTTTCTGCACTTCGCCTTGAATATTCTGTGATTCCGCACTGCCCAATACGCCGACCAGATTACCCCGATTGACTAAATGCGAGATTTCTTTGCACGCCATTACGATGTTATTCAGCAACAGCGTAAATGTGCCGGACGCATCGGGCAGCCCGCGTTGCTGTTCAATAATAAACTGCGTTAATGTTAATTTATTCGCCATGCGTTTTCTCCGATTGAGCGTGATGATTAAAAAAATCGTAACTTGAATAATTGTCCAAACACTATTCTTTATGAGTTAGCACATTGTAAATTTTAAATCCCAGTATGGATGCCGCTAAAATAAAGGTAATGACATTGGCAAATACAATCACTTTATTCGCAATACAAATTCCATACACCAGCCAGCCGAACACGCCCAGTGTAAACAGCGTATACATACCGAGGGACAGCGATTGCGTATCTTTGGTTTTGAGGGTGAGAATGGCTTGCGGTAAAAAAGAGGCGGTGGTGAGGGCGGCTGCTATGTAGCCTATATAATCAATCATGTCAGGCGTAATATTCATAATGTCAGCCCTTGCCGCGTGTGCGCGTGCGTGTCGTCGGCAATTTATCTTTTGTCGTTTCCAAGGTTTCAAAGCGTTTTTCGATAAATTGAATAATCATACCGGCAATGTCTTTGCCGCTGGCTTCTTCAATACCCTTTAAACCCGGTGAGGAATTGACCTCCATGATGACAGGCCCGTGATTAGAGCGGAGCATATCCACACCGCACACATTCAAGCCCATAATTTTAGCGGCACGAACAGCGGTGGAACGTTCTTCGGGGGTTAAACGAATTAAACTGGCAGAACCGCCACGGTGTAGATTGGAGCGAAATTCACCCGCTGCTGCCTGACGTTTCATGGCAGCAACCACTTTATCGCCGACCACAAAACAGCGAATATCACTGCCGTCGGCTTCTTTGATAAATTCCTGCACCATGATATTGGCTTTTAAGCCCATAAAGGCTTGAATCACACTTTCAGCGGCATTATGGGTTTCTGCCAACACCACGCCGATACCTTGCGTGCCTTGCAATAATTTAATCACCAACGGCGCACCGCCGACCTGCGAAATTAAATCTTCAATATCATCAGGATTATTGGCAAAACCCGTGACGGGTAAGCCGATACCCTTACGCGCCAGTAACTGCATGGAGCGCAATTTGTCTCTGGAACGCGAGATGCCCACCGATTCATTCAACGGCATGACATTCATCATCTCAAACTGGCGCAATACTGCGGTACCGTAAAACGTCACCGAGGCACCGATACGCGGTATCACCGCATCAAAATCCACTAAATCTTCACCCCGATAATGAATAGACGGGTTGTGTGAGGTAATATTCATATAGCAACGCAATACATCCAACACGCGAACCTCGTGACCGCGTGCCTGTGCAGCTTCAACCAAGCGCGTAGTCGAATACAATTTAGCATTACGCGATAAAATGGCAATTTTCATAATTTCCTGATTTAGTTCTTAGAATACTCCCACTATTTTGGCATGAAATAATCTAAGCAGGTTTAATTTTTATTTATTTGAGAGCTTGTTATGGCATTAGCAGAAACCCCCGTGTGTGATTTTGGTAAACCCGCCCCTGACTTTGATTTACTCGGTGTCGATGGACAACGCCGGACACTGGCGCAGTGCAGAGGTGAAAACGGCTTGCTGGTGATGTTTATCTGTAATCATTGCCCTTATGTGAAGGCAATCCATGAACGTATTATCCGCGACACCCGTGAACTCAAAGCCTTGGGCATTCATTCAGTCGCTATTATGTCCAACGACACCGCCGACTATCCCGAAGACTCTTACGACAATATGCAGCGACTCGCCGCACAATACGATTACCCTTTTCCCTATCTGCTGGATGACACGCAAGCGGTCGCCAAAGCCTACGGTGCGGTATGTACGCCTGATTTTTTTGGTTATAACGCCGATTTGCAGCTGCAATATCGCGGGCGTTTAGATGCCAGTCGCACAGAAACTGCCCCACCTGATACAATACGCGACTTATTTGAAGCAATGAAACTTTGTGCCGCCACAGGTTTGGGGCCAACAGAGCAAATTCCCAGCATAGGTTGCTCGATTAAATGGCGACAAAATTAACACCTCACCCACAACAAGAGAGAAAAATATGTCAATTCAAAGAATGATTGATCTGGATTTAGCCGGTAAACGAGTATTAATCCGTCAAGATTTAAACGTGCCTGTTAAAAACGGCACGGTCACCAGCGATATTCGTATTCAAGCCAGCGTACCCACCATTCAACAAGCCTTGACTCAAGGCGCGGCTGTCATGGTCATGTCGCATTTAGGTCGTCCTGAAGAAGGTCAGTATGACGAAGCGGCTTCATTGAAACCGGTTGCTGAGCGTTTGGCGTTATTACTGGGTAAACCTGTTCGTTTAGAAAAAGACTGGATTGACGGCGTGACGATTGCCGCTGGTGAAGTGGTACTGTGTGAAAACGTGCGTTTCAATGTCGGCGAAGAAAAAAACAGCGACGAGCTGGGCAAAAAAATGGCGGCGTTATGTGACGTATTCGTCATGGATGCCTTCGGTACTGCACACAGAGCGCAAGCCTCAACCCACAGCGTGGCAAAATTCGCCCCTGCGGTTTGTGCGGGTCCTTTATTAGCCAGTGAACTGGACGCGCTGGGCAAAGCTCTGGAAACTCCGACCAAACCGTTAATCGCCATCGTCGGCGGTTCAAAAGTATCCACCAAATTAACCGTATTAGAATCTTTATCCACCAAAGTAGACCAACTCATCGTTGGCGGTGGTATTGCTAACACGTTTATTGCCGCCGCAGGTTTTCCCGTCGGTAAATCATTGTATGAACCCGATTTAATCCCAGAAGCACAACGTTTAATGGCAGCGGCTACCGCCGCAGGTTCATCTATTCCCGTACCGACCGACGTAGTGTGTGCGAAAGAATTTTCTGAAAACGCTGTCGCCACCATCAAACAAGTCGCTGACGTTGCCGCTGATGATTTAATTCTCGACATCGGCCCCGACACGGCAAAACACTATGCGGAATTATTAAAATCAGCAGGCACTATCGTCTGGAACGGCCCGGTTGGCGTATTTGAAATTGAACAATTCAGCCACGGCACACAAACGCTGTCTACTGCAATCGCTGAAAGCCCCGCGTTTTCTATTGCTGGCGGTGGTGATACCTTAGCCGCAATCGACAAATACGGCATCAATGATCAAGTGTCTTACACCTCTACAGGCGGCGGCGCATTCCTTGAATTTCTTGAAGGAAAAGAATTACCTGCGGTAGCTGTGTTAAAATCACGCGGTTAGTCAATATAATTTATAGTTCCCACGCTCCAGCGTGGGAACTCATCCAGCAACGCCTGTCCTGAGTTTATCGAAGGACTCCAGCGTTGCGTGATGACGCTGGAGCGTCAACAGAGGCATTCCCACGCAGAGCATGGGAACGATACTCACCACTACAAGGTTTAAAAAATGGCAAGAGTCACGATTGAAGATTGTTTAGAAAACGTAGAAAACCGTTTCAAACTGGTATTGTTAGCCAGTACCAGAGCGCGTCAGTTAAGCCACGGTGCGACTGAATTTTTGCCGCGCGGCAAAGATAAAGACACTGTTCTGGCGTTACGCGAAATTGCGGCAGGTCATGTCACCACTGAAAACATCAACGCATTGCACCGCGTTGGTGAAGTGCATGATTACAACCCGCAGTTCTAAGCATTACGCACTATGGATACGCCAGAGTCCCCCGCACTGCAACGCCCTGAAGACATTCTGATTGAACGCTTGTCTCAGGACTTATCTGGCTATTTGGATCAACAGCAAGTGGATGATTGTGTACGCGCCTATCAATTCGGCGCGTTAGCCCACGCAGGTCAATTTCGTAAAAGCGGCGAAGCCTATATCTGCCACCCGCTGTCCGTCGCCATCATACTGGCTGGAATGCACATGGATGCGCGGGGCATTATGGCGGCTATCCTGCATGACGTGATTGAAGATTGTCAGGTCAGCAAACAGGAACTGGCTACTCAGTTCGGCGTAGAAGTTGCCGAACTGGTGGACGGTGTTACCAAACTCACCAAAATCGCCAGCCGTTCCCAAGCGGAAACTCAGGCAGAAAATGTCCGCAAAATGTTTCTGGCAATGGGTAAAGATTTGCGCGTTATCTTGGTCAAACTCGCCGACCGCCTGCACAATATGCAGACACTGGGCGCGATGCCACCCGAAAAAAAACGCCGTATTGCACGGGAAACCTTGGATATTTACGCGCCGATTGCCAACCGTCTGGGCATGAATCATATTCGCCACCAGTTGGAAACACTGGGCTTTGCGGCAATGTATCCTTATCGTTATGCCGTCATCAGCAACGCACTCAAAAAAGCACGCGGCAACCGCCGAAAAGTCGTTGATACCATTGAAAGCTCCATAAAAAACCGCTTGGAACAAGCCGATTTACCGTGCAATGTGTTAGGGCGTGAAAAAAATATTTACAGTATTTATCAAAAAATGCACCTGAAAAAGCTGTCCTTGGCGGCAGTATTTGATCTGTATGCGTTTCGTATTTTTTGTGACTCGGTGGACAGCTGTTACCGCGTATTGGGCATCGTCCATAATCTCTACAAACCGATTCCGGGTCGCTTTAAGGATTATATTGCCCTGCCGAAAGCCAACGGCTATCAATCCTTGCACACGTTATTGATCGGCCCTTATGGGCAGCCGATTGAAATACAAATCAGAACCCACGAAATGCACCATATGTCCGAATCAGGTATTGCCGCGCATTGGCTGTATAAATCGGATAACGGCAAAGCCGAAAAAATTCAAGCCAGTGCTAACGAATGGCTAAGGGATTTACTGGAAATTCAAAAATCAGCGGGTGACTCGCTGGAGTTTATTGATAATTTAAAAGTCGATTTATTTCCTCAGGAAGTGTTTGTTTTCACTCCCAAAGGTAAAATTATCAAAATCGCGCGTGGTGCAACCATCGTCGATTTTGCTTATGCCGTGCATACCGATGTCGGTAACTCGTGTATTTCTGCGATGATTGATAAACAGCTCGTCCCGTTGCAAACCAAATTAGAAAACGGCGTAACCGTTGAAGTTATTACTGCACCGTGGGCAAGACCGAATCCGCTGTGGCTGAACTATGTCACCACCGTCAAAGCGCGTTCCAGCATCCGCAACTTTCTGAAAAACTTTAAACAGAAAGAAGCCATCAACTTAGGGCGCAGACTGTTGGAAAAAGAACTGCACACTATGCAGTTGCAACTGGATACCATTGAAGACTCACGTCTGCAAGCCTTGCTTGTCTCGACCAAATCGCGCTCATTAGACGCGCTGTTAGAAGACATCGGTCTGGGAAATAAAATGCCGTTCCTGATTGCCAAACGACTGGAACAGGATGATGTCAGTGCCAACGTCAGACTCAACGACACTGAAAACGATAAACAGCAAAAAAATCCGCTCATCATCAAAGGCACGGAAGGCATGGTGATTACACTTGCCAAATGCTGTCGGCCGATTCCAGGGGATGCTATTATCGGCTTCTTCAATCCGGGTAAAGGCATCGTGGTGCATCATCATGCCTGCCGCAATCGCACCATTCTCAGAAAAAAACACACCAACTGGCTGGATGTGGAATGGAGTACCGATGTCGTCGGTGATTTCCCTGCTGAACTGCGCTTGGAAATCCTCAATCAGCGCGGCGCGTTAGCCACTATCGCCTCCACCATTTCCGAATTCGATTCCAATATTGAAAACGTGAACGTGGTCGATCAGGATGTTCATGTCTGCATCGACTTAATCACCCTGACCGTTAAAGACCGCGTACATCTGGCAAAAATCATCCGCCGCTTGAAAGAGCTGGCTATTGTGTTGAAAATCACACGGGTTAAAGCCTAGCTGATGTTACCCATCAAAAAGCCATCGTCCACGAAAAGCACAAAAGTCACGAAAACCACTTAAAAAAACAAAGGATTGATTCACTACCAACGGTTAAATTTTTAATATTTTTCGTGCTTTTCGTGTCTTTCGTGGACAAGATTCTGACCTTAATTAATGCGCATCATCGTGATGCCATTTAGGTAACATAATAATGCAGTTAGGCTTAAAACCCTGATTTTTCAATACATCAATACTGGCAATTTTTTCTTCTTTTTGTAAATCAATGACGCTGATTGAACCATCATCCATTTCAGGTAAATTTAAAAAGCTGTTTTGCACAAACGCATAATGCTCATCAGGTGAAAACACGATGTGATGTGCGCCGCCTGCGGTGAGAATAGTTTTCAAATGTTTGGGCTTGTATTTCAAATCGCCGCTGATGTCGAAAATGTTTAATGCGCCTGATTTGGCGGTACTGACATACAAACGGTCGTGTTTATCATTAAAATAAATTTCCAGCGGTACCCCTTGTTGCAGACTGCTGAAGTCGAACACCTGTTGAAAACTGAAATCTTTGCTGGTTTCGTTCCAGATGGCTGTCCATAATCCGCCGCCGAACATGGTATTAATATACGCCATAGCAGGTTTGGCGTGTGGTAAAAATACCGCTTCTACGGGTGATGAACCAGAAGGCGAGGGTTTATCGGATAGTTTGTGCGTCGATAATACTTTGCCGCTGGAGGGTTCAATCACCGTGACCGTTTCACCTGCATCACCCAAATCGGATGGGCGCACGGTGCTGGTGACTATCATGCGATCTATGTCTTCATTTAAGCCGATACCATGCGGATAACGAATAAACGTGTCTTTACCATTGGCGGCAATTACCTGAATCTGCGCATCGGTTTTTGCATCACCGACTATCACATTACTTGACCCCATACAGGTCATATACCAGCGTTGCCCGTCTTCCGAAAAGGCAAAATCTTCACTGACCTGACAATCAGGCAAATCAACTTTTTTCGGCTGATACGGAACGTGTTTCATGTCCATAACGTGCAGCGCGCCGTTACCTAATGAAGTGATATAGGCTTTGCTGGTGTCTTTGTTGTAAAAAATATGATGGGCAACCAAGTCTGGCGGCAGTGGAATATCGTTGAGAATTTTGCCGAAATTGTGTGATTGGGGGTCTACGTCGATAATCGCTATCCCCTCGCGTCTGGGTGTTTGCGCAGGCTTGCTTTCATAGTTCGCCATTGCCAGTATTTCCGCCTGTACGGTGACAGGAGTGAGAATACACGCAGTGAGGATGGCGGCTAAGAGTCGGGTGATTTTCATGGTAAAGCCTCGGTTAATAAATACAGTGTGGCGCGTCAAACCTCCGAGGTTTTTAAAACCTCGGAGGTTTAAAAACTATCAGCGATTATTCCGCTGTGGTCGGATCAATCATGGTTCTGACTTGCGAAATACGATTAGCAGGAAATCCGCCTTGTTCAGCGTGTGCTTTAATCGTCGCTTCATCGGGTGCGATATACACGCAATACACTTTATCGTCAGTGACATAACTTTCTACCCACTGAATTTTAGTTCCCATGCTATTCAATACGCCGCATGATTTTTGTGAAATACCGTGTAAATCCTGAGCCGTTAATGCGCCCGCGTTGGGAATGTCACGTTCGATAATATACTTTGGCATAATGCCTCCTGTGTTTGATTAATATGACGGGTCGTCTTGTTAAAGCGCGATGAAAATTCAAATCTGCATGAGACCTGCGAGGTTTTAAAAACCTCGCAGGTCTGAGAGTAACTGCTCTGTCTAAACATCACGCTTTAAAAAAATCCCCCAATAATGCCTGACAACATTGCGTTAGCGGTGCGGTTGACCGCTCCACTTTCATGCGCAATAACGCGCCCTGCCAAGTGTTGACCAATAAATCCGCCAGTTCACGCGCGGATTTATCGTTGCGTATCGTGCCTTGTTGCTGAGCCATACTGATACCCAGTTGCAGCACATCCCGATAACTGTTTAATGTGGTTTGCAAAGCGACACGGCAAACCTCACTGCTATCACCGATTTCACCGATTAAATTACCCAATAAACAGCCGCCTTTAAAATCGGTACGCGCAAGCTCGGCAATGGATTCATTAAAATAGCGTTGCAAGGCACTGAGTGCGTCAGGGTCTTCGGCTAAGTAACGGCTTATCTGCTCAATATAAGGCGTGATGTAATGCTCAATCACCGCCGCGCCAAAGTTTTCCTTACTACCAAAATAATTGTAGAAAGACCCTTTAGGTATCTGCACCGCATCCAGAATTTCCTGTAAACCCGTACCGTGATAACCCTGCTGCATCAGCAACGCCACGCCTTGGTTCAATAGATTTTCGCGGTTGATTTCTTTTTGTGTTATTTTCATCATGGTTTAATAATACGACCAGTTGTCTTGATTTGTCAAAATAAATCTGTATCCCACTGTCATGCGGACAACGCTGATACCCTTACTAAGTAAAGTCTACATCCTCACATAGACTAAGTAGGGTGTATTTTGGTATAGTTAGAGCGTTTTCGACGTGCTAAGGCACATTTTTATAATAGCTAGCTCATCACTCTGGAGAAACACAATGGCAATTAAAGTTGCAATCAATGGTTATGGTCGTATCGGTCGTAATATCATGCGCGCGCTGTATGAATCAGGTCGCACTAACGAAATTCAAATCGTGGCAATTAACGATTTAGGCGATTCCAAAACCAATGCACATTTAACTAAATATGACACTGTACATGGTAAATTCCCGTTTGATGTCAGCGTTGACGGCGACTATATCGTAATTAACGGCGACAGAATTCGTGTTTTGGCAGAAAGAGATCCTTCAAAATTACCTTGGGCTGAATTAGGCGTTGATGTCGTTCATGAATGTACCGGTTTCTTCGCCAGCAAAGAAAAAGCCTCTGCACACATCGCAGCGGGTGCAAAAAAAGTCATCATTTCTGCTCCAGGCGGCAATGATGTGGATGCAACGATTGTTTATGGTGTCAACCATAAAACCTTAAAAGCCTCTGATACCGTTATTTCAAACGCTTCTTGCACCACTAACTGTTTGGCTCCATTAGTTAAACCATTAATCGACTCTATCGGTATTGAGCATGGTTTAATGACCACTATCCATTCTTACACTAACGACCAAGTATTGACCGACGTATATCACAGTGATTTACTGCGTGCGCGTTCTGCTACTCAATCTATGATCCCAACTAAAACTGGTGCTGCGGCAGCGGTCGGTTTGGTATTACCAGAAATGAAAGGCAAATTAGACGGTTTTGCAATGCGCGTACCAACTATCAACGTGTCTGTAGTTGACTTGTGTTTCCAAGCGTCACGCGACACCACTAAAGAAGAAATTGATAGCATTTTAAGAGCGGCGGCAGCAGGTTCATTAAAAGGCATTCTGGCAATCAACGATGAGCCTTTAGTGTCTATGGACTTTAACCACAACCCACATTCTTCAATTTATGAAGCCTCTTTAACCAAAGTCACGGGCGGCAACTTTGTAAAAGTGCTGTCTTGGTATGACAACGAATGGGGTTTCTCTAACCGTATGTTAGATACCACAGTCGCTTTAATGAACGCGGAATAATCATGCTAAGAAGAACCAAAATTTTAGCCACTCTAGGCCCTGCCACCGATAAAGAAGGTGTGTTGGAAGGTTTATTTGAGGCAGGTATTGATGTAGTACGTTTGAACTTTTCACACGGTTCAGCACAAGACCATATCAACCGTGCCAATGCAGTACGCGAAATGAGCAAAAAAACGGGCAGACGAGTGGGTATTTTGGCAGATTTACAAGGGCCAAAAATTCGTATTGAGCGTTTTAAAAATGATAAAGTCTGGCTGGATAATGGTCAGGACTTTGCTCTTGACATTAATATGGACAAAGAAGACGGCGATGAAACACAAGTCGCTATCAGCTACGAACCCTTACCCAAAGAAGTAAAACCGGGCAGCCGTTTATTGTTGGATGACGGTCGCGTGGTGTTGGATGTGGTCAATGTTGAAGCCAACTTGCGCATCAACTGTACCGTGATTGTCGGCGGTTACCTGTCCAACAAAAAAGGTATCAACCTGTTAGGTGGCGGCTTATCGGCGGCGGCTTTAACTGAGAAAGATAAAGAAGACATCATCACCATCGGACAAATTGAATGTGATTATGTGGCTGTGTCTTTCCCACGTTGTGCAGAAGATTTGCATGAAGCCCGTCGTTTGTTACACGCGGTCGGTTGCTATGCAGGTATTGTGTCTAAAGTTGAACGTGCCGAAGCGATTGTTCCAGACGTGATGGATGAAATCATCCTCGCATCCGATGCAGTCATGGTAGCGCGTGGCGATTTAGGCGTGGAAATTGGCGATGCCAATTTGCCAGCGGTACAAAAACTGTTGATTAAACGCAGTCGTGAACTGAATCGTGTTGCTATCACTGCAACGCAAATGATGGAATCCATGATTGATAACCCGATTCCTACGCGTGCGGAAGTGTTTGACGTAGCGAATGCGGTCTATGACGGTACTGATGCGATTATGTTATCCGCAGAAACAGCATCGGGTAACCACCCGATTAAAGCCGTTGAAGCAATGCACCGTATTTGTATCGAAGCGGAAAAACAAGCCGTTGTGCGTGAGTCCGATCACCGTATCAACGAACAATTTAACCGTGATGACGAAGCGATTGCAATGTCTGCTATGTATATGGCGAATCATACTAAAGTCAAAGGCATCGTTGCTTTGACGGAATCAGGTTCAACTCCCTTATGGATGTCGCGCATCAGCTCTGGCATTCCTATCCACGCATTTAGCAGCCAAGAAAAAACCTTGGGCAAAGTGACCTTGTTTCGCGGCGTATTTCCGATGTACTTCAAACTGGGTGAAAATCAAGACCACGCTGAAGTGAATCGCAATATTGTCAGTGAACTAAGAAAATGGAATGCAGCTAAAGACGGCGATAAATTCATTATCACCAAAGGTGATTTGAACGGCGTAGAAGGCGGCACCAACGCGTTAAAAGTCATTATCGTAGGACAAGGTTTAACACCTTAATTGTTACTCAGACCTTTCAGATTTAACAATCTGAAAGGTCTGTTATTTCTCATTTCCCCGTCAATAAACGCTTCCATAAGGTTTCAGGAAAATTCTGATCCCGCATTTTCTGCACGACAGGCGCATTATCGTAAGGTAATCCCAGAAAAACCACTTCCTGCTGTTCCCGATCATAAATAGCAAATTGCGCATCCGTGCAACCCTCCCTAGGTTGTCCGATGGAACCTGGACAGATAAGCAGCTGATTATAAGACAACAACGATACGGTTTTTTCCGTAAGCTGATAATCCATGCCTTTTTTATCGCGTGCAAAAACCCCTGCCATGTGTGAATGCCCATGAAAACACACACGAATATTATTATCCTGCATATAACTTAAATTATCCTCGTAAGTCATCGCATACACATAACCATAGAAAAACGCAGGATCCATCGGTGCGCCATGTACGGCAAACCATTCTTTGGTTTCCTCAAACGCGGGTAAATCCTTTAACCACTGACGATGCTCAAGCGACAATTGATTGACCGTCCAATCAATAACCGTTTTAGCGGTACTGGAAAAACCGGTGCTGGTATCATTGATACCCACCGCATGATCGTGATTACCTTTAATAATCTGCAAATCAGTCCGTTGCAATCGCTCTATACATTCACGCGGCTCTGCGTTGTAACCGACTATATCGCCCAGAACAATACCTTCGTGAATACCCTGTGCATCGAGATAGTTTAATACACAATCCAGTGCAGCATAATTCGCATGAATATCCGCCAGCAAGGCAAAGTACCGCCCTGTAGGCTGTGCAGCTTGCAATGCACCAACAGATCGTTTTTTTGTTTGCGTAAGCGTCTGAATTAACGTATCTAATAACAGCTCTTTTTGTCCTTGCGGCATGAACAAAGAGTGCAGTTGCCTTGCGATGATAACGTTGCAATGCTCATCATGAAAAATACTGTCCAACAGCTCAACCAACTTATCACCTAACTCAATGATAAAGCTTTCATCCAGCCATTCAAAGTTGCGAATATACACTCCGAGCATCATGGCAAACGAAATAAATTTATCCCATTGGTAATACTCATCGTCCAGATAATAGACAACGCCGTCATCTGATACGGCAAAATTCGACAAGCCTTCATCGAGTTTATGATTCGTTTGTTTAGCCAGTGTCAGATACATCCGAAACACGGCGGTTAATAACTTAAGATTTTGTTGTCGGTCTGCCGCTGAATTGGGGGCGGCTTTTAACTCAATATGTAATGGTTTAAGCCGTGGGCAGATACTGGCAATTGAAATAGTTTCTGTATTTGATTGTTCATGGCTTTCAGTGATAAGCAACCATGTTTTATGCGGATGGTGTACACCGAGCTGCTGCTCTTTTACCAACGCTTGCTTAATCCAGCGGCGTGATTTATCGCTATTAAAATTAATCTCAGTGCGGATTTTGATAACATCGGCTTCGCTGGCATGAATGCGTGTTCCTGGACGACCTACAAAATCATGACCTATCATGAGTGTTTCGGAATCCATTAGCAGCAATGCTTGAATAGTGTCGATGCCGTAATGTTGCAGGTTATCTACCGCACCAATAATTTCAATATTCAGCATAATATTTTAAAAGATAAAGAAATCGAACGATACATTTCCAAGTAACTTGCTGGTAATTCTGATAAAAATATTTCGTGAGCAATGACGTGTGTACAGCGTAACAATCCAGTACGTCATTTGCTTTTGTGAATTACCAAATTTTTCAACAAATCTCAAGATAGATTTTAAACAACAATCTAATGAAATATAAAAAGAAGCTGGACGACACATAGCATAAGTGTCGCCCTAAAAGATCTATATTAAGGGCAAAGCGGCGCAACAGCGGTCATTGATTTGCGTACTGCTGACCAACCCATGCCTAAGTTGGTTTTTTTGTTAGTAATTAAAACGACCAGCGCATCTTCTTTATCAGGAACTACTGCCATAAAATGCAAGGTATTTTCTGTGGTCATTTGTACTTCTTTAATTGTTTTTTCTACCACTTTACCCCGCTGATTGCTCAATAAAGACTCAACCGCACGAACATTTTTACCACGCATCATATCAACCGCGGCAGCGGCTACTGCTTCTAAATAAGAAGACGTAAAATAAGGCACATTGTGCGCCACACCCAGCAACAAACCGCTTTCCAAATCAACAACGGCACATCCTAATGCGCCATCTACATCTTTAACTATACCTTGCAGTAAATCATCTAATTTAGACATATTATATTTCCATTGAGTTAAGTAATTAAAAATTGATACTATACAATACAATTAACCTTCAGCTAACTATATTCTAATGTGGCTAACAGCAAATGCAACAACAGCGTTACATCTTCAGGTTTACGTGCATCCGCATGAATAATAGGCCACGCATCACCACGTTCTCTTAACACATTATAATAATCATCAACACTCGGCTTAATAGCTTGATCATAATGAGTAACTCCAATAACAGCCGGATTATTAAGCAGAAATTCTGCATTGAGATTAAGATAATAATCCAGATCTTCTAAAGGCGAGCTATGACTATTATCAATCAAAATCACTAAGCCTAATGCCCCTTTCGTTAAAATATGACTCATAAAATCAAAACGACGCTGACCGGGCGTGCCGTACAGATAAAGTTTAGTATCGTCTTCCAGTGTCAGCTCACCATAGTCCATAGCCACTGTCGTTGAACTTTTGCGATTCAATACACTGACTTCCGACGGTTTGGCTTCTGTTCTAATCGGATCAATTTCGCTGATAGTTTGAATGGCAGTGGTTTTTCCCGCACCTACAGAACCGGTAAAAACAACTTTAATTTTTTGATTATAATCCAAATCAATCCACCTTCACTTCTTTACTATTAATCTTTTTTAATCGATTAGTGATTTTTGCCAACAGAACCTGCTTATCTTCGGTAATATTTTTTGCATAAAGCTCTTGCGCAGTAGATTTTTCAACAATTCCAATCAAATAACAGGCATTATAAAAATTATAAACCGCAGACAACGGCGTAGACGTTTTATCTGCCACTGCGGTTAAACAAACAGCATTGTTACGCATAAACGCAGCCAACTTAACATATTGACCACAACCCTCTACACCTAAATCAGGCCACCTTGTTAAATAAACACAATCCTGATCGGAATGTCCGCGTAATAACCGTCCATTGGATAATCTAAATGCAATATACCAAATTAAATTACTCAGGGGTCTGGTAGCTAAAGCCGCGTCTACTACCTCATGAATCCATTCTTGCTGTGAAACATCATTTATTACAATCACATCTTCAGTGAGCAAACAAGAATCGAGTCTTTTTAAACTTGCTTCGCAATAATAAACTTTTTCAACGGAATCGACATAAAGATTGTAGCTACTCGCAGGAGAATTAAAATGATAAACCTGCCGATTTGTTTTATTTTGTAGTAAATGTTTAAAAAATCCGCGCTCTGGATTAAAAAAATTATCATCATTGTTTAAAACAATTGTTTTAGGCGGCTCGATAATCGGTGGAGTAGAGTGACTACCCGTTAAAATTTGCGCCAAAGAAGCTGTATTCACCACTTGATTCAACACTGCAACCACAGAACTTAATTGTGGTACCCCGCCCAAAGGAAAAAATAACACATCATCATCATATTCAGCCAAACGCTGCCGTGTACAAAAAATACACCGTTCGCGTGGTAAGTTTTTTTCAGCTATAAATGCTTCAGATTGTGATTTTTCGATTGATAATAAAAAAAAATCAGCACGCGATATATCGACAACACCCCAGATATGCTGCAAGCGTCTTTCTGCCAAAGACAAAATAGCCGTAAAAGTTTCTTTTTGTCTTTCGTTAAACCCTATAAGACCAAGACTGAATGATTGATTTTTTTCCATTTATTATTTTACTTAATTAAGAGCGTCAACTGTTTAGAGAATAGCACATTATATTCCTTAGGTGAGCTTTAAAGCGCACTAATAGTAATAACGAAAAGTATAAATAGCCGTGTTACAAATTGTCATAACATTTTATGACAAGACAACGAAACACTTAAATAATAAATAGTCAGATAGATTAGTTTCAATGAATAAGTTTACAATAATAAATCAGCAGGTATAAATTGCTCAACCCCCTAAGTCTCTTAAGACTTCACAGGTTATCTATACAATCTGACTTATGGAGATGATTAAAACGGACTATTGCATATCAACTATTTTGGGCAAAAAAAAGCCCGTTTTGCTGCTGAGCAAAACGGGCTTTGATGTTAAGAGCTTGGCGATTCCCTACTTTCGCATGGCAAAGTGCCACACTATCATTGGCGCTAAGCGGTTTCACTTCCGAGTTCGGGATGGGATCGGGTGGTTCACGCTCGCTATGGTCACCAAGCAAACTGGTGTGGTTGAGGTGATACGGACTTTGGCGACTGTGTAGTGGCTTCAGTATTGTGTGTATCATCAACCGTCTTCAATAAACGGTTTTGGTCGTTTACTGTTGGAAATCTGTAACTACCGCCGCGTTAACTTGCAGTTAGTGGCGGTAAGACGTTTTATATCAGCATTGCTAGCGATAGCAGTTGTTGCTTTTAACACTTTGTGTTTTTTCAAACGTATTGGGTGTTATATGGTCAAGCCTCACGGGCAATTAGTACACGTTAGCTGCATCCATTACTGGACTTCCACACCGTGCCTATCAACGTCGTAGTCTTCGACAACCCTTTAGGGGACTTAAAGTCCCAGTGAGATCTCATCTTGGGAGGGGCTTCCCGCTTAGATGCTTTCAGCGGTTATCCTGTCCGCACATAGCTACCCAGCAATGCCATTGGCATGACAACTGGAACACCAGTGGTGCGTTCACTCCGGTCCTCTCGTACTAGGAGCAACTTCCCTCAAATCTCAAACGCCCATGGCAGATAGGGACCGAACTGTCTCACGACGTTCTGAACCCAGCTCGCGTACCACTTTAAACGGCGAACAGCCGTACCCTTGGGACCTGCTTCAGCCCCAGGATGTGATGAGCCGACATCGAGGTGCCAAACACCGCCGTCGATATGAACTCTTGGGCGGTATCAGCCTGTTATCCCCGGAGTACCTTTTATCCGTTGAGCGATGGCCCTTCCATACAGAACCACCGGATCACTATGACCTACTTTCGTACCTGCTCGACTTGTACGTCTCGCAGTCAAGCACCCTTATGCCATTGCACTCATTGGCTGATTTCCGACCAGCCTGAGGGTACCTTCGTGCTCCTCCGTTACTCTTTAGGAGGAGACCGCCCCAGTCAAACTACCCACCAGACACTGTCCCCAATCCAGATAATGGACCTAGGTTAGAACTTCAAATAAATCAGGGTGGTATTTCAAGGATGACTCCACCAAAACTGGCGTTTCGGCTTCATAGTCTCCCACCTATCCTACACAAATCGATTCAAAGTCCAGTGTCAAGCTATAGTAAAGGTTCACGGGGTCTTTCCGTCTAGCCACGGGTATACGGCATCTTCACCGCAATTTCAATTTCACTGAGTCTCGGCTGGAGACAGTGTGGCCATCGTTACGCCATTCGTGCAGGTCGGAACTTACCCGACAAGGAATTTCGCTACCTTAGGACCGTTATAGTTACGGCCGCCGTTTACTGGGGCTTCGATCAAGAGCTTCTCC